>Ga0105093_10000033_pt1 | contig 46732 bp, 48 predicted proteins | sample PPLLak3March2015_2_FD_79111 | JGI IMG/M metagenome (GOLD analysis project Ga0105093, IMG submission 79111) | Freshwater sediment microbial communities from Prairie Pothole Lake near Jamestown, North Dakota, USA - PPLs Lake P8 Core (3) Depth... | ecosystem: Environmental > Aquatic > Freshwater >... | reverse complement strand
TTTGCCGTAGCAGCGCTGATCGATGTAGAAATCGTAGACCCGCGTCGCGTGGCCGACCTTTTCCTTGATGAGATGGGTGTATTTCAGCGCGTACATGCAGCACACCCGCGAGCAGTACTCGTGATAGTTCACGTCCCGGCTGCCAACGCAGTGCAGGATGGCGACGCTTTGCGGAGTGCGCGTGAACTGGCCGGCTTCATCACGGATCAGGATCCGTCCGCCGGTCGGGCCGGTGGCGTTGGAGAGCCGTTCGAACTCCAGGCTGGTGAAAACGTTCGGGTACATGCCGTAGCCGAACTGCCGCATGGGGCTGGGGTCCATCAGGTCGTAGCCGGTCGCCAGGATGATGCTGCCGACCTTCACCTCGAGTTCCTCGGCCCGCAGGGTGTGATCGATGGCCTTGGCCTCGCAGACCTGCACGCAGGCCATGCATTCGCAGCAGATGCCGCAGTTGAGGCAGCGCGCCGCCTCGCGCCGGGCGTCCGCCTCCGCAAAATTGAGATCCACCTCCTCAAAACCGGACACCCGTGTCGATGCGTCCAAATGCCCGCAGCGCACCCGCTCCTGTCGGCCGATGTCCGTTGGGATAGGGGCCCAGTCGGCCTCCGGCGCCGCCCGGCCGCCCGCCTCCGCCTCGAGGGTGGACAGCTCCTGCGCCTGCAGAAACCGATCGATGGCATCGACCGCCCGGTGTCCGGCGGCGACGGCTTCAATCACCGTGGCCGGGCCGCTGACCGCATCCCCGGCGGCGAACACGTACGGCAGGGAGGTCTGCAGGGTGTGCGGGTTGACCGCCAGGCTGCCGCGGGGGCTCGTTTTAAGCCCTTCGGGTCCGCCGGCCCCGCTCAGATCGATCCTCTGTCCGATGGCCGGAATGACGGCGTCGCAGTCGATCACGAACTCGGAGCCGGCCACCGGCACCGGCCGCCGGCGCCCGCTTTCATCCGGCGGTCCCAGCTCGGTGCGGATGCACTCGAGACCGACAACCTTGCCGCCGCGGCCGATCACCCGGGTCGGCACCGTTAAAAAACGGATATCGATGCCTTCGGCGAGTGCATCCTCGATCTCCTCGGGGTAGGCGGGCATCTCCTGGCGGGTGCGGCGGTACACGATGGTGACCGTCTCGCTTTCCAACCGGCGGGCCACGCGCGCGGCGTCCACCGCCACGTTGCCGCCGCCGATCACGACGGCCCTCCGTCCGGGACAGGTGCGGTCGCCGAGATTGACTTGCCGGAGCCAGTCCACGGCGTTCAGCACGCCCTCGCCGTCGCCCTCGCCCGCTATCCCCGCGGCCAAGCCCAGGTGCGCGCCGATCGCCAAGAGGACCGCACCGAAGCCCTCGGCCTTGAGGCTCTCCAGCGTGAAGTCGCGGCCCAGCCGCTGTCCGGTTCGAACCTCGATGCCGGTCTTGAGGAGATAGGCGATCTCGCGATCGAGGACCTCCGGCGGCAGGCGGTAGTCCGGAATGCCCACCCGCAGCATGCCGCCCAGGCGGTCCAGGGCCTCGTAGATCCTCACCGCGTATCCTCGCAGGCGCAAATAGTAAGCCACCGTGAGTCCAGCCGGACCGGAACCCACCACGGCCACGCGCGGGGACCGCTCGACGATGGCCGGCAAGGGCAGGCTTTCCAGGTCGACGTGGTCGGCGGCAAACCGCTTCAGGTAGCGGATGGCCACCGGCGAATCGACCTCGGCGCGCCGGCAGCGGCTTTCGCACGGATGGGGGCAGACTCGACCCAGCACGCCCGGCAGCGGCAGCCGCTCCATGATCAGGCGAACGGCTTCCGGGTATTTGCCCTGGCCGACGAGCTGCACGTACCCTTGGACGTTGATCCCTGCCGGACAGGCGGAGATGCAGGGAGCGCGGTCTTTCTTCTCGATATTGAAAGTGATCGGAATGGCCTGCGGGAACGCCCGGCCGATGGCCTGGCGGGTACCGATGCCGACGTCCCAGTCGCTGGGGATCGACACCGGGCACACCTTGGCACACTCGCCGCAACCGGTGCAGACCCCTTCCTTCACGTAGCGCGGATGGCGCCGAACCGTGACGGTGTAGTTGCCGATGAACCCGCTCACCTCTTTGACCTCGCTGTAGGAGTACAGCGTGATGTTCGGGTTCTGCGCCACCTCCACCATTTTAGGGGTCCCGATACAGGCCGCACAGTCCAGGGTGGGAAAGGTCTTGTCGAATTGCAGCATGTGCCCGCCGATGGTGGTCTGTTTCTCGACGAGGTAGACCTTATGGCCGCCGTTGGCGATGTCGAGCGCAGCCTGCATGCCGGCGATGCCGCCGCCAACGACCATCACATCGGGATGCACCTTCACCTCGCGGGTTTGGAGCGCGTGATGGCGGTTGACGCGTTGGACGGCCGCCGCCGCCAGGCTCTTGGCCTTGCGGGTCGCGTCGTCCGCATCGGTCGTGACCCAGGAGACCTGCTCCCGCACCGAGGCCATCTGAAAAAAGTAGGGATTGAGGCCGGCCCGCCGGCAGGCGGCCTGGAAGGTCTTCTCGTGCAGCCGCGGCGAGCAGGAGGCCACCACCACGCGGTTCAAGCCCTGCATCTTGATGTCGTTTTCGATCATCTCCTGCCCGGGGTCCGAGCACATGAACTTGTAGTCGCGCGCGACGACCACGTTCGGCAGCTGCCGGGCGAAGGCCGCTACCTCCTCCACTCTAACCCGGTAGGCGATGTTGATCCCGCAGTGGCAGATGTAAAAACCGATGCGAATGGCCATGGGCGTCACCTTAGACCGTTGACGGTCAAGCTGCTGGCGCGGCTGCCGTCAGGCTGTGGACCCAGCCGATCAGCTCTTCCGCGTTCAATGGTTTTTTCAAGTACGCGACCTGAGTGATCGAATCGACCTCCGGCAAGGTACAATAGGACCTCTGGTACTGCAGGAAGGTTTTCCTGCCGATGCTGGAAACCATGATCACCGGAATATTTTTGAGGCGCCTGTCCTCCTTGAGATCGCGGTAAAGTTGCAGTCCGTCTTTATTGGGCATCATCACATCCAGGATGATCAAAGCCGGTCTTTCCCGCTTGGCTTTATATAGACCGTCCTCTCGATCTTCGGCCGGGATGGTTGCATACCCGCAGCCTCCCAGGAGATTGCAAAGAAAAACCCGCATGTCGGGCTCGTCGTCGACGATCAGCACCTTGATTGGTTTTTTCATGTCCACCCTGGGGCAATGCCGTTGTCTGCGCCAAGACCAGAGCAGGGACCGTACCAAACCTGCAAATTCATATTTTTAACAATCGATACAATTAGTTGAGTTTTACAACGCGGCGGGAGATGAAGGGCCTACAGGGCGGAGAGTTGCAAAAATTGCAACATGTTTGAATTTTTAACAAGATAAAATAATTAATAATATTATGTTGCAGCAATTAAATATGCAACATGTCTGCAACAGCCCGGGGCATCACTTGTCCGAGGTGTCGATCAATTTATGTTTCTTCATTTTGCGCCAAAGGGTGCTGCGGTCCATGCCCAGGGCGCGGGCGGCCAGGGAGCGGTTGCCGCTGTGGCGGCGAAGCGCCGTGAGGATGCGGGCGCTTTCGGATGAATCCGACGACGCGGCCTTCGCCCGGCGGCCGACGGTTGCCGGGGGCCGCAGCCGCAGGTAGTCGGGCAGATGCTTACGTCGCAGCACGCTCTCCTGGCAGAGAATGAGCGCATGCTCCAGGATGTTCTCCAGCTCGCGAATGTTGCCGGGGTAATTGTAGTTCAGGAGCAGCTGCATGGCGTTCTCGGATATCTCCGGAGGGACCACTCCCTTCGACGTGCTCAGGCGGCGCAGGATGTGGCCGATTAAAAGCGGAATATCCGCCGGGCGGTCCCTTAGGCTGGGAAGCTCGATGCGGAATACATTGAGCCGGTAGAACAGATCCTCCCGGAAGCGCTTGCGCGCGACGAGCTGCTCGAGACGCTGGTTGGAGGCCGAGATGATACGCACATCCACTTTGGTGGTCTGCGAGGTGCCCAGCCGAAAAAAAATCTTCTCCTCGATCACCCGCAGCAGCTTGGCCTGCAGCGCCAGCGGCAGGTCCCCGATCTCATCCAGGAAAATGGTTCCGCCGTCGGCTGCCTGAAACCGGCCGATACGATCCTGCACCGCGCCGGTGAAAGCGCCTTTGACGTAACCGAACATCTCCGATTCGAGGAGCGTGTCGGGAATGGCCGCGCAGTTCACCTTGACCAGCGGTTTGGCACTGCGCCGGCTGGCCGAGTGGATAATCTTGGCCAAAAAATCCTTGCCGGTTCCGGTGGGACCTTCGATCAACACCGTGGCGTCGGTCTTGGCCACGACCTGCACGTTTTCGAAGATCCGCTGCATGACCGGGGACTTTCCGACCATGTCATAGTAGGTGTAGCGTCCCTCAATCGCCTGCTTCAACTGGTGAACCAGGGTAAGGTCGCTGAAGGTGGTCAACCCTCCCACGGCGATCCCATTTTCGTTGCGCAGCGGCAGATAGGTGGCCCGAATGGGTACGGCGACGCCTTCACGGGTGAGGATCCGGCTTTCGATGCCGCTGCGGGGGCTGTCGCTGGCGATGGTTTCCTTGAGCAGGTTCAGCTCGGCGGCGGAGCCTCCGCGGAAAATCGCGGCACACGGCCGACCCAGGACCTCCTGGCGGCTGAAGCCGGTAATTTTTTCGGCCGCGGTGTTGAAAAACGTGACGACCCCCCCTCGGTCCACCGTGAAAATGCCTACCTCGAGATTGTCCAAGATGATCTTCAGGCTGCGCTCCTCATAGTGGATGCGGTTGACGAGGTCGGCAATCGGGGCATGGTCCTGCAGGATGGTGAGGCAGCCCACGACCTGCCGCGCCGCGTCATACACGGGCGTGGCGATGCGCGTCACCAGGTAGCTTTCATCGCCTTCGCCCGGGAGCTGCAACATGGACTCCGCTTGCATGAGGTCCCGCTGGCTCTTGAACGGGCAGGAGACCAGGCAGGGCACGCCTAAAAAAACCTCCCGGCAGTCCTTGTCGATGGCCTCACTTCCCTTAAGGCCGATCATGGCCTGGGCGCTCAGGTTCAACGACTCGATGCGCCGGTTCCGGCCGACCATGAAGGCGGCGATGTTGACCTCGTCGAGGATGGCCAGCCAGTCGAGGCAGGCAATGGTCTTCCCCGAAAACCCGGGAGTGTGAATCATTCCGAACGTCCTTGGTGCTCCCAGCCGACCGGCAGTTCAGGCTGACCGGGCTATCGGGAGCGTAATCACGAACAAAGCGCCGCCCTCGTCGAGATTGCGGGCCTCGACGGTTCCGTGATGCCGTTCCACGATCCCGTAAACCGTGGACAGGCCCAGGCCCAGGCCATGACCTTCGCTCTTGGTGGTGAAAAACGGCTCGAAGATGCTGGGCAGGTGTTCGGCCGGGATCCCCGGCCCCGTGTCCTGCACCCGAATCGACACCGTTTGCGCCGCGTCGCCGGCCCGGGCGTCCAGGGTCAGCGCGCCGCCCTGCGGCATGGCATCGATGGCGTTGAAAATCAGGTTGATCACGCACTGCTGCAGCTGGTTGAAATCCCCCTCGACCGCGGGAAGGCCCGGCGGAACGCGGGACTCCAGCCGGATCTGGCTCAGCTCCAGTTTGTGCTGGCTCAGCAGGATGCAACGCCGCATGAGTTCGGCAATGTCGACCGGCGCGAAGGCCGCCGGCGACCGCCGCGAAAAGCTGAGCAGGTTGGAGACGATCTGCGAACAGCGGCTCGTCTCGGTTTCGGCGATGGCCAGGTAGCGCCGGAACTTGTCCCGGCGTTCGTCCGTGAAGGCTCCCTCCTGCAGAAGCCGGGACATCAGCCGGAGATAGTTCAAAATACCCGACAGGGGGTTGTTGATCTCGTGCACGACGCTGGCCGCCAGCCGCCCGAGGGACATCATCTTGTCCTGATGCAGAATGCGGGCCTGGTCCGCCAGCTCGCGCTCCAGCCGCCGCATTTCCCTCAAGTCCCGGAAGAACCCCACCAGGCCGTTCTCACGTCCGTCATCCATCAGAACGGCCGCCGACGCTTGCACCGGTATCTCCCGGCCGGAGTCGGTTTTCAAGAGGGTCTCGAAGAGGAAAAGCCGGTTGCGGCCTCCGAAGCCGTCGCCGCGAAGCTCCGATTGAAAGCGGGCGGCCTCGTCCGGGCGGAAAAACTGGGGCAGGGTCATTCGATTCAGGACCTGATCCCGCGCAAAGCCAAGGAGCTGCTCCATGCCGCGGTTGTAGATCACCACGGCCTGCTGCTCGTCCACCCCCATAATTCCGTCCATCGAGCTCTCGATCAGGTTGCGTTGAAAGGCGATGGTCTTGAGCAGCTGCTGGCTGGTTTCGGCCTTCTCCTTCTCGAGCAGAAGCGTGTAGTCCTTGAGCCGGCGGCGCGAGGTGTAGCGCTCACGGGCGCGGTTCAAGGCGAGAAAAAGATTGTCGCTGCCGATCGGCTTGGTAATGAAGTCCGAGGCATCCAGCTGAAGCGCGCGGATGGCCAGCTCCATCTCGCCGAAGGCGGTCGCCACGATGACTTCGGTGTCGGGGAATTGAAGTTTGACACGCTCCAGGACCTGGAGCCCGTCCATACCCGGCATACGGATGTCGGTGATAACGATCTGCGGGGGGGTTTCGATACACATCCGCAGACCGGTCTGGCCGTCGCCGGCCGTGCGGACATCATACCCGGCATCCGCCAGGGCAAGCGACATGACCTCGCGGATGTCCTCCTCGTCATCGATGAGGACGATGGCCCACGTTTCCGGCATGGCAGTAACACCTCCTATCGCGGAAGCGCTTGGGTGAATCGCCCCTATCATAAGGGCCGGCGGAGATAAAGGAACATGCGGATTCTTGTTGGCATATCATAACGCCGGTAAAAAGAAAAACATTCACGAAGGGACCGCGCGTCCTCGGCCAGCCGCCGGGCGTGCCCCCGGATGAAGGAATTATTATGAAAATATGTTCATAATAGTTATTGACACTTGAAAAATGAAATATTATGTTTTGAACAAATGTGCATAACTAGGAGATCATATGCCGCGCCCCAGGATGAACCGCTGGATCCGCCATCAGCCTGTTGCCCAATTCTACACGCCTCAAGGCGTGCCCCTTGGACGGTTGCGGGGAGTCACATTGACCTTGGATGGATGGGAGGCGCTGCGCCTGGCTGATGCGGAGGGGCTGGAACACGAGCAAGCCGCCGAGCTGATGGGCGTCTCGCGCCCTACCTTTTCACGCCTTCTGGCAGAAGCGCGCGGGATTGTGGCCAAGGCCCTGGTGAACGGCTGGGCGATTCGCATCGAGGGCGGCAATTACGAATTTGCCGGCGAAGCGCCGCCCTGCGGCCGCGGCCGCAGGCGCTGCCGAAGAGGCAGAAACGACGGACTGGCGTCGGCGCAGCACGGATTGTCGAATTCACCGGATGAATCCGGGGCATCCGATGAGAGGACGGCCTTCTCCGGAATGGAGTCGGTGTCCGGGCCGCAGGCGGAGCAGGCGGCCGAATCCCCCGGAAGATCCCAATCACACTAGGAGGTGTCATTATGCCAGGATACGATCGAACAGGGCCAAGAAGCCAGGGGCCGAAAACCGGCGGCGGATTTGGGTATTGCGGAAATCTCGGACGGGATGCCGATACCGCGGCCATGGATTACGGCAGAGGCTTTGGACCCGGCGGCCGCGGCCGGCAACGCGGTTTCCGAAGAGGCTTCTGCTTCTTCGGCCGGGGCAGGGGCGGGATCGGCTACGGGGCGCCCTGGTTTCCCGAAGCGACTCAACCGAACCTGATCAAGTCCAACCTGGAGGCCGAAGCCGAAGAACTCCGGCGCAGGCTGGATGCCCTGGAGCAGCGCTTGGCGGGCATGCAGGTACCCGGCGTCGAACCCAAACCGGCCTAAGCCGTTTTTTTGAGAAAAAGACCATAAAATAGTATTTGACAAAAATACTCGCAGACCTTATTAATGGGCATTAGCTCATTTTATTAGGAAATTGCATGCCGCGCCCTAAGAAGTGCAGAATGGTAGATGCCGCGCCCGGTGTGCGGCTTTTCAAACCGCAGGGCATCCCCGCCCGGCAGCTTGAGGAGATTTACCTATCCTTTGAAGGCTACGAGGCCCTGCGGCTGTCGGACCTGGAGGGCCTGCGCCAGGATGAAGCGGCCGAACGCATGAAAATTTCGCGTCAAACGTTCGGCCGCATCCTTTCGGAAGCGCGCAAGGCCGTCACGGAAGCCGTCGTCAGAGGCCTGGTTTTGCGAATCGAAGGCGGAGAGTACCGGATGAACGACAACGGGGGAGTTCTGTCCGGGGCCTGTAGATACCCCGAAGCGGTCGGGCGAGAAACCGACCGAAAACCACAAGGAGATAAAAAGGAAATGCGCAAAATTGCGGTGAGCAGCGAAGGTCCCGACCTGGACGGCCCGATCGACCCTCGATTCGGACGGGCGGCTGGATTCGTCATCGTCGACCCCGATACTATGGCCAATGAGTACGTCGATAACTCAACTTCGCAGGGGATGGCCCAGGGTGCCGGCATTCAAACGGCGGAGCTTATGACTCGGCACGGAGTCGGAGTGGTCCTCACCGGCTATGTCGGTCCCAAGGCGTTTCAGGCGCTGTCCGCGGCCGGCATTAAAATCGGCCAGAACCTAGAAGACCTGTCGGTGCGCCAGGCGGTTGAAAAATACAAGACCGGCCAGGTGCCCATGGCCGGCGGACCCAACCGCAGCGCCGCCGGAGGGCAAAGATGATCGTCGCAGTAGCCAGCGGCAAGGGCGGCACCGGCAAAACCACCGTGGCGGCGTCCCTCGCATGGGTGTGGGACCGACCGGTAACGGTCGTCGATCTCGACGTCGAGGAGCCGAACCTGCACCTGTTTCTCAAGCCGGATATCGTCGGTCGTGAAACCGCTGTGATGGAGGTGCCGGTGGCCGATGAATCCAAGTGTACCTATTGCCGGGCCTGCGCCGATCTCTGCCAGTTCAAGGCCATCAGTGTCCTCGGATCGGTTTTGTTGACGTTCCCGGAGATGTGCCACGGCTGCGGAGGCTGCCTGGCCGTATGCCCCGAGAAAGCGTTGTCTCCAGGCACCCGCGAACTGGGCGAGGTCTCATGGGGGACGGCCTCCGGCCGAATCGGATTCTTCATGGGGCGGCTGCGCGTCGGCGAGGCCATGAGCCCTCCCCTGATGCGGGCCGTCATCGCGAAGCTCGGGCAAAACCGGGAGGCGGCGGCCCGCGACGTCATCATCGACGCTCCGCCGGGAACCAGTTGCCCGGCGATCAACGCCGTATTGCCGAGCAACCTGATCCTACTCGTCACCGAGCCGACCCCTTTCGGTTTCCATGATTTAAAGCTGGCTCATGCGGCCTTTGCCCCACTCGGAAAACCCATGGCGGTCGTCATCAACCGGGCCGGGCTTGGAGATCGCTCCGTCCAGGACTTCTGCCGGAGCCAGCAGATGGCCGTCCTGGCTGAAATCCCGTTCGACCGCAGTCTGGCTGAAGCCTACTCGAGGGGGCGGGTCCTGGCCGACGCCCTGCCGAACATGCACAACGTATTCGCGCAGTTGATGACCGCATTGCGCGGGGTGGCTAAAACCTCACGGCAGGGGGAGGTGGCCGCCCATGCGTGAAATCATCGTTATCAGCGGCAAGGGCGGAACCGGAAAAACCTCTCTCACCGCCGCCTTCGCGCATCTGGCCGTCAACGCCGTTATCTGCGACCTGGATGTGGATGCCCCGGACCTGCACCTGATCCTGCAGCCCGAAATAAAAACACGCGAGGACTTCTATTCCGGCCACGAAGCGGTGATCGACCCCGCGGCCTGCACGGCGTGCGGGCTCTGCGCGGAGATGTGCCGTTTCGGCGCTGTTTCCAACCCGCCCGCAGGATACCGGATCGACCCCTTGAAATGCGAGGGCTGCAAGGTGTGCGTGCAGTTCTGCCCAGCGGGCGCCATCCAGTTTCCGGACCGCCACTGCGGCGAATGGTTCATCTCCCGCACGCGCTTCGGCCCGATGGTGCATGCCCAGCTGTTTCCGGGCGCCGAAAACTCCGGGCGGCTGGTGGCACTTTTGCGCCAGAAGGCCCGAGAGCTGGCGCAGGCATCCGGGCGCAGCCTGATTCTATCCGATGGAGCGCCCGGGATCGGCTGCCCGGTGATCAGTTCCCTGTCCGGGACCGACTTCGCGGTCCTGGTGACCGAGCCCACACCGTCGGGACGGCATGATCTCGAGCGCGTGGCGGAGCTCTGCCGGCACTTCAAAATCCCCACCGGCGTGATCGTGAACAAGTCGGATCTGAACCCGGAGAACACCACCGACATCCAACGCTGGTGCGATGCGGCCCAGACCGAATTCCTGGCCGCGCTGCCCTACGATCCGGCCGTAACCGAGGCCATGGTGCAGCGGCAGTCGGTCACTGAGTACAGCGCCGATGGGTTGTCGATGGGGATTCGCCGCACGTGGCGCCGAATATTAGAACTTGGACAGCAGAAGGAGACATCCAAAAAAGCGGCCGCAATACACACATCGTTGTCATAACCATTTACGATCGAAAGGAGAACTTAACGCATGAGCACCATCGTTGCCGTACCGTCCGAATTTCCCGGAGGCCTGGATGCCTCCTTGGGCGCCCATTTCGGGCACTGCGATCTTTACACCCTGGTCACTGTTGAGGATGGAAAAATCGCCTCCGTCAATGTCATTCCCAATGTCCCCCACGAGCAAGGCGGCTGCATGGCGCCGGTGAGTCATCTGGCTCAGAACCGCGTCCGGGTCCTGCTGGCCGGCGGCATGGGCATGCGGCCGCTTATGGGCTTCCAGCAGATGGGAATCCAGGTCTTCCATTGCGGACCGGCCCGAACCGTCGGCGAAGCGGTACAAGCCTTCAGCGAGGGGCGTCTGCCCGAATTCAGCCAGCAGCATACCTGCGGGGGCGGCGGGGGCGGGGGCGGGCACCCGTTGAACGCACGCTGATATCCTCAAAATAAGCGAGCCGATAACCCTTTTCCCTCTATGGGAGCGGCATCTCGCCGCGATGGAATCATGGATTTCAGCAAGCTCAACAGCCGCTTCATCCGGCACGTGAACGTGCCGTCCAATATGGGAACCATCGAGTCTGCCTCTGGGCGTGCGCTGGGCGTCGGCCAATGCGGAGATTCGGTCGAGGTGATGCTCAGGGTGACCTCCGAGCGGATCACCGACATCCGCTACCAGCCCCGCGGCTGCGCATTCACCATCGCCTGCGCCAGCGCCATGAGCGAGCTCGCCCATAACCGCACCCTGGAGCAGGCCTTGGAAATTTCACCGCAGGACGTGGAGGCCGAGCTGGGCGGCCTGCCGGAAGACCATCTGCACTGCGCGCGCCTGGCAGTCAACACCCTGGGGGAAGCCATCGCCGACTGCTATCGACGACTGCATGCAGCGGCGATTCCGGCCGAGGCCGTAACCATCAAGGAGAAAACATCCGATGCCCATATTTGACATCCACTGCCCCGACTGCGGCTACCAGGGGGAACTGCTCGTTCTGTCTTCGCAAGACGCCCTGAAATGTCCGGGCTGCGGGGGGTTGCGGCCGCAAAAGCGAATGTCGCCTACCAGCACGCTCACCGGCAGCACGCGCCACCCGGTTCCCGGCCCCCGGGACCATGGGTGCTGCGGCAGCCGACCGGCCGAGGCCGGCTGCGCCGGACCCGGTTCCTGCTGCGGGCGGGCGGCTCAAAGGTAAATTTCTTCGGAGGTTTTCAGCATGCACCGAATTCTGATCGTCACGCCCCACCGCAAATCTTTAGACGCGTTTGCCGGGTACCTGGAGGAAAGCATAGATGTTCAGGTGGCCTGGGCGGAGAGCGGCCAGGCGGCCATCGCCGATGTCATGAAGCACCCGCCGCTCGGAGTGGTCATCGATGAGAACCTGCTGGACATGCCGGGGCTCGACCTGGTGCGCCGGCTGCTTCCGATCAACGCCCTGATCAACACGGTCGTGATCAGCGAGTTGCCTCATGAAGCTTTCCACGAGGCCAGCGAGGGTCTGGGGGTCATGGCCCAGCTGCCGCCGCAACCGACACCGGAGGACGCCCGCAGCCTCCTGGAACGTCTCAAACGAATGGCGTCGGTGACGATTGCCCAACCCCGTAACTAACCCACTGCAGGCCTGCACCGCCAGCGACGGACTTCCAGCCGGTTCATAAAATAAGCATAAAGTGTTACTTGACACTATGTACTTATCGCTTGTTCCAACACCGGGTGGCGGCCATGAAGGACCTCAAGGATTCGCCGCCGGAACGATAGAAGCCGCAGCCGTAGCTCGACTGATGCACCCGGTGCCGGTCATGGCATCGAACGGCTGTGGATTCTTCAACACGGACTCGGACTGGTACCGGTCGGGGACACGGACACGGCCTCCGGGTAAGAGCAACGCGATTCAACCGATCCTCTGGTAATACCCACACCGACCCAAAAGGAGAAAAAGCCAGTGGAAAGCCACTTTACCATCGTCGCCGTAAACGGCTCGCCGCACGCCGGCATCGGCAACACCGTTCTGATGCTCGAAATGCTGAGGCAACCCCTGGCGGAGCAGGGATGCAGCCTCGAAGTGGTGACGCTTTGCGAACACGAGATCGACTACTGCACGGGCTGCGCGCTCTGCATGGAAAAAGGCAAATGCTGGATTCCCGACGACCATCACGGCATTGTGGAGCGACTGCTGGCCGCGGATGGAGTCATCCTGGCCTCGCCGGTCTATTTCTACCATGTCACTGCCCAGATGAAAGCCTTTCTCGACCGAAGCCTCGCATGGGGCCACAAACCTCAGCCCTCTTGGAAGCCGGGCCTGACGGTCAGCGTCTCCGCCGGCCAGGGGGAGACGGAAACGGCGGAGTATCTGGCGAGGCTTCTGCGCGTGTATGGCGCGTTTCCGGTGGGACGCTTAACGGCGATGGCCACCTCGCCCGGGGAGTTCCTGGGCCGGGAGGCTGTGGCGGCCCACGCCAACCATTTGGCCAGGGACCTGGCCCAGGCGATCCGGGAAAAGCGGCGCTATCCTGTCACCGACGTGGACCTGAGGTTCTTCCTGTTCATGGAGAACCTCGTGCAGCGCCACAAGGATTCCATCATGGGCAACGATTACGCTCACTGGAAAAAGCATGGGTTTCTCGGGAATTTTGAAAACTATATCCAGCAACGCAGAGAAAAAACATCCTTTGACCCTGAGGTCCGCAGAGCCTGGATCCAGGAAATGATCGCCCCGAACAAAGATAGACGCGAGAGCAAGAAAACGAGAAGCTTGAAAATTTCTCCACCTGACGGCGCGCCCGCGCAGGCAACCACGTGTCGGGAGCTTTTGCAGATGATGCCAGGCGCCTTCGACCCCGCGGCCGCCCGGGGTCTCGATACCGCGTATCAATTCGACGTGTCAGGCGAAGAGACGTTTCAGGCTCATCTGGAAATCAGCGAGGAGACATGCAGCTATCACGAGGGACCGGCCGCGGCTCCTGGAGTCGTAATCCACACGCCTGGAAATGTATGGTTGGCCATCGCCAAGGGAGTACTCGACGGCCAACAGGCCTTCATGGGCGGGAGGTACACCGTCGAGGGCGACCTGTCGCTGCTGCTCAAGCTGCCGTCCCTGTTTCCGCGGAGAACGGCTGGGTAGTCGGCGCTGCCCTTACGCTCGACTCAGCTGAAGCGCTTGATCGCGGCTGAGCTCGACGGAACGGAAGCGGATGTCTTCGCGCAGCTCCGGATCGTCCGATTCCACCCAGCCTGCGCCCTGATAGAGATGGATCTTAAAGGTTTCAGGATCGAACATGCAGATGGTGCCATCGCTGCGGAAAAATTTAACGGACATGGAATAGACTCCGGCATTGGGGTTGTCGTTCGTCTGCAACTGCTTCCATGCTGCGTCCTCAGGGTTGCTGCCGCATGAGAGGTGCGTTAGAATACGGTCAGAATGGAGCAGAAACGAAGGGGAATTCCCAAAGAAAACGGAAACACTACCGTCAGGAGATGTGAGGCACTTGGCGATTGACCGCAGGGGCGGTGGGCCATTCCCCTCATCCCTCAAAAGGAGAGGCGATCAAGTGGCGGGCCGGTATGGAAAATACGGGGACTTCAAGCGCAAGGCGAACCTGCGGCGGAATGCAGCCACATCGCGCAAAAAAGTCTCCCTCGGCAAAACCAAAAAATCTAAACGCCGATGATGGCGGCTGCAGCTGAGGCGGCACTCGAAACCATCGCGCCATCCGCCGTTTAGACGGCGGCGCCGCTGCAGCAGCAGTGATGCGACGGGTTTAGCAGGCTCTCATAGCAGGCGACGCACATAACGCGCTGGCGGCTGCGTACGGATTCTTTCGGATTGGTGATGGCCCGGTTACAGCAACTGCACCTGACGCTCTCGCGGATCTTGGTTTCGACTTCTTTTCCAACCGCTTCAGGCTTCATGGCGACTCCTTTGGCAACGATCGTGTGGTCTGGTTCGGTTAAGGATATAAATCAACATCCGTGCCACCCTTGCCGGCAGGACAGTATATCTAATTTTAAATAATAATTTATAATAGTTGTCATTTTAATTGGGGTCTAAGATCAGTCCCGGCTGCTGAAAGAATCCTACAGAGCTGTAAGATATCCGCTCCATTTCAAACAAATTTGTGGGCTTTGACAGCTTGTGGTGCTTGTACTATACGAACGCCCATGGAAGGCATGCCACCGCGAGTCACGAGCCGGCAGGTCATCCCGACCGCGGGCCTTGTTGTCGTCAGCCTTTATATCGCCGCCCAGATGCTTGCGGACATCGCCAGCCTCAAGATCGCGCTGGTGGCGGGGTTCAGCATCGACGCCGGGACCTTTATCTTCCAACCCGAAAGGAGGGCTCCATGACCGTCAAAGCCACATGGTACAGCCATGCCTGTTTTCTGATCGAAGGCACCAAGGCCAAGCTTCTGATCGACCCGTTCATCACCGGCAATCCGCTGGCCCCGGTCAAGGCCGAGGAGGTTTCGGCCGACTACATCCTGGTCTCCCACGGCCACGGCGACCACGTGGGGGACACTGTGGCCATTGCCAAGCGCACCGGTGCGACCGTCATTTCCAATTTCGAGATTCAGAATTGGATGGTGGCCCAGGGAGTCAAGAACGTTCACCCCCAGCACATCGGCGGCGGATTCGACTACCCCTGGGGCCGGGTCAAGCTGACCCTCGCCCTGCACGGTTCGGCCCTGCCGGACGGCTCCTACGGGGGCAATCCCTGCGGGTTCTTGCTCTACCTGGACGGGAAAAAAATCTACCACGCCTGCGACACCGGTCTCTTCGGCGACATGCAGCTGATCGGCGAGGAGGGCATCGATCTGGCCATCCTGCCCATCGGCGACAACTTCACCATGGGGCCGGATGACGCCCTGCGGGCCGTCAAGCTAATCCAGCCCAAACAGGTGGTTCCGATCCACTACAATACCTTCGAGGTGATCAAGCAGGATCCCGACGCCTGGGCCGCACGCGTGGAAAGGGAAACCGCGGCCAAGGCCGCGGTGATGAAGCCGGGGGAGACGATTGAAGTATAGAACAGGGGTGGCCTGCCATGGCAGGCCACCCCTGTTTTAATCTCAAACGCGGTTTCAAAAAGGCTTCGGCTCCCCGGACCGGGGAATGATCTTAAATCCGTCAGCCGGATGGCCTGCAGGCGGGGGCCTTGAAACCGCCGGATCCCGTGGGAATTCCCTCCGAGCGCACGCAGCCGACCGACATGAGTTTTTTAACGTCCGCGCAGTCGCACTTGGGGCACTTGGGCGCCGGGGCGTTGGACGAGAAGACAAGCTCCTCGAAGCAGTGGCAGCAGGCGTTGCACTGATACTCGTAGATCGGCATAGCGGTCTCCTCCCTGAAAAATTCACCCTATTTTAATTTCAAATCACCGCGAGTCAACACCGCGGAACGGATTCATCCGGGCGCTTGTCGACGCGTCATTTCATTTTCCAGCCTCCCAGTTCATCACGTTCTCCACGTAGTCATCCGGGCCAGTCAGCACCAGCCAGCGTTTTTGCAGGCGCGCATCGGCAAAACTGATGTGATATCTTTCAGCCGCCGACCGGCCGAAGCGATTCTGCCAGGCGAGGATCTCCGCCGTCGAGACGGGGGCATCGATCAGGACCCCATCCAGGTCCTCGAACTCCGGCAAATCCTCGATTTCCGGCAGCTTCGACCGGCGCCACCAAAAGACCTGGCGCTCCATATCGCCCCGCCACCGCACCGCCGGATCGGCGGAGACCAGCGTGAACAGAACGGCGCGGTTGCCGGGTCGGGCAAACAGGAAGCGCAGATCGCCGTCCAGATAGTGCGGCCGCTGCAGGCGCACGACCGCGAGAAGCTCTTGCGTCCGCGGAAGCCCGGAAGGCTCGAAGAAGACGATTTCCAAAGGCGTAAACGGGTTTGCAGCGGTAGCGATCGCCAGGACCTTTTTCAAGTAATCGCTTTCGACTCCCGACCCGACCAGGACCTGATAAGGCAGCGTAAGCTGCTCGGCCAGCCGCCGGATTTCATCGAGCGGGCGCTCCCGGTTCAACATCAATTTGGCCACGTAGCGGCGGCCTCCAATCACAACGCGCAGGTCGCCCGCCGCTTCCATCTCGCAGGCCGCAGCCGCGCGCCAGGATGCATCCAGGTCGGGCATCGGAAAGAAGGCCGTGTCCAAGCGGCTTTCGGCGTAATCATAGGCCAGGAGGAAATCCTCGGGGCTGAACCCCCGGCTGGAGGCAACCGCATAAGGCGGATGAGGCTCGTACCGCAGGCCCAGCTCGCGGTGGCGCCGTCGGAAGTCGGTGCCCGGCAGGATCGAAAGCGGGAAAATCTGAACGTCGTCCTGCAGCCCATGGTCGAGCACGAAGTCGACGCTGCGGCGGAAGCCCGGCAGGTCGTCGCCAGGCAGGCCGATGATGAGGTCGATGCTCGGCGTGATCCCGCGCGCCTTGAGCCGTTGCGCACCTTCGACAAAACGCCGCAGGCGGGTCGGCCGGTCCATCAAGCGCAGGGCCTGCGGATGGGTGCTTTGAAGCCCGATTTCAAACCAGTAAAATCCGGCCGCCGCCAACCGGTCCGCCAACTCGTCATCGACCGCCTCCGCCCGAATTTCGCTGAACAGCCGGATCCCCCCGCCCGCATTCAAGCGGGCGATCTCGACCAGTAGCTCCTTGAGGTGCGGCCGGGCGTTCAGGCAAGGGTCCAGGAGGTAGATCTCGGCGATCTGGCGGTCAACGGCCCAGGCCATCGCGCGCAGGAGGTTGGGCTCCTCCGCAAAGACGAGCCCTTGCCGCGATTTGTTGTAGTAGCAGAACCCGCAGCGGTAGGGGCAGCCGCGCTGGGTTTCGAGCAGCATCAGATTCTCGAACGTGGGATTGATCATTCCGTCGAGGTAGGGGCTTGCGGCCGTCCGAAACCATTCCGCGGCACTTTCCGCGCCGCGGCCGGGGGCCCATGCGTCTGCGTCGTGCAGCAACCGGCGGAACACCGCCTCGCCTTCGCCGTAGACATGGAAGTCCACGAAGGCCGAATGCGCGAGATCGTTGTCCGGAGTGATCTCCGGACCCCCGAAGACAATCCGGCAGCGGCCGGCGGTTTTCAGCTTTTCCGCAAAGTAAACACTGCGCTGCAGGTTCCAGCTGAAAACCGTAAACCCGTAAATCTCCGCTTGAATCTTTTGGAGGTGCTCGATCAACGCGGCATCTCCGAGATAGGAGGCCAGCTCTTGCGGCAGGATCTGCACCGAGGCGCCGGGAAGGTCCTGGACGGCCCGTTTCAAACAGGCCGCCCCCAGAGGGATGTTGCCGGTTCGACGACCCAAATTATGGCGGGGAATGGGAAGCTGTGACAAGACCACCGATGGCATTGCCGCGTCCTGTTGCTTGAATGGGCGTGCGGTAGAGCGGAGGGAGTCTCCTAAGCCCGTGCAACCAAGAAGAAAATGAGTATGAGCTCCCAGGCGATGACGGCCCCGAAAGCGATCAGGGCGTAAGGGAAGAGTTTCTCGGCTCGGAAGTTGGACCTCGGCACGACGCTGTTCGCCAGAACCAGGAAGATGAGCACGGCGATGCTGGTCAGGATGTACTTGGCCACCGTGAAGATGAGCGGGCCCTTCCGCAGAAAATAGTCCATGACCGGATTGAGCTCGCTGGACCCGTGCTCGACCAAGTAAAGCGTCAGGACCGCATCCAGAAGGCTGAGGATGAGAATTCCGATAATGGCGGCGAAAAGCTTGGGGCTGTACCGGTCCAAGAGTACGATGCGATGGCCGTCCTCCAATCGGCGAACGGCCCGACGCCGCCCACCGGTGATCAGGTAGCGCAGGGGAGGCAGCACTTTCCGGCGCCGGTCACCGCCGGCACGCAGTTCGCTGCCCGGACGGCTTTCGCTGTTTTCGACGGCTTGAGCATCTGTTCCTTCTGTCAATGGTACCGATTCCTTCCTGGGTCGTCGGACGAGGGGATGAAACCACTTCTAAGCATATCGGCCGGTGCAAGGCAATACTTGAAGCCGAATGTCCCCTCTTGACCGAAGGCCGCGCTTGGCCTTAAAGTGAGCTCCCCCAAGGGAGGATCATTTCGGCTATGGAAACACCAGCGCCAGGAATCATTGCAGCAGAGCCTCTGGCGGACACCCGCTGGCTGCGCTTGTTCAGGGTGGACTACCATCTCGGAGACCGCGGCAACCGCTCCTGGGTGGTAGCCACCCGCAGCGAACGCCCGCGCTGCGTCACCGGCCGGTTCGAAACGCCTGACGCCGTCATCATCGTTGCCTACCATCGCGCCGCATCCCGGATCGTGGTCACCCGCGAATACCGGGTCGCCTTGGCGGATTACGAATACGGTTTTCCGGCCGGACTCGTCGAGGCGGGTGAGTCCGTGGAAGATGCCGCCCGCCGGGAACTGCAGGAGGAAACCGGACTGACGATGACACGGGTGTTGAAGACCAGCCCGTGCCTTTATTCATCCGCCGGCATCACGGATGAGTCGATGGTCCTGGTTTACGTCGAATGCGACGGAGAGCCTTCCGCGGAGGGCAACGACGCATCGGAGCTCATCGAAGTGCGGTTCCTGTCTCCGGAGGAAGCCGGCCGCCTGTGCAGCCACCCGTCGCTCAAGTTCGACGCCAAGGCATGGCTGGTGCTATCCTACTTCGCCGCCACTGGCCGTATTTGACGGCAGGACCGATAGCTATGGCCGGTGCTGAGTCTTGCGGGGATTTTCCGCCGCCGATAAATCGCCGCAATCGAAGCGCTGGCCGCATCCGCCGCAAACCAGCGGCTTGTCCGGATCGCTTTGAATCCGGGGAACCTTCAGAGGCCGCTGACAACCCGGGCATATCATCTCGATTCCCGGGCACACGTTTTCGGCATCGTCTTTCGCCATAGCGGGCGTTCTCCTTTCAAGCTTCCAGCCACTGCGTGGCCTTCGAGCTTTTGCAAGAACATAATTTAAGCGATTTTATTACCTGATAGCGGAGTCCGCAAGGGTGTGCGCCCCGCAGGGACCGCCGCAAAAGACGGCCAGGCTTCGTCAACGCCCCCAGGGTTTATCCCAATGTGAGCATCGCTCAAACTATCGAAAAAATAACCCCGCAGGCCATGCCGGTCGACCCGAGTTGACTTATCCTGGGCGATATGGTGACTAGGCATCCATGCCTGCCGAAGATTACTACACGATATTGGGCGTGGGGCTGCAGGCTTCCACGCGGCAGATCAAAGAGGCCTATCGGCGCCTGGCTTTAAAGCACCATCCGGATCGCAACCGCGACCATCCGGAGGCGGCCGAGACCATGAAGCGGCTCAATGAGGCCTATGCGGTCCTCTCCAACCCCGACAAGCGCCGGGAATACGATGCCTTGCGGCGGCAGTTCGGACCCGCGGCCCAAAGCCAGTACCGCAACGCCCACAGCCAACAGGACATTTTCAGCGGATCGGACATCAACGCGGTGTTCGAGGAGATGGCCCGTGCCTTCGGCTTCCGGGGTTTCGAAGATATTTTCCGGGATTTTTACGGACAAGATTATCAGCGCTTCGAATTCCGGCGGCCGCGCGCCTCGGTTCGGGGCTTTGTTTTCAGGCGCTCGTTCACGCCCGGCCGCCGGCCAACGCCTTCGTCCGGAACGGCCGGCCTGCTCAACCGCATCGCCCGATCGGCGCTGCAAAAAATGATCGGCCTCGAGCTGCCCGAATCCGGCGCTCATATCCAGGACCGCCTCTACCTGGACCCATCCTTCGCCGACGTCGGCGGGGCTTACGCCTATTATATTCGGGCGCATGCCAAGAAACTGATTGTCCAAATCCCGCCCGGCGTGCGCGAAGGGCAGCGTATTCGACTGGCGGGCATGGGCCATGCGGGCAAGGCCGGCGGGGATCCCGGCGACCTGTTCCTGGAAATACGCCTGCGCAAGCCTTTCCTTCAGCGGGTGACGCAGGCTTTTTCCAACTTTTTCAAACCGAGCCCCTAAGGCTGAAAATTTTCTTGTTCTGAAAACCTTCTCGTGGGGCATCCCGCCTTATTCGAAACGTCGCTCCTTCAAAGTCTGACTTGACGGCCTTGATTGAATTCTATACGCTGCTCAGCAACCAAACTCAATCCAACACGGCATGGACGGGGAGACAAAACGGCGATGAAGCTATCCACGCGCAGCAGGTACGGCACCAGGTTGATACTGGATATGGCCCAGCACCATGGCAAGACTCCTATCCAACTGGGTGAGATCGCCAGACGGCAGAAGATCTCCCTGAAATACCTGGAGCAGATCATCCGGCCACTCAAACGGGCAAACTATATAAAAAGCTTCCGCGGATCAAAGGGCGGACATATGCTGAACAAGCCGCCCGAACAAATCACCGTAGGAGAAGTGGTGGCCCTTTTGGAAGGCGGCTCGATCCTGACCCATTGCTCCAAGAACCCAAAGGAGTGCAGCCGCGCCGAGCAATGCCCCACACGCTATCTGTGGATGGAGGCATCCACTGCCCTGTTCGCCCGGTTGAACCAGATCACCTTTGCGGATCTGCTGGCCAGCGGTAAAGACGCCCAGCCCGAAATATGTGCCACCCTGCCCTGACGGAGCGCCGCCTGCCCGAAAAGAGAACGGGATGGCTGATACTTAAAGCCATCCCGTCCGGGGAGAAGAGAGTTTTCCACCGAATCTTGGTTTAAAAGTCCTGGACAGACCTAAAAGGAGGTGAAAACGGGCTGCCCAGGATAATAACCGCCTTCGGTGACAGGCGGCCATTTCTTTTAAACCGCTTGTATAGATACCGCCCGTGTTGGAAACGTTACAAAATCATGGGGGGCGTTCCCGGCCGCACCCGGTAGCTGCCAGCTTCAACCCACCCTTGACCGGCTGGCCGTCAGCTCGGGACCATGCCCCGTCGCTCTCGAAAAATCGCGGGCGGTTGTCGGCATCCCGATGAAAGCGCGCTCCCCGATTGATGACCGCTATCGCTCGCTCTTGCAGAAGGCCGTCCGCCGCGGCCATGTCGAGTGGGTTTACGCGGCCAGCGCCCTCATCGAAAACCTGGCCATCCACTCGGAAGCGTGGTTCGAGAAGCGCACGGCCTTCATCGTATTCGGGGACTGCTGGCCGCTCGGCACGGAGCTCGCGTTCACACGGAAATTTCATAGCAAGGTGGCCGCGTTGATCCGGGTGGCGCAGGCGACGAAATTCCGGGATGCCACCGGCCTGGGGTTCTTGGCCTACTCCCTGGCGCAGGGAGACGCGACGGTATTGGCCCAGGACCCCGAGGACCGGATCGTCCGGCTGATCGCCAAGGCCGTCCGGCAGCCGGACGATTTCTGGGAATGGATCTCCAGCCAGGCCGTCGACCCTCCGCAGGCGGCGCTGATCGCCAACGCGCGCCGCTATCGGGACGGCGGCCGCCCGCATGACGGCGCGGTGGTCAAGGCCGCCGCCTGCTTGGCCCTGAGCGGAGCGCTCCCCCGCCCCCAACCGGCAGCATTCCGAACACCTGAATTTCCTTATTGGATAATCTTCGACCGCCATACGAACGAAGGCAAACGCGTGCTGAGCGACGTCGCACGTGACCTTCACATGCAGCTTCCCCAGTTGGAGTGGTGCTATTATTATTTCGAAGGGGCCGGCACCAACGTCGAGCATCCTTCGCCATGGTGGCAGCGATACTGCCGATGGAACTTCCGCCGCATCGCTCTGAGCCCGGAAGAAGCCTTCCTGCTTTGGGAGCCGGCGCGCGCCCAGATCATCGATGCCTTGGCCGAGGAGAGCCACCGGCTTCAGAACGAGCTCTACCGCTGGAAGCTGGCCAACCTGGAGCGAATCGAGTCATTGAAGCGCCAGGTCGAACTTTTCATCAGCCGCATCGACGCGCTGCCGCGCGATCAGTCCAGGCTGTTTTAAGGAGACGCCATGTCACGCATTGTCGACCAACCGGAAAACTATTTCAGCCAGTTCATCCGCAGGGGCGACCCGCTGCTTCGGGCGTTGGAGGCCGAAGCCCAGGCAGAAAAAATCCCGATCGTCGGCCCGATGGTCGGAGAGTTGCTGTTCATCCTCGCTGTCGCCATGCGCGCCCAGTCCATTCTGGAGATGGGAACCGCCACAGGCTACTCGGCCATCTACCTGGCTCGGGCCTGCGCCCTGAATGCCGGCCGGCTGACGACCCTCGAGATCGACCCGGGCTTTGCCGCCCGGGCCCGGAAAAACCTTGAATGCGCCGGCCTTGCATCCTACGCGACCGTCGCCTGCGGTGCGGCGCTGCCGCAGATGTCTGCGATGAAGGGGCATTTTGACCTGATTTTCATGGATATCGACAAGATCGATTACGCTCGCGCCCTGGGCGACTGCCACCGGCTTCTGCGGACGGGCGGCTTGCTCGTAGCGGACAATGTCGCCTTCCCCGATGCAGATGAATTCAACCGCGCCATTTTCAGCGACACCGGTTGGCAGTCCGTGCCCCTGTTAGCCTTTTTACCCGGCCATTCCCCGGAGAAAGATGGATTGTGTCTCGCCCTGCGCCGCTGAGCAAATGAGCAGCCTGCCGTTCCCCACGGCCGGCGCCTGGCTGCGCCTACCCTCCGTTGCATGCATAGCGATTGGATGTCCGAAGGAATGGCTCCACGGGAAGGCAGGCACATGCGATCCCGATCACTTCGGCGTCCCTGGAATCTGGGGAGCAAGCTGGACTTTCGGGGGGAATTCCTCCACTTTTGCCGGCGCTTTTTTCGCCTTGGCGGCACTCGGAGCTTGGTCTGTTTTAGAAGATGGTTTCGCGCCCGGCCGGGGAGGAGGTTGATGCCCCGGCGGATGCCCGGTCCGGCGAGGCTCCTTGTAGTAGAGGTTGTTGTTTTCGCGGTAATAGCCGCGGTAGAGGTTCGGGCTTCCAGGCCGTGCGGGATAATAGCGGTGGCCGTAGGCCGGGTAGCCGCAGTTGCCGTACCGGAGATAGTAGTCCTCGTCGCAGTCGTCATCCTGCGCCGACTCCTGCGACCGCTGCTGGAGCTGCTGGGCTTCGTTCAGCCGACGCTCGGCCTCGTCCAACCTCATCTGCGCCTCGCGCTCGCGGGAGGCCAGCCCGGATTTGCGCTCCTCAAGCTCCAAGCTCTGGCGTTCCAGCCTCAGCCGCCGCTCCTCCTCGATACGGCGGCGGTCGGCCTCGGCATCGTAGGGCGCTTCCTCGATGGTTTCGAGGACGGCCGCGCCGGGCGGAGGCGGTTCGTTGCTGAAGTGGGTCACACCGCCGGCATCCTTCCAGCGGTAGATATCGGCCCGGGCCGGAGCGCAGATCATAAGCATCAGGATCAGGCCGACCGTGAGCGTCTGGCGTTTCATGGAAACCATCCCGTGTTCAGGTGAAGGCCAATTGAATCGGTTTCCCGTCATGCTTCGAATTTCGATAGGACTTCGGCTGGCCCGGGCCGGGTCGCATCTAAATGTTTTGACGTGGCAAACATGGTGCCGGTTTACCGTACGGTCACCCTTGCCCGGCTTCGCATCGCAAAATAATCTCCCAGGCCTCTTCCGCGGTGTCCACATAGCTGAATAGGTCTAGATCCTGCGCCGATATGGTGCCTTCCTCCACCAGGGCCTGAAAACGGATGGTCCGCTCCCAGAACGTTTTTCCGAACAGCAGAACCGGGATCTTGCGGACCTTGCCGGTCTGGATCAGGGTCAGGGTTTCAAAGAGCTCGTCCAGGGTTCCGAAGCCGCCGGGGAAGGCGATCAGGCCTTTGGCCCGCATGGTCAGGTGCATCTTGCGGATGGCGAAGTAATGAAAGCGAAAATTCAGATCCGGGGTGATGTATGGATTCGGTAGCTGCTCGTGGGGCAGGACGATGTTCATGCCGATGCTCGCGGCGCCGGCGTCGTAAGCGCCACGATTGGCGGCTTCCATGATGCCCGGCCCGCCGCCGGTCATCACCACGAAGCGATGATCATCCCCGTGTGCGGCGATGAGCCGGCCCAGCCGGCGCGCCTCCTCATAGTACCGGCTGTTAGCGGCCCGGCGCTCGGCCAAACGCCGCTTCTGCTGCAAAGCGGCGCTGCCGGGATCGCGATCCAGCTCGGCCTCGGCCCGGCGCAGGGCCTTCCGAGCGGCCTCCGGCTCAGGGATCCGCGCGCTGCCGAAAACCACGATGGTGGACTCGATTTGATGCTCCTGAAGTATGAGCTCCGGCTTGAGCAGCTCCAGTTGAAGCCGGACGGGCCGCAGCTCATCTTTGAGCAAGAAGTCAGGATCCTGAAACGCCAGACGATAGCTGGGGGACTGGCAGTGCTCGGCATCGACCGGTTTAGCGGCAATCCGGGCATCCTCATGGGCGGATCTAAAAATCCGCGTGCGGGGAATTGAAACTGGCATTCATTCCCTCCTTTCCTGTGCGTCTTTGGAAAATGGATGTCAACGGACTTTGGTGCTATCGACCTTAGCAGAGCCGATTCTACCCGTGCAACAGGATAAGAGGGGGGGTGCCTGTCTTCTGATCCTTGATTTTGCAGCAACCAACCGTCAGGCAACGGTGTTCAGCAAACGACCCAGCATTTCATCCTGAGCCGCCAGGGTGGCATTGAGCGGCGATAGCACGGCAGCCTCCTTACGGAGTGTTAAAATGAAAAACTTCCCATGATGCCGTTTTTCCTGACGGTGCAGTCCTCCAATCTTTTAGTCGAGAGAGCCCGTCGCGGAAGATGCACGCGCATCCGAGAAGTTGCTAAAGGAAATATTCAACATCCATGCCAAGTATCGAAGATAATTCTTGGCTGGTTTCGATGAGCCCTCGAAAAACCCCTTCCGCCATGCAGTTTGGCGTGAGGGGGGAATTCTTTCGGTTGCAACATGTTAGAAAAATTATATTTCTTCCTGCGGCCGATAGGATAGATTCGCTCGGCACCATTTTTTCGCGTTTATCGATTCCCATCTGTTGGCCTGGAAGAGAGAAAAGTTCAAAAATCCGAATGCCGAATTTCGTCAAGGATCCGGCCTAGAAATGTCAATCTGAAAATATCACCGTTGAATCGACCTGCCGGCAATGGTATCGCTCAGGTCGGCAAGCATTCTTTCGGTTCGATCGAACCATCGACCCGTCGGAGACGGCCAGCGAAACCGTTGCAAGGTAACGTCATGAACTTCGAATTTGCCGGCGGCCGCCCGCTTGGAAGAGCTGGCCACGATCCTCGCCTCGGAAAGGAGCGCTGGGGCCGATGCGGGCATCGCCCTTTATTGTCGTAACGATGTTGCTTATACTTGATTCAGACGCCACAACGATCTCTCAGGAAGCCGGCAAGCGGGACTCCATGCCAACCGAAGCCCATTCGGATTCAAGTACGAATAGGGCTACGCTTGCCGGGCTGGTGGCTCAGAACCGAGGTTAATCATGCACCGGCGTATCGTCATATCAGCTGCGCTCTTGGCCTGTCTGACCTTTGTTGGCGGGCGCGCGGAGACTGCGCAGACCCCCCTCGTGCGGTTGGTGAAAAAAATCCAACCCGCTGTGGCGACAATCATTGCCTACGACCTGGAACACAACATCACCAACATCGGAACCGGATTTTTCATCAACTCGCAGGGACACCTGATCACCAACTTTCACGTGCTCGCCGGACGCTATGCAGCCGATGTGCGCACCTCCGCCGGCAGATCTTATCCGGTCAAGGCGGTGGTCGCCGAAAACCGGTCGGCGGATCTGCTGAAGGTGGAAGTGGATATCCCGCCGCCGGAAACGGCCTGGATCCCATTGGAGGAAGAGGTCCCCGAAATCGGCGAGCGCGTGGTGGTCGTCGGCAGTCCCATGGGGCTCGAGCAGACCGTCAGCGAGGGCATCGTTTCTTCCGTGCGCGAGGTCCCGCCCGTCGGCACCGTCTTTCAGATGTCCGCTCCCATCTCGCCCGGGTCCAGCGGCAGCCCGGTGGTCAGCAGCAAGGGCCGGGTGCTCGGAATCGCCACCTTCCAGTTCATCCAAGGCCAGAACCTGAATTTCGCCGTCACCGCCCGACAGATCCGAGCCCTGCGAAAGCTGGATCCCACCCGGTCGGTTTCGGAGTGGACCTTCAGCCACCTCAGAAACAAACCGAAGGCCGCTGAGGCGCTGTGCCAGAAGGGCTTCAGCTTTTCGGTGAACGGCGAGGACCGTAAGGCCCTGGAGTACTTCAAGAAAGCCGCCGAGGCCGACCCTTCGGACGCCGATGCCTGGAGCGGACTGGGGTCCTGCTACGCCGGCCTGAACCATCCGGAAGACGCCATCAGCGCGTACAAGCAGGCCATCGCCGCCGACCCTCGGGATGAAACCGCGCATTTTTTTCTTGGCAACTATCTCAGCCAGATAGGCCGTTTCACGGAAGCGGTGGCTGCCTATCAGGAGGCGATCGCCATCAACCCGCAGTTCGAAGCGGCTTATTTCAATTTGGGCCTGGTGTTTTCGCGACAGGGCCGACACGAGGAAGGACGCCGAGCGTTCGAAAGCGTTGTCCGGCTCAACCCCGAAGCGGCTCCCGCCCATTACAACGCCGGCCTCGCGTACAGCCAGCTCGGACGATTCGAGAATGCCGTCGATGCCCAGAAAACCGCCATCCGGTTGAACCCGGAGTTCGCTTCGGCCTACTACGCAATGGGGGAGGCGCTCGATCGGCTCGGACGCCATGCGGAGGGAATTCATGCTTTCAGGGAGGCGATCCGGGTGGATCCGGATTTCGCGCCGGCCCACTTCGCCATAGGGGCCGCCATGCTGCAGAAGGGCGATAAAGTAGACGCCCTGGACCAGTTCAAAATTCTGAAAAAACTGGATTCAGAGCTGGCTGACAACCTTTTCAACCGAATCTATCCGAACGATGAGCCCGCAAAAAAGTCTAAGAGAGCTTCCAAACAGCCGCAACCATAACTGCTTCGGCTGCAGCCCGGTGAACCCTTCCGGCCTGCAAATGAAATTCCTCACGGACGGAGAGAGGGTGTATTCGCAGCTGCGGGTGCCCGAGCACCTGTGCGGCTGGAGCAACATCGTCCACGGCGGCGTGCTCACCACCATTTTGGACGAGATCATGAGCTGGTCGGCCATCCACCTGCTGAAGCGCATCGCCCTCACCCGCACCCTGACGGTGGAGTTCGTCAAACCGGTGCGGGTGGGCAGCGAGCTGCGGGCGGAGGGCCGGGTGCGGGAGACCGACGGGAAGAACGACGCCGTCACCGAAGGCGTGATCTACGATCCGCGCGGCGATGCCTGCGCCCGCGCCAGCGCCGACTTCAAAGTCTTCTCCCCGGCCGTCGCCCGCCGCCTGGGCATCGCCGACGAGGCGTCCATTCAATGGTTCGAGCAGATTTTTGCTTTGGACGATTAGGTGGATGGAGTCGTCGATCATCGATCTTGCCAAGCCCTAGCCCCACCGATATAATCCCCATCACCATGACCACCAAAAAGCATCCGCCTCGTTTCAACGACCTGTCGCCATCGCGGGGTCTGGGCGGACTGGTGCGGGACATTACCGCTTTGGACCAGAGGACTCTGCTGATTCTCATCACCGTTCCGGTGGTCCTGACCCTGCTCGAGTACTACGGGCTCCCTTGGCACTACACGCGCTTTTTGGAGCGCCGGGGGCGAATCGTCGCCGATCGCGATCCACCCTTCATCGGGCTTCTGTCCGGGGTTTCGCTGCCCGGACCCGCGGACCTTCAGCGATACATCTGGTGGGGGCTTGCCTGCCTGCTGCTCCTGGTTATCGTACCGACTTTGGTGGCGGCCTTCGCCCGGATTTCGCCTCGCGACCTCGGCCTTCGTTTGCGCGGCACCGGAAGGGATGCCTGGACGTACCTCGCTCTCTATGCGCTCTTCTTCCCGGTGATCTGGATCGTCAGCCAACGGGCGGACTTCCGCCAGACGTATCCTTTTTACAAGCCGCCCGGCGACCTGGGCCTCCCGTTTCTTGTCTTCGAAGCGGTTTATTGCCTGCAGTTCTTCGCTATCGAATACTTCTTCCGCGGCTTCATGACCCTCGGTCTGAAGCCGCGGCTGGGCCCGGCGAGCATTCTGGTGATGCTCGCGCCCTATTGCATGATCCACTACTACAAGCCCTTTCCGGAGGCATTGGGGGCCATCGGTGCGGGACTGGTGCTCGGCGTTCTTGCCTGGCGGACCGAGACGATCATCTACGGATGGTTTCTCCACTATTCCGTGGCCCTGAGCATGGATCTGCTCGCTCTGTGGCAGACCGGCCGCCTGTAACGGACCAACATTCGACAGAACAGCATGAAGAATCCATGGTTTCAAATACCAGCGTCCGAATATGAAGCCCACATGGCGCTGCCCGAGGTTGCCCAGGCCCAAGCGCTCAGCCAGCTGTTATCGTCGGCGCTGAAAGAGTACACCCCCGCATCCCTGGCGGTGATCGGGTGTACCACCGGCAACGGCCTCGAGCACGTAGATCAAACGCATACGCGCAGGGTTGTGGGCGTCGACATCAATGCTGCCTACCTGGCGGTTCTTGAGGCACGTTTTGCCGGCAAGATTTCCCACCTGGAGTTGATCGAGGCCGATATCACTTCCCCGGATTTCGGATTCGACCCGGTTTCGATGGTGTTCGCTGCGCTCGTGTTCGAGTACGTGGATGTGGCGGGTGCGCTGCGCAGCATTGCTCGATGTATGGCTCCCGGAGCGATTCTCGTGGCGGTTCTCCAGCTGCCGAGTCTCGAATCCGCGCCGGTGACGCCCACGCGTTACAAGAGCCTCGAACTCCTTGCGCCGATCATGAATCTCGTATCGCCTTCTGAGTTCTCCAACATGTGCAAGCGCTTCGGACTTCAACCAATCAAGACCGCTTCAATATCGCTTAAGAAGGGAAAGGCATTCTTTGTCGGTTTCTATCGAAGAAAGGGTATGGGGTAGCGCATCGAGGGCTCATCAACGCCAATCTTATTTTGATCTCAACCGCTAATTGTTCCATTGGCTCCTTCACCGTGAGCCCGGCATCATTTGACAAAGCCGGACGGATTGACCTCCTGTCGATCAAATCTTGCCATGCGTGGATACTCCCGCTATAGTCCCGCCCGGATCCAATAAGCAAGCGGTTCGCCTCATGCGCCCTTACGAACCCGGATAACATGCGTGGCATGGTCCAAAGCTGAAATCGACCTCCAAGAAGGCATCGGCCATGTTCAACGTCACGGAAGCTTGGAAAGCGGCTTATCCGGATGCCCATGCCGGCATCCTGGTGATGCAATCCGTCGACAACCCCAGCACCCACTCCGAATTGGAACGCCTGAAGCAAGACCTGGAGGGCCGGTTGCGGGCTCAGTTTGCCGGGAAGGGCCGCAAGGTTCTCGAAATGTTCTCGACCATCCCGGCTTACACGGCCTACTACCGGCAGTTCAAGAAGACCTATCACGTCCGGGCCCAGCTCGAATCGATCGCCTTCAAAGGCAGGTCGATCCCCACCGTCGCCGCTTTGGTGGAGGCCATGTTCATGGCTGAAGTCAAGAATCTGCTCCTGACTGCAGGGCATGATTTCGACCGTTTGGATCTGCCGGTAATGCTGAGTCGCGGACGGAAGTGAGCGATATAGGCTTCTGCGCGGACCGGAACAGGAACTGAAGGCCAGCGACATGTTCATGGCGGATCGATCCGGCGTGATCTCCAGCATCGTCTACGGCCCGGACCGGCGCACCCAAATCCACGCCGAGACGCGCAATGTTCTGTTTGCCGTATATGCTCCGGCCGGGATATCGCCTGCCGGGGTTCGGGCGCACCTCCGGGATATCCGCGACCACGTGAGAGTCGTGTCGCCCGGCGCTGCGGTGCACACCTTGCAAATCTTTGGCGCTCGTTTATACTCAGATCTTCCCACCACCGGCAGGTAGGAGGCCGCAATGACCATCCGTGTAGTGAGGCTTGGCAGTCCGAGGCTTGCAGACGAAGGCATCCGCATCGGAACGGTTCGCCGCCCGCCCCGCGGCGTCCCCAAATCCGAGTTCTCTTCCCAAAATTGGTACGATGTATGGTTTCCGAACCTTGCGCCAAGCGTTGAAACCATGAAAATCGGGCAGGGCGCCGCTACGCCGGCGCAATGGGCCGCCTTCGCCCGCAAATACCGGAGCGAAATGGCGCTACCGGAGGCCAACCACGCCATCGAGCTGCTGGCGGCGCTCTCCCAGCACACCAATCTCTCGGTGGGGTGCTACTGTGCCGACGAAGCCCGCTGCCACCGCTCGGTGCTGCGCGAGCTCCTGGTTAAGAAAGGCGCCAGGATCGAGTAGGGGAGATCAAGTGAAGACCATCGGTTTGATCGGGGGAATGAGCTGGGAATCCACGGTGCCGTACTACCGGCACATCAATGAGCGGGTGAAGCAGCGCCTCGGCGGCCTTCATTCGGCCCGGGTGGTTCTTTACAGCGTCGACTTTCATGACATCGAACGGCTTCAACGCGCCGGCCGATGGGACGATGCCGGCGCTCATCTCGCCGGCGCCGGCCGGGCGCTCGAGGCGGCGGGCGCGGAATTCCTGGTGTTGTGCACCAACACGATGCACAAGGTCGCCCCCGCCATCGAAGCGGCGGTCTCCATCCCCCTGCTGCACATAGCCGACCCGACCGCCGCCGCGGTCAAACGGGCCGGAATCGGGACCGTCGGTCTCCTGGGCACGCGATTCACGATGGAAGAGGACTTCTACCGGGGCCGGCTGGAATCGCAGCATGCCATCCAGGTTCTCGTGCCAGCCGCAGAAGACCGGGACCGGGTCCACCGGGTGATCTACGACGAACTCTGCCGCGGGGTCGTACGCGAAGAGTCCCGCTCGGAGTACCGCGGCGTCATCGACCGGCTGCAGGCGCTGGGCGCGGCAGGAGTCATCCTGGGCTGCACCGAAATCGCGATGCTCGTCTCGTCTTCGGATTCGCCCGTACCCGTCTTCGACACAACGAGCATCCACGCAGCGAGCGCGGTTGATTTCGCGCTGAGTGACCCGTGACAGCCAACCCGGCGACGAGCACGCACATCCAGCTCACGCGTGCCGATTTGCTGTTTGGGTTCAACGAGAGCCGAAATGAAGAATCTTTTTGCCTATGCAACCTGCCGTGGATACGGGTCCATATAAGTTCCCCGCGATCGTCACTGCCTTTCTTTCCATTTGCCCGCCCGCGTCGACAGCGAGGATTCCCGTTCCAATTTCAACATCTGTTCCTTGAAATGCAGGTTGCCGCCGTCGATTGCCGCGTGGGGAGTCCACCTGAAGTCCGAACCGAGATCGGTGTCCAGCTGGGAATACACCCCAGCATCGTCGATCCAGCCGGTGGTCGAGAGCTTGACCAGGGACCAGGTCAGGCTTTCCCGGCTGTTGAGCTCAGCAACCGACGACACGAGCGCCTGCCGGCCGGCGTTGGCGTCGACTTGGATAAAACGGGGAATGGACAAGGACGCCAGCACTGCGAGCATGGCAAGAACGGCGATGAGCTCGATCAGGGTGAACCCCGACCGGCTCCTGCAACTACCTCTTATTATTGGTAATGGACAGCTCAAGCGTCGACGCACCCAAAACAAGAATCTGATTGACCTTGCCCTTGCTTAAGGATATCGGCCAACTCCTCTGATAGGTTTAGGGGGTCAACGCCAGATCAACGCGCCCGCCGGTTTGAATTTTCTGTTTAATGGTGATTGCCTTGACTTTTCCGCCTGATCGCTTAGTTTCCACTCAGCTGTTCCGGGAACATGGACGTGCGACCCTTTATTCCCTTGTCGCGGCGAACAATGATCTGGATCTTCCCGATATTAATCTCCTGCTTCTCCCGCAGCCACACGCACGCCACCAACCGCAGACCGAACCCACCGAGCCGTCGGGCCATCGACATGCCCGCGCCGGAAATGAAAAAAATCCGCCGGGCCTAGTCCCAGAGGACCCATCATCGAGGATCATTCGGGTAGTTCACATCGCTTTAAAGACCCGAGATCGCCATGAAGGAGCAGATGATGAAAAAAGAACTTCTTCCAAACTGGTCGAAGCAAGACCAATTGAAGGGAAAACGGATGCATCGGGTCTGGGAGCAATTCTTCTCGGAGACGCAGAAGGCTGAGAGGGGCCAGGCGCATTCTCTCCCCGACCGTTCTGAAGATCAGGGACTTTCCGCCGCTCTGGCCAAACACGAGGCGGCGCTTCTAAGCTACCCCAACGTCATCGGTGTGGCGGAAGGCATCCGGACCCGGCGGGGGAAGCCAACCGGCGAGCATTGTCTGGTTGTGTACGTGAATCGGAAAATCCCGAAATCCAAACTGCGCGCCTCGGAGGTATTGCCTCGGGAGATTGACGGGGTTCCGATTGATGTGGTGGAAGTTGGCACAGTCGAACCTCTAGCGCTCTAAGCGGGCGGGCGAGGCACGCCTCAGAGCAAATCCCAAGGAGGCAACTATGACGGATCAACTGAAAAAATGGACCGTTGCCCAGACCTCGGCCGGGCAAAAAGTGTCCGATAGCTGGCAGAAATATTTTAAGGCCGAGCGCAACGATTCCATCTTAAGAGCTGAGGAAATCACCCAAACGGCCCGCATCCAAGAGGTGCAGGATAAACACGAGCTGGAATTGCTGCGAATGGTCAACGTGGTCGGCGTCGCTCCAAGTTTAAAAATAAAGGGCGGCAAGCCCACCGGGGCATGGTCTCTGACCGTGCTGGTCGAGAGCAAGGAGCCGAAAGCCCAGGTGCCGAAGGCATCCTTGGTGCCGGCGCAGATCGAAGGCGTTCCAACCGATGTGGTCGAAGTCGGAATGATAGAGGCGCTGGTTTTCAATGCTCGCGTCAGGCCGGCCCTGCCGGGATACAGCATAGGGCACTACAACATCACCGCCGGCACCTTTGGATGTCTGGCTCGCGACATCCGCCGCTGTTCCTTTAAACCGGAAAGGGAAAGTGAATGCCTGCCGAACCGTGAGGAATGCCCCGGCGACTATCTGATCTTGAGCAACAACCACGTGCTGGCAGCGTCCAATCAAGCCACTCCGGGCGACCTGATCCTTCAGCCCGGTCCCTACGATGAGGGCGTTTATCCTTCCGATGCCGTGGCGACTCTGGAACGGTTCGAGCCGATCGTCTTCACTTTTCCCCAGGGTTACAACTTGGTAGATGCCGCGGTCGCTCGTCCCTCTCACAGTCGCAATGTGACCGCGTCGATCATCGGGGCTCTGATCCCACGCGGAATCGATCAGGCCTTCATCGGCGGTCTGGTCATCAAAGCGGGGCGCACGACCCAGGTGACGATCGGACGCGTTATCGCCGTCAACGCGACCATCATCGTCAATTACGGAATCGGATTGGCCGTTTTCCGCCACCAGATCATCACCACGGCGATGGCGGCCGGCGGCGATTCCGGCAGTCTGTTGATGGACGCCAACCTCAACGCGGTGGGACTGCTCTTCGCGGGCTCTGCCATCATCACCATCCACAACCACATCGCTGACGTCGAGACGGCGCTGGGCGTTCGCCCCGTAACCGCCCCTCGGTCCAGCTAGCGTAGAACGGGCCGAGAACGCTCTCGAACACCGAACGAACCGGCAACACGCCCCGGGTTTCCGCATACCATCGCTGAAATTCGGGGCGCATTCTGCGGACGTCACGTAGACGGCTCGCCCACCGCCCGGCCAATCAGCCGGGATCGTGACGTCGGTCAGCGTTGTCTGCGCCCTCTGCGCCTGCCGTATGGAAAAGGAGGCTGGCAATGAACCCGCTGCTACTGGTGGCCTACGAGACGCGCTACGCCCGCTGCGGCGGAATCACGGCTGTGATGAACCACCTGCCGGGCCATCTGCAGGCCGCAGCCGGTGTGCGGGTAAGCGTCATAACGCCTTTCCATCATCGAATCCCTGAAACCCGGGGCCTCCCGGTGCGAGCGGTCGGTCAAATCACTGTGCCGTTCTTCGGAGATGCCGTCAAGGTGATCATTTTTCGCCATGACGACCGCTGGCCCTGGTTTTTTTTAGACGCTTCCGACTACCACCTGCCGGAGGACCGCCGCATCTCCCCCGCAGACGAGCGGTTTTTCAGCGGCCGGAAACACCCTTACGACGTCGGCGGCTACGCGGCCGAACAGGGCGCGATCCTGCGCCGCGACTCGCTTTTCTTCGGCGCCGCCGTGGCACGCGCACTGCGCGAACTGGGGGCTGCTGCCGATTGGACGCTGATGCTGCAGGATTGGCAGGCATCCAGCGCCGCGCTGGCGCTCGCAGGCCGGGGCGGCCTTTCCGGCCTGCGGCTCTTTCTCACGCTGCACAACAGCTACGACAATGGGCCTGTCACGCCGGAGGATCTGCGGGCGTTCGACATGAATCCGGACGATGCGCCCGCAGCGCCGAACCGGGCCACGATGCTGGGCCGGGCCATTCCCCTGCTCGATCCACCGCTCTTCACCGTCTCGGAGCAGTTCGCAAGAGATTTGACCGAGGATGTTTTTCAGGCGCACATCATGGCCGACCACCTGCAGGATGAATTCAAGCCCCCGCACTTGGTCGGGGTGAACAATGGCCCGTTCACCACGCTTTCGGTTCCGGAGCAACCCATTCTGGCGGACGCACGCCAGTCGAATTACGCTGCCTTGCGCAACTGGAAATCCCGGCAGAAGGCCGCCGGCTTGGCGGCCATCGAGCGGTTCGTTCCGGACGCAGAGAGCCGCCCGGTCTGGGGCAGCATTCCCCGCTTCGTCGAAATGGCGTGCCATCGGTTCGACCTGCCCTGGTTCGTCCTGGCCGGCCGGGACGACCCGCGGCAGAAGGGATACGACGTTGCGGCAGAGGCAATTCGAGCCTTTCTGCAGAAGCCCGGCAACGATGCCAGGGCGCAGTTTCTTTTCTTTCCGATCCCCGGGGACGAGGGCCGCGAAGGCCTGAGTTTCCTGCGTGAGCTCGCGGACGCCTATCCGGCCAACCTGCTGGCATTGCCGTTCATCTTCCAGGAAGGGTATCTGGCCGCGCTTCAGGGCGCCGCCTTCGGCGTCATGCCGTCCTTTTACGAACCGTTCGGCATGGCGAATGAGTTCTATATGAACGGCGCGGTCGGCATCGGCCGCGCAACGGGAGGCCTGCTCCAGCAGATCGTTCCGCTGCGATCGATCCCGTCGTTCACCCCCAGCGTCGAACGCCGCGCCGACCGCTGGCACCTCATGGCCGCCGCGGCAACCGGGTTGCTGTATCGTGAGCCGGACGGGCTCCATGACATCGTCGGCGACTGGAGGGCCTTCAATGCCGCCGGCTATCTCTCCCGGCCGGACCGCAACCGGGTCATTGAGCGCAGGGCGTATCGGCTGTTCACGGAAATGGCCCGTGCGCTGGAGCGCGCGCTGATCGACGCCGTCGAGATCTATCATCGGCCCGCCGATGCGCGCGGGGTAACGTCCTATTTCGCGATGCTGGTCGAGGGCATTGCCCACATCCAGAAAAGCTTCTCGTGGGAGCGGACCGCCGAGGGGTACATCCGCTATTTCCGGTAATCGCAGCCGCAATCAGAATCAGCCCGTCGACCGGCAAGAGAGCCGGGGTGCAGGAGTTTTTTCGGGCAGGCTCGACGGCTAAAGATTTCGCTGGAACAGCCGAAATACGTGCCAGAGCAACGGATTGAAACCTTTTTTGCCTTCAAGATTCTGGACCAGGAAATGAACCGGTATGGAAGAAACTCAAATCTGCGAGAAATGCAAGTACTGGGTGGAAACCGGCGGCACCGACAACGGCTTGGTCGGTGAATGCCATCGCAACGCCCCGCATCCCGCACTGATCGATGCGGCATCCTCGGTCACGATCCGCTATGCGGTTTGGCCCGTTACGGCGGACGGGAACTGGTGCGGCAAATTCGAGGAGCGTCCCATGGCAACTCAGGAGGTGCTTGCACGGGTGGCGATGATTCAAAAAATGGAGGCGGACCGCAAGGGCAAGTCGAAAACGACTTAACCGGAAGCAGGCCCGCCGGGTGCGGCCGCGGCCATTCGCAGAACGGCCTCCAGCTGAATGCTCAGGGGATGCCCCGCCAGCCCGTCCAGGTCCGCAACCTCTTTATGCAGCCGATCGAACGCTCGCGCCGTGATGCGTTCGGGGCTCGCCGTCAGCCGCACGATCACCTGGAGTGCAAAAAAGCTCAGCAGCAGCGCAATGGCGATGACCCAGAACGCATGCAGGAAATAATCTCCGCTGAGATACTCCGCGCTGAAAAACGTCTGCACGGTGGCCCATCCCACATAGCCTAAAACCGCGAGGACCGGCGCATTCATCAGGGCCTGCAGCCACGCCCGGCCCAGGCGCCGGGCCATGGCGTCGACCTCCTGCTCAACGGCCCGATCCCAAAGGCTGGCCAGCTGCTCTTCGAGCCGATCGGCCGACGCCACCGGCGTGTCGAGGCTGCGCACGGTCGCATCGAAGCGCCCGCGAACCAGCTGCTCGGCCACATCCGGCCACCCGGCGACGAGTTCAAGACGGTAGCGCCGCAGGGCCGTTACGATACCGCCTGCAGGCGCCGGCTTAGCCCCCAGGCCTGATCGCCGGATTAAAGACGCTGCTGCGAGCGGGCGGCCGAGACGGAGCACCCCAGCAATGCCGCTTCCGATGGCAACCAGGCGCGTCCAGGCCGCCAGCATCCATCCCACCGGGCCCACCCAGCGCATGCAAAGCCGGTGGTAAACCGCGGCTCCCAAACCTCCCCCGCCCGGAGATCCGCGATCCCGCGCCGCGGAGGCGGCGGCGGTCATGGCATCCCCCTGGATCCGCGCAAGGGTTTGGCGCGCAGCCGTGAGCGCCTCTCGGTCGGCCGCGAGCTCGCGGCCGGCTTCGCCCAGGACGACCGCGTGCAACTGCCGGGCGTTGTCCACGCGACGGTCGATTACCAGGCGGCCGCGACCCGCCGGCCCGAACACCCGCTCGCGCAACTCCTCAAACTGGTCGAAGTCGTGACGCGGCAGCGCCGACGGATCCCAGGCGGGTTCCCGGAGGTGACGTCGGGCGCTGAGGCACAGCGCCTGATCCACCGCCCCCTTCCAGGCCAACCGGATGTACTCCCGAAAATCCGGCAGAATTCGGGTTCTGAGCTCATCCGCATCCAGCCGGTCGCACTTGTTCAGCACCGCCACCAGCGATTCACCGTCGAAGCGCTGGACAAACGGCGCCAGAAAATCCACGTGGTCCCGTCGCTTGGGGTTTTCGCCGTCGAATACGCAGACGAGCGCGTCCGACTGCGCGATGGCGTGTTCGAGCGCCGGAATATGCCGTTGGAAGGCCATGCTGTCCGTGTCCGGGGTGTCGATCAGGCACAGCCCTGCCGGAAAACCCCGCGCGGACACCGCCTTGACCTCGACGGAACTTTCGCCCAGGCCGCGCGCCAGCACGGCGGCATCCTCGCCCCCGGATCCCAGCACGATCAGCTTGCCCGTGGTCGGCCGTTGGCGGCCGGCTGCCGACACGTCATCGCCTCCCGCCAGCGCATTGACCAGCGTGGATTTGCCGGAGCCGGACGGCCCGATGACGGTTACCACCAGGTTGCGTTCCAGACGTACGCCGATCCCGCGGATCATCTTGAGCGCTTCGCCGCATTGCCGGGCCAGACCGGCAGCGGGACGCCACAGGGGCACCGCGTCCAGCCGCGCTTTCAGCAGGTCGAGCTCGGCGCAGAGGCCCTCGATGCGCCCGACGGCCTGGAGCGCCGCCTGCTGGAGTTCCAGCGGCTTCACGGCACGACTCCTTCCGCGGCCGATGCGATGGCTTCTTCCGCGGTGCAAATGGCCCGCTCGGCCTCGGCTCCGGCCTGGTCCACGGTTTGCAGCAATTCGCCGGAGACTTCCTGCTCGAACAGCCTCTCAACCTTTTTCAGCTTGTGGCGGAACCAGGTCTGCGCAATGGGGCCGAGCATGGCCTGAAGCTGCTTCTGATCGGCTTTCTTCATGCCGCGGGTGACGGGGATGGCCACCAGCGCGTAAAGATCCTTCAAGCCGAAGAGACCGGCCAGCTTGACCTTGATGGCGGTGCCGCCGACGGGATCGCCGGTCGACAGCACGTAGGTAACGGCGGCCGCGGCCGGCAGCACGTTCAGGAAGGCCCAGAAGGTCTGGCCGACCCGGTCCCACCAGCCCATCCGGCTCCGGAAATGATCGACCAACCCGCGCAGCTCACGCTCCATATCGCCGCCGATGTCGCCGATCTCCGCTTGGTGCACGAGAACGGCTTGCAGCATGGAATGAAAGTCCTTATGCCGCAGCCGGTCCTGCGCCGGCCCCGCCACCGGATGGGCGTTGACCGGGCGGGAGGCACTGCCGACCGAGGGCTTCCGGTCACCATCGGCAGCGAATGCCCGGCGGGCCGCCGACCAGGAGACCACCGGGCTCAGCAGCTGCTGGTGCAGGGTGGTGACGGAGCTGACGAGGTTCTCCTCCAGTTTGCGCGCAAACGATTCGGAGAATTTTTCCGGAGGCGGCTCGCCCGAGAACTTCTCCCGGGCCCATCCGGCCGCTCCGATCACGGCCTTAAGGGGAAACTCGATCAGACTGCCGGTGCGCCGCATGAGCCTGACCGCCGGCGGGTCGCTGGTCGCCCAGATTTTGGCGAATCGCCGCATCAACCGGTCCATCGGGAAATAGCGCAGCGCCTCCTGGAGGCATCCGTTCTGAAGCTCGCGCAGGCCGGCGGCATAGCCGCGCAGGTCTTCCAGAGAGCTTCGCGCGCGGGCCAGGGTAGCACGGGCGTCGCGCAGGACGTCGCTCAAAGTGGCCGCGTGCAGCTCGCGGCGCAGCCGCTGGACGTCGAGCCCGTTGAGGGTCTCTGCAAAGGAACGGTCCGGCGGAAGCACCGGCCGCAGGGCGATGAAGCGTTCCCCGGCGGCAATCTGGTTGTCCTCGTCGGCGCGGAAGATTCCCAGCACATAGCGCGCGGCGTCCGCACCGTAAATGTTCCGCGCCACGGTCATGGCATGTTCGGTCACCTCGTCGGACGTAAAACTCGGGTAGCAGCGGTACACCAGGAAGCACTTGCGCCGGCCGATGCCGGTGAGCATGCGGGCGATGAAATCAGTGTTGTCGCGATTGTTGTAGTTGGAATTGGTGAAGACGTAGATCAGTAGATCGGCGGCCTCGAGGGCGCCTTGGGCGCTCGGGCGGTTGGCATACTGCCCACCCGCACCCGTATCGAAGTCCGGGGTGTCCATGAGGACCAGATCAAAGCCCCCCGGCCGGGTCTTGAGAAAAAGCGGGCCACCGGGCCGCAGAAGGTCCTCCGGGTTCTTAAGCGGCTCAGGATTTGCCGCAAAAGGCTCCAGCAGGGAGGCGATGAGCCGGGTCTGTTCCGCCATGCGCTCGGGGACGGAGAACAATACCCGCCGGTTCATGCCTGCCCGCCCGCCGGTGGGCGCAAACCGCCCGTCGACCAGCGAATTGAAAAGGGTGGACTTGCCCGCAGACCCGCCGCCGCAAATCGCGGCGACCAGCGGGAACCGGGGATCGAACCGGGTCAGCAGCCGCAGGTCCACGATCTTGCACCAAGAAGCGAGCTCCGGCCCGGCCTCCAGCTTCAGCAAATCCGCGAGCCGGGGCAGCTCCGCCCGGAGAGTCTTCAAATGATGGTGCAGCGGAGAATCCACCGCCTGGTCGTCCATTGTATCCGCGCGCCTTGGGTCTGGCGCTTCTCCAAATTGCAAGCCGCGGCAAGTTGAGGCTCATCGGCTCGAATCACGCCAATGCAGCTGTCTTATCACACCCGCGACGCAAAACCAATCTCGTTGCGGCGGTAGTCGTTTCTGTGGTAGACCCTAACCGAAACCAAGCGTTTCTGAATGGCCGTTTACGAGCCCGTGAGGGTCTATGTCCAGTATCATGATCCGGTTCAAGCCGCTGCTGGCCTGCTTCGCATTCGGCCTGGCCGCGGGATGGGTTTCTCCCGCCGAGTCCTACGATTTGGCCGCCTGGCTCCGATCCCGGCTGGCCCCCGCGGACATTCCGTTTTTGGAACCCACGTCGGGCTCCTTTCGGGTGGAAATCGTCGCGGAGGGCCTGGAGAGCCCCTGGGCCGTCGTCCCGACGCCAGACGGACGGTTGTTCATCACTGAAAGGCCGGGCCGGCTGCGGATGGTTCAGAACGGGGTGCTTTCCGCCACCCCGGTGGCAGGGCTGCCGCCGGTCGCATACCAGGGACAAGGCGGCCTGCTGGACATGGCCCTGCATCCGGACTACCGCAGCAATCGCATGGTCTATCTCAGCTACACGGTGGATTCCGGCCAAGGGTTGATGACTCGGGTGGCGCGCTGGGTGGAGACCCCCGGAAGTCTGAAGGACATGCAGGTCGTTTTTGCGGGCTTCCCCGGCAGCGACAAGCCCAAGCATTTCGGCAGCCGTATCCGCTTCGGGCTTGACCGCACGCTCTACATCACCCTGGGCGAGCGCGGAGAAGGTGGGCGCGCCCAGAATCTGATGGATCTCAACGGCAAAACCCTGCGCCTGAACGACGACGGTACGGTTCCGGCGGACAACCCGTTGGTAGGGCGAAAAAACGCCCGTCCCGAGATATTCTCCTACGGCAACCGCAACTCCCAGGGCATGGCCGTGCAGCCTGGAACCGGCCTGATCTTTCAAACCGAGCACGGCCCTTCGTGGAATGACGCCCCCGGGGGCGGAGACGAGGTGAATCTGATCGTCGCCGGTGCCAACTACGGTTGGCCGCTCGTGCACCACCGCGAAATCCGTGAGGGTACCGTCGCACCCCTGGCGGAGTACACGCCGGCCATCGCCCCGGCCGGATGCATGTTCTACACCGGCGAAGCCATCCCGGCATGGCGGGGGGACTTCTTTTTCACGAACCTGACCGGCAAAATGCTCGTGCGGTTGAAGCTCGACGGCCCGAAAGTGGTGGGGCAAGAGCATCTGCTGAAAAATGCCTTTGGTCGTCTGCGGAACGTGGCGCAGGGAATGGACGGATCGGTTTACGTGATCACCTCCGACACGGACGCCTACGGTCCCGGCCGCCCGGGCGGCGACCGGCTGCTTCGGCTGGTCCCGGCGCAGTGAGATCATGCGCGGCCCAAGTGGCAGCTTCCTATCAAACCCATCGCCCTTGGAGAGAGCCCTCGATCGGTAAGGACAGAGGAGGGGACCGGTGAACTTCACGCCGCTTTTCAAACCCAAGACCATCGCGGTGGCCGGGGTGTCGCTATCCAACGAGCGGCATCCCGCCAACGTCATTTACAACAAAATCCACCTGCGCTATCCCGTCAAGGTCTACCCGGTCAATCCCAAAGGCGGAGCCTTCAAACGCGACCGGGTCTACCGCTCGATGGACGAAATCCCCGGACCGGTCGACCTGGCCGTGATCGCGGTGCGCGCGGACCACGTGCCCGAGACGCTCTCCCAGTGCATCCGCCGGAAGGTGGGCGGCGCGGTGATCGTCTCCGGCGGTTTTGCCGAAATCGGCCGCACCGACCTCCAGGAAGAAATTACGGCCATGGCCCGCGAGGCGGATTTTCCCTTCATCGGGCCTAACTGCCTCGGCATCTATGCGCCGGGGCATTTCGACACTTTTTTCCTGCCGGGGGAACGATTGGTCCGGCCCAACCCGGGCCACGTCGGTTTCGTGAGCCAGAGCGGCGGGGTCCTGGTGGACCAGATGGTGAAGTTCACCGAGCAGGGCCTGGGGCTGTCGCTGGCGGTCAGCATCGGCAACAAAGCCCTGATCCGCGAACTCGACCTGCTGCGCCACCTCGCGGCCGATCCGGAGACCCGGGTGATCGCGTTTTACGTGGAAGGCTTCGGCCGCAACGAGGGCCGGGCTTTCGTGGAGCTGGCGGCCGCAATCCCTAAACCCGTCATCGTTCTCAAAGCCGGCAAGACGACCGCAGGCAGCCGCGCGGTAAGCAGCCATACCGCCTCCCTGGCCGGCGATTATCAAGTATTTTCGGACGTATTGGCCCAGCACGGCATCGTCGAAGCCCGCAATGAGTTTGAGTTGACCTGCTTCTGCGAATCCCTCAGTCATTATCCGCGTGCGATCGAGGGCCGCGTCGGCATTATCACGGTGAGCGGCGGCCACGGCGCCCTTGCCTCCGACATCTGCGCCGACCTGGGGCTGCACGTCCCGCGTCTTTCGGAAACCGTCAAGGGCGAGCTGCGCGCCGGCCTGTCCGCCAACGTCCGGGACATCGCTTCGCTGGAAAACCCGGTTGACCTAACGGGCAGCGCCGTCGACGACGACTTCGTGGCGGCCCTCACCGTGCTCAGCGAGGCCGCCGAAGTGGACGCCGTCCTGCTCCTGCTGCTGCCCTACTCCCCGGGAATCAGCTCCGACCTCGGCGCCCGGCTGAGCTACGTCCACCAGCAAAGCGGCAAACCGCTGGTGGCCTATGTGCCGCACGTCGAGAAATACCGCATCCTGATCGAAGGCTTCGAACTCAACAACGTCCCCGTGGCCTCCTCGATCGACGGGGCGGCCTTCATGATGGAAGCTATGCGGAGGTGCAGGCCATGTTGAGCCCGGATCTGGTTGGCATCATTGAAGCGGCCCGGCCGCACGGCTGGGTTTTGGAGCCGGAGGCCCTGCGTCTGCTGGGAATGGCCGGCGTGCGCGTCCCGCGGTTCACCTGGGCCAGGTCTTTGCCGGATGCGCTCGCGGCCGCCGCGGAGATCGGCTATCCGGTCGCGGCCAAAGTGGTGTCGCCGCAGATTCTGCACAAATCCGATGTCAAGGGGGTCCAGCCGGGAATTGCGGACAGCCGGTATCTCACGGACGCGTATGAACGCTTCAGCCGGTTGCCGGGCTTCGAGGGGGTCATCGTTGCGGAAATGCTGTCGGGACACGAGCTCATCGTCGGCGCCAAGCTGGATTTCCAGTTCGGCCCGGTGGTCCTTCTCGGGATCGGCGGCACCGCCGTTGAAATCTACAAGGACACGGCCACGCGCATGGCACCGCTCAAAGCGTCCGACGTTCAGTCGATGCTGACCTGCCTGCGCGGCAGCCGGCTTCTCACCGGCTATCGCGGCGTTCCCGCCGTCAACCGGTCCAAGCTGATCGAAACCGTGCTGGGATTCTCGGAACTGGTCATGGCGCTCGGTGACCGGATCGATTCCATCGACCTGAACCCGGTGTTCTGCTCGTCGGAGCATTGCGTGGTCGCCGACGCCCGCATCGTGCTGGCTCCAGCAACCCGCATCTAGCAGGATGATCAACCAACCCCACCGGAGGTTCGTCGAAAGCGTCATACCCTACCTGGTTCTCTGCGTCGCCCCCCTGTGCTGGGCGGGCAACATTGTTCTGGCGCGGGGGGTGGCCGATCTCATCCCGCCGGTCGCCTTCGCTTTCTGGCGTTGGACATTGGCTCTGCTGCTGATCCTGCCGTTTACCCTGCGCCACGTCGCCCTGGACTGGCAGGAGATCTCGCGGCGCTGGAAGCGGCTGTTCCTGCTGGCCGTCCTGGGCATCTCGAGCTTCAACACCCTGCTCTACACCGCCGTCCACACCACCACGGCCATCAACGGCGCGCTGATCCAGACCACCATGCCGGCCGTCATCGTCCTGCTGAGCCGTCTTTTATACGGGGAAAGCGTGACGGGCCGCCAGACGGCGGGCGTGCTGCTGTGTTTGGTCGGGGCGGGCCTGATCGTGCTGAGGGGAGATCTGAGATCCCTTCTCACCCTGTCCTTCGTGCAGGGCGACCTGCTCATGGTCATCGCCGTGCTGTTTTATGGTCTCTACTCGGCCCTGCTGCGGCGGCGACCCGCCATCCATGCGTTGAGCTTTCTGACCGCCACGTTTGCCCTCGGCGCCGCCGGGCTCTTCCCCGTTTACCTGGCGGAGCTGGCGGTCGTCGGCCCCTTTGCACTCGACCGGGACATCGTTTTCAGCCTTCTGTACGTGGCGCTATTTCCGTCGATCGTCGCTTATTTCTGCTGGAACAAAGGAGTGGATCGGGTGGGCCCCAACCGCGCCGGACTGTTCATCAATCTGATCCCGGTGTTCGCCTCGCTGCTCTCGGTCTGGCTGCTGGACGAATCGATCCACGGGTTTCACATCGAGGGGATGGGGCTCATTGCCGGCGGGATGGCCCTGTTTTATCGGGCGAAGCGCTGAACGCCAGGTTTATCCGGTCCGCAAAGGTCACTCCGCCCGAGGAAAAACTTGCCTTTTTCGCGACGATCTCTTAGCATGAACGCATACGCAGAACGGCGCCGGCAGGAGGCACCTCCCGCGAGAGAGGGCTTGATCGGCAGCCGATCGCTACCACCAACTTCGCCCGGACCATCTCTAGAGGATCTAATTTGTCCGAACCAACCCGCCTGATCAACGCGCATCGATGTTTCTTCTTTTTTCTGGTTTGGCTTCTCTTCGCCGGCGGGTCAGCCGGTCTGTTTGCCGCCGAAACCAAGAACGCCGCCGGCGACCAAGAGCCGCCCGCCATTTCCATTTCCGAGGACATGGGCAAGGCCATCGTCAAGGAAGCCGCCGGGGTCAAGGAGGAGATCCAGAAACAGGCTCGCACCCTTTTCCTTCGCTCAAACCTTGGGTGGGACCTGCAGACCATCGACTATCTCTACACATGGGGGCTGGAACTGCCCCTGAGGTCGCCCGAATGGATTCGACTGGTGCTGGCGCAGGGCCGGGTGCTGGGCCTGGCGGGATCACTCGTGGTGCTCACGTTCATATCCGCGGTGCTTTACAGCCTCATGGGCCGGGCGCGCGTGATGCGCCGGATCGAGGCCGCGCTCGCTCCCGTCCGGCACCGCATTCCGGATGCCGCCTATCCCTTCGGTCTGGCTGCCCTGCGCGTGGTCGTGGCGGCCGCCATCCCCCTGATCCTTTATGGAATCTACGCACTGATCAACTCGCTGATCAGCTTTCAAGCCGCCTGGTTCGTGCTCCTGAGGCGGCTGTTGGTGCTCTGGTCCTTGGCCGCCCTGGCGATCGGCTTTTTCCGGGAGCTGCTGACGGCGGGGCTCTTTCAGGTAACGAAGGCGCACGGGCGCAAGATCTTCTCCCTCGTCCGGCTCCTGATGCTTTACGGAGCAGGCTGCATCGCCTTGTTCATGGGAGCGGAGGCGTTTCATTTCCGGAGGGACGTTCTGGCGTTCCTGCAGTTTGCCATCACGGTTTCGGTGGTTTGTCTTTTTCTCCTGCTGATGCTTAACAAACGCGCCATTTTGTCGTTTCTGCCCGATCTTCCGTACCGCAGCTACCAAAACTACGTCGGAATTCTCAGGAGATTCTATCTTCCGCTGATCGGGATTTCCTTCCTGCTCGCCCTGCTGTGGTCTTTCGGCTTTCGGCAATTCGGACGGGTGCTGCTGGTGAACATCTGGTTGACGGTGGGCGCCTTACTCCTTCTGGCCCTGTCCTACCATGCGCTGCGGGTCGGACTGGAGCGCTGGTCCTCCAAGGTACCGGTCGATGACGAACGGGGTCAGTTCCTGGTCGACTCCGCCAAGGCCTTCATGGGCTACGCGGCGGCGGTGGGCACCGCCGCCCTGCTGCTGAACATGCTCGGCCTCCTGAACCCGATCGAACGCGTTTTCTCATTTCCTGTGCTGAAGGTCGGGCAGACGTCCCTGAGCTTCTGGATCATCCTCAAGGCCCTGCTCATCCTGCTCTTCTTCATCTTCATGTCCCGCATGCTGCAGGCCTTCCTGGACTACAAGGCGTATCCGGCCATCGGAATTGAGCAGGGCACCGGCTATGCCGTCAACACGATCATCCGGCTGGCCTTCTTCGGAGTGGGCATACTGATCGCCCTCGACACGGTGGGGGTTGATTTCGGTTTCCTGCTAGTGTTTGCCGGCGCCATCGGGGTCGGCATCGGCCTCGGCCTCCAGAGCATGGCGGCCAACCTGATCTCCGGTTTCATTATCATTTTTGGTGGCAAGGTCCGGAAGGGCGATTGGATTAAGGTCGAGGAGGCTGTCGGCATGATCACGGACATCCATCCCCTTTCAACCCGAATACGCACGCGGGGCAACGTCGAATACCTCTTGCCCAACTCCAACCTGGTGTCCAACACCATCATCAATTACACCCTGTCCTCTCCTACGATCTGGATTTCGCTTCCGGTAGGGGCCTCCTATGAATCGGACCCGCGACAGATCGAGCGGATTCTGCTGGAAGTAGCCGCCAAGGAACCCATGGTTTACAAGCACGAAAATCCACGCGTTATTTTCTCGGAATTCGCCGACAGTTCGCTCAACTTTGATTTGGTGGTGTGCATCGACGTGCGCCTATATGCCGAGCGGGTGGTCAAAAGCAATCTCTATTTCGCCATTTTCGAAGCGTTCAAGAAGGCGGGCATCGAAATCCCATTCCCTCAGCGCGAC
>Ga0105093_10000030_pt1 | contig 49157 bp, 43 predicted proteins | sample PPLLak3March2015_2_FD_79111 | JGI IMG/M metagenome (GOLD analysis project Ga0105093, IMG submission 79111) | Freshwater sediment microbial communities from Prairie Pothole Lake near Jamestown, North Dakota, USA - PPLs Lake P8 Core (3) Depth... | ecosystem: Environmental > Aquatic > Freshwater >... | reverse complement strand
CTGGCCGCCGCCTTCCCGGCCGGCACGCTTTCGGGTGCGCCCAAGGTGCGGGCCATGGAGATCATCGCCGCGCAGGAGCACGAACCCCGCGGCCCTTACGGCGGCGCAGCCGGTTATCTGTCCTTCGGCGGCAACATGGACATGGCCATCACCATCCGCACGGCCTGCATCATGGACGGCCGGCTCACGGTGCAGGCCGGGGCCGGCATCGTAGCCGACTCCGACCCCGAGCGCGAGCGCGTGGAGACCGTCAACAAGGCCATGGCGTTTCAGAAGGCACTGGAACTCACGGCACAGGGCGAATTCTGATGGCTGCGTATATAGCCCAATCTCAGCGTTGCGCTTCATTCCGCTTCAAAATCCCCCTGGCCCCCTTTGCCAAAGGGGGAAACGGAAGGAATGGAGCCGATTATTTTCGTTTGCGACAAGATGGCGCTGTGCTCCATATGCAGCTTTTTACGAGTTCATCAACTTTAGGCACTATAGGCAATTTAGGCACTTTATGAACTTAAGGAGGCCTCATGCTGGTCATGATCGACAATTTCGATTCCTTTACCTACAACCTTTACCAGTACCTGATGCAGATGGGTGCGGAGGTGCGGGTCGCCCGCAACCATCAGCTGACCGTGGATGAGCTTGAAGCCCTCGCGCCCCGGGGGCTGGTCATCTCCCCGGGTCCGGGGCGGCCCGAGGACGCCGGCATCACCGTCCCGGCCATCCAGCGTTTTTCAGGCCGCATCCCGATCCTGGGCGTCTGCCTGGGGCATCAGGCCATCGCGCTCGCCTTCGGCGGCCAGGTGGTTGCCGCCCGGCAGTTGATGCACGGCAAGACCTCGGCGGTGACCGCCGACGGCCGCGATCTCTTCCAGGGCATCCAGAGCCCGTTCGAAGCCATGCGCTACCACTCGCTGGCCGTGGCGCGCGAGTCGCTGCCCGCGTGTCTGGAGGTGACCGCCGAGGCCGAGGACGGCGAGGTCATGGGCCTGCGCCACCGCAGCCATCTCACGGAAGGGGTGCAGTTCCATCCGGAATCCATCATGACGACCGTGGGCAAGCGGCTGCTGCGCAACTTTCTGAAGATGACCCACCAGAGTATTTATGTTTGACGGCTCTGTGAATAAGCGAATGAGCAATAGGGGATAATAGATGTGTTCGAATTTGTTTCGAGTTTCGTGCTTCGGATTTCGAATTTGGTCCCGGCTTGTCCGGGTTGGGCACTATAATTTTGGGCACTTTCTTTTTTTCAGGAGGGTAGAATTATGTTCCGCGACCACCTTCGAAAGATCATCCAACGCCAGAACCTGAGCGCTGACCAGATGGCGGCGATGATCGGCGAAATCTTCTCGGGCACCCTCTCGGACGCCCTGATCGCGGCCTTCATGGCCGCGCTCGCCACCAAGGGCGAAACTTTCGAGGAACTGGCCGGGGCGGCGCGCGCCATGCGCCGGCGAGCCGGGCGCATCCAGGCCCCGGCGCCGGCGGTGGACACCTGCGGCACGGGCGGAGACGCCGCCGGCACCTTCAACATCTCGACCACCACGGCCTTTGTGGTCGCCGGCTGTGGGGTGACCGTAGCCAAGCACGGCAACCGTTCCGTCTCCAGCCGCTGCGGCAGCGCCGACCTGATCGAGGCCCTGGGGGTCAACCTCAACGCTCCGCCCGACCTCGTGGAGGAGGCCGTCGGGCGGATCGGCATCGGTTTTCTGTTCGCGCCGCTCTACCACGGTGCCATGCGGCACGCGGCGGCGGCGCGCAAGGAACTGGGGATCCGCAGCATCTTCAACATGCTCGGCCCGCTCACCAATCCGGCCGGGGCCGACTGCCAGCTGCTCGGGGTCTTTGCCCCGCCGCTGACCGAAATGTTCGCCGAGGCCCTGCGGCTGCTCGGCTCGCGACGCGCCCTGGTCGTGCACGGCCACGACGGCTTGGACGAAATCTCGGCCTGCGCGCCGACCCGCGTCACGGAATTGAAGGACGGGCTCATCCGCACCTACGACATCGCACCGGAGCGTTTCCTGGGCCGGCGCGCGGCTCCGGCGGAGATCGCCGGCGGAGACCCGGCGTTCAACGCCGCGCTGACCCGTCGCATCCTGAACGGCGAGCCGGGCGGGGCGCGCGAGGTCGTGCGGCTCAATGCCGCCGCCGCGCTGATGGCGGCCGGACGGGCCGAGGGCTTCGAGGACGGCCTGCGTCTGGCGGCCGAGTCCATCGACGGCGGTGCGGCGCGCACCAAGCTGGAGCAGCTGGTCCGCTTCACGAATGAGAACGGTTAGACAAATGGGTTCCAGGTTCACGGTTCACGGTTGCTACAGCAAGAACATCGATCCGTCCCTATTAACCGCTGAACCGTTGAACCCTTAAGCCACTGAACCTGAGGAAACCCCACATGCCAATCGACATTTTAGACCGCATCGTCGCGGCCAAGCGTACCGAGGTCGCGGCCGCCCGGCGGGATGTTCCGCTGAACCGCCTGCGCGAAGCGGCCGAGGCTCGGCGGGACATCCGGCCGTTCTTCGAGGCATTAAAGACGCCGGGACCTGCGGGTGTCAACATCATCGCCGAAGTCAAGCGCGCCTCGCCCTCCCGGGGGATGATCCGGGCGGATCTCGATCCGGCCGGCATAGCCGCGGCCTATGCGGCCGGCGGCGCTGCGGCCGTCTCGGTGCTGACCGAAAAAGGCTTTTTTCTCGGCTCGCCGGAAGACCTCCAGCACGCCCGCGCGGCCTGCGATCTGCCGGTGCTGCGCAAAGACTTTATTTTTTGCGACTACCAGGTCTACGAGTCCGCCGCGATGGGCGCCGACGCCGTGCTGCTCATCGCGCGCATCCTGGATCCGCCGCAGCTCAAGGATCTGATCGGCCTGGCTGCGGGCCTGGGGTTGGCCGTCCTCGTGGAGATCTACACCGGCGCGGACCTATCGTCCGCCAGCCGCGCCGGCGCGCGGCTGATCGGCATCAACAACCGCAACTTGAAGTCATTCGACACCGACCTGGACCACACCCTGCGGCTGGTGCCGCTGCTGCGGCCGGACCAGGTCGCCGTGGCCGCCAGCGGGATCAAGAGTCGCGCCGACATCCGGCGCTACCAAGCCCGGGGCGTGTTCAATTTCCTGATCGGCGAAAGTCTGGTGCTTTCAGAAACCCCGGCGGGCTTTCTGCAAATGCTCAGGGGAGAAAACGAGGATGCAGAAACCTAAACGGCAGGGGGCCGAGGCGGCTCTGCGAAAAGGCGGCGGCCTGCAGGTCAAGATCTGCGGGCTGACGCGCATCGATGAGGCCGTGGCCTGCGCGGAGGCCGGCGCGCGGGCCGTCGGCTGCGTGTTTTATCCCGCCAGCCCCCGGAACGTCGCTGCGGCCGTGGCCGCAGAGATCCGCCGCGCCCTGCCGCCGGGGGTCGCCTGCGTGGGGGTCTTTGTGGACGCATCTTTCGATGCCGTGATGCGCACCGTCGACCGCACCGGATTCGCGGCCGTCCAGCTCCACGGTCACGAGACGCCCGAACTCGTGGCCCGGCTCCGCCGCGAAGGGCTCTTCGTCATCAAGGCGCTCTTTGCCGGCCGGGCGCCCGGTTTCACGGAAGCCGCGCGGTTTCCGGCTTCCGCCTTCCTGGTGGAATGTGGAAATGGCCCCCTGCCGGGAGGCAACGCCCGGAGCTGGGAGTGGGGCGACGCCGAAGCCCTCGCCAGGCGCCATCCTTTGATCTTGGCCGGGGGCCTCGGCCCCGAAAATGCCGCGCAGGCCGTTCGCGCGGCATCCCCGGACGCCGTCGACGTCAGCTCGGGCGCGGAAGCAGGCCCCGGGCGTAAGGACCTGTGCAAGGTCAAACAATTGATCGCGGCCGTTGCCACGGCCAAAGCCAGGAGGACGATCTTCGCATGAACTCGCTGCACGCATCTTTTGATCCGGCCGCCTGCCGCGGACCTGACGCGGCCGGGCATTACGGCCCCTACGGCGGCCGCTATGTGGCCGAGGCCCTGATGCCGGCCATTCAGGAACTGGAAGCGTCTTACCGCCGCATCGCACCGGACCCGCGGTTCCAGCAGGAGCTTGCGCGGCTGTTGCGGGACTTCGCCGGCCGCCCGACGCCGCTCTTTCCGGCCGAACGCCTGACGCGGCATGCCGGCGGCGCGGCCATCTACCTCAAGCGCGAGGACCTCGCGCACACCGGCGCCCACAAGATCAACAACACCATCGGCCAGGCCCTGCTCGCCCGCTGGATGGGCAAGCGCAAGCTCATCGCCGAGACCGGGGCCGGCCAGCACGGGGTCGCCACGGCGGCCGCTGCGGCCCTCTTCGGTCTGCCGTGCCGGATTTTCATGGGGGTCGAGGACATCCGGCGACAGGCCCCCAACGTGCAACGCATGCAGCTCTTGGGGGCCGAGGTGGCGCCCGTGTCCGGGGGCAGCGGCACCCTCAAGGACGCCATGAACGAGGCCATGCGCACCTGGGTGCAGGCCGTGACCGACACCTTCTACGTCATCGGTTCGGTGGCCGGCCCGCACCCCTATCCGATGATGGTCAGGGACTTCCAGCAGGTCATCGGCATCGAGACCAAGCGCCAGGTGCAGGCGCTGGCCGGCCGGCTGCCGGACGCCCTCATCGCCTGCGTCGGCGGCGGCAGCAACGCCATGGGGCTGTTCCACCCGTTCATCGAAGACCCGGTCGAGCTGATCGGAGTGGAGGCCGCCGGGAAGGGCATCGGCACCGGCCGGCATGCCGCGGCCCTCTGCGCCGGCAGCGTGGGCGTCCTGCACGGCTCCAAGTCCTATGTCCTGCAGGAGGCCGGCGGCCAGATCCGCGAAGCGCATTCAATCTCGGCCGGCCTGGATTATCCCGGTGTCGGCCCCGAACACGCCCTGCTGAAGGACCGGCAGCGCGCGCGCTATGTCGCCGTGACCGACGATGAGGCCCTGCAGGCCTTCCAGACCCTCTGCCGCCTGGAGGGGATCATTCCCGCACTCGAAAGCGCGCACGCCCTGGCCTGGGCGCTGAATGCCGCACGGGAGCGCCCCCGGCAGGACCTGCTGGTGGTGAACCTTTCCGGCCGAGGGGACAAGGACCTGGCCATCGCGGTCCCTCGCCTGCAGGAGCTGTTCCAGGACCGAAAGGAGAAACGCCCGACATGAACCGGATCGATGCGACCTTCGAGCGGCTCACCCGCCGGAACGAAAAAGCGCTGGTGGGGTTTGTCACGGCCGGCGACCCGGACCCGGGCCGGTCCCTGCGGATCATGGCCGCCATGTGCGCGGCCGGGCTGGACCTGCTGGAGCTCGGGGTGCCTTTCTCAGACCCGACCGCGGACGGCCCGGTCATTCAGCGCTCTTCGGACCGGGCGCGGGCGGCCGGCGTCGGCCTGCCCCAGGTGCTGGCCATGGTCGCGGCCCTGCGCCGGAACACCCAGATCCCGATGGTCGTTTTCAGCTACTACAACCCCATCCTGGCCTACGGCGCGGCGGCCTTCCACCGCGACGCCCTCCGGGCCGGCGCGGACGGGGTGCTCGTGGTGGACCTGCCGCCGGAGGAATCGGCCGAGCTGACCGAGCGGTGGTCGGACAACGGCCTGTGCCTGATCCGCCTGACGGCCCCCACCACCCCGCCGGAGCGCCTGCGCCGGATCGCGGCCTGCGCTTCGGGCTTCATCTATCACGTCTCCCAGCTGGGCGTCACGGGCAGCGGGGGGCTGCGGCCCGATGAGATCGCCGGCAAGCTGCACGAGCTGCGCGCGGCGACCCGGCTTCCGGTCTGCGTGGGGTTCGGCATCTCGTCTCCCGCGCAGGTCGCCGCAGTGGCCCGGATTGCGGACGGCGTGGTCATCGGCAGCGCCTTCGAGCGACTGATCGAGGAACACCTCGACCGGCCGGACCTGGCCGAGATCCTCGCCGGCCGCGCCGCCGAGCTGAAACAGGCGACCTGCCAGCGGGGGGTGGAAGGCAGCGGACGTTCGGGCGCCGCCGGTTGACTTTTCGGCCGGCGCCGGGTTATCCACCTCGCAAGAGGAACCGCACCGAACGACCTTGACGCGCAGGTCGGCGGTGTCAAACCAACCCATGAGTATATCCCATGCTCAGCGAGGATGACCGCCGCAAGCGCCGCCGCATTTGGTTATCAGGGACTGCCGCCCTCTTAGCCGTGGCAGCGGCGGGTGTCGTCTGGGTCGTGCAGCACATCCCCGGGGACATCGCGGCGCGCACGGTCGCCGCCCTGCAGACCGCCGGCCTGGATCCCCGCGTCACGGTATCGGTCGAAGGCCGCACTGTGATCTTGAGCGGCCAGGTACCCGACCCCTATACGCGTGCTCGCATGCGCGCCATTGCCGGCTCCATGCGGGGGGTGGGCGCGGTCCGCGACCACCTGGCCGTAGCGCCTCTGCCGGCCGAGATTCTCCCGCCTGCCGAGCGCGCGCCGCATCCGGCGCCGCCGGAGAAATCCCCGTCACCCGCCCGCCCGCCCGATGCACCGGCGGCCAGTGCACCCCCGGTGGAGGTCCGGACGGAAGCGATCGCGCTTGCGACGCCCGATCCGCCGCCCGTCGCTGCGGCGGCCGAGGCCATGCCCGCGCGGCCGGTCCTTGCGCCGCCCGTTCCAGGAGCGCTTTCCCGACCCCTATCGGAAACGCCGGCGCCCCATCAAGGGGCTCCCCCGGCTCCCTCCAAGCCTGAGTCGGCGGCCGCCGCGCCTGAGCCGACCGGAGCGCAGCTGGCCCTGCTGCACTTCGAGTTCGACAGCACCCGCCTGACGCCGGACAGCGAGCCGCGTTTGCAGGCCATCGTTGAGACCCTGCGTAAATGGCCGAACCTGCGGATCGAAGTGGCCGGCCACTCCGATGCCGTCGGATCCAGGTCCTACAATCAACGCTTAAGCCTGCGACGGGCACGGGCGGTCGCCGACCGGCTGGTGTCGGCGGGGATCGACGGCGCCAGGCTGCAAGCGCGCGGCTACCGGGAGAGCCGGCCCCTGGTGGACAACCGCTCCCGCAAAGGCCGGGCCATGAATCGGCGGGTGGAGCTGATCCTGATCCAGTAAAGGAGGGTTGTTCATGGCATACCTGATCGGTGAGGTTCTGGTCTTCCTGGCGGCCGCCGCGCTGATCGGCGCCGGCATGGCGTGGATGCTGCAGGGCCTGCGCGCCCACGCCCGCGAACGCCGACTCACCGCCGAGATTCAGGAAGCGCGTTCCGGCCGCGATGCCGCCGAAACTGCGGTCAGGACGCTGACGGCCACCCTGAGCGATCTGCGCACGGAAATGGAGCGCGAAACCGGCCGCCTCAAGGCCCGGGTCGCCGAGCTCGAAGCGGCGCCGCCGGCCCCCCAGGCACGGGCCGTCGCTCCCGGGCGGCTGAGGGAGGCCGTCGGCATCTGCTGGCGCTTTCTGATTCGAGTGGTTGCGCGGCTGGTCGGCCTTATTTCCAGCGCTGGCCGGCGCTTGCTCCAATAAAAGAAACTGCCGCCGGCCCCGCCGGCGGCAGTTTCTTTTTCGGTGAAATCGGATGACACCTCGTTGGCACACGCAATCCGTGGACGCTGTTCTGAAAAAGTGGTCCACCTCCGAAACCGGCCTCACGGCCGCCGCGGCCGCGGAGCGGATGCAGGTCCATGGTCGGAATGAACTCAAGGAGCGTCGCGGCAAAGGTCCCCTGCGTATGCTCTGGGAGCAGTTCACCGAAACCATGGTGCTGATCCTGATCGCCGCCGGGGTGATCTCGGCCTTCCTGGGCAAGGGCACCGAAACCGCGGCCATCCTGGCCATCGTGACGCTCTTTGCCGTTCTCGGCTTCATTCAGGAAAATCGCGCCGAGCGGGCCATGGCGGCCCTGCAACAGCTGGCCGTCCCGGCGGTCCGCGTGCGCCGCGACGGAGCGGTGAACGAGATACCCGCCGGCGAGCTGGTCCCGGGCGATATCGTCCTGCTGGAAGCGGGCAACGCGGTGCCGGCGGACCTGCGCCTGCTGGAAGCCGCCCATCTGAGGATCCAGGAAGCGGCGTTGACCGGCGAATCCGAGCCGATCGAAAAAACCGTAGAGGCGATCCCTCTATCCGATCTGCCCCTGGGCGACCGCCGCAACATGGCCTACCTGGGCACCTCCGTCACCTACGGCCGCGGCCGCGCCGTGGCGGTGGCCACCGGGATGAACACGGAGCTCGGAAGAATCGCGACCCTCATTCAGGACGTGGCCCCGGAGCGGACCCCGCTGCAGCGCCGCCTGGACCAGCTCGCCAAGGCCCTGGCGGCCGCGGGGGGACTGGCGGCGGTCCTGGTGGCGGTCGTCGGCTGGTTAAGCGGCGAGCCCCTGGCCGACATGTTTCTGACGGCGGTCAGCGTGGCGGTGGCGGTCGTCCCCGAGGGGCTTCCGGCCGTCGTCACCATCACGCTCGCCTTAGGCGCCCAGCGCATGCTGCGGCGCAACGCTCTGGTCCGCAAGCTGCCGGCGGTGGAAACCCTCGGGGCGGTCACCGTGATCTGCTCGGACAAGACCGGGACGCTCACCGAAAACCGCATGACGGTCACGGTGGTCGACGCGGCCGGTGAACGCCTGGACCTTATCGAGACCCTGCGCCGCCACCGGCCCTCCGTGACGCCGGATGAATGCCGCATCTCCGCCGGCTGGGACGTGCCGCAGCCCATCCGGCTGACCCTGGCCGCGGGGGCCTTGTGCAACGATGCCGTGCTCAAGGCCGATGCCGGCCCCGGGTGTTTCAGCGCCATCGGCGATCCGACCGAGGGGGCGCTGCTGGTGGCGGCGGCCCGCTCCGGGATGTTCCAGGACCGGCTGCAAGCGGCGGCCCCGCGCGTGGCCGAAGCGCCGTTTGATTCCAACCGCAAGCGCATGACTACGGTGCATCGGCTGGCCGACGGCGACGGCGTACCCGATGCCCTGCTTCCCTTTAAGGGCTCAGAGCAGGTGGCCTTCACCAAGGGCGCCGCGGACGGCCTGCTGGCGCGCGCTACGCGGGTGTGGACCGGTGAGCGGCCAGAGCCGCTCACCGCTGCGCTACAGGCCCAAATCCGCGCGGCGGGCGACGGGCTGGCACAGGCCGGGATGCGGGTGCTGGGGGTCGCCTGCCGGCTGCTGGAGGCTCCCACCGCGTCCGCCGACGCGGATCTCATCGAACGCGATCTTACGTTTCTGGGCCTCATCGGCCTGATGGACCCCCCGCGCGCCGCAGTCAAACCGGCAGTGGATACCTGCAAGGCCGCCGGCATCCGCCCCGTGATGATCACCGGAGACCACCCCCTGACGGCCGCCGCCATCGCGCACGACCTCGGCATGGCCGGCCGGCCGGAAGCGGTCACCGGCGAGGCTCTCAGCCGCATGGGGCCTTCGGAGCTTGCCGGAATCGTCGACGAAGTGTCGGTCTATGCGCGGGTGTCGCCCGAGGACAAGCTGCGCATCGTGGACGCCCTGAAGCAGCGCGGCCAAGTGGTGGCCATGACCGGCGACGGCGTCAACGACGCACCGGCGCTCAAAAAGGCCGACATCGGGATCGCCATGGGCATCACGGGCACGGACGTCGCCAAGGAAGCGGCCGACATGGTGCTGGTCGACGACAATTTCGCCACCATCGTCGCCGCCGTGGAGGAGGGGCGCGTGATCTACGCCAACCTGATGCGCTTCATCAAGTTCTCCCTCGGCGGCAACCTCGGCAAGGTGCTGGTCATGCTGGCGGCCCCGCTGTTCGGGATCCACGTGGCCCTGCGGCCGCTGCAGCTCTTGTGGCTGAACCTGCTGACCGACGGGCTGATGGGCTTGGGGCTGGGGGTCGAGCCGGCCGAGGCCGACGCTATGCGCCGTCCGCCGCGCGCTCCGGACGCTCCGGTGCTGGACACGGCGGCACGGGGGCACATCAGTTGGGTGGGGATCGTGATCGCCGTCGCCACGCTGGGGCTGGGCGCCGCCTACTTCGACCCGGCGCAGCCGGAGGACGCCACCTGGCAGACCATGATCTTCGCGACCCTGGGGTTCACCCAGATCGGTCACGCCCTGGGGCTGAGGGCGAGCGGGCATTCGAGCTTCTCGATCACCGCCAACCCCTTGATGGCGATGTTGACGCTGGGCGCCTTGGCACTTCAGTTGGCGGTCATCTATCTGCCCTTCCTGGACCGGTTCTTCGGCCTGACGCCGCTGGCCTTGAAGGATTTGGGAGTGGCGCTCGCAATGGGGGCACTGACCTGGGCCGCGGTGCAGCTTGAAAAACGACTGCTCGGCCGATCACGCCGGGTACTTTAGAAGGGTATTAAAAACGATCTCCTGCGACAGGCGGCAGGTCGCCTGGCGGCAGACGCTCACGACCTCGGCCGCAATCCCCTGGTGGTCCCGCTGCAGGTGGAAGTTCAACCAGGAGGATGTGACGTCCAGCTCCCACATGCGCGGCGGGACGCATCCGGCGGCCATCTCCGGCAGCATCCCCGCAAAGGCAAAACGGCGGTAGGCTCGGAACCAGACGCAGTCGCGTTCCGGGAAGACTTCGCAGCGGCCGTCGCGGCTGCCGCCGCAGGCGCCGTTGCGGATATGCTTGGGGCACTGCGATTCGGGGCAGAGAAAACCGACGTGCTGGATGGCGCAGTCCCCGCAGCGCCGGCAGTCCAGCAGCAGCATTTTAGCGGGATCCTCCAGCAGATGCACCAGAAACCGGCCGGCGTTGCAGCCGTCGAGCCGGACGGCCAGCGATCTCAGCGCAGCGGCGAGGGGGGCCTCCGCACGGAAAAAGCCGTCATGCACGGCTTTGAGCAGCCGAAAGTGGATCCGGGAACGCAGCGGCGGGCGGGAGCGCCATCGCGCCGCCGTCGAGGGGCGCCGATCGGCCCCGGCGGTTTCGGCGGTCGAATAATCGAAATCCGCCACAAAATCCCGCCAGCGGTCTTCGATGGCCGCCATTCGGTCCAAGATCCGGGCCACGAGGTCGAAGCTGCGGTGAACACCGGCAATATGAATGCCGCGGTAGCCCAAGCCTTTCAAAACGGCTCCCAAGCGCGCCGCGCGTTCGATCGCCACCATCCGCCCGTGGGTCTTGTCCTGCCACTCTTCGGAGACCTGCCGCAGGAGTTCGCCCGGGACCACCGCGCCGGGAACCTTCCCGCTGTGCATCAGCTGCGCGGCCCCGGGCGTCAGGTAGTAGACCGTTCCGATGGCCGGCAGCTCAACCCCCATGCGGCGCTGGACCGTCAGCAGATCCTGAAAGCCGCCGGCATCGTAGCCCAGCTGGGTGATGACGAACCGGGCACCGGCCGCCGCTTTGCGGCAGAGTTTGGCATATTGGGCAAACGCCTCGCCGCGCCGGCTCTTGAAAGGGGATACCGCACAGCCGGAAAAAAAAAGGTCCGGGTCCCCGGCTTGCTGAATCCGTTCGTTGAGCATGCCCAGCATCACCAGCAGGGTCACGGAATCGAGATCGAACACCGGCGCCCCCTGGCCTGCGAACCCCTTGCCGGTGTAGTCGCCGGTCAGGGCGAGAATGTTCTTCATGCCCATGAGCGCCAGCTGCAGGGCGCGGCTCTCCATTCCCACGCGGTTGGCGTCGCGGCAGGTGAAATGGACGATCACGTCCATCCCGACTTTGAAGATTTCGGAGCCGATCACATCCGGGCTGAGGGAGGGATTGCCGCCGGGGTTGTCGGTGATGGAGACGGCCGAGATCCGGCCGTCGGCAAAGGCGTCGGCGGCCATGGCCTTGATGATGTCGATGGAGCGTCCGGCCGGCTCCCGGCCCGGGACCAGTTCCATCGTGACGACAAACCGCCGGGGGTCCTGAAGATCGTTTTGGAAGACGCGCAGCATGGCGTCGATATCCTTTCCGGGGATGGTTTCTATCGGCTGTCCGGCATGTTAGCATGCCCCCTGGGTGCTCACAAGATTCCGGCGGCCAAAGACGTCATAAAAAAAAGCCGCCGATGGAGTGCATCGGCGGCAGCGAATGGACGGTTCTGCGGGGCGGCCTATGATCAGCCGCTTCTCAATTCGTTGAGAGGGCCATGCCAGGAACAGCGGCGGAAAATCTCAGTTGACCTTCATGAACGCCTTTTTCTTGGCCTTGCAAACCGGGCACTCTTCCGGGGCCTCCCCCTCAACGGTGTAGCCGCATACCGAACAGACATAGTAGTCCACCTCCGCCTGGGGCTTGCTCAGGTTGTCGATCGCCTTCTGGTAGAGTGCGGCGTGCACTTTTTCGACTTCGTTGGCATAGGTGAAGGTGCGCACGGCGGCCTCGTTGTCCTCGGCCTTGGCGTCCGCGATCATGGGCGGGTACATGGACTGAAACTCGTAAGTCTCTCCGCCCAGGGCTTCCTTGAGATTCTCCAGGGTGCTCTTGACCCCTTTCAGGGTGCGCAGGTGGGTGTGGGCATGCACGGTTTCGGCCTCGGCCGCCGCGCGGAACAGCTTGGCGACCTGGGGATAGCCTTCGGTTTGGGCCTTCTGAGCGAAGGCGAGATACTTGCGGTTGGCCTGGGACTCGCCGGCGAAGGCGTCTTTCAGATTCTTTTCGGTCTTGCTCATGTCGTTTCTCCTTTTCGATAGATGTCATGGATCATTAAAATGAAAAGCACGTTTCAGAACTGGAGGTGAAAGACATATCAAAACCCGTGCCAGGTCGAATCACCCGGCTCGAAATTTGAAAATCAATTTATTCCGGCGTGTTATAAGATGCTCGAACCTTTGCGACCCGCTTGGGAATCCGTCCAACCTGAGACAGGTCCGCCCTGTTGGTGGCGGTCCTGTCCCGCCGGGCCGGCCCAGCGCCGTCTCCGAAGGAACGGCACGGAGGCGCATGTTTCAGGTTGAAATTGGACCACAACTGTATCACGACACACTGCCTTTGCGCACGAGCAGCCTCAAACTGATTGGGCCGCAGCCTCCTTGAGCGCGGCATGGGCCGCCGCCAGGCGCGCGATCGGCACCCGGAACGGGGAACAGGAGACGTAGTCCAGCCCCAGCCGGTGGCACAGGATGATGGATTCGGGGTCCCCGCCGTGTTCGCCGCAGATGCCGCACACCAGGTTGGGCTTGATCCGCCGCGCCCGCTCCATGGCGATGCGCATCAGCTCGCCCACCCCCTCCGGGTCGATGGTTGCAAATGGATTGTCCGGCAGAATCCCGGCCGAGATGTAAGGCACCAGGAAGCTGGCCTCGGCGTCGTCCCGTGAAATGCCGAAGGTGGTCTGGGTCAGATCGTTCGTGCCGAAGGAGAAGAACTGCGAGTAATCGGCGATCTTGTCCGCGGTGAGGGCCGCGCGCGGGATTTCAATCATGGAGCCGAATTTGTATTCCACGGTGATCTTCTGTTCGTCCATCACTTTCTTAGCCTCGGCTTCGAGCGCCTCCCGCTGGCGCTTGAGCTCGTTCACGTGGCTGGTGAGCGGGATCATGATCTCGGGATGGACGTCGACGCCCTCGTCCGCCACCTGGCATGCGGCTTCGAACACGGCCCGCACCTGCATGCGGGTCAGCTCGGGAATCATGATGCCCAGCCGCACGCCGCGCATGCCGAGCATGGGATTGGATTCGTCCAGGGCCTTGGCGCGCTTGAGCAGGTTCTCCTTGAGGCGGATCTCTTCCAGCAGGTTGTCCAGCTCGGCCAGGTTGGGAGCGTGCTGCAGTCGGATTTTCAGGTCGGCCAGCAGGTGCATGAGCTCGTGGATGTTCGGCAGGAACTCGTGCAGCGGCGGGTCGATCAGCCGGATGATCACCGGCAGGCCGTTCATGATGCGGAAAAGCCCCGCGAAGTCATCGCGCTGGTAGGGCAGCAGGATCTCGAGCGCTTCGCGGCGTTCGCTCGGCAGGTCGGTCATGATCATCTTCTGGAAATGTTCCAGGCGCACGGGTTCGAAAAACATGTGCTCGGTGCGGCACAGCCCGATGCCCTCTGCACCGTACTCCCGGGCGCGCAGGGCGTCGCGCGGGTAGTCGGCGTTGGCGCGCACGCCCAGGCGGCGGAACTCGTCGGCCCAGGACAGCAGCTTGATCAGCCAGGGGTCCTTGATGTCCGGCACCATGGCTTTCAGCTTGCCCAGGTAGACCTCGCCGGAGGTGCCGTCGATGGAGATCCAGTCGCCTTCCTTGACGATTTTTTCACCGACCTTCATGATCCGGTCGTTCAGGTCGATCTCCAAGGCCGAGACGCCGACCACGGCAGGCTTGCCGAACTGGCGCGCCACCAGGGCCGCGTGGCTGGTTCGCCCGCCGCGGCTGGTCAGGATGCCCTGGGCGGCGAGCATGCCGTGCACGTCGTCGGGTTTGGTCTCGGGCCGGACCATGACGACCGCCTTTTTTTCGTTCTTGCCCCAGGACTCGGCCAGATCGGCGTCGAAGGCCACCTGGCCCACCGCCGCGCCCGGCGACACATTCAGGCCGGTCGCCAGCAGCGCGCCGGCACTCTTGGCCTCCTGTTTGGTGACATGGTCGAACTGGGGATGCAGAAAAAAGTCCACCTGCTCGGGGGTGATCCGCAAAACGGCCTCCTCGCGGGTGATGAGCTTCTCCTCGACCATGTCCACGGCGATGCGCACGGCGGCCTGGGCCGAGCGCTTGGCGCTGCGGGTCTGCAACATCCACAGTTTGCCGCGTTCGATGGTGAACTCCATGTCCTGCATGTCCTGGTAGTGCTGCTCCAGGCGTTTGGCGATCCCGAGCAACTCGGCGTAGGCCTCTGGCATTTCCTTGATGAGCTGGTTGATTTCCTTGGTCATGCGGATGCCGGCGACCACGTCCTCGCCCTGGGCGTTAATGAGATAGTCGCCTTCGATGTCCTTCTCACCGGTCGTGCTGTTGCGGGTCATGGCGACGCCGGTCGCGCTGTTCTCCCCCATGTTGCCGAACACCATCGCTACGATGTTGACCGCCGTGCCCAGATCGTGAGCGATGCCGGCGGCGTTGCGGTAGTCGATGGCGCGCTTGCCGTTCCAGCTTTCGAAGACGGCGGCGGTTGCCATGCGCAGCTGCTCATAGGGCTCGGTGGGAAAGTCGCGGTTGGACAGGCGCCGGAAGATCTTTTTGAACTCGTCGATCACCTCCTGCAGGCGTTCGGCGGAGAGTTCGGCGTCGGTCTTCACCCCGGCTTTGCGGCGCGCCTTGGTCAGCACCTCCTCGAAGGCTTCGTCCGGGATTTGCATGACCACGCTGCCGAACATCTGGATCAGCCGCCGGTAGGAGTCATGCACGAAGCGCGGGTTGCCGGTCAGCGCGATCATGCCCTGGCAGGTCTCGTCGTTCAGGCCGATGTTGAGGACGGTGTCCATCATGCCCGGCATGGAGAATTTGGCGCCCGAGCGGCATGAAACGAGCAGCGGGTCCTGGGCGTCGCCGAAGCGTTTGCCGCTCAGCGACTCCACTTTCTCGAGGGCCGAAATCGCCTGATCCCACATGCCTTCGGGAAAGGCGCCGCCGCGCGCCAGGTATTCGTTGCAGGCTTCCGTGGTGATGGTGAACCCGGGCGGCACGGGCACATCCAGGCGCACCATCACGGCCAGGTTGGCCCCCTTGCCGCCGAGCAAGCCCCGGACCGCATCATATGATTTGCCGACGTAGGCTGAAACCTGATCCAATTCATCGAAGAGATAGACCCACTTTTTTTCCATGCTGACCTCCTTGCGCGGATGAATCGGCGCCGGCCGTTTTGATGGGGTGAAGCAAATGGACCTGCGACAGCAACTGAAAGAAGAGCCTACCGGGAATCGACATCACGCCAGACAGGGACCCAAGCAGATTCACTCTTACCCAACCTATTTACGCAAGTCAAATCTTTAAGTACTCCGACGAGTAAACCGATCGCCTGGAAAGCATCCGGCGCGCGCGCCCGTTCGTTCGGCCCGGGGCGGAGCGCCAGGCCAATCCCTCATTTTCTTCTCTTGACCTGCAAAGGCTGAACAGCCCTCGATGAGCAGCGCCGGCCATTTAGTCTTTGACAACCCTTCGGCGCATTTTATAGGATACGGGGGCGCGCCCTCCAGCGGGCGAGGAGGGGATCGGACCGGGCCGCTGGGGGGCCCATCTGAATCGGAAAGGAGACCGGGATGAAAGACGTCGTCATCGCCTCGGCATGCCGAACCGCCATCGGTGCGTTCGGCGGAAGCCTGCGGGACCTGCATGTGACCAAAATCGCCAGCGTCGCCATGAGGGCCGCTGTGGAGCGGGCGGGCATCGACCCGGGCCGAATCGACGACGTGCGCTTCGGCTGCTGCCTGGAACCCGTCGACTCCATGAACATGACCCGGGTCGCCGCGATGATGGCCGGCATCCCCGACGCCGTGACCGCCGCGACCATCAACCGGGTCTGCATCTCCGGCATGGAGGCCGCTCTTTCGGGCATGGCCATGATCCAGGCCGGGATGGCCGACGTGGTCCTGGCCGGCGGGGCCGAGCACATGTCCGGCGCCGCCTATTCGGTCTTCAACGCCCGTTGGGGCTGCCGGCTGCAGGACCAGGTATTCGTCGACAACATTATGCGCGGCCTGCACTGCGGCTCGCATCTGATCCCGCATCCCGAGCACGGGCCGGTCGACGCCTCCCAGGCCCCGCTCAGCCGCTTCAAGGGGAAGCCCTACATCATGGGTGCCACGGCCGAATTCGTGGCCCAGCACCTGAACATCAGCCGGGAGGAGATGGATCTCGTCGCGCTGCGCAGCCACAACAACGTCGAACGCGCCACGCAAAACGGCGATTTCAGAGACGAGATCGTTCCGGTCACGATCCCGCAGCGCAAGGGGGATCCGATCGTCTTCGACCGGGACGAGCACTTTCGCCCGGGCATCACCCTGGACCAGCTCAGGAAGCTGCCGCCGGCCTTCATTCCGGATATCGGCAAGGTGACCGCGGGCAACTCCAGCGGCATCAACGACGGCGCCGCGGCGATGGTGATCATGGCGGCGGATACGGCCAGGGATCTCGGCATCCGGCCCCTGGCCCGGATCCAGGCGGTCGGCCGGGGCGCCTGCCACCCGTCCGTCATGGGGCTTTCGCCGGTGCCGGCCGTCAAGCACTTGATGGCGCGCAGCGGGCTCAAGCTGGCCGACTTCGAACTGATCGAAGTCAATGAAGCCTTCGCCGCCCAGTATCTGGGCGTGGAGAAAGAACTCGGCCTCAACCGCGAGATCACCAACGTCAACGGCTCCGGCATCGGTCTGGGGCATCCCGTCGGCGCCACCGGCGCCCGCATCATGGTCACCCTGATGCATGCCATGAAGAAACGCGGCAAGACACTGGGGCTGGCCACGCTCTGCGGCGGCGGGGGGGTCTCCATGGCGTGCGCCATCGAGATGCTGTGATGGCTTCCCAATACGTCCAATCTCGGCGTTGCGCTTCATCTCGCGGTCGCTGCGGCGTACTGCACGTGCGCCTCGCGCCGCGAGATTCGCGCGCCTTAATCTTGGCCTTATTGAGAAGCCATCGAAAAGGACGCTAACAACCCTTCATTTTCCAATGCAGACTTCCTTCATCAGCGCGCCAACAGGGACGATCACCGAGACCCTGCGCGGGATCGTCGACCGGGTGACCTATCACAACCCGGACAACGGCTGGTCGGTCCTGCGGGTATTTCCGTTCAACAACCCCGGCCAGCAGGAGACGGTGATCGTCCACCAGATGAAGGTCTTTGCCGGCGCCACGATGGAGTTTCAGGGCGCCTGGACCACCCATCCCCATTTCGGCCGTCAATTCAACGCCACCCAGGCGGTGGAGAAAAAACCGGCCTCCGCCGCTGCCCTCGAGAAATATCTGGGCTCGGGACTCATCCAAGGGGTGGGGCCGAAAACGGCCAAGAAAATCGTCTCCCATTTCGGCGAGCACGCGCTGGACATCTTCGAGGGGGACATTGCACGGTTGACCGAGATTGCCGGGATCGCCCAGAAAAAGCTGGAGACGATCAGCGCGGCGTGGGCGGAGCACCGCGCGATCCGGGACGTGATGATGTTCCTGCAGTCCCACGGGATCAGCACCTTGTTTGCGGTGCGGATTTATAAGGAATACGGCGACAACGCCATCCCCTATGTGACCGAGGACCCCTACCGCCTGGCCAACGATTTCTACGGGATCGGGTTTTTTTCGGCCGACAAGGTGGCGCTCAGCATCGGCCTGGCGGCCGACAGCGATGAGCGCCTGACCGCCGCCATCAGGCACGTCCTGGCGGCCAGCCGGGAGTTCGGCCACTGCTACCTGACCGAGGTCCAGATCCGAACCCAGGTCGCGGAGCTGCTGCAGATGGAAATCGGCGAGCGGCTGCCCGGCCTGCTCCGGCGCATGCAGCAGGACGGCCAGCTGATGGTCCGCGCGATCGTCTCCCCCGACGGCGCGGCGGAACCGTGCTACTATTCCAGGACCTTGTATTTCGAGGAGCTCTACGTCGCAAAAAGAGTCGCGGGAATCAGAAAGCCGCCCGAGATGGACCGGCACCGAATGGAGAATTGGGTTCGGCTCTACTGTAAGGCCAGGGGCATTTCCCTGAGCGCCGAGCAAGCCGCCGCCGTGCTGGGGATCGCCGGTGAAAGCTTTTCGATTCTGACGGGCGGACCGGGCTGCGGCAAGACCACGGCCACCCGGGTGCTCGTCAAACTGCTCGAAGCCATGAGGGTGAAGGTCCTGCTGGCCGCCCCTACCGGCCGCGCCGCCCAACGCATGACGGAGGTGATCGGCAGCGAGTCCAAGACCATCCACCGCCTGCTGGAGTGGCAGGCCGGGAAATTCAAAAAGAACGAAGACCACCCCCTGGCGGTCGATTTCCTGATCGTCGACGAGTGCTCCATGCTGGATATCAGCCTGACCGCATCCCTGCTGAAGGCGGTCCCCGATCACAGCCGGGTTCTTTTCATCGGGGATGCGGACCAGCTGCCGTCCGTCGGGGCCGGCAACGTTCTCAAGGATCTGATCGCCTCGGGTGCCGTCCCTTGTTTCCGGCTGACCCAAATTTTCCGCCAGGCGCAGGAATCCCTGATCATCCGGTACGCCCACCAGATCAACCATGGGGAGCTGCCCTACATCGACTCGCCGATCAAGATGCCCGCCCTTTGGCAGCAAGGCGCCGACTGTCTGTTCCTGGACTCGGACGAAGTCACCCAGGAGCAGCTCGGGTTCATCGCCAAAGTAAGGAAACATCACGATTTGAAATCGACCGGGCTCGATAACGAGTCCTCCTCGCCTGCCAACCTTTACGAATTTCGAGTCCACGAACCCGTGGTTCCGTATGAAACCGAGCTGGTCGTTCCCAAGAAATTCCAGCACGTGGACATTGAAAAATTGTTGGCGGCGGGCACTCAGGTCGAGGAGCTCCTGGCCGTTGCGAAAAAGGTTCATCCATGGTCGTCTTTACATTATGGGCTCACGGCCTCCGATGTGGTCCGCAAGCTCTACCTGGATTGGATACCCAAATATCTCGGGGAGGATGTCGAAATCCAGATCATCACCCCCATGACCCGCGGGAGTCTGGGTACCTTGAGTCTGAACCGGATGATCCAGGAGTCCGCCAATCCGGCGCAGAAGGGCAAGAGCCAGCTGCTGGTGGGGGAGCGGATTTTCCGGATCGGCGACCGGGTCATTCACCGCAGGAACAATTACGACCTCGGCGTGTTCAACGGCGACATCGGGGTCATCAAGGCCATCGACAACGAAGAGCTGGCGTGCGCGGTTTCCTTTTTTCCGGAGGGTCGCACGGTCGAGTACCAGCGCGATGACATCCCGGAATTGGACCTCGCCTACGCCATCACCATTCACAAGTCGCAGGGCAGCGAGTTCGGGGCCGTCGTCATCCCGGTCCTCACCCAGCATTTCAAGATGCTGTTTCGCAACCTGATCTACACCGGCCTGACGAGAGCCAAGCATCTCGCTGTTTTCGTCGGAACGCGCAAGGCGCTGGCCATGGCGGTGAAGAACCAGGACACCAGCCGGCGCCAAACCTTCCTTGGAAAGCTTTGCGCCTGACAAAGGGGGGCAGAAGGAATTTCGTCCATTCGGTTGGATTCTTTTCCGGTGAATAAAAAAAGAGGTGGCCCGGCAAAAGGAGGGAAAACAGGCCACCCCAGATCAGAAGAAGACCGTTTGGGTGCCGAAAGAAGGATAGTGGCAAACTTTCGGCATCCGCACGCATCTCTTTAATCCACCTTCAAAGTGGGTCCGGTCGAGGCGGGTGTCAACTGCCCCGGAACCCTATTTCGTTCAGGGGGTGAATATGTCAAGCAAGAATCCCCAGGCCGGGTCCGATGGCGTCACGCGCCGCCGTTTTTTGACTTCGGTGGGCGCCGGGGCGATCGGCGTGGCGGCGACCGAAAATCTGTTGGCCGCCGGCCGGGAAACCGGCGAGTCGCAGGTTATGCCCGCGGGGCAGGCCTCCACGGTGTCCCTGCGGATCAACGGCGAAGCCCATGTGGTCTTGGCGGAGCCGCGCTGGACGCTGCTCCACGTGCTGCGCGAAATCATCGGACTGACGGGCGCCAAGCCGGGCTGCGAACGCGGGGAGTGCGGCGCCTGTACGGTGCTGATCGACGGCGTGCCGCGCTACGCCTGCCTGACGCTTGCCGTGGAAGCCCAGGGTCGGGAGGTCACCACCCTGGAAGGACTGCTGGACGGCGAGACGCTCGGGCCCGTCCAGAAGGCCTTTGCCGAGGCCGACGCGCTCCAATGCGGCTACTGTACCCCCGGTCAGATCATGTCCGTCGAAGGCCTGCTGCGGGCCAATCCCGATCCGTCCGCCGAGGAGATCCGGCGGGGCGTGAGCGGCAACCTCTGCCGCTGCGGGGCCTACCACCACATTTTCCAAGCCGCCCGCCGCGCGGCTGAACTCAAGCGCGGAAAGTGAGGATGCCCATGGCGGATGAAAGCCAAGACATTTATTATGTCCAGGGAATTCCGGTGCCGGAGACCCCTCTGCCGGGCAGAGAGCCGCCGGCCTGGAAGCAGACGAACGTGGTCGGCCAGCGCGTGCCGCGGGTGGATGCCTACGAGCGGGTCAGCGGCTCGGCCGTCTACCCATCCGACATCCATCTGCCGAACATGCTCTATGGGGCGATTTTGCGATGCCCGCATGCGCACGCCCGCATTCGGAGCGTCGAGACCGTCGCGGCGTCCAAAATGCCCGGGGTTCGTGCGGTCATCAGCGGAACGACGCCGGAAGCCGACCGGGTGTGGAAAAAGGACGCTGCGGGAGAAACCCGCCTCTTCGACCCTCACTGCCGCTTCGAGGGGGAGGCGGTGGCGGCGGTGGCCGCCGAATCGCCTTACCAGGCCCGGGACGCGATCAACGCCATCCGGGTCGACTACGAGGTGCTGCCGTTCGTGGCCGACGAGCGCAAGGCGCTGCAAGCCGGGTCGCCCGTCGTGCATGCCAAGGGCAACCTGTCCAAAACCGACACCTACGAGCGGGGGGATGTGGCCCAGGGCTTTGCCGCTGCCGATGTGGTCCTCGATCAGAGCTACCGCACCGAATGCGAACTGCACACCCCTCTCGAGCCGCACGGCTGCGTGGCCAACTGGGAGGGGCGCTCGCTGACCGTTTGGGAATCCTCCCAAGGGGTCTACGCGGTCCAGTCCAAGGTCGCCGAAGTCCTAAAACTTCCGCTGGCGCGGGTGCGGGTCATCGGTCACTACATGGGCGGCGGCTTTGGAAGCAAGCTCGAGGCCGGCAAGTACACCGTCATCGCCGCCCTGCTGGCCAAGCAGGCCGCCCGTCCGGTGAAGTTGGTGTTGACGCGCGAGGAGACCTTCCTCGCGGTGGGAAACCGGCCCCCCAGCAACATGACGCTCAAAGCCGGAGTCAAACGGGACGGGGCGCTCACGGCACTGGAGTTCTCCTGCCTCGGAACGGGCGGCGCCTACCCGGCCGGAGGAACTTCGCTGGTGGATTGGCTGATTCGCGATCTCTACACCTGCCCCAACGTTCGCACGACGTGCAGCGACGTCTTCGTCCATGCCGGTCCGGCCCGCCCGTTCCGCGCTCCGGGACACCCGCAGGGCGCCTGGGCGCTGGAGCAGATGATGGATGCTCTGGCGGAGGCCATCGGGATGGACCCGGTGCAGCTCAGACTGAAAAACATTCCCGTCTTCAGCCAAGCCCGCGAAGGCAACCCGGCCTATACCAGCACCGGCTTCAAGGAATGCCTTGAGCAGGGCGCCGCCGCTTTCGGCTGGGAAAAGGCCCGCCGGGAAACCGGCGCAAATGCCGCTCAAGGCCCCCTTCGGCGGGGCGTCGGAATGGCCGGCGGCCTGTGGGTGGCGGGCGGCGGCCGGCCGCCGTCCACCGTGATCGTGAAGCTTTTCTCCGACGGCAGCGTCAACCTCAACATGGGAGCCAGCGACCTTGGGACCGGCACCAAGTCCGTGATGGCGATGGTCGTGGCCGAGGAGCTGGGAGTCAGACCCGACGCCATCCAGATCGAGAACGCGGATACCGGCACCACCCAGTACGCAACGCCCAGCGGCGGCAGCAAGACCGTGCCCACGGAGGCGCCGGCGGTGCGTAACGCGGCCGTGCAGGTCAAACAGAAGCTGTTGGAAATGGCGGCCGAGGCCCTGAAGGCGGATCTTTCGGAGCTGGCCTACCAGGGGCGCGAGATCGTCTCGCGCCGAGATAGCTCCCAGCGCATTGCGGTGAAGGATCTCGACGCCCTGAAGCGGCAGGGGGTCGTCGTCGGTGTCGGCTACCGCGGCCCCAATCCAAAGAACAAGGTCGTCAATCCTTTCGCCGCGCAGTTTTGCGAAGTCGAAGTGAACACGAGGACCGGAGAGCTGAAGATCCTGCGGTTCGTGGCGGCCCACGACAGCGGCCGCGTGATGAACCGGCTGACCTACGACAACCAGGTTTTCGGCGGCATCACCATGGGAATCGGTCTTGCCATGACGGAGGTTCGCATTCTTGACGCGGGTCAGACCGGTAAAATGGTCAACCGCAGCTGGCATGACTACAAACTGCCGACCGCCCTGGATGTGCCCGCCGATATGCTCAGCATTCCGATCGATCCGGGCGACGCCGAAGCCAACAACACCGGCGCGAAGGGCCTCGGCGAGCCCGTAACCATCCCCACCGCAGCGGCTATCGCCAATGCGGTTTATCACGCCACCGGCCTGCGCATCACCCAAACTCCGATCCATCCGCTGCAACTGGTCCAGCGGCTGGCGGAACGCCGAAAGGAGGGCTGAGGCATGTTCCCGAGCTTTGACTACGTTCGGCCGACCTCGCTTCAGGGGGCGATCGCCCATCTCGCGGAGGAGGGCGCTGTGGTGCATGCCGGAGGCACGGACCTGCTGGGCTGTCTGCGCGAGCACATCTTCGCGGCCCAGAAAGTCGTCAGCATCAGTGCCGTCGAAGAGCTGAAGGGCATCGTCGAAGGCGCCGACGGAGGGTTGCGGATCGGGTCGCTGACCACCCTCCGAGCCGTAGCCGAGCACCCGCTGATCCGTCAACGTTTCAGCGGCCTGGCCCAAGCGGCCTCCGAAGTGGCCAGCCCGCAGCTGCGCAACCAGGGCACCATCGGGGGCAACCTCTGCCAGAAACCACGCTGCTGGTACTACCGAGGGGATTTCAACTGCCTGCGCAAAGGCGGCGGCACCTGCTTTGCCGTCGACGGGGAGAACCAGTTCCATTGCATCTTCGGCGGCGGCGGTACTTGCTTCATCGTTCACCCGTCCGACACGGCTCCTATCCTGATGGCCCTCCATGCCACCGTGCGGCTGGCCGGGCCCAAGGGAATGCGCGATGTGCCTCTGGAGAGATTCTACGTGCTGCCCGAGATCGACGTGCGGCGTGAGACTGTGCTGGAGCCGCGTGAGATCGCCACCGAAATTCGACTCCCGCCGCCGGCCGCCGGAACCCGAAGCTCATACCGCAAGGTGCGCGCGCGGCGCTCGTGGGATTTCGCGCTGGCCGGGGTGGCGCTGGCGGTCCGATTCGACGGCCGGCGGGTCCTGGACGGCCGGGTGGTTCTCAGCGGGGCGGCTCCCGTTCCGTGGCGCAGTGCGGCGACCGAGCAGGCCATCCGCGGCCGGCAGCTCGATTCCGAGGTTGTTGCGGCCGCCGCCAAGGCCGTGGTTGCGGGGGCCGAGCCGCTCGAAAAGAACGGCTACAAGATTCCGCTGTTTCAAGGGCTGATTGAGGAGGAGCTGACTCGAATAAACGCCTCGGCTTGAGGCTAAGCGGAGGGGGCGTGGGATCCGATTGAACGAGGGTGAGATGCCCCTTGTCTGTTTTCCGGATTCTGAGATGTCGGGATGCTCACGGCAGCCTCCGGACCGGCTCCGCTTGCATGTAAGGTGGTCTGCATTAGAATTCGTCATAGGGGTTTGCGAAGGAGGAGCGTGTGACGTTTGTGCGGATTCCGGGGCTGAGCGGCAAGCTGTATGTGCCGGAGCCTTGCCCGGCCGCCGCGAAAAAGCATCCCTGCCGGGATTGCTTCGGCTGCCAGCGCTGCAGCGACGATCGCTGCAGCCTATGCCGCACGCCCGATCCCGAGCCGAGCCGCAGCAAGGGCCAAATGCCTAAATCCGAAACCCTGCCTCGCTGAGCGCCCTTTCATATTAAACGCACGGTTTCCGTCGACGTCCGCGGCCGTCTCACACGATCCCGGCTTCGCTCAGAGGCTGGTTCTCCAGGATCCGGCGCGGGCTGAAAATGGAGAGGTCCAGGGATACGGGCTTTTTTAAGATCCGCTCCGCCAGGTAGCGGCCCACGGCCGGTCCCTGCTGCAGGCCGTGGCCGGAGAAGCCGGTCGCGAGGTAGAGCCCTCCAATCTCCGGCCACTCGCCGATAATCGCGTTGTGGTCCAGGGTATTGACGTCGTACAGCCCGGCCCACCCGCGCACCAGTTTGAGCCGGTCCCAGGCCGGGACGAATTCGGCCAGCTCCGGCCAGAGAATCTCCATGAAGCGCTGGTCGTCCCAGGTGAAATTAAAGCCCACCGGATCGGCTTCCATGGATTTTCCGAGCAGGATCAGGCCGCCGGTCTCGGTGCGGAAATAGAGCCCGGAGAGCAACACGGTCAGGGGCAGCGGCCCCTCCGGCTTGACGGCGGGGTCCAGCGCAAACACTTGGCGTTTGACGGGGATCACGGGCAGCTTGACCCCCGCGGTTCCGGCCAGCTGGGCGGCCCAGGCGCCGCCGCAGTTGACCACGCATCCGCCGGAGAGGACATCGCCGGAAGCGAGCGCCACTCCGTCCGCACGTCCGCCGGCGGTTCGGATGCGCGCCACGTCCCCCGTGAGGTAATTCACTCCCTGCGACCGGGCTTTGGCCTTGTAGGCCATCAGCGCGGCATAGGCATCGAAATGGCCGTCGTCGGGGCCGAACGTGCCGCCGAGGATGCCCGTCGTATCATACAGCGGGTAGCGCTCCTTGATCTGGTCCGGCGACCACCACTGCACCCGGCATCCCAGGCTGAGCTGCAGATCGTAGGCGCGCCGGGCGGCCGGCCGATTCTCCTCCCCCACCAGAAACAGGTTGCCGTCGCGACGGAAGTAGATCCGGGGCCGGCGGTCTTCGACGGTCATCTCGTCTTCGAACGCCTCCAGAACCTGGAAGGCGTACTGGGAGATCTGGATGTTCTGCTTCAGGCTGAACTGGATGCGCACATTGCTCATCGAAAGCGTGGTGGAGGCCCGGGCATAGGACGGGTCGCGCTCCACCACGGCCACCTTCAGGCCCGGCGCCATGCGGCTCAAGTAATAGGCGGTCGCGCTGCCCATGATGCCGCCGCCGGTGATGATGACATCATAGATGTAGTTTCCGTTCATTCGAGCTTGCCTTCATTGTTGATGAATCAGACCGCCATTTCGGCGATCTGATTCATAGGGGCAGCCAGGTGCCGATGCCTTTTTCCCTGGCGAGCCGATAGAGCAGCGGGGCGACCGCCATATCGTCGATGGCCAGGCCGAGGTTGGCGGTCATGGTGCGCTCGGCAGGGGTTTGCCGGCCCTTTTTCCCGCCGCTGACCAGCTCGCCGAGGTCGGCGTAAATCGGCGGTATGTTCTGAAAGTACCCCATGGACTGGTACATGCGCAGCTGCGGCACGTCGTCCGTGCAGAACTTGTCGGCCTGGGCCAGGGCCTCCCGGCTCCAGTAGGAATCATAGTCCACCAGCGACGCGAAGGCGCCGGCTTCCAGCCATCCGGCCTGGATGGTGGCATGCGGCGTCTTCAGAATCGGCCCGGCCGTGATCACGATGTCGCATCCGCTCACGGCCTCGCGCGGCGTCTTGACCGGGACGACCTCGACGCTCAGGCGTTTTCCGATCTCCTCGGCATAGCGCTGCGCCGCGGAGGCATCCTGATCGTAGGCCAGAATCTTCTTGAGCGGAAACAGCACATGGAAGGCCTCGGCATGGCTGCGGCCCTGCACGCCGCACCCGAGCATGCCCATCACCGCGGACTCGGGCCGCGCCAGGCGGCGCGCGGCGATGGCGCTGGCGGCCCCGGTGCGCTTGGCGGTGATCCAGACGCAGTCCATGACGGCCAGGGGCAGGCCCGTGGCCACATCGTTGTAAATCAGAAGCCCTGAAATATAGGGCAGCCCCCGTTGGTGGTTTTCCGGAAACCCGCTCACCCATTTGACCCCGGCGGACTGCAGGTCCGGGATGTAGGCCGGCATGGCGTGGATGAAATTATTGCCGCCCCCGGGATGCACCCCCGGCTTGGGGGGCATTTCGGTGCGGCCGGCGCCCTTGGCCTGGAACGCGGTTTCGAGCGCGGCGATGATCTCGGCCATGGAAAGACCCACGGCGACGACATCGGCATGGGAGAGGTAGATCAGTCTGTTCTCGGTCATGAAGCCTCCATTGGGGGTGGGGTTCGGCAGGGAATTGCGACACCCAAAATGTCTTCCCCTATAGCGGCAGATTCCTGCGCGTGTCAAGGACCCCGCAACGCTTTGCGGTTGACCGCCCCGGGCGGGGCGATCTATAAATAAAAACCGCTGGGTCCCAAATCGAGCGATTTTTTTTCCGAGTGGTCGCGGGGAAGCCCGGAGGGGGGTCTGATGGGAGGCCGAGAGATCGCTCGATCTGGTTGAATTGGTAGCGCATATCTTCCGCCGGATTTCAATTTCGCCTGCCGCCGGCCCCATGGCGGCAGAGGGATTCATACCGATGGGCCTTGAAGCCTTTTTTTCGTTTCTGGCCGAGAACCGCATCGCCTTCCAGCGCTGCGACCATCCGGCGGTCTATACCGTCGAAGAAGCCGCCCGGCTGGTGCCGCCGCTGCCGGGCGCCAAGACCAAAAATCTTTTCCTGCGGAACAAGCCGGGCCGGCGGCATTATCTGGTGTGCGTGCCCGCGGCCAAGCGGGTGGATATCAAAGGCCTCTGCGCAGGGATCGGCGCCAACGGACTGAGCTTCGGCTCGGCCGATCGCCTCAAGCGCTGCCTGGGCGTGGAGCCCGGTGCGGTGACCCTGCTGGCGATTTTCAACGACCCGGACGGCGCGGTCAGCCTTTTCGTGGACGAGGATCTCTGGCGCTGCGATGCATTTCAGTTCCACCCGCTCGTGAACACGGCTACGCTGGTGATTTCGCGGCCGGAGGTGGCGCGCTTCGTCGAGCTGACGGGACATGCCCTGCAGGTGATCCGCGTACCCGCAAAACAGGACTGAGTGCTGAGGATCATCATGGAAGAATACATCCTGGCCATCGATCAAGGGACGACCGGTTCGCGGGTCTTGATCGTCAACCCGGCGGGCCATCCGGTTGCCAACGCCTATTCCGAGTTTCCCCAGATCTATCCCCGCCCTGGGTGGGTCGAGCACGATCCGGAAGTGATCTGGCAGACCACCCTGCACGTCATGCACCAGGCGTTGGTCGCCGCCAACCTGACCCCGGCGCGCATCGCCGCCGTGGGGATCACCAACCAACGCGAAACCACGCTGGTGTGGGAGCGCCGAACCCTCCGGCCGGTTCACAACGCCATCGTGTGGCAATGCCGGCGTTCCGCCGGCATATGTGAAACGCTGAAGGCCGACGGCCTAGAGGGGATGTTCCGTGAACGAACCGGGCTTTTGCTGGACGCTTATTTTTCGGGGACCAAGCTCAAATGGCTGCTCGATGGGGTCCCCGGCCTGCGCGCGCGCGCAAAGGCCGGGGAGCTCGCCTTTGGAACCGTGGACAGCTGGCTGATCGCCCGGCTGACCGGTGGGCGGGAGCATGTCACGGACTACACCAATGCCTCCCGGACGCTGATGTTCGACATCCACGAGCGGATCTGGGATCCGGTCCTGTTGGATGTGCTCGACATCCCCGCGGCGCTCCTGCCGGAGGTGGTGCCCTCCGCCCACATCGCCGGCCGGACCGATCCCGCCGTCGTCGGCGCCGAGATCCCCATCGCCGGCATCGCCGGCGACCAGCAGGCCGCGTTGTTCGGCCAGGCCTGCTTTGGGCCGGGGCAGGCTAAGAACACATACGGAACCGGCTGTTTTCTACTGCTCAACGTCGGCCGCACGCGGGTCGATCCGGGACCGGGGCTGCTCTTGACGCTGGCCTGCGACGCCGGTGGCAGGCCCTGCTATGCGCTGGAGGGCTCGGTGTTCATTGCCGGCGCGGTGGTCCAGTGGCTGCGCGACGGGCTGGGCCTGATCCGCTCGGCGGCGGAGACCCAAGCGCTGGCCGAAAGCGTCGCGGACGCCCAGGGGGTGCATGTCGTTCCCGCCTTTGCGGGGCTCGGCGCGCCGCACTGGGACATGTACGCCCGCGGCGGCATTCTGGGCATCACGCGCGGCACGAGCCGCGCGCACATCGTCCGCGCCGCCCTGGAGAGCATCGCTTTCCAGACCCAGGATCTGACGGAGGCCGTGGAAGCGGCCACGGGGCTGAAATTCGCCGAGCTGCGGGTGGACGGCGGAGCCTGCCGCAACGATTTTCTGATGCAGTTTCAGGCGGACCTGCTCGGCTGCCCCGTCGACCGCTCCCGCTACCTGGAGTCCACCGGTATGGGGGCGGCGTTTCTAGCCGGGTTGGCGGTGGGATTCTGGAAATCCAGCGCGGAGATTGCCGCGCTGCGGACCTCGGAGAAGACCTTCATGCCGAGGATCGACCGGGAGAGCCGTCGACGGCTTCAGCGCGGCTGGGCGGATGCGGTGGAGCGCGTGAAAAGCCGCAGGTAGCGGAGTTTTATTTGAGTCCCCGCAAGCGGTCCATGCGGCTGGTGATTTCGGTGATCCGGATTCCGTATTTTTCGTGGCGGACCACCACTTCGCCGCGGGCGATGAGAACATCGTTGGCCAGGATGTCGACCGGTTCGCCCTCGAGCCGGGCGAGCTTGACGGCCGAGCCGGGTTGAAGCTTCAGCAGCTCATGGATCGGCAACTTGGTGCGTCCCAGTTCTACGGTCAGCTCCACCGGGATGTCGAGGAGCAGGCCGAGCCCGAGATCCTCGGGGGCGGAGGGTGCGTCCGGGGTTGCGGAGGGTTCCGGCTGCGCCGGAAGAGGCGCCGTCGGAGCCGGGGAGAGCGGAGCCTTCAGCGGAGCGGCCGCCGGGTTTTCTGGCACAGCAGGCCCGAGCGTCTCCTGTCGGGCGGAGGCCCTGCTCTGCTCGGCCCGGGGGTGAGCCCCCTTGGCGGGAAGGGCTGCGGCCTGGACGAGCTCGGAGATTTTCAGGCCCATCTCCACAAAAGCGATGTGGCTTTCATGCCGGAACCCGAGGCGTTCAAAGCGTTCGAGATTGAGCGACTCGATCTGGAAATCGCTGCCGACGGTGAATGAAGGCGTGGAGAGGGCGCAGCGCAGACCGGTGTCGGTCAGCGCCGATTTCAAATTGCCACCCACGATGTTGCCCAACTCCCCGAGCATGTCCTCGATTTCGCTCGTGTCTTCGATCTCCTCCGGCTCCATGCCCAGCATATTGGCCGCCATCAAGCGCGACAACTCCTGGCTGACGTGTAGGCTGACGATCCCCGTAGCGTCACCGGCGAAGCATACCGAGGAGATGTAGCGCATCCCTGCAAGGCCTGCGGCCGACGCGGGGTCGATCCGCTCGAGCTTCAACGCAAACATGGTGTCGAACACATCGACGGTCGCGTCGGCCAGTCGGCGGTTGTAGTCCAGCGACTCCAGCTTCTGAAGATCCACGTGCGGTATGCGGCGGATGCCATTCGGCGAGTCGAAGTCGATGCCGGGATCGGCTCCCTCTTGCTCCTTGAGGCCGACCTCGATGATCAGGACGTGGTGGTCTTTCTGGAACGCATAGCGATCAAAGCGGTCCATGTTGAGGGATTTGATGCTGAAATCCGTGCCGTAGGTGATGCTGGGCGTGGAGAGCACGCAGGGATACCCGCTGTCGTTCAGAGCGGATTTCAGGTTGCCGCCGACGATGTTGGTGATTTCAGCCACCAGATCCCTGACCTCGGTGCCCGACTCCACTTCCTCGGGCTCCATTCCGAGGAGGGCCGACGCCATGAGACGACCGAAATCAAAAGTGAGTTGGGTGTTGAAAATGCCGGTGACTTTTCCAGCGAAATTGAGGGTTCCCACCATGCGGCGGACGCCTTGTCCGGGCGGGGGTTCCTCCTCCACCGGTTTGATTTCCATGGAAAGCATGGAGCTGAATGTTTCCATAACCGAGGCGTTGACGGTGGCCCGAACGTCAATATCTGAAAGTGTGTTCATGGATGGCGGCAGTACCGGTTCAGGTGATGCCTGATCTGAAATAACGGTTCGACTCGATGTGCAGGGGGCCTTGCCGGGAGTGTACGGCGGCCCGGACAGAACCCCAGCTTCTCCGTACCTAAAGGAATTTATAATGTTTCAGCGTGTGTGTTTGTCGGCGGCAGTCGACATTTGTTTCACAAAGCTGCTCGCTGATCGGTCGCCAGAATAGGGGGCGATGGTTTCACCGTTCGGGTTCAGGAAAAAGATGGCGGGAATGCCGCGCACCTTGTAGGCGGACAAGGTTTCATCGTCTTTGTCCACGTCGATGTAGATGTTGATCAGGCGTCTGGATGCGGCGACCACCCGGCGGTCCGTAAAAACGTATTTTTTCAGCTCCACGCAGGGTGCGCACCAATCCGCGGTGAAGAACAGCATGGCCGGCTTGCCGGATTCCTTGGCCAGACGCAGACCCTCTGACAGGTCATGAACCCACTGAACTTTCGAGGGCGCAGCGTCTTCAGAGGCGGCCAGGCAACCGGTAACTGCCAGCAGCACCACCAAAAGAGAAGCGCTGCGCCTCATTCAATTGTCTCCATTTCAAGCTCCACGGGTTGAATCTGCCGCAGCGTGCGGCGGAGCCGGTTTATTCAGCCCCTAGCGCGGCTTCGCATTGAGCCTCCCCCGCCGCGGCGTCCGGGAGGGGAGGGGGCGCTGCGGTGCGCCGTCTATCGCCTCAGGCGTTCCCAGGGGTCTCTTTCCCATTCGGGGGGGCCGGCCTCCGCCGCGCTGCCGTCCGAACCGGTAAAGTCGACCGTCACGAGGCTCGAACACATCGACCGAATCCTTGCCGCCACCGGCAAGTGGTCGGGGTGCTCTTGATAGCGCTTCAAGGCAGGCAAGTTGGCAAAAAGACTGACTAGAGCGAAGTCATAGGATCTTTCCGATTTGAGGACATCCCGCCCGAATTCGTACATCTTGATTTCCATGATCCGGTTGGACAGCCCATCCAGCGCCGCCTCCAGATCGAGGATGTCCTGCTCGGAAACGTCCGGTTTGAACTTCATCAACACCACATGATTGAGCATTTAAGACTTCTTTCGTTGCGCCTTGGGAGGTTGATAAGACACACGCTGCTGAAAAAAGGCAGCCGTGTTGGCGACTGCCCCGCGGTCCCGGATCGTCTGAGGATATCAAAAAATTCGCTTTGAATGAAGCGAATTTATTCCCGCCAGGGCGTATCAGAGTCGGCGCTTGAACCGCCGCAGGGTCGGCCGGCGGCCAATTAGCGGGCCGATATCCAATCGGATCGGCCGGCAACCCGCACGGCCACGTCGGTGAACCAAACGCGGAAGCTGCCGTCCGGCCCGCGATGGTCGAGCGCAAGGGTGAGGGGGCCCACCCGCCGGTAGTCCTCCCAGGTGGTGATCCGCGTCGGCTGGGGGTCTCCCCCTTTCCGGTAGATCCACTGCTCGATCCGATCGGAAGCACCGATGAAAAGCTCGTAGACGTCACCGGGGGTGTAGCCCTCGTTCGAGGGGTATCGGACGACGAGCCGCCTGGCTTGGCCCGTACCGATGGGCAGCGGCGCCGGGGCGTTGTCTGCGGTGACCGTTGCCGACCGGTCCCATGCGAGCCGCAGGGGGAAGATCAGCCAGTAATTGTCGTTGATGAACCAGGCGTCCACCTTTTTGACGGATTCGCTCCCCGGACCTGCCAGGATCGAACGTTCATACTCGACGGTTCCGCCCTGCTCGGCTGTGCCCCTGAAGGTTACGCGGTCTTTCTGGGGTTCCCAGGTCCAAGTGCGGCGGATCACCCGGTCGGCAAGCTGGACGTTGAAGGTATAGCGCAGCGCCTCCACTTGCCCGAAATTCTCTATTCCATAGGCAACGGCCAGCTGATCGCGCGGGGAGGCGGTGGGTTGCCATCCGGCACAGCCGCCCAGAAGCGCCAGCACCGCGCTGCTGAAAAAAAGAACCCTGAAATGCAATCGGTCGAATTTCATTCAAGCCTCCCCTCCCGGAGTCGCCGGGTCCTCGAAACGAAGGATCGGATCAAGGGTCAACATAACCATCCCCTCCAGCATGAAAAGGTGGGCAGATGAAATCGGGCGGCTGCGGGCCGAGGCGCCGAGCCGTTCTCTCCGCCGTCAATCGAGGTCTTGCAGGGGGTTGCGGGAATGCACGATTTGATTTTTGAGTTCGCTCAGGATGAAGCTGCTCCTGAGACTCAGGGCGATGCTCGCATCGGAAGGAGGGGCGCCGAGCCTGGCGCGGGCGTGGCGGCGGATGTTTTCGATGGCATCGGCGACCGGTCGAATGAAAAAACCGGCGCGAGCCAGGCAGTTCATTTGGGAAGCGACGATCATGTTAATGCGCATACCGGGGCGCTGAAAACAGGAGAAGGCGCGTGCGCTTGGATTCTCTGCAGGCTTCTTGCGCAGGTAGTTGAGTTGATTGGTGACCTCGTCGAGGGTGAAATAGGATTTCAGAACGGCCGCAATTTCTTCCTGGCGGGGTTCGGTACCCGTGGTGTGTGCGACGTATTTCATCACCAGAAGCAGCGCCTGCTCCAAATCGGGGCTGAGCCGGATCAGCTTCCGCGCTGGATCGCTTCGGGGCGAGAAACCGCCCTGCGGGGCGGGTTTCGCCGAGTGGATCGAACCCATGCTCAAAGGAGATGCCATGCCTGATAGCGGTTCTGGCCTGCAGGGAGCGAGCGCTCCCCGCCAGCGGACCTGATCGGAAGCGCGACCCATTGCAGCGCCTGGCGGGCGGGCGCTGCGATGGATTTGTTCAGCGCCCGAACCGGTCGGCCGGCGGGTTTCAAAATTGAAGGGCGCTGAATGAGGTTAGAACTCACCCAGGGGGCGTTGAAAGGTCCACTCGAAAGGATTTTGGACCAGCGCCTCCGTAGAGGCATCCGTGTTGCCCCCCCAATAGGCGAATGGGTAGCTGACAACCCAGACCACCGATCCCAAGGCCGTCCCGACGATGCCGACCGGTCGCATGACCAGGGCGTCCCACATCATCATCCCCCCGGTCGGTTCCTTTTCGCATCCGCTATAGTAGTCCCGGTCGACGCAGTCCGAGGTCGAGGACCGATAGGCCAACGCCGGCGATCCAAACGAGCCGATGAGTACAGCAGCCACCAACGCAAGCGTCATTGCATACCTGAATACCGACATAATATCCTCCTTGTTGCCCGAGCTTAGATCGCGCCTCAGTTGCTGCCGCAGGCGCAGGGACCCTCTCGATAGCTTTTTGAAACTAAACATATTATAACTCAAATGCGGCAGCGATTCAAATATTCAAATAAATTGCAATATTTCAAAATGGTTATAGCAAGGATGGCGCCATGGCAGGGTCGGCTGGCAACATCGTCGAAATAGCGCTGGCGATGTCGGTCCCGGGAACGTATTCCTACCGGGTTCCGGAGGCACTGGCGCCTGCCGTGGCAGCGGGTATGCGCGTACTGGTTTCCTTCGGCGGGCGGCGCGCCACCGGCTACGTACTCGGAACGGGCTCCCCCCCGGAGGAGAAAGACCTCAAGCCTATTCTGGATGTCCTGGACGACGAGCCGCTCTTTCCCGCCTCCATGATCCCCTTTTTCCGTTGGACGGCAGACTACTATAAGCATCCGCTGGGGGCCGTGATTCAAACCGCGCTGCCCGGCGGCCTGACCATGGCCGAATCCTCCACGTGGTGCATCACGGCAGCGGGGCGCGAACGCTTAGATGCAAACGGGTTGCCGGCCGATGAAGCCCGGGTTCTCGACCTTCTCATCCGAAAGCCGCTGAGGTCGCACCCCCGCCAGGCCATCCCGGTTGCGGTGCTGGCCTCCCTGCAGCGCCGCGGCTATGTCCTGCGCACGCGAACGTTGCGGGCGGGAAGCGCCAAGGCCCTGCAGGAGCGCTGGGTGCGGCTGGGGTCGGCCGCCCCGGGCGGCGGCTTGCTGTCGCCGAAAAAGCAGGCTCTGCTCGCAACCGTCGCGGCCGCCGGAGAGCTGCCGGTCCGCGCACTCGCCGCCCAGGCCCCCCATGCGCACACCCATCTGCGGGCATTGGCGCGATCCGGTGTTTTGGAGATCTTCACGCGCCGTCTCTACCGCGACCCCTTCGGCGAGCCCATTCTTCCCGATACGGCCCCGACCCTGACCGCCGATCAGGAAGCGGTGGTGGGCGGCGTTAGCGCTGCGCTGGGGGCGGGGTTCCGGACCTTTCTGCTGAAAGGGGTCACCGGCAGCGGCAAGACCGAGGTCTATCTGCGCGTGGCGGCGCACGCGCTATCCTCCGGGCAGTCGGTGATGGTGCTGGTCCCGGAGATCGCACTGATCACACAGACCGAACGACAGTTTCGGGCGCGCTTCGGGGAGCATGTCGCCGTGCTTCACAGCGGGCTCTCCGCGGGCGAGCGCTTGGACCAATGGACCCGGATTTTACGACGGGAGGTGCGGATCGCCATCGGCGTGCGCTCGGCGGTGTTCGCGCCGTTTTCCGACCTGGGGGTCATCATCGTCGACGAAGAGCACGATGCCTCCTACAAACAGGAGGGCGGCCTGCATTACAGCGCGCGGGACCTGGCGGTGGTCCGGGCGCAGCAGAGCGGGGCCGTGGCGCTGCTCGGGTCGGCCACTCCCTCCCTGCAGTCCTATTACAACGTCCGGTCCGGAAAATATACCGAGTGGGTGCTGCCGGAGCGCATCGAGGCCCGGTCCCTGCCCGAAGTCCGCACGGTCGACCTGCGCCAGTGCAGGGACCTGCGCGGCCCGGGTCGCTTTATCAGCGCCGAGCTGAACCGGGCCATGACCGAAACCCTCGGGCGCGGCGAGCAGGTGCTGCTGTTTCTCAATCGGCGCGGGTATGCCAATTTTCCGGTCTGTGCCGCCTGCGGCGCGGCGCTGAGCTGCCGGCACTGCAACATTTCCCTCACCCTGCACCAGGCGGCCAATGCCTACCGCTGCCATTACTGCGGCTTCAGCCTGCCGGCTTCCGCTGCCTGCAGCGCCTGCGGCTCCCCGCAGATCAAACGCCTGGGATTGGGAACCGAAAAGGTGGAGGCGGCGGTCCGCGCCCTATTTCCCGAAGCCCGTGTGGCGCGGATGGACCGCGACACCACGTCTCGCAGGGGGGACATTCTCCGGCTGCTCAAGGGGCTGCGCGAGCAGATGATCGATGTCCTGATCGGGACCCAGATGGTGACTCAGGGGCATGACTTCCCGGGGATCACGCTGGTGGGCATCATCTGCGCGGATCTGTCGCTGAGCTTTCCGGACTTCCGCGCCGGGGAGCGCACCTTTCAGCTGTTGTCTCAGGTGGCCGGTCGAGCCGGCCGCGGCGATCGCCCCGGCCGCGTGATCCTGCAGACCTACAATCCCGGCCACTTCAGCATACGGGCGGCTTGCGCTCAGGACTTCGACGCTTTTTACGAGCAGGAAATCGGGTTTCGCAAGGCGCTGGGTTATCCGCCGGTCACCCGCATGATCCAGCTGCGGGTCTCCGGGCGTGACGAGCGTTTCACCCGCGAGCAGGCAGAGGCGCTCGGCACGCAATGCCAGGCCCTGATGTCCGCCGAACCGGGCTGGAGCGACGCGCTTCAGCTTCTGGGACCGATCGAAGCCCCGCTGGCCCGGATCGCGGGCCACTATCGCTGGCAGATCCTGGTGAAATCGCCTCAGGCCGGCGCGCTGCATCGGTTTGCGGATCGCCTGCTGGCGGAACATCCCCGAGGTCTTCTTCGGAACCGGGTCAAGCTGGTGGTCGATGTGGACCCGCTGTATCTCATGTGAACCGACCGCCGCGAAGAAGCCGCCGCGCCGGCTTGACTTTGACGGCGGTGCGCCCTAAGATTTTCAGACAAGGCCGATTCGAATCAAACGATCGGGTTCTGTCGAGCCAACCTCAACGTGGGAGACGTTCCGAATGCGTTGTCATCATCCGGTTGCGGGAGCGGTTCTTCTGGCCGTTATGGCCTTTGCCGCTTTCCCGTGCTCCGCCCAGACTCCGCCTGCATCCCCGGGAGCCGACCGTTCGGCGCCCGGGGCCTCCGTCTTTTTCCCGGAGCCCGCCTTCGAGTTCCAACCCGTGATTGACGGCGTCAAGGTCGTCCACGATTTCATCGTGATGAACAAGGGCTCGGCGGAGTTGGTCATCAGCAACGTGCGCACCGGGTGAGGGTGCGCGGCGGTCTCCTATGCGAGACAGATCCCCGCCGGGGGCGAGGGAAAAATCAGCATCAAAGTGGATACGACCGGCTATGGCGGCCGCCGGCTGGAAAAGTCCGCCGACGTCATGACCAACGACCCGAAGACGCCGGTGGTGCACCTGACGATCGCCGGTCCGGTGGACCGTTTCGCGACCATTACTCCGCGCATGTTGAGCCTGCGCGGCGTGTCCGGGGAAACCTTGCGGGGCTCCGTCAGCATCATGCCCGAGGAGAAATACCCCTTCAAGATTCTGGGAACCTATCCGGTGGGAGGCAACCTCAAGGTGCAGTTGGATCAGGTCACCCAGGGCGGCCGGACGGCCTATGCCTTGCAGGTGGAGAATCTGAGGACCGATGCCGGATCCTTCAACGATACGGTGCGGGTGAAAACCGACCATCCGCTCCAGCCGGAGATGGATGTGCGGGTTTACGTTTACCTGCGGGCGCAGCCGTCCTTCGAGAAGAAAGCCAATTGATATGACGAACGTGAGGGTGGTGGCGTTTGACTGCGACGGCGTGCTGTTCGACACGCTGGAGGCCAACCGGCACTATTACAACCGCATCCTGCAGCATTTCGGCCGGCCGGCGATGAACGAAGACCAGTTGCGCTTCGTGCACGCCCACACCATCCACCAGGCGCTGGAAATCCTCTTCGAAGACGACGCCCAGCGGCAGGCGGCCTACGACTTTCGCAAGACGATCGATTACGGTGACTTCCTCAAGCACCTGACGATGGAGCCCGGTCTGATCGGGCTGCTGGATTGGATGCGCGGCAAATACCATACGGCCATCGCCACCAATCGCACCGACACGATGAAGCATCTGCTGCAGGCGTTCGGGCTCTCCGAGCGCTTCGAATTCGTCGTAACCTCGCTCGACGTCGAACGGCCGAAGCCTTCCCCCGATCCGCTCTTAAAGATTCTGACGCGCTTCAACGCCCAGCCGCATCAGGCCCTGTTCGTCGGCGATTCGGATGTGGATGCGAGCACGGCCCGCGCGGCGGAGGTGCCGTTCGTGGCTTACCGCAATCCGTCCCTGCCGGCCGACCACCACATCGACCTGCTGCAAGATCTCAGACCGCTTTTGGAGGGCTGGGGCGTACCCGAATCCCTCTTGTCAGAGAAGGAGTGAGACGATGAAACCGGGAGTCAAAGATAGCGATGCGCAACCGGCCGCCCCCGGCGTGGTCGATTGGGAGAACCGCCGGCTGTGCGGCGACGGGAACTGCATCGGGGTGATCGGGCCGGATGGCCGCTGCAAGGAATGCGGCCGGCCCGCAGAGCCGGGAGGGGTTTTCGAGGAGCAGGAGGCCGAGGCGCCTTCTGCCGTCGAGCCCGCCGTTCTGCCGTCGAGCCCGCCGCCGGCCGCTGCCGCCGGAGGAGCTCATGACGATTGGGAGAACCGCCGGCTGTGCAGCGACGGGAACTGCATCGGGGTGATCGGGCCGGACGGCCGCTGCCGGGAGTGCGGCAAGCCCTATGCCGGTTGACCGGCGGCGGCCGGCGCGACATCGTCCCGGCGGTTCCCGGCGCGGTCGTCCGGGCGCAGGGGCAACGCGATGGTGAACATCGCGCCGCCTTCCTTCGCATTGGCGGCCGTTATCTTGCCCTGGTGATCTTCGATGATGCCGTAGCAAATGGTCAAACCGACGCCCATCCCCAAGGGCTTTTTCTTCGTGAAAAACGGGTCGAAGATGCGGTTGAGGTCACTTTCCGGAATTCCCGGCCCGCTGTCCCTGAACTCGATCACCAACTCCTCGCCGCGGTTGTAAGAATGAACGACAATTTGTCCCCCTCCGCCGGGGGTGAGGTGGGCGCTCTCGAAATACCCGGGCACGCTGATGATGGATTCCACGGCGTTGTTGATCAGGTTCATGAGAACCTGTCCGATCTGCTGCGGCGAGGCGAAGAGGGTCGAGCACTTGGCCGTCAGGTCCAGCCGGATGGTGATCATGTTCTTTTTGAGCAGGCTCTTGACCAGGGCCACGGTGTTGTTGATGACCTGGTTGGCGTCCGTGGGCTGCTTTTTCTCCTTGCCCGGGCGGTTGAGGTCGATCAGGTTCCGGACCGTATCGCGGATGCTGTTGAAGGCGCTTTTCACCAGGTCCAGCTTGCGCTGCAGATAGTCGTCGTCGGTATAGGTCGAGCGCAGGACGTTCAGCAGCGCCGTGATGCCCTGAAGGGGCGAGTTGATCTCGTGGGCGATGGAAGCCGCCAACTGCCCCGTGGCGGCCAGCCGCTCGGAGCGGATGAGCTGATTATGCAGCAGCTTGGTCTGCGTAACGTCCCGAGCGACGCACAAAAAACAGGGCTCGCCCAAATAGACGACGTAGCGGCAGTTGATTTCATACGGCACTACCCCGCCGGACTTGGCCTGGAAAGAAAGCTCGAAGCGCGCCTCTCTCTCCCGCAGGACCTCCTGCAGCTTCGTGCGAATGAAATCGGACTGATCGGCGACCACCAGATCGGCGAGCGGCCGCGACACCAGCTCGGGATGGGAAAAGCCGGTGCTCTCATAGACGCGGTCGTTGCATTCCATGACAATGCCGTTGCGGTTGAGGATGAATACGCTGTCTCCGACGTTCTCGAACAACTCCTTGTAACGAGAAAGCTCCTCGGCCCGCTTGAACTCGGTGGTGTTCGTCGAGATGATGGTGGCGGCGATGACGCGATGGTCCATGCGCAGGGGGCCGACGCGGTAGGTGTACCAGGCGGGGCCGCGCGCACCGTCCATGCGGACTTCGAACATGTCGGTTTCCCCGGTGCGAAAGACGCTCTTCACGATTTCTTGAGCCGTGCCGCGGTAGCTTTCAGGAAGCAGGTCGTAGAGGCAGCGGCTGATCACGGATCCCGGCGGCATTTCGGCCAGCGGGTGGTTGATGAAACGGATGATACCCGCCTGGTCGACGGTCATGATGGTGTCCGGTGCGGTTTCGACGAGCGAACGCCACAGTTCTTCGGACTCCTTTAATTTCTGCTGGGCTTCGCGCAGGCGGTTGATGATGGCCTGGCCGTGGGAGCCCAAGATGACCAGCAGGCACAGGACCACCACGCGGATGTATATGTCGTAGAGGTCCGGGCCGATCAGCTGGGCGATCAGGTTGAACTTGTTCGAAAAGAAGATGTTCAGGATGGAATCGAGCACCCAGTAGACCGTTGAAACCATCACGACGGCCAGCACCATGGAGTCCGGGATTTTGTCGCGTCCCAATAAGTGCGTTTTCATCGTTCAGCCCTCTTGTTTACTTCTTTGTGCGGCGGGAGACTTGAAACTGGCTCCTAATATCATATCTGCCCGTCGTTAACCAAACGAAATTTGAATGGCCACCCCCGCGATTCAGTTTCTGGCACGGCATCGCCTGCCCTTTGAGATCGTTTCCTACGAACATCTGGAAAAAGGGGCGGCGTTTGCCGCCCAGGCGACGGGGTTTGCGCTCGCGCGCACGGTCAAGACGCTCGTGGCGACGGCCGTTCCGAAGGGAAATCTGTTGGTGCTCGTCCCGGGCGACCGCCAGCTCGACCTGAAGCGTTTGGCGCGCGCGCTGGCGGCCAAGAGGGCCAGCATGGCCGACCCCGCCGCGGCGGAGCGCTTGACCGGCTACCACGTCGGGGGGATCAGCCCGTTCGGGGTCAGGCAGCCTCTGCCGGTGGTGATGGAGCGGGCCCTCCTTGAATTTGAAAAGGTCCTGGTGAATGCCGGCCGGCGGGGGGTCATGCTGAAAATGTCGCCGTTGGACATCCGCGCCGGGCTGAACGCTATGGTGGCTGAGGTTTCCGAGTGAATTCCTCGGCGGTCGATGGTCGAAGCGATCGGCCCATCGCCCGGCGGAATCCCTCGCCCCTCTGCGGGCCATTTTTTTCGGCGGCCCGGCTTTATCCTGCGCAACCACGAATTATATTGTTGTTTGACACGGTGGGCGTTCACGGATCGACGGAGGCATTTCGGAAGAGGGGCCTCGTGCAGTCGTTGTTTTTGCAGCGGCGGCGTCAGTTTCGGCGGCGCACCGGGCAGCAACCCCGGCGCCTGTGGAGGGCATTGCATGAAACGAAAAATACTTATCATATGGCTCATCCTGGCGGGGAGCGTCCTCGCAGGGATTTATGCGGCAACCCAACCCCCAATCGGAAAACAGACAGAAATGAATACCACCCCGGAAAATCAGAAAAAAGCGACGTTCGCAGGCGGCTGCTTCTGGTGCAGCGAAGCGGATTTCGAAAAGGTCGGCGGAGTGGTCGAAGTGGTCTCCGGCTACACCGGCGGGACCACCGAGGACCCGAGTTATGAAGAGGTCAGCTCCGGCCGGACCGAGCACCTCGAAGCGGTGCAGGTTATTTACGATTCCGCTAAAACCACTTATGAAGAACTCCTCGACGTCTTCTGGAGGCATGTGGACCCGACGGACCCCGGCGGGCAGTTCGTCGACCGCGGCGCCCAGTACCGCACCGCCATCTTCTTTCATGACGAAGAGCAGCGGCGCCTGGCGGAGGCGTCCAAGCAGGCGCTGGACCGAAGCGGCCGCTTCAAGAAACCGGTGGTTACCGAGATCCGGCCGCTAACCCGGTTCTACGCCGCCGAGGGCTATCACCAGGACTACTACAAGAAGAACTCGCTGCGCTATGGCCTCTACCGGCAGGGCTCCGGGCGCGACCCGTTCATCCAGCAGGCCTGGGGCAAACCCACTGAGAAAGCCTCCGGCGGCAGCGCGGCGTACGCTAAGCCCAGCGATGCCGAGCTGAGGAAGCGCTTGACGCCGTTCCAGTACCATGTCACACAGGAGGAGGGCACCGAGCCGCCCTTCGAAAACGAGTTCTGGGACAGCAAAGGCGAAGGGATCTATGTGGATATCGTGTCGGGGGAACCACTTTTCAGCTCCGCGGACAAGTTCGACTCCGGCACCGGCTGGCCCAGCTTCACCCGGCCGGTGGATCCCCGCTTCATCGTGGAAAAGGCCGACCGCAGCCATTTCATGGCGCGCACCGAGGTGCGCAGCCGTTTCGGCGATTCTCATCTCGGCCACCTCTTCCCGGACGGTCCGGCTCCGACCGGCCTGCGCTACTGCATCAATTCGGCATCGCTCAGGTTCGTTCCGAAGGAAGACATGGAAAAAGAGGGGTATGCGGAATACCTGGAGCGGTTTGGCAAGCAATAGCGCGATCATCAGCGGGACTTTCACGGCGTGCATTCCATAGTGTCACACGTCGCACCCTTCGTGCCTTGGCTGAGAAGCTACCGCAGTCAACACCTGCGGGCAGATCTCATCGCCGGGCTGACCGTGGCGGTGGTGGCCATTCCGGCGTCCATGGCCTTCGCTCTGATCGCCGGCCTGCCGGTGCAGATCGGATTGTATGCCTCCATTTTGCCGACCATCATCGGCTGCCTTTGGGGAAGTTCCGCCCACCTCATTACCGGCCCGACCACCGCTGTTTCATTTCTGGTGCTTGCAGCCTTGAACCAACTGGCCGAACCGGGCTCGCCGCACTACGTGGAATTGGCTTTCGCGCTGTCTCTGGTGGTCGGTTTGATCCAGGCGGGCATGGGACTCGTGCGCCTCGGCGTTTTCCTGAATTTCATTTCGCATTCGGTCATCCTGGGATTCAGCGCGGGAGCGGCCGTGTTGATCGCGCTTGAGCAGCTTCCGAATATCATGGGGCTGCAGGTTTCCAAAAAAGGACCGGCGATCGCGATGCTGCTGAACGTGGTTGGGGACCTGAACAAGGTCCACCTCATCACGCTTTTGCTAGGTGCCCTCACCATTTTTGTAATCGTTTTACTGAAAAAATTGCGGCCGGCCTGGCCGGGCATGCTTATCGCCATGATCGTCGCCGGTGGGGCGGTAGGTCTTTTCGACTTGAGCACGCGCGGGGTCGCATTGGTTGGATCGATCCCGAGAAGCCTGCCGCCGTTTCACTCACCGGTGACCGTGGCCATCGAAAATTTTACCGACCTTGTGCCAGGGGCCCTCACGATTGCCCTTTTGGGGTTGGTGGAAGCGGTTTCGATCGCCCAGGCCATCGCCAAGCAGACCCGCCAGCGCCTCAACATCAACCAAGAGTTTATCGGGCAGGGATTTTCCAATATCGGCGCAGCGTTTTTCAGCGGCTACCCCGGCAGCGGCTCGTTCATCCGATCCGCCGTGAATTTTCGATCAGGTGCCAGATCCCCCATGAGCGGTGTGATTGCCGGCCTGACCGTGGCCGTCATCGTGCTGCTGGCGGCGCCGCTGGCGGGGAGCCTCCCCAGGGCCACGCTGGCGGGTGTCCTGCTGGTGGTTGCGGTCGACATGATCCACCTCGAAGACATCCGGAGGGGCTTTCGCTCCACCCGCAACGACGCAGCGGTTTTGACCGTCACCTTTCTGGGCACGCTTTTGCTGAACATCGAGTTTGCCGTGTACGCCGGGGTGCTGCTTTCGATCGGCCTGCACCTGAAAACGGCCTCCCACCCGCGAATCTACTCCACCGTGCCGGACCTTATCAGCGGCAAGATGGTGGGGTCAGCGTTCGGACGGATGTGCTGCCAGATGGACGTCATCCGTATCGAGGGCTCCATTTTCTTCGGGTCATCCGCCTTTGTATTGGAAGACCTGCAGCGCAGATTGAAAAGCCATCCGCACATGAGTTGCCTGCTCATTCGGATGCACCAGGTGAACAACTTCGACGCAAGCGGGGTCCATGCTCTGGAGCAGGTCAACGAGGAACTCCGGGAGAGAGGCGGCGGGCTCTATTTTTCCGGTGTCAATGCCCGTGTATTTCAAGTGTTCAAGAACTCGGGTCTGCTCCGGGAATTCGGGGATGCCCGTATCCACAGCAGCACCCGTTCCGCCATCCGCCAGGCGATGCGCGAGTCCTTCTGCCCATTGATCTGTGCGACCTGCGAATTCGCGGTGTTCCAGGAGTGCTCGGAATTAAAACGCGGAAACTGGGAAATTCTAGGCAAGGGGGTCCATCCGCGTTGTCCGCGCGAGTGCGCGGACAGTATCGGAACAGAAGGGAGCAGGGCCGAAGCTATCGGTCCAGAAAAACAGAGTGTTGAGGCCTCGTCGCTTGGATAACTGAAGGGTTCTAAACCAAACACCAAACACCCAAACACCAAACACCCCAACACCATTTGCAAGGAGTATGCTTTGAAGATACTGGTGGCCATCGACGGAAAACCCGCTTCGGCGGCGGCGCTCAAGGCCGCCGCCCAGCTCACCGAGCGCCTGGGTGCGGGACTGGTCGTGATCACCGTCCGCTCCGGGACCCACGCCACCGAAGCCCTACCGCCGGTTGGTGTGGACATAGCTGCGGGAGACCGGCCGCACCTGCCGGAAGGCATTCAAATTCTGCTGCAGGCGGCGGACACGCTGACCGCCATCGGGCTTCTGGCCCCGGTTGCCCAAATCAAGCTCCGTGACCTGCCCCATGGGCATGTGTTTTTCGCACAGAAAGCCAACGGCGAACGCGTGCTTTTTTCCGAGCGCTTCGGAAGCCTGGTGGACGAACTCAACAACGAGATCGCCGAGAGCCAATTCGATCTGGTGGTCATCGCCGCTCCGCGGCGCGGACCCCTGGGGCGGTTTGCGCCTATGAACCTTCCGCGCAAGCTGGCCCTGGATCTGCATTGCTCTTTTCTGGTGGTGCGGGGCGGCATGCCCGACGGCCGCTATCTGGCGTGCGCCGACGGCTCGCCGTCCTCGCGCCGGATCTTTCCCTTCCTGAAGCGGCTGTTGCCTTCCATCCAAGGGCGCATCGATCTGGTGTGCGTTCAGAAACCGACCCCCGACCCGCAGGCGGTGGCGCAGGCCGAACACTGCCTGACCCTGGCCCGCGCGTGGCTGGAGCGCTGCGGCAAAGACGTCCGCGTGCGCCAGCTCCAGGGAGCCAAGCGATTCAAGGTGATCCTGGAGGCCGCCGGAAGCGATGCGATCATTCTGATGGGAGAAAGCCATATGCACGACGTCCGCCGCCGCACGCTGGGCACTCTCCCCTTGAAAGTGCTTCCCCGCACCGAGGCCAGTTTCCTCATGGTCAAACAGCCGACCGAACCCGACCCGGAGATGTTCGAAGAGTCGTATTCCTGCGAGTAGCTCTATTATGAGGCGTATTTTGAGCGGATATGCCGGCCGCTTCAACCGGCGGCACCGCAGTGCAGGTCATTTGTTTCAGAACCGCTATAAATCGATTTTATACCCGTTTAACAGTAACAGGATGTTCTCTATCTTCTTTTCAAAGCGGTGCGATAGATTTCCATATCCCTGCGATGACCGACGGCCAGCACAAATACGATGACCTGTTGCTCGCGGACCTGGAAAACCACACGGTAGTCCCCGATGCGAAGCTTGCGAAAACCGGCAAGATTCCCCGCCAACGGAGCGCCAAAGGATAACGGTGCCTTGGTCAGCCGCTCATCGATGGTTCGCACGATACGCCGGGCGGCAGCTCGCCCGATTCTTTCCAGGTCCTCCGCAACATCGCCGTGGTAGATAAGTTTCCAGGTCACTTGCCGAACCGTTCCATGATTTGGCCATGGGTGATGGCGCTATCGGGGTCGAAGGTCTGCAATCGTGCCAGTGCCAAAGCAGTCAGTCTCAGGTCTTCCAGCTCTTCTTCCATGGCTCCATAGGCTTCGATCGAAAGCAGGACGGCCTTGGGGGAGTTGTTTTTGAGAATAATCAGCTTTTCGGTGTCCCCCTTTTCAAGCGCGCTCAGGGTGGCTGCAGTTTTTTTCGAAAGTTCCGTGGCAGAAATAAACTCGTTGGCATTCATGGCAGGATCCTTTATCCGTAATATTATTCAAATAATAATCGGATTTTTATCCTGTGTCAAATCAAGATTCCGGATAGAGGGTGCTGAACGCAATTGCCTCAATCAAAGCCATTCGAGGCGATGGGTGCGGCCATCAGCGAGAGGTTGGTTGTGAAGAGGAACGGGCAAGGTGTAATTCACGGTTCAAGCTCTGACCCATAGCATTTTCCTGCTATCAAGTTTCAAACTTGTGGCGGGAAGCCTGAGGCGAGATAGTCGATCTACTCGACCGCATAGATACCCCTCGCTCTGCACGGCACCGGGGTTCACCGCGCCGGACCGATTATCTTGCATTGGAAATCTCTCATGGTTCCTCTTTTCCAAAAAGGGGAAGATTCCTCCCTTTAAAAGGGGAGGCCGGGAGGGATTATACTCGTTTATTTTTTTCGCGCATTTTAGAGGCCAAGGTTTCGAGACCTTGTCATAGATTTCGGCCGCAGCTATTAAGAAATGAATGAATGCATATCCGCAAAGTTCGATGTTTAAGGAGTTCATCAACCGATGAAGAGGCGGTGGGAGGGAACGGCCCAGATGGAGGGTTCCGCGATTTTCCGGATCTCCTTTCCGCGGTAGATGACGATGCCCCCTCGCCATTCGGCGCCCAGGCTTGCCGCAACGTCCCTCAAAGAGCGCAGGTCGGCGCCGGTGACCGTGCCGCGGGATTTGATCTCCATTCCGAGAATGCCCGACGGGGTTTCAAGGATCAAGTCGACCTCGAGCCCTGAGCGGGTCCTGTAAAAGCAGAGCTCGCCGAGCGGTTGGACCGTTTTCATCCACTTGACCAGCTCGGCGACGACATAGGTTTCATACATCTCGCCCGTCGGCTCGCCCTGGAATCCGCAGAGCATGCGCAGAAGCCCAAGATCCACCCAGTACAACTTGGGGGTCTTGATGACGGAGCTGGTGATATTGCGGTGGTAGGGCTGAAGGAGCATGGTCTGGTATGAGAGCCGGAGGTATTCCAAATACCTGCGGGCCGTGTCAACGCTGACGCCGGTGTCTCGCGCCATCTCGGAATACTGTAGGAGCTTTCCGGAACGCAGGGCGGAGAGTTTTTGAAATTTCCGAAAAGGCTCCAGGTCGTCAAGGCGGGCGAGGTCGGAAAGGTCCCTTTCCAAATAGGTGTATCCGTAATCTTTCAGCCATTTCCAGCGCTCTTCTGCGGGAAGATGCAAAAGAGGTGGCATTCCGCCCCACTGCAGCAAGTAATCCTGAGCAGCGCGTTGACGGCTTTCGTTTTCATCCAGGAGGATGCCCGGAGCCTCGCTGAAAATCTCGTCAATGGAGGTTTGGGAAAAAAGCCGGTCAACCAGCGGCTGCGCCAAATCTTCTCCAGCCTGCCCGTGAAAGATCTCGCCGGCCATCAGCGGCCACAGTTCGTAGAGTGAGATGCGCCCTGCCAACGTCTCGCGGATTTTCTTGATGAGGAGAATCTGGCTTGAGCCCGTCAAGACGCAAAAAGAAACCTTGCCGGCATCGAAGGCAAATTTGACCTTTTCAAAGACAATGGGTTCTTTTTGGGCTTCGTCGATTACGGCGTCACCCACATCCCGGCCCCAGGACGATGTCGGGATCGTTCGAAGGGCGTCACGGTTTTCAGGAGCGTCGAGATTGATGTAGCGCAGCTCAGGGTAGGCGGCTTTTGACAGCGTGGTCTTTCCAGTTTGGCGTGCGCCAGTTATCAAGACCACTCGTTTGGACGAGCGCTTAGGGAGGTGTTGGCTCAAAAACCTCTTTATCTGTAAATTTTCGCTCATGATCGTAATATTTACAGGATATAATCAGGCAGATCAACTTAATTCTTCAAGCGACCCATCGAAAATAAACTATCCCCACGACTATCGCGGACGGCTAAAACCCCCCGACACATGATACTGGAAATGGGGCACTTCGCAGCTTTTTGTTTATGCAATCGGCTCAAGCGATTCCGAACATCTCAATCGGAACCTTAAATTGGGTTTGCCATAAAATTAATTAAATTATGCCCCCCCAGCCCCCGAAAGGGCACCGACGAACCAATGGCGGTGCTGCGGCAGATTCTGGAGCGCATGGGGCTATCCCTCAACGAGGCGAAGACGCAGGTTGTCGATGCCTACCGGGGCAAGTTCGGCTTTTTTGGGTTCGAGGTCTGGATGGCGCAAAGCCGCAGGACAGGCAGATGGTATGCCCACGTCCAACCTTCGAGGAAATCTCTGCGAACGATCAAGGATCGCATCACTCAGTTGACGGCCAGGACACGGACAGCCATGCCCATGGACTGGCTGGTCAACGAGCTCAACGCAGTAGTGCGTGGCTGGGTCGGCTACTTCCATGTGCGGAACTGCAGTGTTCCCTTAGCCCGGGTACGCTGGCATCTGGAGGAGCGCCTGCGAACCCATCTGCGCAAGCGGCACAAGATCCGAAATCGGAGAGCAGGGTATATTCGGTTTGCCAACGGAGATCTTTACGGTAAGTATGGTCTCTACAAGGTGCCGGCGACAGCAGGCTGGACAAACGCGCATGCCTCGCGGTGAAGAACATCGGAAAGCCGGACACCGGAAAACGGTCCGTCCGGTTTGATGAGGGAGGGCTGATCGTCTGCCAATCCTGCTTTCAGAGTAGTCGCGTGCGATGAAATGTCAGAAGGATGCAGCTTTTGATCTGCCCTCTACTCTACCCTAACTGTGTCTAACTGGTGTCTTAGCGAAAGGCGAGGGATCTGCTTGCCAATGGGGTAATGGGCGGGAAGTGCATGCGGTTCGGCGACGATAGATCAGAATTGGGGCCGGGTGATAAAAAGCAAAAAAAGCGAGATTTTGTCCCGCCTCTTCTGCTATCGATTAAAACAGGATTCCAATTACGCGAAGAATTTTTTGCGACTAAAAGCAATCAAGCCGCTCAAGCCAAAGCCGAGCAGCATAATGGTCGCAGGTTCGGGGACGGGCTTCGGGCCGGGGTCGGGATCAGGGCCCGGACCGGGTATCGTTGCGGAGGAGGCGGCGATCCAACTTCCGACTTCCTCGACGAACGCTGCTGAGTAGTAACCAGTTTGGGTAGAGCTGAAAATGCTATCTAAAGCAAAAGATTCGGAAGAAATTGGTTGAGAAGCATCAAGGCTGGATATTAAATAAACCGATTGGGCACCTGGTGCGAATTGGTCGGTTTCGAAATCAAATTCGATATCGAAAAGAAGGCCGCCTCCTGCTACTCGCTGGTTGGGTGCGAGAAATATAGACCCCTCGCTCCCCGAAACATATTGAAAATCAAGAAGGCCGAGGAGCGAATCTGTAACGTTAAAAAACCAATTGCCGACGGACTGAGATGCCCCCGTTGCTAAACCGGTGGTGCTCATCGATAGTTGCACGGAGTTCTGCGCGATGTCTGTGAATTCCGCTACCAGCCAAGGCGATGTCCCCACTGGGGTAACTGCGGGAGTGAGGTAGGCAGTATCGAGGTCGAGAGTGAGCTGGGCGGCATTGAGATTCGCCGCGGACAAAAGGATTAAAAGCAATGCCGAGAACTTTACTTTCTTGTTTCTCATGGCTCCCTCCATTTTAGCGAAAATCAATTGCTTTTCTTGAGGAGCTAAAATATTCGGCAGCAACAATTCTATATATGCCTATTATAAACAGTAAATTATGTCAAGAAATAATGAAAGAT
>Ga0105093_10000026_pt1 | contig 49956 bp, 37 predicted proteins | sample PPLLak3March2015_2_FD_79111 | JGI IMG/M metagenome (GOLD analysis project Ga0105093, IMG submission 79111) | Freshwater sediment microbial communities from Prairie Pothole Lake near Jamestown, North Dakota, USA - PPLs Lake P8 Core (3) Depth... | ecosystem: Environmental > Aquatic > Freshwater >... | reverse complement strand
GCTCATCGATGAACAAGATTTCCGGGTCCCGCACGATCGCCAGAGCGTACTTCAGGCGCTGCTTCATCCCCGATGAATACGCTCCCGCGAAATCGTCCCCTCGTCCGGCCAGCCCCACCGTTTCCAGCGCCCGGTCGATATCGGCATCATCAATCTTGCACCCATTCACTTCCGATAAGAACCTCAGGTTCTCGCGGGCGGTGAGGTTGTCGTAGAGGTTCAAATATGGAGCGACCAAGGCCACTTTCTTGCGGTACTGTTCGAAATCGAGTTTCTTGTCATCCTCGAAATATTCGGTTTTCCCCCGGGTCGGAGGGAGCAATCCCAGAACGGTCATGATGAGCGTAGTCTTGCCCGACCCGTTCGGCCCCACCAGAGCGATCGATTCCCCTCCGGTCAGTTCGAACGCGATATCGGTGAATACTCTCCGGGCCCCGAACTGCTTGGTCAATTTTTCGATTTTCAGGCGCAGCATACCGAAGCCAAACTAACCCTAAGCTGATGTTATAGCAAGGGATAAAATGGAAGGACCCACGCCGAATCGTATAAGGCATTCGGCTGTTTCTCTTATGATATTCGATGACTATTTTTCTGAGGCTTTTTGTTCAATGAGTTTCCGCACATATTCTTTCGCCAACTCGCTTGCCCCTTCTAAAAGCGGTTGGCCGTCGCCGGGCAAAATACATTCAAATTCAAGCGTACTTAAATGTCTAATCGACTCAACATCTGCCTCCAAATCGTGGGAATATATAGTCTTTGCCCGCGTCAATTGTCCGTTACTATACTGAAGCGCGTCTCCCGAAAAAAGTATTCTCCTGTCCTCGCAATAGAGAGATATACCGCCCGGAGTATGTCCCGGCGTAAATATCACTTTGACGCCCGATAGAATTGGGATAAGATCCCCGTCCTCGACGGTAAGATCAACTCTGCAATCATAATTATGCATTAACAAGTGTATCAGGGATAAACCGAATCTAAGATACCACGGAGCCCTGGGATATGAATGCATCAGTTCCCCTTCTATATACATCTTGTCCTGACTACTGGCAATAACGGTCGCTCCGCTAAGATCGCGTAATGCGCCCGCCGAGCCGGCATGGTCTATATGATAATGAGTCAAAATAATGTACTTTATATCCGTGATCTTATATCCCAGACTATTTACGGCTTTCTTAATACATCGTGGCGAATAAAATAACCCCGGATCAATTACTGTCAGGGGGCCATCTGTAAGGATATATACATTCTTGGATTTTGCCGCTGGACCCTCAATTTTGTAAATTCCAGGTAAAATGCTTGTCGGATTACAACTGAAACTTAGAGGAAACAGGTAATTTATAAGGAGTCGCGGAGAAATATATATAATGACTCCTGCCGCTATGATCCAAAACAGATACTTCATTTCGCCGATTCATCCGGTCCGTTTGGATATTCGTATTTGGCAATTCTATCCCAGAATTTATATATTTTTCCGGTTTCAAGAATGAACAAGGTTATTACCGTATAGACCAATAGACTACCATTCAAAACACAGTAAACCCACATCCAGCCTTCCCATATTTCGTTAGCGATGAAATATTGATGGATTTTCTGATAAGAAATTGCTATGACCGCGAAAAAAGCCACAATGACAATCGCCGTTAAAACGAACATCGGATTGAGGACTTTCGATCTGGACGCACGATGAAAATAGAAAAACCTCTGCTGCAGCTTGATTTTCTTATAGGTAAGTAATTTTACCCCCGCCAGCCGGTTGACATTGGCTTCTATCCTTGCGAGATATGCATTTGTTGCCACCGTATCCATTCGCCAATACTCTAAAAAAAGCAGGAGCATCGGTATCAAAAAGGGTAATGAGTGATACAACGCTGGTTTGAGCGTGGCATAGTATAAAACTGCTCCTATAAAAGTCGCGCCAATGGTCGTGAACCGATGGTAGAAAGCAGTTAACCTCATATCCCTCTCCATCAAATGCTTATATTCATTCAACAGGATATCTATTTGCTCTTTTGTATTGGTTTGCACGTTGAAAAAGATATTGATAGACTGGTCGAGGGTCAAGTTTTAAATCAAGACTGAATTACTTAAAACCAAATCGGATTTCATATAATATTTCACAGACATATAGCACGGCAGGTCAAAACCAAGGCTTCGACAAGATTTCCTCGATAAGAGAATATGTAAATTGTAGATCGGGTTTCGGACCGAGTCCGCGTCGTGAGCGAGCAGGAAACCCGACATCTTTGTCTTCATCATCCCCTCCCCCCTCCATCTTTTTCCTTGACCAAAACCCGAATATGATGGATGTTTAATATAACAAAACTGGTGCTATAATTCCTGGATTGAATATTGTATTACTAATCCGGTTTACTCCGCCGACAGCGGACACTGAGAAAGGGACTGTGTATGGATTTCATGAGGTTTCAATTCCTGTATTGGATTATTTGGCTGCTGACGATTGCCTGCGGCATAATCTTTATCGTTAAATTCAAAAACACCCGCTCCGCGCTTCTGGGCGGCATCGCCTTCGGCATTTTTGTGATCATGCCATTTCTTATACAGCTTTATGCGAGAATCGGCCTCTATTATGGCTATGAGAGTTTCTCCGCTTTATTCGACCTCCTGAGAGTTGCCGCTTGGGTTTTGCTCCTGCTGGCGTTTATAAAGATGCCGAAAATCGCCGGTCCGCAATCATGGCTCGTTCAACAGACGACGGCTCCGGGAACCAACCCTCCCGATCCGGCTTCGCATCAGCCTCAGTCACCGTACACTGCGCCCGCTCAAAGCCAGGCATACACCTGGAATGCCGCCGGAGGCGCGAAATTTATTTCCAAGGGCTTCTTTATCGGATCGTTTATCGCGGCTGCAGCAGTGGCGCTGATATTCAGTATTATCGCTTTGGCTTTGATGATGGATTATGAACATGAGGCCGCCATACCCTTCTGGTTATTGGGATTCCTGGCCATGGTATATGCCGCGGTCGTCCTCGGTATTCTCATTTACCGCCTCTGGGTCTCCATCCAGCCGGGCCATCCCCGTTCCACCCCGGGCAAAGCGGTCGGCTTTCTTTTCATCCCCTTTTACAATTTTTACTGGATATTCCAGGCCTACTATGGCTGGGCGCAAGATTACAGCAAATATGTCCGGGACTCCGGGATTCAGGCTCCGCCGGTTTCGGAAAGTCTGGCCATGACCGTATCGATCCTGGCCTTATGCGGTTGTATTCCGTTTTTAGGCGTTCTTGCCTCTCTGGCGAATTTCGTTTGCATGAGCATCTTTTTCTCGCAGGCTATCGACGGCGCCAACGCCCTGATGTCCCGAACCAACGGATAAGTCGAAGCTGACGCGGTATTGACTTCTTCTGGTAATTCGAAACTCTGCAGTTTCTACAGGCTTTTTCCCGCAGAGAAAAATGGAATCGTAGGGTGGGAGCCCTGTGCTCCCGCCGGAATTTTCTCGAAGAGAAAATGTGAAATTCGTAGGCCTCGGTTCCGAACGAGGTCTGTCTTGCGAACGAGTGAGAAACCCGACATCAGAATTAATTGTCTGCTTTTACCGGTTGCGTCAGGTCTTGATTTCGGGTGCGAGCTTTGTGATAAACCGAAATTGTAACCTGACGCCCAATGCCCGGATGAAGCCCTTTGGGTTTCGACATTCCCCCTCCTTACCAAGGAGGGGGTTAGGGGGAGGTTTCTTAAACCCGAATCTATCCCTGACACCCCTCTCCACGGCATATAATTTTCCAATGCACTTCGGCGACATCTCGTCCCGGATAATCTGGAATCGGCGGTAAATAAGTTGCAGTTCTACAAATGAAAAGGGTCAATTTTGCAGTCATACAGCGAGTTTTATAAGTATCCCGGGTTATTGACCATTGGGTTTCTATTTGTGATCAAATTCACACGGCGCCGGACCCCCCTTGAATTTGTGATTAACCAGATAGACTATATCCAGAATATTGACCAACAGGTCGCAGTTGGCATCACCTACCTCCAGCGGTTCCGGACAGGCCCCTCCCTTAAACTTGCAATTAATTAAATATACAATATCGAGAATATTGATAACCCCATTGCGGTCGCAATCGCCGTTTAAATAATGGTATCCTTCTTCCACCTCATACGTGTATGATGTCACTACGCCGTTTGCCGGAACTTGAGCTTCCGCCACGATAATGCACTGCTCAGTACCGTCTATACGGATACCGATTGTATAAACTGCATCCGGCGGAGCGCCGTCTTCGGCGACAACTTCGATGATATATTCACCGATCAGGGGGAAATTGATATGGACCGAATCATTATCATCGACTGTCTCTGTATAACTGGCCGGGAAGATGGTTTGAAAGGGGATTCCGCCAGAAGTAAGGCCGATAAAATCTCCCGCCGGGTCGGTCACCGTTAGGTTTACTGGAGAGTATGCCTCAATTATAAGCGGGCCGTTGATATGCAACTCATTCCATTCTGCCAGATAAGCGGAGATTTTACTTCCGGCAATTAAGAAATCTCCGCCTGCAAACAGCCTATTATCATATACGGCCAGAGCCCTGACATAGTCATCTGGACCCGACCCCAAGGGCGACCAACTGCTCCCATCCCATGAAGCTATTCTGCTCGCCGCCACGCCACCGGCCGTGGTGAAATCGCCCCCCGCTATCAGTCTTCCGTTATAAACTGCTAGAGAGGCGACAAGGTAATTCATCCCAGATCCCAATGGAGACCAGTTACTCCCATCCCAAGCGGCAATGTGACGTAATCCAATGGGTGCGAAATCGCCGCCGGCGATTAGATTATCGTCGTAGATCGTCAGAGTGTGTACTACCCCATAGGTTCCTGCCCCTAAAGGCGCCCAATTGCTCCCATCCCAGGAAGCTATGTTGCCCGTTTCTAAACCACCGGCCATTTCAAACCACCCTCCGGCAATTAATTTCCCGTCGTACACAGTTAGGGCATTAACACTGCTATTTACTCCCAACCCCAAGGGCAACCAACTATTCCCATCCAGGGAACGCAAATAATCATTAAATTCACCTCCCGCTATTAGATTCCCGTCGTACACAGCTAGCGCATTGACAGCACTATTTATCCCCGTTCCCACAGCAGACCAACTATTCCCATCCCAAGATGCTATGAAGTTTGCCTCAGTACCGTCAGCCTCCGTAAACCAACCTCCCGCTATTAATTTTCCATCGAACACGGCTAAGGAAACTACCTCATCGTTCATCCCAGTGCCCAATGGCGACCAACTATTTCCGTCCCAGGATGCTATGTGGTTTAACTCCACCACGCCGTCCGTTGTAAAATAGCCCCCTATTATTAGGTTCCCATCGTAAACGATCAAGGAGGAAACCCATCCGTCCATCCCCGATCCCAAGGACGACCAACCACTTCCATCCCAGGAGGATATGTAACTTAACCCCACTCCGCCTGCCATCGTAAACCACCCCCCGGCTATCAGGTTTTCATCGTAAATTGTTAGAGATAGTACTTTTTCATTCATGCCCGATTCCAAGGGTGACCAGCTACTGCCATTCCAGGAGGCTATCCGCCAGGCCGATATACCGCCGGACACTGAGAACCATCCCCCAGCTATTAATTCTCCGTCATACTCAATAAGAGAATAGACCCAGCTGTCCATCCCTGATCCTAATGAGGACCAGCTACTTCCATTCCAGGACGCTATATTGTTTGCTACCAGACCGCCGGCCGTGGCGAAATCCCCCCCGGCGATCAGCTTGCCGTCGTAGACTGTCAAGGCATCGACACTGCTGCTGCTATTCATCCCCGTCCCCAGGGCCGCCCAACTGCTCCCATCCCAGGAGGCGATTTTGCTCGCTGCCACACCGCCGGCCGTGGTGAAATACCCCCCCGCTATCAATTTGCCGTCGTAGACTATCAAGGCATAGACATTGTTATTTATCCCCGATCCGAGTGCCGACCAGCTGCTTCCATCCCAGGACGCGATGTAATTCGACGCCGTACCGCCTGCGGTGGTGAAATTACCTGCCGCGATCAGCTCACTATTATAAACGGTTAGGGCATTAATAGAGGGAATTGGTTCTCCTCCTACCCCAGATCCAAGGGCATACCAATTGCTTCCATCCCAAGATGCTATGTAATTCGCCGTTATATCACCTGCCGTTGTGAATTCACCCCCTGCTATTAGCTTCCCGTCGTACACAGTCAACGATAGAACCCGGTTATTCGTCCCTAATCCCAGGGCTGACCAGCTGCTTCCATCCCAGGATGCGATATTATTGGCGATAACATTCCCAGCTGCTTGGAAACCCCCGCCAACAATGAGCCGCCCCTCGTAAACAATAACCGCACAGACTTCGCCACCTAAACCTGCAATTGATGGAGAGATGCTATTGTCCCAGTAGATATCATCGGGGTCATCCTTAGGTATGCCTAAGCTCGAAGAGCGCACCACTGGCTCGCCGGTGGCGGGATCAATTCGGATATCCAGACCCTCAAGATTCAAAACTCCCTCATAACCAGAAAGCCGCACCGCCTCCAAATCAAAATGGCCATCGGGCAAAATAAACTCGCTGACACTTCTTCCCGCGGGCTGATTCTTTGACTGCTCGGTTTGGCTGTACAATACAGTATTCCCGCCCAGCATGATTAGCAAGGCGATTCCCAATTGCATGATTGAGATCTTGATGAGATGCATGAATCGTTCCTCCTGCGGCTATCATTTCAATAGCCCTTTCTGCATGTTCAAACGGATATCATGTCTCTCCGGAGTCGATGATGGGATGAATATCGTGAGTGGCTTTCAATCTGTACCCTCCGGCGGACGCCGGGTGTGTTCTGGGAGATTATTAAAAGATAACATTTACTGACGAAATCGTCAATCTGATTATCGATTAATTAGGGTGATTATTGGTTAGAGAGTATGGAGTCTATATTCCAATATCGGTCAGGTTAACCTTCCCCGTTCCCCTGCCATTTGAATGACGTTTCTCAAGCCATTGGGCCACATCGGCCTCCCGAAACCTGACAAATTTCCCCAGCTTTACATGCGGGATAAACCCCTGATGCCTCCACTGGTGGATCGTGGACTTGCGGACGCTGAGTAACTCAGCCAAATGCCAACTGGACGGTGGATATTCTGGATATTGTTTACCTGGTATACTTCAAATTCAAGGGTGGGCCGGAGCCAGTGATTTGTTTCAATTACGATATGCTGGATTAGACCATTTCTCTGATATTTCGGCAATATATTAATTCACGGCGCCGGGGAGCAGTCTCAGGCGCCGATTTTATATGGGAGTGTATGGTTTCTCGCTTGTTCGCGGGGCGAGCTCGTTCGAAACCGCGACCTGCTGGCTGTAAGGGGGAGATTGCGGCGTCGTCCCGAGGGGAGAAGATTGTGGGCGGGACTCCTCGCTGGCACGAGGTCGGAGACTCGTGCCCTACAATTGAAAAGGGCCAATTATTTCTTTCCCCCTCCGCAAAATCACTACAACTTCAATGGTGAAAATTCATCGCCCCTTTTATATGGAGGCCGTTTATTGGATACACCGGTAATTCATCTCTTTCCGAAACCCTTGGGTTTCGACATTCCCCCTCCTTACTAAGGAGGGGGTTAGGGGGAGGTATATTATTCTTATGTCCACTCAATTCAACACCAAACCACTACGATTTTTGCAATTTGGCGGCGTAATTCGATGGTTGGGAACATATCTTTCTACCACAAAATTTTGGACGGATAGATAACACACGATGTGTGTCAATTATGAAAAACAAACCCATTTCATGGGACTAACTTGGAGGGCATTGACTTACAGCGTAAAATCCGGAAAACCGGCCGGAAAATCACTCGCGATTTTGTGACGAGAGCCCCTACATCCCCATCGCCGGGCCGAGCTCGGATTTGGTGTAACTTGCCGGAACCTCGAACAAACTGTCTTCGATAGTATTATGCTTTATGGAAGTAATCTCGTTTTCGATTTTCAACAGGACATTCCCCCCCAGCTTCTTGGTTCCGCTCACTCCCATCGGGTCCTTGCTGACCTTGATAACGAACGAAGTCTTCAGGGGAGTCCCCGCCTGGATATCGACCTTTTCGGCCAGCTGCCGCAGCGGCTCGCCGTACTGCTGCAGCATTGGGTTTTCCTGTATCTGCGAAAAGAAGCGGTCGTCCAGCCCCGTGGCCGTTTTGTACGCATCCCGGAAAGCCTTCAGCTCCTTCTCACCGTCGAAATCGGATGCGAAAAACTGCTTGAATTCGATAATGCTGGTATCCGTCGGATCATCGGCTTTAACGCCAACGGCCTTGCCCGCGAACCCGCGGCAGGCGATTCCCGCGACGGTCATTGAGGAATCGAGCTTCGTAAACGAAGTCGCCCAGGTGTACCCTCCCGACTGCGGTTTAATTGTATCCAGCGCGGCGGCAATCTCCTTGATTTCAGCGAACGGTATCTCGGCGTATTTCGTCTGCGCCGGGAACACCACCCACTGCACCTCTTTATCGAGCCGGATAATTTCGACCGATTCGGCGGACATTCCCGAAATCCCGGTAGTGGTCATGCGGGTGTACGACCGGTCGGGCCGGAAACACTGCTCCCCGCTCATGGCCATCTTCCCCATCCCGGCCAGTTCGATGTCGGTCTTGCTGCCGACAACCAGGTCGGCGCGAACTCCGGCTGCAATCAAGAGAAACAGCGCCACGTACAGAATTTTCGGAAATCTCGTCTTCATTTTATCTCCCGTCATTTTCTTCGTCCTAAGGCCGTTTCGCCGGCATATCCGGCGCCCGGCTCCGTCCTATTTATACTCATCGATTCGCCTGCAGCCAAATTAAAAACGTATCTTTTTCGGCTATTTCTTCCAGGTCGACGGTCGAAGCGCCACCAGGATCGTGAAGACTTCCAGTCTCCCCAGAAGCATGCAGACAATAAGTATCCATTTCCCCGGAATCGGTATCCAGGCGTAATGTTCATAGGCTCCGACCCCGCTCAGCCCCGGCCCGATATTCCCCATGGTGGCAACCACGGTCGAAAAGGCGGTTTCGAGGTTGGGAATAAAGAGCATCATCAGAAGTCCCGCAATTACGGTTATGACCATAAAGAGCATAAAGAAGGCCGCGATGTTCATCACCCGTTCCTCGTCCAGGCTGGTTTTCCCGATCTTCACCGGAGCCACCAGGTGCGGTTTGACCACTTTCTGCAATTCCCTCCAGCAGACCTTCAGCACCACCATGATACGCATCATTTTCATTCCGCCTCCGGTGGACCCGGCGCATCCTCCCCAGTACATCAGGATCAGCAGTCCAAAACGGATGAGGTTCGGCCAGAGATCGAAATCAGCCGTAATGTATCCGGTGGTGGTGATAATCGACACCGCCTGGAACGACGCTGCCCGGAAAGAACCGTACAGGGTGGCCACTTTTTCACTCTCCGCCTGATGATGCGCGGCAAAGCTCTCATAATCGGGGATATAGTGCCGGTGATGGGCAAAAGATTCGTTGACCGGCTTCAAGCCGCTGAAATACAGGACCGCCGTCATTATGATAATCGTCGCCGCGACCGTGCGGAAATAGAACTTGAATTCGGGATTGCCGAACATGTCTTTGAAATCCCCGCGCAGAGCCCGGTAGTGCAAAAGGAAATTGACTCCGGCCAGAAACATGAATACCGTAATCACCCAGTCGAAATAATCGCTGTTGTAGTATCCAATGGAGGTATTTTTGGTACCGAATCCGCCGGTAGCCATGGTCCCGAAAGTATGGCAGAGGGAATCGAACCAGTTCATTCCTCCGAGCATCAACAGGAGCGTTTCGGCTCCGGACAGGAGGACATAGACTCCCCAGAGGATGGCCGCGGTCTGCGCCAGGCGGGGCTGGATACGTTCGGTGGTGGGGCCGGGGACTTCCCCCCGGAACATATGGTAGCCGGATACTCCCATGGCCGGAAATATGGCGATGGCCAGCGTGATAATTCCCATCCCCCCCAGCCAGTGGGTCAGCGAACGCCAGAAAATCAAACCTTTCGGGACCGCTTCGATATCGGTGAGGATGGTCGCTCCGGTGGTGGTAAAGCCGCTGGAAATTTCAAAATAAGCGTTGGTGAAAGCGGTCAGGAATCCCATAAAGCCGGAATTATCTCCCCCTCGGAGGAAATACACGAGAAATGGGATTGCACCCAAAAGCGCCAGCGTGACCCATCCGACCGAGACTATCACGAAGCCTTCCCTGATCCCCTCGAGTTGCCGATCGGTCCTGAAAACCGAAGAAAGGATGTATCCTGCCGCCGCGGAAAAAAGGATTGCGATGATGAAGCCCAGCTTTTCGGAATCGGCAAAGATCGCTCCGAATGAATCTGGGAAGGAATAGATAAAACTGATGGCAAACGGAACCAGCATGATGGCCGCCATGATCATCATCAGCCGCCCGGTTACATAAAAGACCGTCCCCTTGTTCATAGCTCGCTAACGGGATTTAAATAGTTTCTTAAGGCGGGGGACGTTCCTGGTATATGTAATGACAATCATCTGGTCCCCCGGTTCGATTACGGTATTCCCGTCGGGAATAATCATCTCGTCGGCTCTTAAGACTGCTCCGATGATCGAGCCCTTCTGGATTTTGCTTCTGACATGCTGCAGCGGCTTGCCCGAAATGGGGCTGTCTTTTTCAGCGGTAATGCGCATCGCCTCGACATCGAGGTCCCTGATACGAACCACCCGGCCGATCTGCCCGCGGTTGATGGCTTCGAGAATTTCCCTGGCAATGGCCAAACGAGGATGTATCACATGATCGATACCGATCGAGGAAAAGAGCCGGTCATGCTTCAATTCCGAGGCGATCGCGATTACTTCCCTGGCCCCCTCGGCCTTGGCCAGCAGGGCCGACATGACATTGTATTCGGTCTCATTGGAGGCCGCGATAAAGAAATCGGCGCTTCTGACGGACACCTCGTTCAGAATGGTCGAATCGGTGCAGTCGCCGTGGACGATTTCGGTTGCCTCCAGAATTTCAGCGGCATGACGGGCGTGCACTTCGGAAGGATCTACCAGGGTTACTTTCTTCGCCTGTTTTTCGAGTGCGGAAGCTAATTGCAGAGCGGTCAGGCTGTCGCCGGTGACGATGATATTTTCCGCCTGTTTGGAGGAATGATTGAAGAGGTGAAGAAATGCTTCGCGTGATGCGCGGGGGAAAATCCCGTAGATTTCATCTCCTTTATTGATGGAGTAATCTCCATCCGGAATAATCGCTTTCTGATCGCGAATGGCGGCAATGAACAGCATCGGGTGTTCGCGGTTGTCTCCCCTGATATCTTTCAGAGTTTTATTGACCAGTGGCATGCTTTCGGTAACGTGATAACCTCTCATCAGGACATTGCCATTCTGGAAATTGGTGGCATCGCTGGCTCCGGGAGTATCGACGAAGTGCATAATGGAATCGACCACCACCTGTTCCGGATCGATAACAAGGGTCACTCCCATCTGAGAAATATCGATAGTTGCATCTCTGCCCCGGAACTCGTTCGAGCGGATTCTCGCGATGCGGGCCGGGACTTCGTATTGCTTCGCTATTTCGCAGACGACAATGTTTAGTTCATCGATGGGAGTCACCGCCAGAACCATATCGGCTCCCTTGATGCCGGCTTCTTCGAGAAGCCTCGGGGAGCTTCCATTTCCGCACAAGGTCTGGATATCGAGCCGTTCATTGACATTCTGGCAGATAGCGGCATCCTTTTCAACCAGGGCGATATCGTGATGTTCATGGCGTAGTTGTTCCGCGAGGCTGTATCCGACGACCCCTCCGCCGACTATGACAATTCGCATTTAATAAAATCCCCGGGCATAACTGTTCTCGGGGCTCCTTGTTTCATCATCGCATATTTTGCCTTTCCGAATATTTCAATACGCAGACCATAAGTCAACTAATTATTATATGCCAGTGCGAAACCATAAAGGAGAATAGGCGTAAATTGACTTTAGGGCCGATATTTGCGGTTGGTAATAAGCGTCTTTGATGGCTTAATGAAGAAATATTTGATTCCATTGGCCATATACCTGGCCTTCATAGGGCTTTACGCCGGTTATTCCGAAGTAAATATCAAATATGCCATATTCCTGCCGGTCTGGGATATCGAACATTATCTATCGATTTCGGAAGACGGATATGTCGCACGCCCCTGTATTCCGGGGAAGGATTATCCTCCGGGGAAGGTTTGCGGGAATGTCGGCTGGTATCCGATGTGGCCGCTTACGGTCAGGTATCTTCGCCCGTTATTCGATGGTGTATTTGAGTATTCGTTTCTCGGGCTGGTTTATTTATTCGGAGCTCTGGGATTTCTGTTATCATACCTTTATTTAAATGAGAAATTCGGATCTTTGGCCGCGACGATATCGCTTATTGCCCTTGCCTTAAGTCCACCCGGTTTCTACCTGTTAACCGGTTTTCCGTACGCTTTCATATTTTTCCTGTTCGCCTTTTATGTCTTTCTGCTTTACAATAAAACCGGCATTTGGCGGGACATGGGGCTTTTCATTACCGGCCTGATGCTGTCGCTCAGTTACCCGTCGGGGGTATTTTACGGTATTATACCGCTGGTATGGTACTGGTGCGAACATGACAGGAATTACCGCGATCCCAAATACTGGATTAATGCGCTGAAGTATCTTGCTCCATTCGCTCTCGGTCCGCTGATTCTATGGAGCTATTTCTATTTCAAATTCGACGACTTCTTTCTTCAACTGCATTTTCAGGAAAAATATGCCAGAACCTGGGCGTTTCCGTTCTGGACCATGGCCCGAAGCCTTATCGACAATTCGATCTTGACGCCGGAAAACCTGACCATGCTGTGGTACGGCCTGGTGTTCCTGCTCTTTTATCCCTATAAGGTCAGGCGGGAGTTCTGGATTCTGGCCGTTTTCCTGTTTTTATTTTCGCCGGCCACCGGGTCGATGATGTCTTTATACCGCCATTATCTTATTATTTTCCCCATATATGCCATGATCGGGCTTTCGTCCCGTCCGCTCTGGTTTAAGCTCATTTTTATCGCATTGGGGGCATATCTCGCTCTGGCGAAGTTCTTTCCGGCGTTTATCAACTATCAATTGATATAGTCCGCAAAACGAATCGGCCGCCTTTTGCGTCTCAATGCTATTGAATTGTATAATGATATCGATTATAATAGACCGATTTAGGGGAATTGAAAATTCGCGGAGTATTGGATGATTCGTAAAGCAGCTGCCGTTCTGATAATTCTGTGCCTTTCAAGCGCATCACTTTTTGCCCAAAACAAAAAAACCGTAAGAATCGGTTATTTCGAACCGGGGCAGTATTTCATGACCAAGGTCCTGATGGGGGAAGTCCACACTTTGATCGACCGGATTCAAGGAGATTCGCTGGAAATCCTTTTCGAACCGTACGCATTTAAAAGTGCGGAATGGCGTCGCAACCTCTGCCGCGCCATGGCCGGCGACCTGGCCCGGATAGATCGCATCGATTTGGTAATTGCGGCAGGCCCCTGGGTGGTCGAGGATTTACTCGATGCCGGATTCAAGAAGCCGATTATCGCCATTTATCAATTCGATCCAGTAGCCGCCGGTTTGCTCGATGCCACCCTTCGGCCGCTGGCACCGAACCTGACAATGATGTACGATCCGGACCGGGTCATCAGAGACTTTTCGGTAATCAATCGCTTTTTCCCGAATGCCCGGGTCGGACTGGTTTATTTTCCCTCAGGAGATGAATTTACGGAGGAAGTCAAGAAAATTACGAATATTGCCTCCAACTTCGGCAATAAGCTATATGCCGGGGAATATTACAATATCGACAGCGTATACGCCTTCTTCGCATCGCGCAAACAAATAATCGACAGTGTCGATATCCTCTATGCTCCCCCTCTGTGGGGAATGGAAATTGATAAAATATCCCAATTCTTCAGCGAAACTCATTTCAGCCGGAAGCCGGTGTTCACGTATGACGGTTTTCTTCTGGTGGAAAAGGGAGCTTATTTCTGCGGGACCGATCTCCCGCACCGCATTGACGCTCGTTTGACCGTAGATAAAATCCTGAAAATCGCCAATGGTGCCAAACCGAAAGATTTGCCCGTCATATTCCCCGATTTAACCACCGTTTGTATCAACCTCGATGAAGCCGGCAAAATGGGGCATGAATACAGCGATTATGAACTGCTGGGTGCGAAGACAATACCGGCGCAGGAACGTAATCCTGAAACCATTTACGATCTGGCCTCTGCGGTCAGGCAGGCGTTGGTCGAAAATCCCGATATTTTAGCCATCGAACAGACTTATCAGAAAGCGCTGCACGAAAAGGACCGGGCCGTAGCTTCATATTTCCCCCGATTCAATTTGCGGGCCGGTGCGGCGGCATCGGATAATGAAGTCGAAGCCTCGATATATAACCGGGTTCTCAATCGAGAATATTTTGCCGATGTCATCGCCGACCAGAAAATATTTTCTTATCAAAGCATCAAATTGATACAAGCAGCGAAAAAGAACCTGGAAATCAAGAAAGCCGATCTGGAACAGGCCCGGCATGACCTGCAACTGGCAGTTACCGGAGCCTGTTTCGACGTTCTTCATAGTACGGAATCGGTCGTTTTGTTACGGCAACAACTGGACAATTTGAGGAAACTACAGGACGATGCCATCGTCCGCTCCCGCCTTGGAACCGGAGATTCTCTCGATATTTCCATTTTCGGCAATCTTATATCCGATGCGCGGATCGCACTGCACCGGGCAAACGCGGATGTGGTTTCATCCCGCGCGGTTTTCAATATCCTGACCAACCGCCCTGCCGATTTCAATTTCATTCTGGATACCGCGGGACTTGCCCCCGATATCATGGCGAACATGGTTCTTCGGCTCGAAGAGTTCGTCAGGGATTCCGGTATGCGAAGTAAGTTCCGCAATTATCTGGTGGACCTCGGCGTCGGCAATTCCTTCGATTTGAAAAGATCTGAATTTTCGATAAACCGGCAGAAGGACCTGATAGCTGCCAGCCGGGGGTACTTATATCCCGAAATCTCCCTGCGGGCAAAATACTCGTACTCCGGAGAATTCGATCCCGAATTCGACAAAAAGATGCATGACTGGTCAATCGGGGGTATTTTGAGTTTTCCGCTATTCGGCGGACTATTAAGGAAAGGCAATACGGCTTCATTGAAGGCCGAACTGGATTTGCTGGCCTATCGCAAGGATGCGGCGCGATTAAAGGTGACGCAGGATATAACCGTAATCTCGGAGCGGCTGTTCACCCTGATGCTGACCCTTCCCCAGAACTACGACCTGATGAATAAAGGCCGCTTGACGTATGATATCATTTATGACCGCTACGAAACGGGCAAAGCCGATATAACGTCTTATCTTCGTGCCATGGACGAACAGCGGGAACGCGAACGGAGATTGCTTGATGAGCGATACCGGTTCTTCGCCGCCTACGCCGAATTGCTCCACGCGGTCGGGCAACCGTTCATGCTGTACGGAACTGAAGCCGACCGTAATTTCTACGCCCGGCTTCAGATCGAAATGACCAAATAATTTTCTACCAGTCGGTCTTGATATTGATAAACAGGGTCTTGTTATCCCGGAAAACAAAGAAGACCACTTCTTTCGGCTTATCTTCTTCCAGTTTCTCGAAAATCGTTCTGGCGTCTTCTATCGAACCGATGTCTTCTCCACCGATCGACTGGATAATATCACCGGGCGAAATGCCGCCAACCGACGCCCATCCGCCGCTTTCAACCTCCTTGACCACTACTCCTTTAAACTTGGCCGGGTCAAGGTTATAGAGGTTATAGTCGGCGAAAACCATATCGCGGACTTTCAATTCGAAATTGTCGTCTTTAAAATCGGGAGCTTCCGACGGAGTTATGGGTGCCGGCGCGAGATTCAGCGCCAAAGCCAGGGTATCGACCCGGCCGTCGGTCCTCCGCAGGATGCCGAAGTTCACGATGGCGTTCGCCCCCATTTCCGAAATTTCTCTCTGGAATATCGGGATATTTTCTTCTTTGTCGACCATGATCTCTTCGTTATTCAAGGTAACAATGATATCGCCGGTCTTGAATCCTGCCGAATCGGCCGGAGAACCGTTTACCACTTCGTTAACGATAATGCCGCCGCCGGCCTGAATTCCCCAGAATTCCGCGATATCCGGAGTCAACGCCTGAAGATAAATTCCCAGCCATCCGCGAGTGACTTTTCCTTTCTTGGGCGGGTCATCGATCAGCTTCTTGATTTTATCGGCCGAAATGACACCCAGAAGCGGGAAGAAATCTTCCATCTGGCCGAAGGGATCCATCATCTGGTTCGGACTCATACTGGCGAGGTTGGGATTGGTCATATAACCGAGCATCCCGACAGCGGCTCCGGTCGAATCGAATAGCACGGACACCAATTCCAGTTCGTTGAAGCCCACCGTCAGGGTGAATTTTTCCGGCTCTTCCAGATTGGCCGTTACCATTCCAATATCGACCGACAAGGGCGGGTCGACATATTCCGGAAGAAGCATCAGGCTGATGAGCATATCTCCGATCTGAAATTTTTTCCGGTCGCTGAATCTTACATATTCGAACTTTTCATTATCTTTTGGGATAATCTTCGCAAACCCCAGCTTGGTGAAACGATCGATTCCAATGAATTCCGCTTCGAAGGTTTTGCCGTCGAAAAATATAATTTCTATCTTGGTCGGTTCGGCGCTAATCTGCATACCGGTCATAGTCGAGAACGGATCGTCGCTGTCGATCGGCCGGCCATCGAAAATTACCATTCCATCCGGGGTGACGATGGTCCCGATGCCGCGGCTTTCGACATCGGTGGTCTGGGTTCCGAAAGACACTTCGGTTTGAATATTGACTTCCACGACGTATTTTTCGGCGCCTTTAAGAAGTTTATCATAATCATAATCCCTGGCCGATACACCGCAGGCCAGGATGAGAACCAGGATGACGATACTGCTGTATTTTAACATTCCCTTCCTTCTACCTTTCCATCGTTTCGACCCGGTCGTAGTCGATTTTCAGCAAAACGTATTTGGTATTTTGCGACCGTTTGACGGTTAACAGGATGCGGTCGATTTTTTCGGACACTAGCTCATTGTACCTGTCATAAAAATCTTTGAAATTGAGAACCTCGTTTTCGTTGATTTCCCGGATCACATCGCCGGGACGGAGTCCGCCGTCGGCCGCTCCGCCAACCCGTTTCACACCGACCACGATTACCCCCAGGGTATCGTCCAACTGGTTATCCACGGCCATTTGCTTGGTGATGGCCTTAACCGTAAAGCCCCATTCTTCGCATTCGAGGTCTTCGCCGAGGACTTCGCCCAATTCATGGGTTTTAACGACAAGGTCTATCAACCGGTCGGCGCGTCGAACTTTAAGGGCGACATCCGAACCGACCGGGTAATCGGCGATCATTTTATAGAAATGAGGAATCTGTTCTTCAAAACGGACCGAAACCGGTGTCCTGTCAACTTCAAGGATAATATCCCCGGCTTTCAATCCGGCGTCTTCGGCGGGAGATTTGGAATCTATCGAAGAAATCAAAACGCCCTCATCCCGCTCGGTGCCAAACCAGCCCTCGAGGTCCTGGAGGGCCTGGGCTTTGACTCCGATCCAGCTCCGGGTAACATGTCCGCCGGCGATGATTTCCTCGGCCACCTGGCGAACGATATTAACCGGAACCGCGAAACCGATATTATTGGCGAACAGGATCGCGCGGGAATTTATTCCGATCACCTGACCATCCAAATTGACCAGCGGTCCTCCGGAATTTCCGGGATTAATGGCGGCATCGGTTTGTATCCAATTATTATATACCCCGGTTTTTTCTCCCGATGGCAGCCGGTATTCGCCCGAAAAATAGCGGTCGAGCGTGGAAATCACTCCGCACGATACCGACCGTGACAATGCCAGCGGGGAACCCATGGCCATAACATACTGGCCAACCTGCAATTCATCGGAATTGCCGAAATGCGCGATATGTAGAGTCCCGTGGTATTCGCTTAAATCGAGTTTTATTATGGCAATGTCGGTAAGGGGATCGCCTCCGACCAGTTCGGCTTTGACCTGCTCTTTATCGTTCAGAGTGCAGATAATGCGGTCGGCCTTCCCGGCGACGTGGAAATTGGTGACCACGTATCCGCGTATATCGAACAGCACTCCCGACCCAACAACCGATTGCTTGATCATCTTCCCGGTGCGGTAATCGGTAATAATGGGCTGGATATGGACCAGTGCCGGCATGACTTTATCTCGTGCCGCGAATATTTCTGCCTGAAGCGGCGGAGTAGCGGAATACGCTGAGGAAATCGCGAACAGCAGGATTCCGGCGTACATCAATATTAGTCTTTTCATGTTACCTCGCTGTATTGACAGCTCTTTAAATCGTAAGAAGTTCGTTCTCATTCATATCTATCGGTCATAGCCATTTAACATTCAATCAATTAAAAAGTTCATCAAGCCGCCCGGTTGCAATAAAAAAACCACCCCCGGGAGAAGATGGCTTATGTTTTATCAGGATTCTTTATCTGAAAACGATATCGACACTTCCCAACCCGACCGAAATGTCCAGCTCCAGGCCGTACGACGAGTCCCTGAAATTATCGGTTTCATAGTAATCGTCATCGAGGAAATCACGGTCGGCATTGTCGAAATCAATGCTCGAAAGGAAATTGCTGTCGGCGTCGATCCGCACCGGCAAAGCTTTCGGGATAATTATTTTAGCCGCTCCGAGACCGATGGAAACTTTGGCACGGCTTTTAACTTTATATTCTCCGGAAAAGTCGAGCTCGAAATCTCCCACGCCGCCGTCGAAACTCAACTCCCTGAAATTGGCATTCCCCAGATTATCAATGGCGAAACTGGCCGCGCCGGCATCGATGATTATTTCGTCCGCCTCAATCGGGTTCTGCCTGCTGAACACAAGATGCCCTTCGGCGGCGCCGATACTTAAATCGAGTATTCTCAAGGGAAGTCCGCCGAGGTCGATTTCGGACTCCGAGGCCCCGATGTCGATGTTCAGTTCCGTTTCATATTTATCGGAGAGAACTATTTCCCAATTGTTATCCTTGGAATCGACGTCGAAATGTTTCCGCAGGGAGCTTTCGAAACTGATATACCCGGTTTTGCCCCGCTTTTCATACTCTCCAAAGACTCGAACTCGCTCGGGGTTGTATTCCACATCGGCCCTGGCCAAATCGGTTGTTTCCTCGACCCTGACCTGAAAATCCCCCGCTCCGAGTTCGATTTTTATATCGAGTTCCCGGACATCATCGGCGGGAAAGTTGAACTTTTTGTTTTCGAATTCATCGGCGGCCGAGGGAACAGCCAATGACAGAATAATCAGCGGCCATAAATATTTTACCAGTCCCATAATTTTGCTCCCGGTTAAGAATTTTCCTTATTATCCCCCCCTGGCATTTTCCCCATGATCTTCCTTCAAGGGGGGCGGAGTCGGCGGAGGGGGAGGTACCGACTGCGGCGGTGGCGGAGGAGGAGTCGGGGGCTGCGGAGCTACCGAACCGACCTCGACACTGACCCGGTATTGCCCCCTGGTCATTTTGGTGCAATCACGGAATCCGAAACGTGTCAATACCACGGCACCCAATCCGGTACAGGTGACGAAACTCCATATTATTATAGAAATTACCATAAATAAGATATACAAGAAATTCCATCCGCCGCCGCTACGGATGGCAAAAAGGGACATCAGCATCCAGAATATATAAAGCGCTACCAGACCGACCAGGATCTTCCCCAGAATCGAATCTCCTATGAGCGGCACGTGCCTTTGGAGTTTTTCCCCGGTATACAGACTGAAACCGATAATTCCAACCAGCAGGCCCAGAACCAATGCGATCGGAAGGACAAAGGCGGCAACGGGAATTCCGATTATCGTTAAAGTCAACAGAACAATGAGCGGTCCCAGCGCAAACCAGATCCCCAGGCCCACGAAAAATGAACGAACGAATCCCGTTTTAATGCAAAGGCTGACATTGCCGAGCTGCCTCGGAATAATCGCCGATGCCAGCAGTCCGAAAAAGAGCAGTGAAATTAAAATGATGCTGAAAACGGTTAATTCGGTATATGAGGTTTGCTCGAAAAGCGGGAAATCGGGAATTTCCAGGCCACTGGTTTCGATAGTCTTTCCCGAAATCAAGCCTCCCCTCATCCTCACAATTTCAGGAGCGCGGGCATCCCCGTTTATGATACCGGTGGCGGTTACCGTAATTCTTTTATAAGAAATAACATCGCCGTTCACGACCCCCTTGACCAGAACCTCTCCGAATGCCGCGACCGTTCCCTCGACGATTTCATCTTCGTCGATAAGCACTTTGCCCAGCTGGGTTCCCTTGAATTTCCTTAACTGCTGAGCCTGTCCGGCGATATCTTCCGGGATTTCAGGAACCTCCAGATTTTCCAGTTCCCGGCTCAGGCGCTCGGCTCTTTCGGCGAGTTCTTCCTGACGAAAGATGGATTCGGTCCGACGACGGTCTATTTGTTCATTAACGAACTGCTCGGTGCTGAAATCATAATCCCATTCATTGCCTTTGGAATCGATTCCGAATACACCCTCGGACGATAGGTGTATTTCGACAAATGGAACCGGAGTAATTATCGATGCCGGAGGTTCCGGGACGGCCGGGGTTTCCTCACTATCAACCTGAGAATAGACCATCCCGGTTATACCAGCCAGGGCAAAGATAATAAGTGACGCGAATATAGTTATTAAAGTTCTCATCATATCGTCTCTAGTACTGGCCGAGGGTTATGTCCCCCGACTGTGACTGTACTATTATCTTCGGGCCGTTGTGCCCAAAAGTTCCGGCTAATTTATTTTTCGCGAATTGCCTTACCGTTAAAGGCAATTCAGTATTGATGTTACCGGAAATGGATTCCAGCCGGACTTCTCCGGAACCGGTTGCCGGGACGGAAAAGAAAATCCTCCCGGTATCGGTTTCCACTGTGCAATCTTTTTCAGTCTGCAGCTCGGTTTTAACCCTGACATCGCCGGAATGGCTCGACAATTCCAGATAGCCCGATTCCTGATATACGCTGATATCTCCGGAAGTGGTTTTTATTTTCAACTGCCCGAAATAATTGTCCGCGGTCACATTACCGCTGGTAGTCCGGACATCTGCTGCTCCCTGTATCGAGGAGAGCTTGACATTGGCCCCGGTCCCGGCAATATCCAGTTCTCCTTTTACGCCGCCAATTTCGATTTCACCGGAGGCGCTGGCGATCCGGACGTTATTATCGATATTATTTATCAGTATATTCCCCACGGTATTGTCGATATCGAGTTCGCAGTAGTACGGAACGGTAATCTCGAAATCGATCGAGCCGAAAGAATCGGGACCCGTTCCGAAAAGTTTATTCCAGAAAGAATCGGAGGCTTTGGTCATTTTCAGGAAGCGGACTTCGATACGGATTTTCTTGCCAGACTTGGCGGCCTTGATTTCGATATGATCGGCCACGGTTTCCGCTTCGGCCATATCGGTGGCCCTGACATGTTTGATGGCAGATACCGTAATACGATCAACGGCCGCCCCTTCGATTTTAATGTTCCCCTGGCTGTTGATTATTTCCAGTTCGGCTTTGCCGTCGACATCGATATTTTTCTGGTACTCGAAATCGAACGATGCCGAATATGCCGACCCCGCCGCCAGGAGCAATATGCAAAAAACGATAACTTTCAGGATATCCCTGAACAACTGAACCTCCCCTGTTAATGACCGGGGCGAAGTTTTTTCTTGAGGAGTTCGCGTGCCCTGAATATCCTGGCCTTGACCGTGCCGATCGGAATCGACAATGCTTCGGCGATCTCCTCATACGATTTATCGTCGCGATGACGATACATTATTACCACCCGGTATTTTTCCGGAAGGGAATCGATGGCGTCATTGATCGATATCCGCCGTTCCCGTTCTTCGAGATCTTTTTCCGGATTGAAAGACTCATCGGCCACCTCTATATCCATCGGTCCGTCGATCCCTTCCGGAGGCGAATCCAGGGAGAGGGTTTTTATCCGTTGTTTGCGCAGGTGATCGATGGCCGAATTGGCCGCAATACGGTAAAGCCAGGTGGAAAATTTATATTCGGACCGGTAGGTGGCCAGCGACGAAAAAGCCTTCATAAAAGTCTCCTGGACCAGATCGTCGGATGCCTCCTTATCCCGGACAATTTTCATGACGATATGAAAAATAGCCAGGCGGTATCGCTCCATTAATGCTTTGAAGGCGCTCTGGTCTCCCTTAAGAGCGCCTTCTATCAATATTCTATCATCGTCAGACAAGCTATCCTGCCAGTTAGACTACGTTTCACAAATGACCCGGTTTCAAATCTTCCCGAAGATAATAAGAAACCCCCGGTCAAAAAAGTATAAAATCCGCTGTTCAATTTCGGGTCAAAATGCGGTTGATATCCCGGTATCGGTTTCATTTTGAATCATTTCGCTTTATAAATCGCCACATGATCATCCCGATATACTTCGGGGTGACCAAAAGCGGCGTGAGGAAAGTACTTCCGCTCCACCGGCCCGTAGAATATGTAATCAACGACGCCGGGAATCCCTTTTCCCATAAAGGCCAGATTGGTCGAATCGTAGCGGGGCTGCCAGTTCAAACCGAGGTGTGCGATATGACCGATCGCGCCCAGGTAAACCGGGCGGTCTTCCATAATAAGAGCAACATCCGCAGCATCGGCGGTCAGAGCCAAAAAGCAGGCGTCGGAATCGGTATTCTCCTTTGCCCATTGAATCGCTTTGTTTGTGCTTTCGTCCGTCATCGGGACATAGGCTCTGCGGTCGGGGTCGAATTTCTGCCAGGCTTCCGTCAAGAACCCCACGAATAACAGGAGAAGTGCGGGGTAAATAAAGCTCTGGATATTGAAAAACCTCGGCGCTCCATGCATGATGGCAACAGCGGCCGCAAAATAGACCGTGAAGATCGGGAAGAAAGGATTATAATGGAACAGCGACCCGAAAATTATGGCGACTATAGTCAATATCGTTGCCGGCATGCTCCTCATTAAGACAACGAAAATAATGGCCGGGATGGCATGTTTCAGAATTTCCAGAGGACCGAAACGAAAGGATTCGGTAAACACGAAATAAAAGGGCTTCCCCGAAGCCGATGAGGTGATGAACAATCCGGCCAGGATCACACCCATTACCCCGGCAATTCCGATATAAAGCAGTTCCTTTTTTCTTTCCAAAACGAACCAGACCGCTATGGCCGGAATAATCATCAGCATCATATATCCGTTTATAAAAGAGCAGAGAAAAATGGCGGCCGAACGGAGCTTGGGAACTTTCCCGAACATGGCATAAGTCAGGAGCAGGAAGAACGGAGCGTGGGTAAATCCGCGCGATATCAAATCGATTCCCAGAGAATTCAACTGGACCCCGAAAGACGATCCCGCAAATAAAACCACTATGGCCGCTCCGAAATTCTCGGGGAAAAACCTCTTTAAAAGCATGCCGAAGATAATAAGATAAACGACATTCAGGATTCTGATGCCATTGTATGGGTTCACGAATTTCGATAATACCCCCAGCGGGTAGTACTGGATAAAGGGCTGGGTCAGTTTTTCACCGTAGAAGGCGGGATTCTGCGGAGGAAAACCGTTGAATACACCATTTGCAATCGCCGCATAGTACAGGAAGTCGGTGTCGGCGGGGGCATTGAAAATGAATTCTTTCTTATCGGGATGATATGTCCCGATCAGGAATTGACCTATTATATAAACAACTATGATGAGGACAAAAACGGCCAGATTAATTCTGCGTAGATTCCACCCCGGTGATATTGAATTGGCTGTTATATAGGCAGATTCGCGTCGAAACACTTTCTCCCCGCTCAGGCCTTATATTGCTCGGTCAATTCGGCATTATCGGCAGCGTCGAATACTCTGAATTCCTGGATGGGAATAGTGGTATCCCGAACGAGGTTAATCTTGAAACCGTGCACTTTCATGACTTTGCCGATGCGATTGATACCATTGCTGATAAGGGTTTCCGCCAAAACCGGATTGACCACCAGGCTGAATTTCTTGAATTTCCCGTCTACCTTGGCGCGATTGAACCAGCGCTCGATTTTGGTGGCGACCGTGTCACGCGACAATATTCGCCCGGCTCCCTCGCAATGCGGACAGGGTTCCGAAAGGCTTAGGGTTAGTGAAGGCCTGATTCGTTCGCGGGTCAATTCCAATAATCCGAATTCGTTTACGGGGTTGATGGCCCGCTTGGCGCGGTCGTTTCTGAAGGCGTTTTTGAATTCTTCGAAGAGCTTCCGCCGGTTTTCCCGGCTGTACATATCGATAAAATCGCAGACTATCAAGCCTCCGATATCGCGCAGACGGACCTGACGAGCGATTTCCCGAGCCGCCTCGATATTGGTTTTATAGATGGTCGATTCCTGATCTCCCTTGCCGACGAATCTTCCGGTATTGATGTCGATGGTGACCATCGCTTCGGTCTGGTCAATTATCAGGTAGGAACCTTTTTTGATCCAGACTTTGCGGTCGAGCATTTTTTCGATTTCCGGTTCCACTTTGTAAAGGTCGAACAGCGGGGTCGCTCCCTTGTACAATTCGACTCGTTTACGGAGATGCGGCATGACCTGCCGGACATAGGCCATAATGGTCCGGTATTCCGTGCGATTATCGACCAAAAGGCGGTTGACGTCATCGGTGAAGACATCGCGTATAATCGAAGTAATAATTTCCGCTTCTTTATGGATCAAGACCGGGGCGATTTCAGTTTCGGCCCGTTTTTTCAATCGGCTCCATAGTTTCAAAAGCCGCTTGATATCGGAACGAAAATCTTCCTCGTTTTTTCCTTCAGCTTCGGTTCTCATGATCAGTCCGAAGCCTTCCGGACGAAGCGGATAAACAATTTTCTTCAGCCGCCGCTTTTCCGCCCAGTTCGAGATACGTTTGGATACCCTGACGTTATCATCGTCAGGAACCAGGACCAGGTATCGCCCCGGAATCGAAATCTCGGTAGTCACTCTCGGACCCTTGGTGGAAATCGGTTCCTTGATTACCTGAATCAGGACATCCTGTTTTTCCTTCAGGACGGTTTCAATCCCGGCCCGGCGGTGCTTGCGGACAATATCGGCCGGCGGTTCTTCGTCGACGAATTCGGAATCGAATTCCTGTCGGGCCGAATCCTGCCCGATATCGGAACCATGCAGGAAGGCGGCTTTTTCCATGCCGATATCGATAAAGGCCGCCTGCATCCCCGGGAGAACCGTTTTAATCTTCCCTTTGTAAATATTGCCTACCAGCCGCTCCCATTGCGGACGCTCCACGTAAAGCTCCATGAGACGGTCGTCTTCGACCATTGCCACACGGGTTTCGTATTCGGAACAGTTTATCAGAATTTCTTTTTTCATATAGTGCTTTAACCTTTAATCTTTAGCCCCTAAAATGTCGTTTGAATCTGGACGGTATCCGCGAAGGAACGCTTCGCCGGTCATTCGTCCTTTACCCTCCGGCTGAACTTCAGTCAACTCGACGGCGCCGCCGGAGATAGCAACCAGTAATCTATGTTTATCTTCGATGATAGTACCCGGGCGAATATTCGAGGCCGTTTCCTGTTCGGCCGCTTTCGCCCGTAAAATTTTGAGTCTCTTCCCCCGAAATGAGCTGTATGCTCCCGGAACCGACGACATCCCCCGCACGAAATTCACCACATTTTGTGCCGGGAAACCCCAGTCGATCATGGCATCGAAGGGAGAGATTTTCGGAGCCGGAGTAGCCTGTGAATCATCCTGCCTTATCGGTTCAACCCCTCCCCTTTCAATTAAATCGAGGGTCGTTTCGATAACCGGCCCGGCCAGTTTTGCCATGCGCTGATAGAGTTCGTCGAAGGTTTCATCCGGGTCGATCGCAATTTTTTCCTGATAGATGACATTGCCGGTATCGACTTTTTCTTTCAGGAAGAACGTGGTCAGGCCGGTTTCTGCCTCCCCGTTTACCAATGCCCAGTTGATCGGAGCCGCTCCGCGGTATTTCGGGAGCAGCGATCCGTGCAGATTGATGGCTCCCTTTGGGGGAATAGCATAGAGCGCTTTCGGGAGAATCCGAAAAGCCACAACCACATAAATTTCAGCGTCGAATTTCCGGATATCTTCCAGAAATTCCGCGCTTTTCAGCGATTCCGGGGTCATAATCGGAATATTCAGAGCCGAAGCCGCTTTTTTAACCGGAGTAGGCCGCAATGAACGCCCTCGACCTGCTGGTTTATCCGGGCCGGTAACGACCGCCAGTATTTCATGACGGCGGGAACGGTGGATATACTCCAGCGGATGCCGGGCGAACTCCGGCGTCCCCATAAAGACGATTTTCATGATGTCTTGCAGCAGATACAGACCGCTATATTTTTATGAAGCGGCGGCCAGCTTCTTGAGCTTGCCCTGAATCAGGGCTCGGGAAAGCGACGACAAATGGTCGATAAAAAGAATTCCTTCAAGATGGTCGTACTCGTGCAAAATCGCGCGGGCCAGTATTCCTTTGGCTTCCAGCTCGAATTCGTTTCCTTCGGTATCGAGCGCTTTTACCCTGACCCCGTCGGGGCGGGTTACATTCTGGTAGAGGCCCGGAAATGAGAGACATCCTTCTTCAAGATTCACTTCCCCGGATACTTCCAGGATCTCGGGGTTTATGAAAACTCGTACCGACTCGGTAAGTTCCATCGGTGATAAATCCGTGATGAAAATCCGCTTGGAAACGCCGACCTGCGGCGCCGCCAGCCCGAGCCCGCTGGCATCTTTCAGGGTGGCGATCATATCGGCCACCAAATCTTTTATTTCCCGGTCGACCGTTTCGACCGGCTTCGCTTTCTCCCGTAACACCGGGTCGCCGTATGTGACGATCGGTCTGACTGCCACGAAAGCTCCTTTTACCTATGCCTCTAACTTAGCTGCGATAGAGGACTTTAACATTTCGACTTTGGTCTCGTCATTCAGCTTCAGAACCACTTTGTTCTTGTCGTCGTCTATTGCAAATACGGTTCCGAAAAATCCGCTGTTGGTGACGACCCTGTCGCCTTTCTTTAATTCCGAAAGGAGTTTTTCATGCTCCTTCTGTTTTTTCCGCTGGGGTCTGATGAGAAGTAAATACATTATCAAAAACAGCGGGATCAGCATCCCCCAGGTGGCCAAAAACGATCCCCCGCCGCCGCCGGCGTTGGGGTCGGCCATGAACAATAACAAGAGATTATTCAATCTCTTCCTCCTTATATAGTATCGACCGGCTGCTCAATTTCTGAACAGCGAAATTTTTATAACACAGTAATATAGAAAATTCCGTTTTTTTCCACAACCCTTTTATTCATTCCCGGATAACGGCTTTGGAGCGTGATTTGTTCCGGGGAAGTGATTGGAAAATAAATCCGGCAAGTCGCTTTCCCGATTGAGCTCCGTCTTTCGCAACGAATGAGAAACCCGACATCTTCCCAACCCCTACTCACACCCCACTTCCGGCTCCGTCCCGATTATAAATATTGTAGTCGATGCTGCAGTTTTAATGCATGCCGTTCTTAATAACTGCCAACCGCACAAGGTTCGGGACCCCCTTTAAACTTGTAGTTAATCAAATAAACAATATCCAATATGTTTATTGTCAGATTGCAGTCGGCATCTCCCGCCCCCGGAGGATACGGCGCCGGGCCACCTTTAAATTTGTAATTAATCAGATAGACAATATCAAGGATATTTACGACATCATTGCGATCGGCATCACCATTAAGATAATGCCAGCCATCTTCGACGATATATGTATATGATGTCACAACGCCCGTGGCAGGAACTTGAGCTTCCTCGACAACAATGCACTGCTCTGTCCCATCGATGCGGATACCGATAGAATAGACGGCGTCAGGGGGCGTCCCGTCTTCCGTAACAACCTCAATTGTATAATCTCCGCTTATGGGAAAAGGAATACTGATCGAATCGTTGACAATTTCTGTGTAGGTGGCGTTGAAAATAGTCTGATCCAGGTTTCCCTGGGCATCCTTACCAATGTAATTGCCCAGAGGATCTGTAACTTTTAAATTGATGGGGGAATAACCAACGACGATCAGAGGTCCGATTTTCGGATCGGCAGTATTGAATAAAATGGAAACATCATTGCTTAATCTATTCGCTACCGCAAGATCTATATCTCCATCGCCGTCGAAATCTCCGGTACAGACTGAAGCCGGGCCGTTGCCGGCGCTGTAGTTGACCGCCGCCGAAAAATATCCGGCACCGTCATTTACCAGTAAGGAAATATTATCAGACGCAAAATTCGCCGCAATCAAATCTATGTCACCGTCGAAATCGAAATCCCCTCCCGTTATAGAATACGGTTCTTCGCCAACGGAATAATCGATTGGCGAACCAAATGTCGCATTGCCATTGTTAATAAGTATAGAGATGCTGTCGGCGCTGTAATTCGCAGTGGCCAGATCATTTATTCCGTCATTGTCAAAATCGGCCGCGGTTATATGGAAAGGGGATGTCCCCACTGTGTATCTGGTCGGAGCACCGAAAGTAGCGTCACCATTGTTTTGTAATACGGCGATTTCATTCGACCCGAAATCGGCCACGGCTAAATCTATCGGCGCATTGCCAAGATGCGCGGCCACCACCGACCACGAAAAACCGCCCCCGATACTATAGAATACGCGCGTTGCAAAGGATCCGTCACCGTTATTCTTTAAAACCGATATATTGCCCATTTCCAGACAGATTGCCAGATCAATATCATCATCGCCATCCAAATCGGCCGCATCGGCTTTTTTGGGATATGATGTTCCATGGCTATATGAACCCGAAACAATAAATGTGCCATCACCATTGTTCTTGGCTATAAAAAAAACCACTTCAGTTTCACAGATTATCGCCACATCAAGATCATCATCGGAATCAAAATCAGCAAGGGAGATTGAAAAAGGCTCACTGCCGACGGTATAATTTACAGGCATTGCAAAGGACCCATCTCCATTATTTATCAAGACCGAAAAATCATCGGAACCGTAATTCCCGGTCACCAGGTCCAGGTCACCATCGTCATCCAGATCGCCTGCCGCGATGGAAAAGGGTCCAATCCCCGATGGATAGTCAATGTGAGAGTCAAAGAGATCTCTTGCCTCGGACACAGGCAGTATTGCGAATAACATCAAGCATCCCCAATAAACTACAGCGTACTTCATATTAAGCCTCGGTAATTTTGGAAAGAATGCTGAAATCCCGACCTTCTTGTCTCATATCCTTCCTCAGTTTTATATCCACTCTTTAATTTATACCCCTACTCACACCCCACTTCCGGCTCCGTCCCGGTTTACGGACAATTCGGCTCCGGACCGCTCTTGAATTTGTAGTTTATTAAATACACTATATCCAGTATGTTGACAGCAGCATCATTGTTAACATCAGCCAGATACATAGAACAAGGCGGCTCACCGCTCTTGAATTTATAATTTACCAGAAATACAATATCCAGGATATTCACAGTTCCGTCACAGACAACATCACCGCACATGTTATATCCCGGCACAATGTACGCCGCAAAGGTTCGCGAATATTCTGACCACTCTACACCGTTAAAAATCCGAAAATGCCAATAAAATACGGAATCCTCCCCCAGAGGATTCGGCGGATTGAATGTGGGTGATGTCAGGTTATCAATATCATAGATAGGGCTGTAAAAATCAAAATATCGATCCAGTTGGAAATGATAATTGTCTATCGATTCCGGGTCGTTTATCATTCCGGCCCAGGAAAATACCGGCCTATTGCATGGAGTCGCCTCACCGTTCGGCGGATACATCCTGGTAACAGAATCCACGGTATAGTAGAATACCAGGCTGTCATAAGATTGCCTGATTCCGGATTTTCTATCAATTATGAAAGAGTACTCGTTGAAGGGCCTGATTTGTTGGGTTCCGTTAATTCTAATGCCTGTCGAAAACAATGCACCCTCCTCGGCGTCCGGTGATGGAAACAGGATAATTGTATATTCTCCGTATTGCACATTGTAATCATAAGTGCTTTCATCGATATCATCATTCCCGTCCTGATCAAATCGCCAATATTCGGACCCGGCGACGGTAGAATAGTTCCTTGAAATCGAAAAACCCTGAGGATTCGTAATTCCAATGCCGGCATTATCAAATGCCGTTGCAATTATCATCAATTCATTGTCATCTATAACCGGCGCATCGGGCAGGGTATTCAATAACAGAAGTAATGGTTCATTATCGAGCGGCCATTCGCCGGTTATGAAATCCGGGTTTCCATCGCGATCGAAATCTCCGGTGGCCAATGTCATACAGAATAGATTCGAAGGCAATCTTATAACCGTGCGATCGGCAAAGTTACCGAATTCATCTCCGTAGAATATGTCGAAAGAATGATTGGAGACGTTGCTGAATATTAAATCGAGGTTGTTATCTCTGTTAACATCGGTTGAGACTAAGTAATGACCGCCGCCGTCAAAAAGAAGCGTGTCGACTTTCATGATTCCGCCGGTGCCGTTACCAAAACCGATCATTATAGCCGTTTCATCGCTATAATCGAATTGAAATACGACCGTGGCAAAATCACTATTACCATCCCGATCGAAATCTGCAAGAGCGTTGGCAGTCGTCACATTGATCGTTAGATTTGTCAAGTCAAAACCGCCCGTATAGGTAAAGCCGCCAAGTCCATTGCTGGTAAAAATTCTGGCCCATCCGTCGGTGGTAACTGCAATAATATCGTCAATGCCGTCATTGTCGAAATCGCTAACATCGGCGGAGTAGAAATTTGTCAGGGTCGTGAAGGTGGAAAAAGTCGAAGTGATATCGCCAAAGTATACTCTGTCAGGCGGGACTACAATATCGACATAAGCATCATCGTTGAAATAACCGGAAGCCATCCCCATCATATAAATAGTACCACTACTATGACTTATCGTCGAAACATCGAAATGACGTCCGTCAATGTTCAGTAATATTGCAATCGTACTTTGCCCCGCCGCAACAATATCCAGAAGACCATCGTCGTTGATAAAGGCGAAATCAAATATACCGTAACCCGATAAAACGGATACCGGGGAATCAAAAGTCCCATCTCCGTGTCCGAAAGCAATAAAAAGAGGAGATCCCGAAATTCCCGCATTAATATAGACAAGATCAATATTATTATCCTGATCGAGATCTGCTGCATCTACACACCATAGGGAACCGTCAAAAAGATAACTAACATCGAAAAAACCTTCGGGGCATGGTTCCGAACAGTCTTTGTCCTGAATCCAGGAAATAAAATCGGGGCGACTAGTGCAATCCTCGTAATATTCGTCCGAACAACTGGCTGATCCCTCAAGACCGTAACAGCATTGTCCCGGCCTTGGACAGGGCGTGGTGCAATCGAGTCCGCGTGACCATGAAATGTAATCAGGCAGTGCTCTACATTCCATTTCCGTCAGTACATCACATTCGGGAGTGGCCATTTCACCGAAGCAGCATCTGCCCGGTGAGTTATCAATGACAACATCCCAGCAAAAGGGTCCATTGAACATCGCCGGGGGACTGAATAGCCAGTCGTAAGCCGGATTCGGATGGCTGACCGAGTCCAGACATAAAATTCCTTCTTCTGCTATATTTAACGCCACCCGTATGTATAGCTGCTCGCCCAGACCGGATGGTAACCCGCCGGTAAATGCAATTGTCAAATGGCAAAATGTGTCAGGCAATGCCCCATCCCAGCTCCACGTATGTATTTGATTCATATAGTCCCAGTAAGTGTCGTCCTCGAATCCGTTTTGCAGAATAATTGAGCCATCAGGGCCATAACCTCCGACGTCTAGATGCGTTACATTCGATATGCTTTGATCCGGACTATAAATCACAAAGGGGGCACTATAACCTGAATATGTATTCCCGCTATTGTTGTTCATGTAAATATCAATGAAAATATCGCTTGCCGGGATAGTGTCCGGAGATATTTCCGGAGATGCCCCGGCACGAATAATAAGCTCTTCGGGAAGGCATGAAACTAAACAGTCGATTCCCTCCGTCCATGATATATAATCCGGTCGATCATTGCATTCGGATTCCAATTCATAGGCACAATCGGGATTCTCGGGAACCCCGTAGCAGCAACGGCCATCAGGCAAGCAGGAGGTAAGGCAATCGAGGTTTCCGTTCCAGGAAATAAAATCGCCTCGCGCAAGGCAGTCTGTTTCATATTCTTCAACGCAATCAGGTTCGTCCGGGTTGCCGAAACAGCATCGCCCTTCCACCGGGGCGCAATTGGACGATACCGTCTCTCCGTTTACAAACCAGTATTGATAGCCGACGGAATCAGCGAGATCAGAGAAGTGGTCATTCCATGCCAGCCAGCCGCCGCCGGATACGTCATAAAACCATTGATGACAGGTGTTTACGTTGCCATTTTTATCCGACAAAATACAAGGCGGTAATTCGCTCGATCCCAAGCGAGGATCGGTATATTCCACACCTATAAAAATCGGGCCGTTCACACAAACCGGCTCGGGGAATATTGCCATTCCCACATTCGGATATCTAAAATTAGCCTCATCGGCACTTAGGGAAAAGCGATAGATTTTCGTCCCGGGTCCCTGACACGGATTACCGATAGTCGTCAACTGATAGACTACGATATCCATTTCGACCGGAAATGAAAAATAGGTATGATTCGGGTCGTCATAATTCACGTAAAGAGAAAACTCAATCGAGGTAATTTCAAACGGGTAGGTCGGGCTGTCACCGCAATCGGCGGGATCGAAATACTGGACGCTGCCATCACCAATATCCCAGTAAAATAGAATCCAGGCGACCGTACCGTTAAATTCGGTAAGCTGGCAAACATCGCGAACGGCTTCACTGGTGCGATTACTCTTTATATTTTCAGGCGATAATGCAGCCGCTGCCGGCTGTTCAGAATGAAATTTGATTTTTCTGCTTGCGAAATTCTGATCCTTCCGGGCCTCACCGAATTGAAAAAATATCGCGAATACTAGCCCCAACATCGATAAGGCCTGAAAGGCCCTTATAATCAGTTTTGTCGCCTTGCGGTTTCCCATAGTCTTACTCCAATCAGATTAAAGGACGGACTTCTCGGCAATATTGCGAGATTAAAAATCAAATTAATAAATGAACGTTTCTGCCAAAATAGCCAAGGCTGACGATCCAGATTAGTAATGTTGAGAATATATGTCTCCGCCGGCCTACCCCGGATGTGCTCTGGAGAACTAACTTAGAATAGCAATTGTCGTTATAATTGTCAATTAAATTGTGGATTAATGAGTCGAGTTAATTAATCGATAACAGGTAAAGGTCTAAATCCCTGGACCCTTTTATTTGACTCTCCCTTGTACTTCCCCGTTTTGACTTCACTTTCCCATTCTGTAGGATGGAGCCTTCTTCTCCTGCCGGAACTCAAACAAAGAGGAAATTTTCATATTTATTCAATAATCCCCCCTCCCGCAAAATCACTACAACTTCAGTGTTGAAAATCCACCACTCCCTTTATATGGAAGCCGTTTATTGGATACCACCGGTAATTCATATCTGTTCGAAACCCCTTGGGTTTCGACATTCCCCCTCCTTACTAAGGAGGGGGTTAGGAGGAGGTATGATAATTTCACCGCCAAACCGCTGCGATTTTTTCACTCCCTACTTTCCACCTGCACCGGACCGGGGAAAAACACGCATACGATTATGAAAAACAAACCCATTTCATTGCACTATACACGGAGACATCGGCTTACAGACAACAACCCCCCAAACCCCGCCGCCAAGCCAATCGCGTTTTTCCAGAATATCGCCGCCAAGCCCATCCGAACTGCCACCGACACCATTCCCCCTCCAATACAAAAACGGCGGGCCCGAAAGCCCGCCGCTCATATCTGCAATCTACTCTTTGTACCTTACCAGCCCTGGTGCCCTTCACCGGACTTTTGCTGGTCGCCGGAATTGCCGTCCCCTTTGGCGTCTTCTTTCCCGGAATCTTCGGACTTGAAACTGTCCTTAATCTCTTTCACCTTCCCGAACAGCGCCGGGACCGCTTCAACCAGAGCATCCAGCCTTCCCGGTTTGGCCGAAAGAAGCGAGATTTTCTTTTCGTCCATGATGATGAACGCCGATGGTTCGATTTTCACCGCTCCGCCGCCGCCGCCGCCGAACCCGGCTTTGCCTTCATGCTCACCCTGGCCGCCGCCGGCTCCGAACCCCAGCGAAATTTTCACGACCGGGATAACGGTCCTTTTATCGACGGTGATGGGATCACCGACCACCGTTTGCGATTTGGCGATATTTTTCAGTTCGCCGACGATATCTTTCATGATTTCAGAAACTTTGTTATCCGCCATATGCCAGTCCTTTCTTTTGGTAGCTGAATTTATGCCTTACTTTCAATTTCAAGTAGATGGTCAGTATGCGGAAGACCAGTACCAATATATGCACCATCCGCAAAGACACAATACCTTTTCCTTTTATATGCAGTTTTTCCGCGTCGAAATCGGGATAGAAACGAATATGCGACATTATCCCCGGAGCGATCCCTTTCGCCGCCCAGTACGATGCCACCGCCTGACCGGTATGATACGGATCGGAAAACCCTCCCCGGATTTCGATATCGAGATGCGGAATTCGGATCTTCCCCAGGAATCGTCGTACAGCGGTCAGGTAGTCGAGGCTTATTAGTGAAAGGTTTAATTTCGATTTGGTTTTTTTCTTATGTTTTTTCTCGGTGGGTATTTCTATAGTCTTTCTCTCGGCCTCGGATTTGGCCTTGCTTTTCCTGCTGACTCCGGATTTTATGGCGTTTCGAAAATCTATGCCATAGATTTTGATTCCGAACAGGCGCAGCTTCCCCTTAAGCTCCTGCAAGTCGGCAACGAAGCTGACCAAGGCATACGACGCTGCAACCAGGCGAGTCGGTTCATCGAAAATCAGACGCAGTCTGATCGACGAAAAGACAAAGTAGGCCGCAATCGAGCCCAATACCGCTATAATGACATAGATAAACATCGTGCTTTGTTATTTATACTTATCGGCAGAGAGATAGATTCGATGAATTTTTAGAATTTTCCCGCCGAGGGGCAAAATTCCGCGATGACGCAGTTAGCGCAGTCCGGCTTGCGGGCATTGCAGACGGCGCGACCATGATCGATTATCAAATGCGAGAAGACTATCCAGTCCTTTTTATCGAGAATATCCATCAAATCCCGTTCGATTTTCTCGGGATTTTTCTCTTTGGTCAGCCCCAGACGATTCGACAGCCGGGTGACATGTGTATCCACCACCACCCCCTCGGCTTTGCCGAAAGCGGTTCCAAGGATAACCGAAGCGGTTTTCCTCCCCACCCCGGGGAGCTTTACCAGTTCTTCCATGGTATCCGGCATCGTGCCGCCATGTTTTTCGACAATTTCTTTCGCGGAATTTTTCAGGGATTTCGCTTTGTTGCGGAAGAACCCGGTAGACCGGATATCCTCTTCCAGTTCCTCGCCGGATACCTCGGCGTAGTCTTTCGGACCCTTATATTTTTTAAAGAGGTCCTTGGTGACAATATTGACCCGTTCGTCGGTGCACTGCGCCGACAAGATGGTGGCTACCAGCAACTGGTGGGGAGTCTTAAAATCGAGGCTGCATTTTGCATTGGGATACTCTTTTTTAAGAGCCGCCACGATTTTGGCTGCCCGTTCGATTTTTTTCTGTTTCGATTCCGCCATCAGTTCACGCTCAGGATAACCACCCTGGATATGTCGTTGAGGTCTTTGATGATATTTATCGATTTATAACTTTCGTTCCGTTCGCTGTAGGTCATCACCAGGTTCGACTGGTCATAGCCGATTTCGAACATGAGTCTCCCCCGTGCTTTGAGGTATTTGGGAGCGTTATCGATTAAGTATTTTATGATATCCATTCCGGCTGATCCGGCCGTCAAAGAGATTTTCGGGTCGGCCAGGACTTCCGGCGGAAGGGTATCATATTCGTCTTCGGGGATGTAAGGGGGATTGGATAGAATCAAATCGAATTTACGATTATTACTTAAAGCGCCAAACAAATTCGACTCCAAAAATTCAATGCGATCGTCCACTTCGTTTTCGCGAGCATTATGCCGGGCGACTTCAATGGCGCCCGGAGAAATATCCAATGCGGTCAATCTGGCGTTGGGAAGTTCCGCCGCCACGGTGACCGAGATTACTCCGGAACCGACCCCCAAATCGAGTATTTCCGGGGATTCGATTCCTTCATTTTTGACATAATTAATCGCCAGCTCGCACAGGGTTTCGGTTTCATACGTCGGGACCATAACCTCGGGATTTACTTTAAAGACTCGACCGTAAAATTCGACATCTCCGAGAATGTACTGGAGCGGAAAGCGGGTCAGGCGCTTGGCGACGATGCGGTTGAATAATTCGATATGTTTCGGTTCGATTAATTCAGTCCCCTTAAGATAGACTTCGAGTCTTTCGATTTTCAGGATATGTTCGAGAATCAACTCGACTTCGGTTTTGGCTTCATCGATGCCGACTTCGCGGAGTTTCGCTTCGGCGGCTTTCATCAGGCTGTCGAGTTCCGACTTTTCTATCATAATAATGGCGGATTGTATAATCCGCTTTATAATTGGCCGGATTTTTCCACCAGTTTCATTTTCTTCTCATGCTCGGCACGGCGTAAGGAATCAATTAAATCGTCTATTTCGCCGTTCATAATGTCATCCAAACGATGCAGCGTCAGGCCGATGCGGTGGTCGGTAACTCGCGATTGCGGGAAATTATAAGTCCGAATCTTGGCAGAACGGTCGCCGGAAGAAACCATCGATTTCCGTTCCTGTGCGATTTTGCTGTTCTGCTCTTCCCGCGCCCGATCGAGGAGCCGCGCCCGAAGGACCATCAGGGCCTTGGCCTTATTCTTATGCTGTGATTTTTCATCCTGACAAGTAACCACTGTCCCGGTGGGAAGATGCGTAATGCGAACCGCCGAATCGGTGGTGTTGACCGACTGACCGCCGGGTCCGGAGGAACGGTAAACGTCGATTTTCAGTTCGTTATCGCTGATGGCAATATCGACCTCTTCGGCTTCCAGCAGAACCGCCACCGTCGCCGCGGAAGTATGGATCCGTCCCTGGGACTCCGTCTGGGGCACACGCTGGACCCTGTGTACCCCGGATTCGAACTTGAGATTGCCGTAGGCCGAGTCGCCATTAACCAGGAAAATAACTTCCTTCAATCCTCCGACCCCCGTGGGATTGGAGGACAAAGTATCCACTTTCCAGCCCTGTCGTTCCGCAAAACGGGTGTACATGCGGTACAGATCGGCGGCAAAAATGGCAGCCTCTTCGCCTCCGGTTCCAGCCCGGATTTCCATCATGGCATTTCTGGAATCGTTGGGATCTCGCGGCACCAGAAGCATTTCCAGCTTTTCTGCCAGTTTGGGGAGTTCTTCTTCGGCGGCTTCGAGTTCTTCTCGGGCCATTTCGGCCATTTCGGGGTCGCTGGAGCTATCAAGAATCTCCTGAGCATCGGAAACGCTCTTGGAGTATTTCTTATATTTCCTTCCGATTTCGAGAATCTCTTCAATATGACGCCTTTCCCTGGAAAGCGCCGTCATTTTCGACTGGTTGGATAAAACTCCGGGCGTGACCATCTCGTTGTTGATTTCATCGAGACGACGTTCATATTTTTCTATAATATCGAGCATACTTGTTCCATGAAATTAAATTCGGATTAAGGATACTATTGGAAAGTCGCTAAAGGCAAGTCTTTTTGACGGAGAGTTTCGATTCGGTCATACCGAGGGCGGTTTCCAGCGCCACGATGGCTACTTCCATCTGGGAGGGGGATGGTTCCTTGGTAGTGATTCGCTGAATCCAGAGACCGGGTTTGATGAGAATCCTGGTTATGGCGTTGTCGCGGGTTCGGCCCGACAATTTGAGCAATTCGTACGAAGCACCCGCTACCAGGGGCAACAGCGAGAAGTGCAGACCGAATCTCTGCAGCAGCCCGGGAGCATCCCCGGTGACGAAATAGAATATCGTGTCCGAGATGGCATAGATGAGTATCGCAAAAAGCGCCACAATCAGGATAAAACTGGTTCCGCAGCGGGGATGCAGTCTCGGATAACGCTGAACGTTGTCCGGAGTCAGTTCCTCACCGCTTTCATAGGCGAAAATCGATTTGTGTTCCGCGCCATGATACTGAAATACTTTCTTGAATTCCGGGAAATGGGATATGGCCCAGACGTACCCGACAAACAAAGTCACCCGGATGAACCCGGCCAGGATATTGAACGATACCGCGTTCTTTTCGATGCCGAATAATGATGAAATGGCCAGAGGGATAAAGAAGAATACCAGTATTCCCAGCCCGACCGCGAAGACCGCGGTTCCGATGAGCACCAGACTGGAGGTCGCTTTTTCGGGGTGGATGTATTGTTTTCCTTCGGCTTCGGCCTTTTCCCGTTCGATTTCCCGGACGGCGATGTCGGCGGAAAAATTCAGAGTCCGAATTCCGATAACAAGCATTTCGAAGAACGTAATGATTCCGCGAATGATGGGAATTCCCAGCAATTTATGACGGGATGAAACCGATTTATAATTTTCCGATTTTACCAGGATTTCCCCGGAAGGAATACGAACGGCCGTAGCGATTCGGTCGTCGGACCGCATCATCACGCCTTCGATTACCGCTTGTCCGCCGACTGCCAGATCGGGCATGCTATCCTCGTCGTGTCTTTCAGGTTATAAAACAAAAGGACTTTCCTGCCTGCATGGTATACGCAGAGTCCTTTTGATTTATAAGCAAATTATCGAGGGATGTCAGGCCTTGGCTCCGGATGATTTGGCCTTATTGTCCCCTTTTTTATCCAGACCGTACTTTCTGCGATAACGATCCACGCGCCCGGCGGTATCAATCAGCTTTTGCCGTCCGGTGAAAAAGGGATGACAGCTCGAACAAATTTCCACGCGGATATCTTTCCGGGTGGAACGAGTCTTGATGACATTCCCGCAGGCACAGGTAATGGTGGTGTCGTAATATTTCGGATGAATCTTTTCTTTCACTATTTATCCCTTCGTTCGATTTTCAATTTATTAGCCTAATAACTTAAATTATTTCGCCCAAAAAGCAAGCGAAATCACGGCCATATCTTATAACAAATACCGGTTCCCGGAGTCTGCTATGTCAGTTTTTTCGGAAAATATAGATATTACTTTGGGATTTTTCATTAAGAGGGGTCTTCAGATAATCGCCGTATTTCTCGGACAGGTCCAATCCGGCGGCATTGGCGAATTCCCGTAAGTCGTTTTCGGAGTAGTATTTTTCGGAAATCCCGAAAAGCCGGTTCTGGCGGGTGACAGTATCCACCGCGAAATCGCGGATTATCTTGACCCTTTGATCTGGGATATAATACTGCTCCCGGTGGACAACCGAAGGGTGTTCGAAATAGAACGGCTTTTTCTCGCGGTACCACTGGACATAGCTGGCTCGATCTTCATCGTTGAAGGCCATAAGATGGATAATCAGGGTGCCTCCGACCTTGAGCGCTTTTGCGGAATTAATAAAAATCCTGCGACTATCTTCGGGCGAAAAATGCCCAAGCTGCCCGCAAATCAGAAAAGCCAGGTTGAATTCTTCATTGTATTCGATTTTCCGGATATCCCGCTTCTCGAATTTAATCGGATACTTCTTCTCCATTGCAAGTCGGGAAGCCGCTTCGAGCGGGTATCCGCCGATTTCGACCGCATTTACAATATATCCAAGGCGGGCCAGTCCGATGGCATGGCGGCCTCCGCCGCAGGCCAGATCGAGAACGGTATCTCCCGATTTCAGGTATCCGGCCAGGAAATCGATTTCCTGCTCGGTGGGGATGCCCCAGTCATGGACCACATTCAGGAATCTCCTGGAGAAAGCATAATCTCCCCAGGGGAGGTCCATTTCAAATGGTTCCGGCGACTTGAAAACGCCGTTTAGATCTTTCAAGTTGTACGTGTCATTCCCCATATATACTGAAAATCGGGCATGGCACAATTGATACAAAGTATACAGAGGAATTTTGGGGGGTTGATGAAAATTATTGTTCGAGCGCTTGCCAGATGCTTGGGTTTATCCCATATTCCCGGCGTAAGCTTCTGAAAATCTTTTACTTAGATTTCTACCCAGGGTTTCAGTCTGTCTGAGAATTGCTTCATCGCGGGCCACTGGGCCGATCTCTTTCCAGGCGGTCCCGGCATAATATAACTTGCCAAAATTTTCGACATGTATCCACTTGAACCACCCCGCAATGACTTTCCGGGCGCATTCGAATTCCCCCCGTTCTCCACCAACCAGAACCATTGCCCCCAGCCGTTTCCGGGCAATGATTTTCTTGAATTTATCGCCGGTTTCCCCTTTGAAATCCGGGGGACGGAGGCAGTTGCAGCGGTCGATGAAAGCCTTGGCCTGAGCCGATACCGAATCGAAATAAACCGGGCTTCCGAACAGGATGATATCGCAGTCGATCAACTTCTGATATATCGGGTAATAATCGTCATGGTAGATACAATAATCTGGTTCCGGGCTGAAGCCGCAGGACTGGCAGAAACTGAATTTCAGCTCGTGAAGATTATAGGATTCTTCCGTAAATGAATATTCGGAATTTTCGATAATCGCCGAGGCAACGGTATCAAGCAGAATACCGGTCGAACTCCCATCTTTGGGAGACCCATTAAGACTGATTATGCTCGGCATTCAGACGCTCCAGTTCTTCATAACGGTCGTACAGCTCCAGGAGAGTGTGCTCCAGCCGTTCCTTTTCCTTTGCCGCTTCAGTCAGCTTTTCCCAATCGGACTTAGGGATGTTATAAGAAAGATCCCGTTCCAGCTGCCCGATTCTCTTTTCGTGCTCCTTAATTTTCGATTCGGTCGAACGGAGGTCTTTGCGGAGTTTCCCTTTCAGCTGGGAAATCTTCTTGAATTCGGCGTATTCCGCTTTGCGGTCATCGTTATTGCTTTTTGCGTTTTGCTGATAATAAGCCTGCCGCTGTTCTCTCTTCTCACGGTAAAAGGCGTAATTGCCGTCGTAGACCTGCACGCCCCCTCGTTCGATGGCGAGGATTTTGCTCGCCACCCGGTTCAGAAAATAGCGGTCGTGGCTGACCATCAAAAATGTCCCGGAATAATTCAGCAGGGCTTCTTCCAACGCCAAACGGGAATCGATATCGAGGTGGTTGGTCGGTTCATCGAAGATCAGAAAATTGGCCGGAAGGAACAGCAGTTTGGACAGTGCCAGCTTTGTTTTCTCGCCACCGGACAAAACCGCCACCTTCTTGAACACATCCTCGCCCCTGAAACCGAAACGGGCCAGGAAGCTCCGCAGCCTCCCCGGCTCGGCCAGGGTATCCACCTGCCAGAGTTCGTCGAGGACGATGTTATTGTCATTCAAATCAGAAAGCTCCTGATCGAAGTAGGCGACGTCGACTTTGCTTCCGAGCTGGATGTTTCCATCGAGCAGGTCGAGTTCACCTATAAGGGTTTTCAGGATGGTACTTTTACCGGAGCCGTTCGGGCCGATCAGGCCGACCCGGTCGCCCCGGTATAAATTGCACGAAACATCCATCACGTACGGCTGATGGCCATGCCCGAAAGCCGCTTCTTCGATTTGAAGGACGAGATTGTGCGACCGCTGGCTCGATTCGACCTTGAAGGTCGGCCCGATGCGATCCGCTTCGGGGAGTTCAATCCGCTTTATTTTGGCGAGAAACTTCTGTTTCGATTGCGCCTGTTTGGTCTTCTGCCCGGCCATATTGCGGCGGATAAAATCTTCGATCCGCTTGATTTCCTCCTGCTGGTGGCGGTAATAGTGCAAGGTCAGCTTTCGACGTTCTTCCCGCTCTTTCAGGTAGGCTTCGAAGCCATTGAAATACTGGTCGATATGCCCCCCGGAAATCTCCCAAACCTTCTTAACGGTATTATTCAAGAAAGCCCGGTCGTGCGAAACGACGATATAGGCCTTGTTCAATCCGGACAGATATTCTTCGAGCCATTCGGTAGATTCGATGTCGAGGTGGTTGGTCGGTTCGTCCAGAAGAAGCAGGGTACTCTGTGCTGCCAGAATCCTGGCCAGCGAGGCGCGGTTCCGTTCTCCGCCGGAAAAACTCGCGATAGGATTATTAAAGCGGTTTTCGGGAAAGCCGAGCCCTACCAGGATGAGCTTGAGTTCGGCCTCAAAATCGTACCCTCCGGCCAGCTCGAAGCGATGCTGCAAATCGCCCAGCTTTTCAACGACCTTGGCCGATTCGGGATTTTCCGCAAGTTCCTGCGAAACCGCATCGATTTCTTTTTTCAAATCAAGTAAATCCCCTCTGGCCGATGAAACGAAATCAAACAGCGGAATTGTCAGGCTTTCACTGATTTCCTGCTCAACATAGGCGATTTTACATTCCCTGGAACCGGTCACCTGCCCGATTTCCAGCAGCATTTTCCCGGCCATGATATCGAACAGGGTGGTTTTGCCGATTCCGTTCGGACCCACCAGCCCGATCCGATCTCCGGCCACCACGGAAAAGGAAAGCCCTTTAAAAAGCTCGCGGTCCTGAAATTGTTTGGTGATATTTTCGCCGGCCAGAAGGGTCATACCATTTCATCCGTATCCGCTTTTTCGCGCGAGAAAACCATTTCGACCATCATCAGGACCGCTCCGGCCCACAGGAACAACTTCCATAGTTCCCGGCCGTACCGGGCCTGGGTGATGATCTCATTCGATTTCTCAGAATACGGAATCGTGCGATAATTTTCAAGCCTAATCGCAGAGGCAAAGCGGTCCACGGCCGCCGTTTCGGGGTTTCCTTCGGAAACCGCTACGTTCACCGGAAAGATATCGACAATCCGCCCGTTTCCTTCGAGCCGATACAATCCCGGAACGTCGATCGGACGGCAATCATAAATCATCTGCCCCGATTTTTCTATCCCGGCTATGGAGTAATTGCGGCCGTCAGGGGTAATCATGTCGACGATTTCATATCGCGAAGATTTCCCCGGAATAGTGCGAAGAATATTTTCTCCGACAAAGTTATTCGCTTCGTAGGTCGAAATGTCGTTGGCGAGGTACTCGATAGTCCTGATTATGAAGGGCACGAAGAAGGAATGACTGGCCAGATCGGTATACTTGGGTAGAATCGGACTTGCAAAGACAATTGTCCTTCCCAGACCGAGATTAGCTTCGACCGCCGCGGGCATGCCATTGGAAAAATAGAACAGGTCCCGGTTGGAATTGCCGTCCCTGACCGCAGGAAGAGCAAAAAAGCGGAAAGTCGGGACATTTTCCTTATAGATTTTCGCGAACGGCTTGAAGATCGGATGGCTGTAATCGAACCGTTCCGCAGTATAATAACCGGCGCCGCTGAAATCCTGCGGGATGGTTTTCAAAAATTCAAAATCGGTTCGCGGTTTCATATAAGTGTTGAAGAAGTTCAGGTTAGAGCTCGCCCCATGAATGTAAAATAGCCCTCCGCCATCATCGACGAATCGGAACAGCCGGCTCGCCTCTGCCCCTCCGAAAGATTCCACTCCCGATACCACGATAACGTCGTATCCGCGAAGCTGAATTGACGCAAGTTCATTCGGAGAGACCGTTTTGACCGACCAGTATTGGGCCATTTCGGGCGAAGGATTCAAGGCCAGGCCGACAATTTCGCCCCCTCCGTCGCCGTCGATTATCAGGACATTCACCTGTTCTGGAATCCTGAAACTGAAATAGAAATTGTTGTCGAACGACATATCGTCGTCGGACAATTGAATGTATCCCTGGTGGAATCCCGGGTTCGATACCGAGTGATTAAACGAAACCGCCGCTTTGCCGTCCGGGCCGATCTGGAATTCGGTCTGCATGACCCGGGCGCCATCCATGAATAGAGAAGCCAGCTGTTCGGTCTTTTCGATGTTTTCGTAATTCTGGATTTCGGTCTTTATGGTAAACGGCGAACCCGCTTCGATTAGCTGTCCCCCCATATCGAGCCCGACGATACCGTCGTTGCCTTCTATTTCACTCGGGATGTCGACAATGAATACTTCAATCCCCTCCGGTATTCGGCTGACCGAATCGGGCAGGGAATTTAACTGGCGATCGGATACGATATATAATTCCTTGTTCAGGTTCGAGGCTTTGCCCAGCATTTCCAGACCCTTATCAAGCGCGGCGCCGAGGTTGCCCTCGTCGTACCCCTGCTGCAATTCGTTTAGGATATTTTTGGCCGCTTCGGCCGAGAAGAACCGTTCCCCTGACGGGAAATGAGCCGCCCGGTCGAAGGGGATCAGGACGATTTCATCCGATTCTCCGAAATTGTCCAGGATTTCACCGACTTTGTTTTTAGCCAGATCGAACAGGTTGCCGTCCCGGACCTGCCTTTGCATCGACGCCGAGCAATCGAACAGCATTACCGCAGATACTCCCGCATGGGAACCGAGGTAGCCTCCCTTGGTGGCAGGACGAGCGAAAGCCAGGACCGCAGCCAAAATAATCAGCATGCGCAACAGGAGTAAAAGCAGCTGGCGGAGTTTCAGTCGCCTGACCTGTCTTTTTTGCATTTCCTTAAGATGTTTCAGCGAGGAAAATTCGACGACCTTGACCCTTCTCCGGGAGAAAAGGTGAATCAACAGGGGAATCAACGCGGCCGCGGCCGCAAGAAGCACTGCGGAATTAAGGAAATTGAACATATCTTCTTATACGTCTAATCGCGAAAAGGTTCGTTGAGATACCGGCGGCAGAGCTCCTGATCCCGGACGGACGATTGGTTCGCCAGACAGGCCTGGTAATATTCTATCGCCTTATCCCTTTGATTTTGCGCATCATGCAGCATACCGAGGGCCAACAGAATATTACCCAGATTGAAAGTACGGGTTTCGGTGAAATAGGCGAATTCCAGATGTTCGGCGGCCCCATCATAATCCTTCAGGCCGAAATTGGCCAGACCGGCTCGAAGCTGGTATGAAGGATCCTGTGGAACCCTGCCGAGAACTTCCATTGTCCAGGATAAAGCATCGGAATAACTCCGGTGTGCTTCAAGAGAATCGTAATTCGTCCCCGGAGTCCCGTACATGGAACCCAGAAAAAGCAGGAATTCTATTTTGGCCGGGGTCGTGGTTTCATAGCTGTAAAAGTTTTCGGCGGTTTTAATCGCCTGCGCGGTGTCCCCGCGAATCGCCATGATTTGAGCCTGGCGAAGACGGGCGGAGACATAGGTCGTGTCCAGGATCATGACGGAATCGAAAGCTATGTTGGCTTTATCGTATTCGCCGTTAATCATAAAGAGGTTGCCTATTATTTGATAGTACAACGGGCGAGCGGCATCGATGGCAATTAATTGACGATAGCCTTTCAAGGCATCATAATATCTACCGCTCTGATAATAGATCATACTCAAATCGGTCAGGGTCCCGATGGAATCTGCTTTGGTTTTGTCGTAGGATTGCATCACTTCGAAATATTCCGTCCGGCGATCGGGCTGATTCATCAACGACGCTCTCGCCGCGTAATACTGGAATTGCGAACGATTCAACGAAACGGTATCGACATAATTGCGCCACCCCATTTCGAGGGAATCGAGGGTCTTGCCGTAAATCGCCGGAAACATCAGGGATATGGTCAAGTCATCCGATTCTTCATAAAACTGCTGGAACTTGGCCAGGCCATACTCGTCGGAAAGGTATTTTACGAATGATGCGGCGGTTAATTCGGCCGCAAGCGGGTCGGCCTGATAGTATTTTTTGCCGGTCAGCAAATCCGCGATATGCAAAAGGCCGTCTTCCTGTGCGGCTTTTTTCGCTTCGTAATTCACGAATTCAAAATAGCCGGCCATCCCCTCGACCAGAAACGGAGGGGCGTAACCCCACTCACGAAGCAGTCGGGTAATATTGGTCAGGACCGCTTCCGCCGAAGAATATCCGTGGTTGTAAATGGCAAAGGCCCGGGATCGCCCGGGGTCGACCGCGAATCCGAAGCGCCGGTCCCAATGTATGGAGGGAATGGTACAGGGGCAAAGGTAAAAATTCAATTTTCCGGGGAGATTCAGCTTTAAAGCATTATGAAAGAGATCGTAATCCCCTTCGAGATACGACTTAATTCCATTCCAGCGGAAATCGGCCAGCGAACCCTGCACGTAATAGATATCGAAATTCGTGCTGGGCTGGGAAGTGAAGTCGTTCTTATTTCCGATATCATAAGGGCAGTCGTTTTCATCGATATCGACCGTTGAGCGGGGACTGATAAGAAGTTGGTACACCGCCCCCTGCTTTCCGGGAATATTTTCGATACGCCCCGGAAGATCGAATTCAATGCGGAATTTTTCGGAGATAGTATAAGGGCTTTTCCCGATCGTCGTCAGATGGATGCTGAATTCCACGAAATTGGAATCGGTCCGCTCGTGCACGATATCGAGCCCGAAATTCACCATGAAGGCGAAAAGCTGTCCCTTTTCCAGCACGACCAGCGTGTCGCGATGCACCTCGAAATACTTGTCCATCGCCGCCGGTTTCTGGCGCACGATAGCTTCGAACTGGACCGCTTTATTCGCCCACGAAAAATCGTGAACGAAGAGGGCAAGAAATATCGTCAAATAAAAAAGGAGGTGATTCTTTCTCACGGCATCATCCTCCCATATTTCCACTTTAACATTTGTCTTAGTTCATTCACTTTCTTCGATTATAATCCTGCTGTCCCTTAGCACCGGCAGAACAGGTATGGAATCGGCCTCTCCCGCCAGCAGCACATCCTCGCCGAAGTTTATCCTCTGGAGATATCGCCCGTGTTCCCCCTGGGCTATCGTCTCCTTGATTGCTTTCCGGTTCGAACGATACAATAATAACGCCAGCGAGGCGGCATCGTTTAATTCCATTTCCAATTTATGCTCGGTATACAATTTATCGATCAGCATTCCCCCGCAGATGGAATCTTCGATCGAAAACTGCCCTTCCCGGCCGGCGCACATAATAACCAGGTCGTTTCCCGCTCGGGCGACTCGCGCCGCGACCTTCGAGATATTGACGATGGCCCCGGTTAAGATCAACGCCGCCGGCTTTGCCTTGTTATACGCCCGGGTCCCGTTGGAAGTCGTCAATATCACCGTTTTTCCCGCCACGGACTGAGGGGTGAATTCACGCGGAGAATTACCCAGATCGAAGTTATCAATCTTTATCCCTTCCCGTTCGCCGGCCAGCAGGGCATCTCCCTGTCCGAGCTTTGCTCGCATTTCGGCGGCCTCGCCCGGTTCCTCGAACGGTATCACCGCCCTGGCTCCGGAATGCAGCGCCTGACAAATGGTGGTCGAAGCCCGCAGGACATCGATCAACACGACCGTCTTACCGGTGAGGTTTTTCTTGTCGACCGACCCTGGAATCAAGAATAAATCGGTCCGCATCAGCGATGAGTCCCTTCCTTGTAGAACGGCGGTTTGACTACTTCCGCCGGGATCAACTTGTCCCTGATTTTAATCTTTACCCTGTTGCCGATTTTCGACAGCGCCAGCGGGACATACCCCATTGCCACCGGTTTATTCAATGACGGCGAAAAGGTCCCGGAAGTCACTTGGCCCACTATTTGGCCATCGGAAAGAATATCGTAACCATGGCGGGGAAAAGACTTTTCCTCCAGTTCCAGGCAAACCAATTTTCGCTTCGGTTTCTCCTGCTTCTGCTTTTCCAGAACCTCTTTGGCGATGAAATCACCCTTTTCAAACCTGACTATCCAGGCCAGCCCGGCTTCGATCGGCGTAGTTGTCTGATCAATGTCATTACCATACAGGGCCATTTTCATTTCCAGACGCAACGAATCACGCGCTCCCAGCCCGATCAGTTGCATATCATATTTCTTCCCCGCGCCGTAGACAATTGTCCAAACGTCATCGCAAATCGCCGGCGTGATGTACATTTCGAAACCGTCTTCACCGGTGTACCCGGTCCGGGAAAGCAGTATTTTGTGTTTCCCGATCTGGACGATATCATTGTGGTAATATGGGAGCGATTCGAAATCGTATTCGGAGATTTCCTCCATCAACTTCTGAGCATTCGGTCCCTGCACGGCCAGTAATCCGAAATCATCCGATTCGTTGGTCAGCTTTACGTCTCCGTCGAGGTGCTTTTCCAGCCAGGCGAAATCCTTGTCGATATTCGAAGCGTTCACCACCAGCATGTACTTATCTTTGAGACGATAAACAAGAAGATCGTCAACGATTCCTCCGTTATCGTAGCACATGCAGGAGTACTGGATTTCACCCGGTTGCAGCAAAGAAGCATCGTTGGTGGTCATTTTCTGGATAAAGGCCAGGGCATCCCGGCCGTTTACCATGAATTCCCCCATGTGCGACAGGTCGAAAAGCCCGACATTTTTGCGAACGGCCAGGTGTTCGGCGGTAATGCCCGTGTACTGAATCGGCATTTCGTACCCCGCAAAAGGAACGATCTTGGCGCCGGCTTCCACATGGTACTTATAGAAAGGGGTTTTTTTCAATAATGCATCATTCATATAATTCTCAGTTGCCGCTCCCCTTGCGGGTATAATTGAGCAGCCCTCCGGCGAGGATAATATCACGCTGGCGTTTCGACAGTTCTATCTTCGCCTTGATCTTTATCCCCTTGGTTTTATTTTCGATCTCGAGAAAATCGGCGCCGCTGACCGCTTTCCGAATATCCGGCATTTCCAGCCGATCCCCCTGTTCGATCTTATCGTAGTCTGTGGGATTTTCGAAGGTGGTCGGAAGGATGCCGAAATTTATCAGGTTGGCCAGGTGAATTCGAGCGAACGATTTCACCAGCACCATTTTGACGCCGAGGTACATCGGAGCTAGCGCCGCATGTTCGCGAGACGAACCCTGTCCGTAGTTATCGCCACCGACGATAAAGCCGCCTCCCTTTTCTTTCGCCCGCTTGGCGAAATCGGGATCGACCTGATAATAGACGAATTCGGCGATCTTGGGGATATTGGACCGGAGCGGAAGAACCTTGGCTCCGGCCGGCATGATATGATCGGTAGTGATATTATCGCCGACTTTCAGCAGCACTTCGCCTCCGACACTTTCAGCCATTTCCTTATTCAACGGAAGCGGAGCAATGTTCGGTCCCCGCTTGATTTCGACTTTGGCCGGATTCTTGGCCGGCGGGATAATCCCGGAATCGTCAATCTTGATTGATTTCGGGAGTACGATTTTGGGATATTTGCCCAGCTTGGTCGGGTCGCTGATCTTGCCCTCGATGGCCGCCGCGACGCAGGTTTCGACACTGGCCAGGTAGACATTGGCATCCTTGGTACCGGAACGCCCGGGGAAGTTCCGGTTGAACGACCGCACCGACACCGCTCCGGAATTCGGAGCCTGCCCCATCCCGATACATGGTCCGCAGGCGGATTCGATGATACGTGCCCCGGAAGCGATGATATCGGCCAGCGCGCCGTTCCGGGCTATCTCATTGAAGACTTGCTTGGAACCGGGCGTAACGGTCATGGATACTTTGGGATTGACTTTTTTCCCTTTGAGCAATTTCGCGGTAACCATCAGGTCGGTCAGCGAGGAATTGGTGCAGCTTCCGACACAAACCTGGTCGACAGCGATATCTTTCAATTTCTTTGCTTCGACGACGGCATCCGGTGAATGAGGCTGAGCCAGAAGCGGTTTTAGCGTGGAAAGGTCGATTACTATTTTGGCGGCGTATTTGGCGTCTTTGTCCGCTTCAAGCTTGCGGTAGACTTTACCCCGCTTCTGCCATTGCAGGAAAGCCTTGGTAGCTTTGTCCGCCGGGAAAACCGAGGTCGTCGCCCCAAGTTCGGCTCCCATATTGGTTATAGTAGCCCGTTGCGGGACCGAAAGGTGCTCCACTCCGGGGCCGGAATATTCGATTATTTTCCCCACGCCTCCTTTGACGGTCAGTATACGCAGGACTTCGAGAATGATATCTTTGGCCGTGACGAACGGTTTTAGTTTTCCCTTGAGATAGACGTTGACGATTTCCGGCATCTT
>Ga0105093_10000025_pt1 | contig 50375 bp, 41 predicted proteins | sample PPLLak3March2015_2_FD_79111 | JGI IMG/M metagenome (GOLD analysis project Ga0105093, IMG submission 79111) | Freshwater sediment microbial communities from Prairie Pothole Lake near Jamestown, North Dakota, USA - PPLs Lake P8 Core (3) Depth... | ecosystem: Environmental > Aquatic > Freshwater >... | reverse complement strand
GGGCCAGAAAGACGGCCTGAAAGCCCTGCTTGAGGAGGTTTTCCGCCCCGGCCAGCCCCTCAACCGGATGGTTGCATTTGAACCCGACCCCGAGGTCTTCAATATCCTTGAGTTCGTTTCTCAGGAAATCCAGGCTGAAGCGGTAGGAGACGACCCCGTAGCGCAGCACGCCGCCGGGCTCGGGCCGGGACTCGAAGATGGTGACCGGGTAGCCGCTCTTGGCGAGCTCGGCCGCACAGCTCAGCCCGGCCGGGCCGGAGCCCACCACGGCGAGATGCTCGCTGCGAACAGCGCTCTTCCGGAGGGGTTTGAAACCGATCTGCCAGGAATGCTCGACCAGGAAGCGCTGGATCTGGCCGATCGGAATCGGGCGGTCGGCGCCCTCCGGGCGTGCCCGTGAGGCGAACCGTGCACTGCACGCCTTCTCGCAAAGCCGGTGCGTCGGACACAGCTCGCCGCAGGCTCCGCCCAGAATGTTGTTCTCTTTGATGGTGCGGATGGCGCCGGTGATATTGCGGAAGCGGAGTTTGCGGATGAATTCGGCCGGGCGCGTATCCGCCGGGCAGCCCCTGGAGCAGGGCGCGTCATGGCACAAGAGGCAGCGATCAGCCTCGGCGATCGCCTGGGGCAGGTCCAGGCCCTTGCGCATCTGTCGGAAATGCGTTGCAGGATTCAAGACATGGCCTCCTCATCGAGGGATAGTCGCCGGAGTGAGCCGGCAAGCGCTTAGGGCGGAATTGAGGCTAATGTGAAACCCTACGATTTCCCGAAATCAAAGTCAATTTTCATCCCGATTATTCCAACGCCGTCCCCCAGTCATACTGGCGTTTGATGTAATTGAGAAAAAGAGTCGTCTCGGTGCGAAGCACCCCGTCGATGCGGTTGATCTGATCGAAGATCAGCCGGTTCAATTCATCCAGGCTCTTGAGCACAAACTCCGTGTCGATCCCGGTGCCGCTGGTGGTTTGCACGATGTGCCAAAGCGCTTGGATGCCCTTGAGTTCACGGATGATTTTATCCATTTTTTTTATGTCGACATGAACCCGGATCGTCCCGACCACCTCATAGCCCAGTTTGAGGGGATTGCTGACGGCAACGATTTGAATGTATTCTTCCTGAATGAGCCGCTGCAGGCGACTGCGGACGGTGGCTTCCGAGATGCCAATCGCCTTGGCGATTTCGGTATTGGCGACGCGCCCGTCTTTCTGCAGCAGCTCGATCATCCGGCAGTCGGTCGGGTCGATGCTCTTGCGCCGGTTCTGACTGTTATTTCGTTTCATCGCAGTATCTACCCTCGAATTAGCTGATTATAAAAAAAAAGGTGCCGAAAAATAACAAAATTCGAGATTATATGTCAAACAATTTGTCTATTTCGTAAATAATCAACATGAATTTCTTGACATCCGACCCGCCTTCAACTATGGTGCAAGACCATTGACGTGCAGGGCGCATCAACATGCCAACCCAATCAACAGGAGGAATCGATATGGCACTTCCGGTCATGAAGAACTACATCAACGGAGAGTGGGTGGAATCGGACTCAAAGACCTTCGGCGACGTGTGGAACCCGGCCAAGGGCGAGAAGATCGCGCGAGTGGCGTATGGGACCCGGGCGGACGTCGACCAGGCGGTAAAGGCGGCCCGGGCGGCGTTCTGGGAATGGCGGGCGACCCCGCCGCTTTCGCGGGCACGTTATTTGTTTCGATTGAAAGACGCCTTCGAGGAAAATTTTGAAGATATCGCCAAGGTTCTCACCCGCGAACAGGGCAAGGTGATCGACGAAGCCCGCGGGGAGGTCCGGCGGATGATCGAGAATGTGGAACACGCCACGGGTGTGACCACGCTCATGTGCGGTTACACCTTGGAAGACATCGCCAAGGACATCGACTGCAAGGGACACCGGCAGCCGGTGGGGGTATTTGCGGCGATTGCGCCTTACAATTTCCCGGCCATGGTGCCCTGGTGGTTCCTGCCGTATGCGATCGTGAGCGGCAACACCTACGTCCTCAAGCCATCCGAGCAGGTGCCGATGACGCAGACCAAGATCTTTGAAATCTTGGATTCGGTGGGATTTCCGGAAGGCGTCGTGAATATGGTGCACGGCTCAAAAGAGGTCGTCAACGCGATCCTGGATCATCCGGACATCGCCGGCGTCTCCTTCGTCGGTTCCTCCCCGACGGCCAAGTACATCTACGAGCGCTGCGGAGCGACGGGCAAGCGCGTCCAGGCCCTGGGCGGCGCGAAGAACATCGTGGCGGTGATGCCGGATGCCAAGCTCGACGCAGCCATGCCCTCGCTGATCACCTCCTATTACGGCTGCACCGGGCAGCGCTGCCTGTCCGGTTCGATCCTTACGCCGGTCGGCGATGTCGCCGATGCGCTGCTCGAAAAGTTCACGGCGGCCGCCCAGTCGATACAGATGGGCGATGGGTTGGACGAAAAGACCAGCATGGGCCCGGTGGTGAGCGCGGCTCACAAGCAGCGGGTGCTTGGCTACATCGAGAAAGGGATTGCCGAGGGGGCCAAGTTGATTTTGGACGGCCGCCAGGCCAAGGTTGCGGATCTACCGAACGGATTTTTCGTCGGACCCACCATTTTTGACGAGGTGAGCCCCGACATGACCATCGCCCGTGAAGAGATCTTCGGGCCGGTGGTGAGCGTGGTGCGCTGCAAAAACATGAACGATGTGGTCGAGCTGATCAACAGCCGCGGGTTCGCCAATGCGGCCTGCATTTATACCAGCAGCGGCGCCTCCGCCCGGGAATTCAAGTACAGGGTCAAGCCGAGCATGGTCGGGGTGAACATCGGCATTGCGGCGCCGATGTCCTTCTTTCCCTTCGGCGGCGCCGGCCAGTCGATGTTCGGCGACACCAAGGGCCACGGCCAGGAGATCTTCAATTTCTTCACAGACACCAAGGTGGTAATCGAACGTTGGTTATAGAAAAAAGGAGCCTCTATGCCTCTTCAAAATTTTGGCAGCATCCTAAACTTTGCCGAGGAGCTGGAAAGCCAGGACCAACGATTTTACGAGGCGGCGGCGGGCAACCCAGCCTGCGCGGCGCATCAGGAGCTGTTCGTGCAGCTGGCCGCCGAGGCCGCCAAGAACGTCAAAACCGTGCAGCGCATCCGGCGCGAATACGTGACCGAGATGATTCTCGAGCCGGTGCGGGATTTCACGCGGGCTTCCTTCTGTGAAGCCTGCGAGGGAGCGGCGGTGCAGGCAGCGGCCGAAGTACTGGCCACCGCCAAACGTCTCGAGAGCCGAGCCGAGCGCTATTACACGGAAGCCGCTGATAAAATCAAGGCGCTGACCGAGGTTGCCCGGGCGCTCAAAACCCTCGGCAAGATCCGCAAGGTCCGCTCGGCCAAACTGGCGCCATTGGGATAAGGAGAAAAAGAACATGAAGAATGAAACTCAACGGGTCCAGGATTATGCCGCCCACAGCTTTCACACGTGGAGCCGGCAGAAGGGGTGGAAATCCCCGCTGCTCGTGAATGACGCCGAAGGCGTCTATTTTTATGACGACCAGGGCAAGGCGTACATCGATTTTTCTTCCCAACTCATGTGCTCCAACCTGGGTCACAAAAACAAGGTCGTCATTGAGGCCATCGTCAAACAGGCTGAAAAATTGCCTTACATCGTGCCGAGCTTTGCCAATGAGGCCACCATGGCGGCCGTAGAAGCGCTGCAAACCGTCATGCCCAAGGGACTCTCCCGCTTTTTCTTTTCCACCAGCGGCACCGAGGCCAATGAAGCGGCGATCAAGATGGTGCGCCAAGCCTGCTCCCCGGCCTACAAAGTGATCTCCCGCTACAAGTCCTATCACGGCTCCACCGCCGCCAGCATTTCGCTGACCGGCGATCCACGCCGGTGGTACGCGGAGCAGGCGCGCGTCACCATCCCGGGTGTGCGTTTTGCACCGGACTGCAACTGCTACCGCTGTCCCTTTGATCTCGAATACCCGGGCTGCCACGTGCAGTGCGCTCGCTACCTGGATTACATGATTCTCGAAGAGGGCAACGTGGCCGCCATTATCGTGGAGCCGATCGTCGGCACCAACGGGCGCTTGATCCCGCCGCCGGAGTATTATCCCATGCTGCGCAAGATATGCGACGAGCATCACGTAATGCTCATTGTCGACGAAGTCATGTCCGGCTGGTTTCGGACCGGAACCGCATTTGCCATCGAGCACTGGGGGGTTGTTCCGGATTTCATCACGACGGCCAAAGGCGCCAGCGCCGCCTACACGCCCGTGGCGGTCACCGCCACCTCCGGAAAGGTTGCCGAGTTTTTCGAAGACGAAGTCTTCTGCCACGGTCATACCTATGCCTTCCATCCCCTTTCCGCCGCCGCGATCCCGGCTGCCATCAGCGAACTGAAGAAAGTGGTCGCTTCCGGACTGCCCCAGCGGGTTTCCGCCCACCTCAAGCAAAAGCTCTACGATCTGGCGGACCGCCACATCTGTGTCGGTGACGTTCGCGGCATCGGCCACTTCTGGGGGCTTGAGCTGGTCAAGAACCGCAAGACCAAGGAACCGTTTGACACCAAGGCTGAAAAATTCAGCACCAAGGCCCTGATGACCGGCCGGGTCGCCGGTGACGCCATGCAGCGGGGGGTTTATATCAGTCCATGGTACGACTCGCTGGTGATCGCTCCCCCCTTGATCATCACCGAAGCCCAGGTGGACGAGGCACTCGCCGCTCTCGACAAATCCCTTGCAATCGCGGACAAGGAAGCCGTCGACACGGGCACGCCGGTTTCCCACAGCACGGATTATCGAAGCTAATACGGTATCCCGCGCCAACCTTGAAGCCGCAGCCGAGCCAAGCGGCCGGGGGAATAACCCCGGCCGCTTGGCTTTCAGGCCGACGATGAGTTTGCTTGCCAGCGCCTTGTTGCCTGCAATCCCCGCTGGCTTAAAATAAGGCTAAATGTTTTTTGAGGATAGCCGATCATAGGGGAGAGGGCTGCTTCCGCTTCCTTGACTGCCCGGGATCGGTTTTTTATGATGAAGCAGATGATCGGGATGGCTCTCGGCTTTGGAACCCCTGCCGATTGAAGCCGGACAGGCTTCGGTCCGGATTGGTCTTAATTGAAAATAAAAGGGATATCAGCGCCTTATGGCGACAATCAATCTTAAGAAACGGGAAGTTGAGATCAAGATTGTCTATTACGGCCCCGGTCGCTGCGGAAAAACAACCAACCTCCAGTATATTTTTCAGAACAGCCGTCGATACATGATCGATGAAATGGTGTCGATCAAAACCAAGGGTGATCTAACCTTGTTCTTCGACTTCGTTCCGATGGGTCTCGGAACCATCAAGGGCTGCGAAACCCGTGTCCAGCTTTACACCGTCCCCGGGCAGGTCAAGTACGCCTCGACCCGCAAGCTGGTGCTGAAGGGGGCCGACGGCGTGGTGTTTGTGGCTGACTCGATGCGCGTCCGACATGAGCAAAACATCGAATCGCTCCGGGATCTGGCCCAGAACCTCAAGGACTATGGTATCAACATCTTTCATTTCCCGCTGGTGATGCAATACAACAAGCGCGACCTGGCGGATGTCGGCGTCCCCCTGATGCCGATCGAGGAAATGAACCAGCATTACAACCGCCAGCTCAAAGCCCCCCGCTTCGCCGGAAGCGCCACCAGCGGTATGGGTATCAACGACACCTTTAAAGCCGCATTGGTCCAAACGCTGCGATCGATCAAGAAGCAAGCCGGTTGGGAATAGCAGCTGAATTTATTGCTCCGGCGATAACCGCCGTTCTAGAATTTTTGCGCGGCTTCCTTAAGAAGGGTCTGGGTGGCGGGCGCAAACCAGCAGTCCATGAAAGCCCGGTTCAAGTCCTGCCGAATGGCTATAAACCGGGGCGGGATGTCCCGGGTGCGGTGCTGTTTGGTGAGGGCGAATGCCATAGGCGGCAGGGCAGCCACATCGCGGATTTTTTGCAGGGCTCTGCTTTCCACTGCTTTTTCTTCATAAACGGCGTCTGCCAAACCGACTGCCCGGGCGTCGTTCGGCCCTATGAAAACGCTGCAGAATTCCATCTCAACCGCCACCCGGTCCGTAACGATCTGCCTGAGCATCAAATCCGCCAGATAAGGCACCGGCAACCCGATTTTGACCTCGTTCAAAGCGATCAGCCTTTTTCCATCCGCCACAAACCGAAAATCGCAGGCCAGTGCCAGAATGGCGCCACCACCGGTGGCATGACCGCAGATCGCGCAGCCGGTGGGAATGGGCACGGTGTAAAAAGCGAGCACGAGATCCTCGAACCGGGCCCAGAAATCGGTCATTGCATGTCGATCGAGCATCAGAAGATTGGGCACATCGAGTCCGATGCTGAAAAATTTCGTGTTCCCGGCCAGCATTAGGCCGCGATAGCGGTTCTTCAGCGCGCCGACCGCCGCGGCCAGCTCCTCGACGAGTGCCGGTCCGATCGCATTGGTAACCCCGTTGGCCAGCCGCAGAACCGCAACCTCTCCGTGATCTTCCACTACGACAAAAGACATGTGACTCGCCTCCCTTCGCCGGGCGCCCCGAGCTCATCCTGAACATTTCCTTCTAACTTCCGAAACGAGCCCCGGAAGCACCGTTCCGGCCTGGCCCTCGAGAAAGTAATCCGCGCTTGAAAACGCCCTCTCGATGTTGACCTCGACTAGCGTAGCTCCATGTTCCTTGGCCACATACGGCAGGGAGGCCGCCGGTTGGACCAGGGCCGAGGTACCGATCACCAGCATAATCCGACATGCGCCCGCCTCGCGCCAAGCGGTTTCCAGGGCATCCGGCGGCAGCGACTCTCCGAACAACACGGTATTGGGTTTCAGCACCCCTCCGCATTCACAACGGGGTGGCACACCTTCGGGGATATGCGGCGCCCGATACTCCTTGTTGCATTCCACGCAGAAAATCTCCCGCAAGCTGCCGTGAATTTCGGTAAGGTTCTGGCTTCCCGCTTTGCGGTGCAGGCCGTCGATGTTCTGAGTGATCACGCGGGGCAACAAGCCCATGCTCTCCAGTTCTGCCAGCGCCATGTGCCCGGGATTGGGGTGATAGCTGTCGTAATTGCGGATAAACTCGCCGCGGATGCTCCAATACTTGGAGGGATCCCGGCGGAAAACTTCAATCGAGGCATAGACGGTCGGATCAAACTTCTCCCATAGGCCCCCCTTGGAACGGAATGTCGGAATCCCGCTTTCGGCACTCACGCCAGCTCCGGTGAGCGCCACGCAAGGTTGCTGACGAACGATCAACTCAGCGACCTTTTCGAAGATGGACCTCATTCGGCTCCGGCTTCCACGCCTGCGTTGACTCTGCCTGGCTTTTTATACCCTTGCCGCTTGGCATGGGTAAAAAAACATCATAGGGATATCTTCGTTCCAAGCGTCTCGAGGAATAGGGCGATCCATTGAGGATGCGCAGGCCAGGCAGGCGCGGTCACCAGGTTTCCGTCCCGGAAAGCCCTGTCCACCGCGATATCAACGAACTGCCCCCCGGACAGCTGCACATCGGGGCCTACGGCCGGGTAGCAGGAGCATTTCCTGCCATTCAGCACGCCGGCCGCGGCCAATACCTGAGCCCCGTGGCAAATGGCGGCAATGGGCTTGCCGGACCCGGCAAAATGCTTGACGATATCGACGACGTTCGGATTCAAGCGGATGTATTCGGGGGCACGTCCCCCCGGAATCACCAGTGCATCGTAGCCTTCCGCCTGCACGTCTTCGAAACTGGCGTTAAGGGTGAAATTATGCCCCCGCTTTTCGCTGTAGGTCTGGTCGCCTTCGAAATCGTGGATCGCCGTGCGCACGATTTCACCGGCTTTCTTGCCCGGACAGACGGCGTGAACCGTATGACCCACGGCAAGCAGAGCCTGGAAGGGCACCATCACCTCGTAATCTTCGACAAAGTCTCCCACCAGCATGAGAATCTTTTTGGCAGCCATATTCCCTCCTTGTCAACCTTTGGATGTTGAAACCGATTGAAGAATTTTTATGGTTACATCATAAGTTACAATAGGGCAACAGCAAGTGCCGTTTCGGAGTTGAACGGCACTGTGGCCCGATTATTGCCTCAAAGGCTCACCCTGCGGAGCTGGGACGTTAATTCCAGACAACATTCTTATATCATTGCCTTTCAAAGCGAGAAGACCCACCGCTTAAAATTCAGGCATGTCCAAGACAGGTAATAAAACTGGGAAAACCCTGCCTGGCACTTGGCGACCGCTTGACACAAATCGAGAAATAGAATAATCTTGAGAAATAAGCTTAATCTCGGCAGAAACCGAGAACGGGGGACCCAATTCAACGGGGCTAATCGTCATATGACGAGGGGTAACCTCTTCGGCCCTATCCCTTCAGCTAACCTCGTAAGCATCGAGGGGGGAAACCTTCGGAATTGAACGGAGGTATTTCCTCCACTATTTCGATTCCGGAGGTCCAGGTTATGTTATCCGATCAATTCGCGCCGACGTTTTCGCCTTCCAGTCTTTTAACTGCCCCTTGCAAATTTCGCAACCGTTTACACCATATGTTGCTGAACTTTTATTGGAAAGCCCTTTCAGCCGGACTCTTTTTCTCTATCTTAACTCTCTTACCCTCTTCTGCCTTAGCGGCCGACGTGACCTTGGCCTGGAACCCGAACAGCGAAGACCATGTGGAAGGCTACGGCGTCTACTTCAGCCAGGATGACTCCGGCCCCCCTTACAACCTGTTCGGTTACGTCGCGCTGAACGAGTTAAGTGACTCCAGCAGCCCGGCCTTTACGGTTACAGGCCTTGAAAATGGGGCTCGATATTATTTCGCGGTTACCGCGTACGATACAACGGGAAACGAGAGCGATTTTTCCAATTCGGTTTGCGCTGATGTCGGCGATGTAATAACCCCCTGTGTCAGCGCCAACACCGGCAGCGGTGGCGAGACCGGATCGGGTGGCGCCGCTAACGCAGGAGGCAGTGGCAGCAGCGGCGGTGGGGGCGGCGGTGGTTGTTTTATTGAATCATCGGCGGCCCACCATGCAAGCCTCTACCCAGGAAAGGATATTCTGATCGCTTTAGGCTGCATGGCCGCTTTATTGTGGATCGCCGACAGAAGACACTTCAAGCGCTCTTTCAATTTTTCAAGGCATCAAGAGCCAAAAGACAAATCCGGTCTATAGGGTCAGGCCGACCTCATTTGGAGCTGCGATCGTTCGAATAAAAATGGTTCATGCGGGCTGTCTATCCGGACCTCACAAGCTTGCATAACGGCATAAAAAGCGTGGGATGGAAAATCCATTCTACGCTTTTTACTTTTCGATTTCATCCGAAGGCAGGACGCAAGCCGATGTAGCCGGATCGGCGTCCCTTAAGAACTGGATCACCTGCCGGGCAAGTTCCCTTCCCACCACGTTTTCCTCATCCACGGCGAAGGCGGCCCCCAGTTCCCACAACTCCGGTGTTGCGATGTGGTAGCGGCTCCTGACGATCACGCTGGAACTCGGAGACAACGCATGGATGTTTTGAAGAACACGCTTGGCCGTGCGGGGATCCGGCACGGTCACCACGATGACACAGGCGCCTTGGATACCGGCATGCGTGATGATATCTGCATGCGATGCGTCTCCCAGATGCACCTTTAAGCCCATCCTCAAAGCGGCCTTGATCGAGCGGGGGTTGAGCTCGATCACGCGCGGCTGGATGCCCATCTCCAACAACGCCTTGGCAACCTTGCGGCCGGCTGGCCCGAAACCGACGATGTAAACCCCTCCCGATTGCCCTCTTTCATTCTCGTCCAGCGAACCGGAGCGGTGCCGCGTTCCCGACGCAAAAAGACCGACCACCCATCGGGCAGCCGGACGCGCAAAAGTCACCATGTAAGGCGCGAAAAACATGGACAGGATCGTCATCGAAACAGCCAATGAGAAGACATGCTCGTTGATCAGCCCGCCGCTCCTGGCTTCGCTCGCCAGAACAAAGGAGAATTCGCCGATCTGAGCCAGTGTGATTCCCGCCGCCAACGCATAAACGGGGCTCATCTTAAAAATCACGCCAATTCCGAAGACAATGAGCGTCTTGCCTAAAAAGACCACAGCCAGCCAGAGGGCCACTTCGATCCAGTTGGCCAGGAACCATGCCGGGTCTGCCAGCATGCCGACCGATGTGAAAAACAGGGTCACAAAAAGCGTTCGCAGGGAACCGACATCCGAGCGAATTTGAGAGGCGAACGGCGATTCGGCGAGCAGCATTCCTGCCAGAAACGCCCCCAACGCCGGAGATAGCCCTAATGAATGAGCCGCCCAGGCCGATCCGAAAGCCAGAAGAATGGCCAGCAATACCACCAGCTCGCGGTCGACAAAGAGCCCCCTGCGCATCAGAAGCCGCGGAATGACGTGATAGAAGAGCCCATAGAAAAGGGCCACCAGGCCGCCGGCGGCCGCTGTGGTTTGGCCGATTTTGAGGGCGATTTCCCCGGCAGTGCCTCCGTGGCTCATCACGGTCAGGGAGAGCACAAGGGGCACTACGGCGATATCCTGCAGAAGGAGGATGCCCAGGGCGGCTCTTCCTGAAACGGAATCCATTTCGGCCCTGTCCATCAGGGTCCGCAGGACGATCGCGGTCGAGCTGACCGCCAGCATCTCGCCCAACGCAACGGCCGGACCGATCGGGTGACGAAATGAAAAAATCAGCGCGAAGACCGCCAACGTGAGCACCACTTGAAGAATCCCGCCCAGCAGGGCCAGAGAGCCCATGCGTTTCAGCCGGCCGAAGGAGAACTCCAGGCCGATGGAAAACAGGAGCAAGGAAACGCCTATCTCACCCCAATCGGAAAGCGCCTGGCGATCGAAGAGGGTCGGCCCGAGAAGGGTCCCGGCGAGCAGATAGCCGATGATGGAGCTCTGCTTCAGCCGTTGGGCGGTTGCACCAAGCACGAAGGCGACGGACAGGAGCAGGACCAACTTGGCAAGTGTTTCCCAGATTTCCACGTTCACTCGATGCGTCGACGCAGACGCAGTTCGATCCTTGCGGGTTGATACGTATCAATCCGTCTAGAATAAAACGCCGCTGCGGAAATACAACCGAAAGGCAGGGATGGAGTCAAACGGCAGGTCTCTGCGCGCAACACGGATTCGAAACGGCTCAGGTCGTCTTCGGGCTCGGCGCCCGGGTCGACCCGTTGGTGTCATTGCGCAATTCGAATTCATCGCCGGGGGTTCAAAATCGACTGCAGGCGCATTGATAAATCCTGCAGCGTGAACGGCTTTTGGATAAAACCGCTGCAACCACGATTCATGATTTCGCGTGCTTGACCCTGCATGCTGTATCCGCTGGCGAGCAGCACTTTCACGCGGGGGTGGATCCGTTTGAGCTGATCAAACACTTCACCTCCGCCCATTTCGGGCATGATCATGTCCAAGATCACCAGACTGAAGCCTTCAGGGTTCTCCCGGAAGCGCTCGATGGCTTCGCGCCCGCTGTGCGCTCGAGTCACCGTGTATCCGAGCCGTTCGATCATCCGGGCCGTAACCTCCAGCACCGTCTGCTCGTCATCCGCGAGCAGAATCGCCCCGCTTCCGGCCGCAGGCTTCCAGCGCGGTGCAGCGTCATGGGGAGTGCGTTGATCCGTCGCCGGCAGAAATACGGAAAAGGTGGAACCTCTGCCCATTTCCGATTCCACTTCGATATAACCGTTGTGGCTTTTGACGATTCCGTAGGCCGACGCCAATCCCAAGCCGGTACCCCTGCCCATCTTCTTGGTGGTGAAAAAGGGATCGAAAATACGGGCGATCGTCTCCCCTGCCATCCCGATGCCGGTATCTGCAACGGTGAACAATACGTAGGGGCCTGGTTTGATGGCATATCCCCGGGAGGGAATCGCATGGTGGGTCACGTTGCGGGTCTTCAGGGTGAGCCGGCCGCCGGCCGGCATGGCGTCGGCGGCATTCACGAACAGGTTGAGCAGCACCTGTTCGAGTTGCCCCCTATCGGCGATGATGCTTTTGAGATCTTCGGCCAGCTCCTGATGGATGGTGATGTCCTTGCGCATCCGGCCGAACGTCTCGGATGTCTCGCGCACCAAGTCGTTCATCGCCATCGGCCGTGATTCGTACTTGCCTCTGCGCGCATAGCCCAGCAGTTTGGAGGTCAGATCCGCCCCGCTGCGGATGAGATTTTCGATATTGACCAGAAGGCGATAATGCGGGTGAGCCGCCTCCATGTCGAACAGAATCAGAGAGATATTGCCCTGAATCGCCATCAACAGATTGTTGAAATCGTGAGCGATGCCGCCAGCCAGGGTCCCGATCGCCTCCATTTTTTGAGCCTGTTGCAGTTGGACGGTCAACTTCTTGCGCTCCTCCTCGGAGCGCTTCTCCTCGGAGATGTCCTGGCTGTAAAAAACAAGCTGAACCACCTGGCCATCCGCACGACAGACGGGGTGAACGGAGTTTGAAAACATCTTGCCGTCGGCCTCGTCTTCGAAGTAAATCGCCTTCCCGGTGCGAATCACATCGAGGTTCTTCTGCCGCCGAACCTCGGCCGCTTCCGGCGGCAGGCATGCGACGAACAACCGGCCCGGCAGCTTTTCGGCCGGAATCCCGGTCAGCAGAGCGGCTGCCTGGTTAACGGATAGAATTCGTCCCTGGATATCGATCAGGAACCCCGCATTCGGAGCTGCGTTGAGCAAAACGCGCGATGTCTCCTCATGCAGTTCTGATCTTTGTTCATCGGATGAAAAGAGCGGGTGATCTAAAGCAACAGCCGGCGGGGGTTCATTTCCCGGAGGAGAATCGGTTGCACCAGACGGGGTTTTCATGACGGATCCTTGTTCCCATGATCTTCTGTTCAAGGTCAGATCCGAGTTTCAGCGTTCTGCGTGAGCGAGAAGATTCACCCAGCCTGGTGTAAGCACAAAACATGCCATTATCTCACAACAATGGGAACCAAGAATTACCTATAATTCAGATTCGTTGAAGCGGCCACGCCTCTTCCCTGCAGCGCCGGCACCGCTCGCGAAGGTTTCAACGCGTCATTTTCTTGACCCGGTTTACAGGCCCGGCAATTAACCGGCCCTTTTCGCGTAGCCGGCGGCTTCCAAACCGGCCACACAGCCCTCACCCACAGCCTTGGCCACTTGCCAGGGGGGCCCGGTGATGTCGCCGGCCGCATATATTCCGCTTACGCTGGTTTCCATTTTCTTGTTGGTCTGGATGTGCTTCATCTCTTCATCCAGCTGGACCCCCAGCAGCCCGGCCAGTTCCACAACGCCCCGGGCGCCTAATTCGATGAACACCCCCTGAACCATCAGCCGCGAGCCGTCGTCCATGACCACCCCCTCAACCTCGTCCTTGCCGATGATCCCCTGGACCTGGCGGTTTTCATGAAGGACCACCGCGCGTCGGCGCACCTCGGACGCGAGTGCGGGGCTGATATCGAGCGTCTCGCAGACCAGATGCACCGTCCGGGAATAAGCGAGCAGCGTCAAGGCGCCGCTGGCCGCCGCGCTGCCGTTGCCGATCACCGCCACCTCGGCTCCCCGGTAAAAGTTGCAGTCGCATTCGACACAGTAGCTTACCCCTCGGCCGAGCAGCTCCTTCTCGCCCGGCACTCCCAGCCGCTTGCGCGCCGTCCCGGTAGCGATGATCACGGCGCCGGCGTCGATGGTATTGCCGCTTTCCAGCGCGATCTTGAAACGGACTCCATCCGCCGTGATGGATAAAACATCCTCATCCCGGAACTCTGCCCCAAACCCTGCCGCCTGCTGCCGCCCGGTCTTGATGATGTCCTCACCGGTCGTGTTGAACATGCAGCAATAGTTCTCGACATGGTGGTGGTAAATGCTGCTCTTGCTCTCTTTGCCGAGGACGAGCACGGCGGCTTTTTTGCGCGCTGCATGGATCGCCGCTTGGAGGCCGGCCGGGCCGGTGCCCAGGATGACGACATCGAATTTTTTCATCTCCGTCATGTGCAGTTTTCCCTCCCGGAAAATCGATAGAATCCCCGCCCGGACCGGGGGCCGCAGGACTGCGGCAGTCCGGGTGAAGGAACCGCCCGATTAGGTTGAGGGAAAGTTAAGACTCCAGCGGCACTTTTCAATTCGGCGGCCGGGGCGTTGCCATCATCTTCAGGGCCTGCTCGGCCAGCATCCTCTTTTTCAGGCGCGGGGGATAATGCCGATAAACACGGCCGTTGTCGATGTTGAAGCTCTGGATGAATGGCCGGCGCAGCGGCGTGCCATAGATGCTGGCCATTAGAGCGGTTCCATCCGCCGGGTTGCCGGTACGATGGATGCCCTGATCCAGCGGCAACGTTAAGTCGGTGTCCCCCGGCCTCAGCACCGAGCGCGCGGACAATTTCACCTGCGCCTGCCAGGGTTCAGCGCCGTCGTCTTCGCGCCGATAACGGATGACTTCGAGGGCTCCGAAGGCCGGTCCAAAAACGCCCCAGGAAGTGTGATCATGTACGCAGGTATGCTCGCCCGGACCGAAGATGTAAAGCCGCAGCGAAAATGCGCGGCCTGAATCCAGGTAGAGAATCAGTTCGTTATCGAACAGGGTCTCTTGGCGCAGATTGGGGAAAGGGGGACCGGCGAGAATCCCCGTCAGAACGCCCACGAACAACTCCCGCCGGAAAAGCAGCTGCGGCAGCTCGTTTCGAAAATAAGCGATCCGGCCTTCGCTGTCGGGGATGCATTTGATGGCCGCCGTCCAACTCCGGCAAACCGCCTGCAATTCTTCCAACGCCGTGTGATCCATATTTTAATTCTCTTTTCCCGTGTACCCATTGGAAAACGGCGGCTTCAGCCGCCATTTTCCAGCCGGACGTATTGGTCGTAAAACGGCGCCCCGCCGCCCAGGTCCGTCAAACCGGCGGCGATCAGCTGATTGGCGCCGCCGCCGCGGCTCATCCAATCCCCCCGGCGGTAGACGACCGTGCCGGGATGCAACCCGCGCATCAACCGGACTTTCACCGGCAGCCGTCCCAAATGCGAAACCAGCACCGCCGACCTTGATGCATCCAGCATCGCCAGTGCGGGACATTCGGGCGCCACCCACACCACGGGCAAGGACCGCTGGTCCTCCGGCAGGATTTGGGAATGGATGGCGGCCCGCCGCACCAGGGTGAGCAGCCGCAAAGGATAGTCGTCCGGAGCCGGAGGCTCGTCATGCAATTGCCCGGGAAACCGGTATTTCCCGTCGCCATGGGCGAATCGAAGCCCCGCGTAGGCGATCCGCGGTCGCTGGGAGCGGACGAATCGTCGGGCCTTGAGCTCATCCAAGCTGATAGCAAGATAGGGCGAGGTCAAAGCGGTCCGCAGGCAGTCCTCCGGCGACGGCATGCACACGGGCGGGTCCAAGCGTTTGCCCACTTCGGTTACGATCCACAAGTCGCTCCGGGCCTCCGCAGGCGGCTCGATCACCGCCGCGGCATACTGGACGTACTCGTGCAGAAAGGAACCGACGACATCCGCCTGTTCGAGCATGAGGGTGCAGGGCAGCACCAGGTCGGCGCGTTCGGCCGTGTCGTTCATAAAGGCATCCACCACCACTTTGAACTCAACGCGCTCGAAAGCACGCGTGGTCTCCCCGACGCCGGGCGCCTGGTTGACGACGTTGGTGCCGTTAACCCAGATCATCCGGATCGCCGGGTCCCGGGCAGATAGAATGTCCCGCCCGATGGTGGCGATGTGCAAGGCTCTCCGGCCCTGGTGTCCCTCGCCCCTGATCCAGCCGAGGTTGAGATTGCGGTAGGAGTGCAGATGGAAGTAGGCGCCCCCGCCGGATCGGCCGACGTTGCCGGAGAGCAGCGCCAGGGCGTTAATGAAGCGCACGTTTTCCCCGCCGTAGCGGTAGCGCTGCAGACCCGCCCCGATGAATGTGGCCAGCGGGTTGACCGTCGCATAAGAGGTGAATAGATGTTCGGCGTCCGCAACGGACACGTCGCAAAGCGCCAGCAATTCCCCCGACGACCGGCGCTGGATCAGCTCGCGGAATTTTTCCGGATGGCGGGCGTGGGTGCGGGCCTCCTCCGCCGCAAATCCATCATGGAACAGCCGCTGAATCACGGCGGCCGCCAGAAAACGATCGGTGCCCGGCCGGATTCGGATGTGCCGGTCGCAGAAACGCTCGCTGCCGTCGCCGCCGGGCGAGATCGTCAGCACCCGGGCGCCCCTGCGGCGGGCCGCGTGGACGAGCGCGGCCGTGTGGATGGAGCTGCGCGAAAAATCCTTGCCCCAGTTGACGATGAGGGCCGCATTTTTGAGGTCCTCGATGTCGTTGTTCTCCCGGGAGCCGAAATCCTCAACTCCGGCGATGAAACCGGCGGCATCGCAGAGCGAGCCTCTGATCCGGCTGGTCCCCAGCTGGAAGAAAAACAGGCCGACCGCCTCCTTGAGCACGCCCTTGGCCCCATCGCTGTGAATGTGCAGAATGGAGGTCGGTTCACGGCGCAGGCTCTGGATTTTTTCGGCGCAGAGCTCCAAGGCCGCGTCCCAGCCGATTTCCTGCCAGCCGCTTTTGGTCTTACGCCGCGGCTTCACGATCCGGCTGGGGCTCTGCAGCCGCCGGATCTGGCGCCGGGTCTTGGCGCACATGACCCCGCGGGTGAAGGGGCTGTCGGGGTTTCCGATCAGCCGCAGCCGTCCATCCTCCTTCTGCTCCAGAATCAACGAGCAGGCGTCCGAACAGTCATACGTGCAGGCGGTGATTTTCCGCATGGAACCGTCAGAGTTTTTCCTTCACCGATTCGACCTTGCGCTGCATCCGCCCGGCAGGCCCCTGGCGGTAGTCGACTTTGAGCGACAGGACCACGCGGTTGCAGTCCTGACGCATGGTTTCGAAGCAGCGTGTGACGACGCCCATGACCTCCTGCCATTCCCCCTCGATACTGGTGCCCATGGCGCGGAATTCGTAAGGCAGACCGCTTTCCTGGATGATTTTGATCGAACGCGCCACGTAAGGGCTCAGACTCTCGCCCTTGTCCAGGGGATACATCGAAAAATCCAAGATGACACTCATCGCGTGACTCCTTCCCCCATTTGACATTCTGCGGTTCATTATTTTACAAATGCTTACCACGAGATGAATGCGATGTAAAAAAGGCCGGCCGTCGTTTCTGTTCCAAACTCAGAATCAGGACGCACGAAGGCCGTTTGGCGAAGCGTGCCCCGATTGCGCTGCAGTGACGGCGGCTTGAAGCGCAACCCCGAAGTTGGGCCCGCGAGAAAACCGACCCGCAAGGAGGCTTCGATGCCCGAGATCCTGCCTTTGAATTACCGCCTGCGCCTGGTTCCTGACCTGAGCCGATTCATTTTCGAGGGTCATGTCGAAATCCGGCTGCACCTGCCGGATCCCGCCGACGAGGTCGTCCTGAACGCCGCCGAGCTCGCCATCTGGACCTGCGGCGTCCAGCGCGGCGATGGTTTCAGCCCGTGTGCCTATCGGGTCGAACCGGCCCGGGAGGAGTTGCGCATTCAGCTACCCGAAGCCATGTCGGGCGAGATTCTGCTGGGCATCGAGTATTCCGGCCGGATCAACGACCGGATGGCGGGGTTTTATCGCAGCCGATACCTCCACAAGGGCCGCCGACGCCACATCGCCATCACCCAGTTCGAGGAAAGTGATGCCCGCCGAGCATTTCCATGCATGGATCACCCCGGCCGCAAAGCGACCTTCGACATCGAGATGGTCGTCGGCCGCGGCTTGGCGGCGGTCGCCAACACCGACATTGAAGCTCAGGAAATGCTCAAGGGCGGCAAGAAACGCCTAATTTTTAGGACCACGCCGAAAATGTCCACCTATCTGGTCTTCTTCGGCGTGGGCGAGTTTGAAACCCTCCAGGATCCGATCGACGGCCGCGTGCGGGTCCTCACCCTGCCGCCCTCGCAGAAACACGCCCGCTTCGGGCTGGAGTTCGCCCGCAACGCGCTGGCGTTCAGCGAATCCTACTATGGCATCCCCTATCCGCTCTCAAAGATGGACCTCATCGCCGTACCTGATTTCGCCTTCGGTGCCATGGAGAACTGGGGCGCCATCACCTTTCGCGAAAATCTCTTGCTGCACTACCCGGGGATCACGTCCAAATCCGGGGAGGTGCGGATCTGCGAGGTGATCGCCCACGAGATCGCCCACCAGTGGTTCGGCAATCTGGTCACTCCGTCGGACTGGAAGTATCTTTGGCTCAATGAGAGTTTTGCCACCTATTTCGGCTACGGCGTCGTCGACCATTATTACCCCGGCTGGGGGATCTGGCAACAGTTCCTGCACGGCACCACGGCCACGGCCATGCACCGGGACGCCTTGCTCGAAAACGTCGCCATCGAGATCCCCGGCGGCGAACACCTCGTGATCAACACCAGTACCGCCCCCATCATCTACAACAAGGGGGCCAGCATTCTGAGGCAGGTCGAGGGCTACATCGGACCCGCGTATTTCCGAAAAGGCCTGCAGCAGTATCTCCGAACGCATGCCTACCAAAGCGCCGAAAGCCGCCATCTCTGGGAGGCGTTCGAGACGGCCTCCGAGCGGCCGGTCACCGCTCTGATGAAGAATTGGGTCGAACAACCGGGCTTCCCGCTGGTCACCGTCGACCGCGACAAAGATGCGCTCGTGCTGTCCCAGCGGCGGTTCACCTATCTTCCTAACGACTCCGGCCAAAAATGGCTGATCCCGCTCAACCTGAGAACCTTCACCGCCGGCGGCGAGTCGCGCGGCGTTTCGGTTTTGATGGACGCGGCCGAAATGCGGATAGACCTGGAAAGAGGAGCGACCGCCTTCAAACTGAACGACGGCCAGACCGGGTTTTATCGGGTGAAATATGCCCATGCGGACGATATGCGACGATTGGGCGAGTTGGTGAGGCAGAAAACCTTGCCGCCGGAAGACCGCTGGGGGCTTCAGAACGATCTGTACGCCTTAGCCGTCGCCGGCGATGTCGGCTTCGACGACTATCTCGCTTTTCTGGAGCACTACCGCGGGGAAGACAGCTATCTGCCACTCGCCAGCATGGCCGCCAACCTTTCCCATGCTCATTTGACGGCCGGCCGGGAGACGGCCGCACAGATCGCAGCCCTGGCCGGCCCCTGGCTCGGCGAAGTGCTCGACCGCATCGGCTGCCGACCCCCACCGGAAGAGGATCAGACAACGGCCATCCTGCGAGACCAGCTCCTCTTCGACGCGGTTCAATACGGCTGCAGGGAGGCCGAGGCCTTTGGGATCGAACGCTTCGAGGAGCTTCGGCAGGGCGGATCGGTTCATCCGGATATCCTGCGCAGTGTCCTTCAGATCGGGGCCTGGAACGGCGACGGTCGCGTCTTCAGCTGGTTCGACCGACGGTTCCAGAAGTGCGAAAGCGAGCATGAGCGCCTGATCCTTCTATCCGCAATGGGCTGCTTCCGAGGGCGTGAGGTAATCGAAAAGGTGCTCGACTACGTTCTCGCCACGGTCCCGCCTCGCAACAAGTTCATTCCGGTGGTGGCGTTGGCAGCCAACCCCTCGGCCGCCTCCCTTTTGTGGGACTGGTACGTCAGCCACCTGCCGCAAATCGAGCAGTTTCATCCGATGCTCTACGAACGGGTGGTCGCGGCCATTGTTCCGGCAGCGGGCATTGAGCGCCCCGACGCTGTGCGCGGGTTTTTTTCGGAATACCTGCTGCAGAAGCCCGGGAAGGCTCGGGACGTGATCCGGCTCTCCCTGGAGCGCATGGAAATCAATTGCCGAATGCGGCAGCGCTGCCGCCCTTGACACGATTCAAAGGTTTCCGCTATAGAGCCACCATGTGGTGTTTCCACGCCCGTCTTGCCCGAACGTGTCCAATGGATCGTGCTATACTCCTCGTTTTTCCGGTCTCCGTGAACCACGGTTGGAGCTTGTCGCCGATATGAACCGTCGCACGTTCCTCAAACTGACCGGCCTGGGCAGCGTTTCTTTCGCCGCCGGCTGTAGCCCCGAGTCCCCCAAGCACCTCTATAGCCTGGTTCATGCACCCGACGACATGGTGACCGGCAAGGCCACTTGGTACGCGTCCACCTGCCGCGAGTGCCCGGCCGGCTGCGGCGTCATCGCCAAGAACCGCGAGGGCCGGGTGGTCAAACTAGAGGGCAACCCCCTCCACCCGCTCAACCGCGGCAAACTCTGCATGCGCGGCCAGGCGGCGCTGCAGGCGGTTTACAACCCGGACCGGCTGCGATCGCCCCTCTTGAGGGAAAAGGACGGTTTCACCCCGATCGACTTCGAACAAGCCCAGGCGCTCTTGAAGGCCAAGGCCTGGGAGGCGGCCCGCAAAGGCCCCAACCGGGTGCGGCTGCTGACCGAGACCGTCGGCGAAAGCCAGATGGAACTGTTTCGGACTGCGCTCCGCAATTGGAATTCTCTGGATGCGGTCGTGTTCGAACCCTATGCCTACGAAGCGCTGAAGACCGCCAACCGCGAAGTGTACGGCATAGACGGCTTGGTGTCCTACCGCATGGATCAGGCGGATGTACTGTTATCCTTCGGCGCCGAGTTTCTGGAAACCTGGTTGTCGCCGGTGGAGTACGCCTGGAAGTTCAAGGCGATGCACGCGACGCGCGGCTCGGAAAAAGGCGTTTTCTTCCTTGTAAGCCCGCTGCAGACGATGACGGGAGCCAATGCGGATCACTGGCTCAGCTGTGTTCCCGGCAGCGAGGCCGTGGTGGCCCTGGGCCTGGTGCGGCAGATGCTGGACATTCAGCGCGGCAAGCACCTTCCGCCGGCCTTGCGCCAGGCCCTGCTGAAAGCCACCGACCTTTATCCCCAGGAGACCGTGATCAAACTCTCCGGCATCCCCATGGAAGCCTACGAGCGATTGGTCGTTCGGCTGGCGGAAGCCAGGCAGCCCCTGGTGCTCGGTTCCGGCAGCGGGCTTTCCGACGAAAACGGCCTGCGGACGAACCTGGCCGCCAACCTGCTGAACCTCATTTTGGGTCCGGAGCTGAGGCTCATCGACGCCACCCATCGCCATCGCGTGGAAACCGCCGGCCCGCGGGCGGCAGTGTTGGATTTTCTAAAGACCTTGTCGGGCGGGGGCGCGGATCTGCTGATCCTCAACAACGTCAACCCTGCGTTCAGCCTGCCTCCGGGAAGCGGCGTAGACGCCGCCCTGGAGGTTCCGGGTCTCTTCGTCGTCAGCTTGGCCAGCTTCCTCGACGAAACCGCCCGGCAGGCCGACCTCGTTCTGCCGGTCCGGATGCCGCTGGAAACCTGGGACGATTACAGCGGCTGGTCGACCGTCGCCTCCACGGTTCAACCGGCGATGGGAGCGCTTTGCGGCGCCCCCCACCTGGGGGACCTCTTTCTGGAGGCTGGTTTTGAGGGCCAGCCCCCGGCGCCGGACTTCAAGACCTACGTGGCCCGCCGGCTGCAGGCGCAGGGGCAGGTCCGGGACAAACTCGAATGGCTGCGCGCCCTGCAGCAGGGCGGTGTCTTCCCGGCGGTCGGTCAAATGCCCGCCGCCCCGCCGATGGCCGTTTCGGAGCAGCTGCCCGCTGCGCTCAGTGCCCCCTATTCGCCGGCACCGGCGGCAGGTCTTTCCTTTGCCGCCGTGCCGTCCCTGCGGCTGTTCGACGGCCGCGGAGCAAACAAACCCTGGCTTTGCGAAATTCCGGACCCCGTCTGCCGGGTGGCCTGGCAGTCGCCGGTCCGGATGCACCCCGACACGGCCCGCGCGCGGGGGCTCCAAACGGCCGACATCGTCCAGGTCCGATCGCACGGGGGCAGCCTCGCGGCTCCAGTCTATGTCACGGAAACCATTCGCCCGGGGCTGCTGGTCATGGAGACCGGTCAAGGCCACAGCGCCTACGGCCGCTATGCCGAGAACCTGGGCGCCAACCCCTTCGCTCTTCTTTCCGCGACGGTCAACCCTGCCAGCGGGGGGCCGTCCTCCCACCTGGTCGATGTCTCGGTGGAAGCCACCGGCCGCCGCATCGCGCTCGCGCACACCGACGGAAGCCGCATCCAGCACGGACGGGCCTTTCTTCTGACCACCACCCTGGCCGATCTGCGCAAAGGGGGGCCGCCGGCCAAGACCGGCCTGACCATGGAGAATTTCCCGCTTGCGCTGCCGCTCCCGGAGGGCTACGACCCCAAGCGGGACTTCTACCCGCCTCACGACCACGACCACTACCGCTGGGCGATGGCGGTCGACTTGGACCGTTGCATCGGATGCGGCGCCTGCGCGGCGGCCTGCTACGCCGAGAACAACGTCGGCATCGTCGGCGAGGCGCGCATCGTGCAGGGCCGGGAAATGGCCTGGCTGGAGATCGTGCGCTACCACGACGAGCGCCGTATGCAGCGGGTGATGTTCATGCCCATGCTCTGCCAGCACTGTGACAACGCGCCCTGCGAATCGGTCTGCCCGGTCTATGCCCCCCATCACTCCGCCGAGGGGTTGAACAACCAGATTTACAACCGCTGCATCGGCACGCGCTTCTGCTCCCAGAACTGCCCCTACAAAGTGCGGCGCTTCAACTGGTTCGATTGGGAATTGCCGGAGCCCCTGAACCTGCAACTGAACCCTGATGTGACCGTGCGCAGCAAGGGCGTCATGGAGAAGTGCTCGTTCTGCATCCAGCGCATCAAGGAGGCGCGCACCCGGGCCAAGAACGAGAACCGGCCGATCCGCGAGGGCGAAGTCACACCGGCCTGCGTCCAGACCTGCCCGACCGACGCGCTGGTGTTCGGCAATCTGATGGACAAGGACAGCCGCGTACGCCGGCTGTGCGACGACCCGCGGGCGTATCAGGCGATGGGATATCTGAACACGAAGCCGGCGGTGATTTATCTCAAGAAGGTGCTGCATGAAGTTTAGGAATGGGTCCAGGGTTCGAGTGAACAGAGTGGGAAATACAGCTGCCGGATGATGTTGAATGTTATGAACGCCATGATCGCGATCAATAATGCAATTTGGGGCGAACGGAGAAAGTACGGCGCTGCACCAGTCTTCTTTCTCTATTTTCCTCGACCCCTTGAACCCTCGACCCCTTGAACCCTGTAAACAATATGACCGACCTCACTTACGCCCAGATCGACCAGACCGTCCTGAACACCCTCGAGCGGCCCCGGCCGCGCTATTGGATCCTTGTCGCGCTCTTACTGGGCGGGGTGCTGCTGGGGGCCGGCGCCTGGGCCTATCAGATCTTCGTCGGCATCGGGGTCGGCGGCCAGAACATCCCGGTGGCCTGGGGCACCTACCTCATCAATTTCGTGTTCTGGGTCGGTATCGCCCACTCCGGAACGCTCATTTCAGCGATTCTGCATCTGTTCCGCGCCGGCTGGCGCAACCCGATCGCACGCGCGGCGGAAACCATGACCGTGTTCGCGGTCTGCTGTGCCGGGCTCTTTCCCTTTATTCATCTGGGACGGGTCTGGCAGGTCTACTACATGCTGCCGCTCCCCAATCAACGCCTGCTGTGGCCCAATTTTCTGTCCCCATTGATGTTCGACGTCGTGGCCATCAGTACCTACCTCACGGTCAGCTCCCTGTTCTGGTACACCGGGCTGCTGCCGGATTTGGCTGTCGTGCGCGACCGTTCCAGCGGCGTGCGGCACCGGATCTTCCGGGTCCTCTCGCTGGGCTGGACCGGTGCCCACCACCAGTGGCTGAACTACGGCCGCGGCTATCTCTTCTTCGCGGCGCTGGCGACCCCGCTGGTGATCTCGGTGCACAGCGTCGTGTCCTGGGATTTCGCGCTCGCCATCGTCCCCGGATGGCACACCACCATCTTCGCGCCTTACTTCGTGGCCGGCGCCATCCACTCCGGGCTTGCCATGGTGCTGACCCTGATGATCCCGCTGCGCCGAATTTTCCGCTACGAGGCCATCATCACTCTGAATGTCCTGGAAAACGTGGCCAAGACCATGATCCTGACCGGACTCATCGTCGGCCTGGCCTACGGCACGGAGTACTTCATCGCCTGGTACAGCCACAACGCGGTGGAGTGGGAGTCCTTCCGCTGGCGGGCGATGGGCGAGTACGCCTACGGCCTTTATTTCATGGTTATCTGCAACGTCCTGCTGCCGTCGCTGTTCCTGGTCCGGGCGGTGCGCCGCAGCATCCCCTGGCTGTTCGCTCTTTCGCTGGTGGTGAACTTCGGCATGTGGTGGGAGCGCTTCGTCATCATCGTCGGCGGGGTCGCTCATGACTTCGCCCCCCACTCCTGGGGTCTCTATGCACCCCGGCTCGTAGAGTACTGCATCATGGTCGGCAGCTTCAGCCTGTTTTTCTTCCTGTTTCTGCTCTTCTGCAAACACCTGCCCTCCGTATCCATGACCGAGATAAAGGAGACCGTGAATCATGCCCGCTGAAACCTGCATCATGGGGCTGTTCAAGGACGAGGGCAAAGCCGTCAAGGCGATCCTGGAGCTGCCCGCGGCGGGGTTCAGCCTGCGCCGGGCGCACAGCCCCATCCCCAGTCATAAAATCATGGACGCCTTGAAACTGAAGAAAAGCCGCACGGGATGGTTCACTCTAGCCGGGGGCATTGTCGGATTTTTCACCGGATTCGCCCTGGCCATCTTCACTGCGGTTCAATGGAACCTGATCGTCAGCGGCAAGCCGATCGTTTCGCTGATCCCCTTTTTCATCGTCGGCTTCGAGTTTACGATTCTCTTCTCGGTCTTCGGCAACGTGATCGGCCTCTTGGTCTGCGCGCGCCTTCCGGACTATCGCGGGCTCGAGGCCTACGACCCGCGCTGCTCCGGGGGGCACTTCGGGCTGCTGGCCGCCTGCGAAGCCGGCCGCGAGGGCGAGTTGATGGATTTCTTTCAGAAGAAGGGCGGGGAGGTTAAGGTATTCGCATGAACGCCATCACGCCATCGGCTCCCTCCGGCCCCGGCGCCGCGCCGCAGCGCTCGCTCTTCACGCTCGGAGCGGTATTGGCCGCCGCCGGCCTGGCGGCCTTCGTCGTCGGTCTCTTCGGCCCTCAACCGCAGAGGGCCTGGCAGGCCTTTCTCATCAATTTTCTCTTGTGGTCGGCCATGGCCCAGGGAGCGGTGCTTTTTGCGGCCGTCACCCACACGGTCAAGGCCCGCTGGGCCGGTCCGCTCAGCGGCCTTGCGCAGGCCTTCGCCGGGTTCTTTCCGCTGTCGCTGGTCTGTTTCCTGGCCCTGCTGATCGGCAGAAACCACCTCTTTCCCTGGCTGCACGAGGACCTGCACGGCAAGGAGATCTGGCTGAACATACCGTTCCTGTTCAGCCGTGACGGGATCGGGTTTCTGGCCCTCTACGGATTCGGATGGGCCTTCCTGTCTCAGGATCTGAAACTGCGGATGAAGGCGACCGAATCGGCCGTCGGCCTGCGCCGGCTGTTGGCCGGGCGGCTTCCGCAGACCGACGCCGAGATCGAACGCGTCCGGAGCCGCAAGGCCCTGTGGGGCGGCCTTTACTGCTTCGCGTTTGCCCTGGTGCTCAGCCTGATCGGCTTCGATCTCGTCATGAGCATGGACCCGCACTGGATTTCGACCCTTTTCGGCGCCTACCATTTCGTGAAGGCCTTTTATGTCGGGCTGGGGGCGCTCATCATTCTCGCTGCCATCATCCATCTGCATCAAGGCGGCCGAACGGGAATCGCCGTCTCCCATTTCCACGACGTCGGCAAACTCTTCTTTGCCTTCTGTCTGCTTTGGGCGGACTTTTTCTACGTCCAGCTGACCGTCATCTGGTATGGGAACATCCCCGAGGAAACCAGCTATGTGATTCTGCGCACGGTGACACCCCCCTGGAACACACTGGCCTGGGTCGTTTTCATCGTCTGCTTCGCCATTCCGTTCATCGTGCTCATCAACCGGCGCGTCAAGACGATGCCCGGCGCCATGATCGTCCTGTGCGGCACGGTGATTCTGGGAATCTGGCTCGAACATCTCTTGCTGCTCGGCCCGGCGCTCAACCACTCAGCGGCAGAGCTGCCGTTGGGGCTCACCGACGGCCTGGTCTTTATCGGTTTTCTGGGATGGATGGTTCTGGCCGTGGCCTATACCTTGAAAACGTTTCCGGAGCTTCTGCCTCCGGCCAGCGAGGGGGTTCGCTGAACCATGCCGAGCGGAAAAGGCTGACATGTCGAGAGGAAACCGCGCTGCGGTACTGATTACGATGGGGAGCGCTGTGTTCACCGCCGCTTTTCTGTACTTTTTCTATGCCTGGCCCGAAAAAATCGGCCCGGAGCAGCCGATCCCTTTCAGCCACAACGTGCACAGCGGCATCAAGGAGATTCAGTGCCAGTACTGCCACCCGTATGTGGCCTACTCGAACTTCCCCGGCATTCCGCCGGTGGAAAAATGCCTGCACTGCCACAACTACATTATCGTGAACTTTCCCTGGATCCAGAAGGAGCACACCTATTTCAACACCCGGACCCCCACGCCATGGGTCAAGGTGAACGTTGTCGCCGAGCACGTGTTCTTTAACCACCAGCGGCACATCAACAGCAAAGTCGCTTGCGAGCAATGTCATGGCGAGGTCAAGAACCTGCAGCGGCTGCCGCAGAAAGTATGGCAGATGGGGATGTGCATTGAATGCCATCGCGAAAAGAAGGCGAGTGTGGATTGCTGGCTGACGTGCCACAACTGAGGGCTGGCTTTGTAAATAGGCCAATCTCTGCGTTGCGCGGCATTTCGCTGTTGCTGCGGCGTACAGCGGGTACGCCTCGCAACGCGAAATTTGCGCGCCTTGATCTTGGCCTCTTTACGAAGCCAAGCCGTCAAGACGAAACGAAAGTGGCCATTAGGACCGAATTGAAGACAGGAGTGCGAAGTGAGCACCGCTGAAGAAAGCATCCCTCACGGCAACCAGACCGCCAAGGCGTTCACGCTGACATCAGCCCTGTGGTTCGCCGTTGCAACCACCTTTGGGCTGATCGCGGCCACTTACCTGATAGCGCCGGAATTCCTGACGAACATCGAGTACATCCATTTCGGCCGCATGCGGCCCATGCATGTCAATGCCGTGCTCTTCGGCTTTGCGACCCCGGGATTGCTCGCCGCCGCCTTTTACTACCTGCCGCGGCTCATGAAAACCCAACTTTACAGCGAAAAGCTGGGGGTGTTTTCGGCCGTCTTCTGGAACCTCACGGTGGCAGCCGGAACCGCCGGGATTGCCTTGGGACACAGTCAGGGCCGGGAATATGCGGAATTTCCCTGGGTGGTGGACATCATGGTGGTGATCAGCTTCAGCCTGGTGATCATCAACTTTCTCATGACCATCCGCCGGCGCACCGAACCCATCCTGTTCGTCTCGATCTGGTATGCTGCTGCGGCCGTCGTGCTTACCGCATGCGGGTATTGCATCGGCAACGTGATCTGGAAACCGGACACGGGCGCCCTGGTGGGGATTCCGGACGCCATCATCCTGTGGTTCTACGGTCACAACATCTTCGGGCTGCTGCTCTCTCCCCTTGGGCTGGCTGTGGCTTACTATGTGTTGCCCATCGCCACCCGCAGCCCACTTTACAGCCATACGCTTTCTTTGCTCGGATTCTGGTCGTTGATCATTGTCTACACCCACATCGGAACCCATCATCTGCTCCAGGTGCCCGTGCCTACTTGGCTCAAGACTATCGCCATCGTGGACAGCGTGGCCATGGTAATTCCGGTCATGGTCTTCCTGATCAACATCTGGTACACGGTCAAGGGCAAGCTCGGCGACGTTCATGCTGACATCGGAGCCAAGTTCGTCTTCACCGGAACCATCTTTTATTTTTTCGCCAACATCCAGGGCTCGATGATGGCTCTGCCGGATGTACAGCGCATCACCCACTTCAACAACTGGGTGGTCGGCCATGCCCACATCGGGGTCTTTGCATTCTCCGGTGTGACCGCGCTGGGAGGTCTGTACTTCATCCTGCCGAGGATCACGGGCCGGCCTCTGCACAGCCTGTTCCTGGCGGACCTGCAGTACTGGCTCGTGCTGATCGGGGTCACCGGCTTCGGGATCGTGCTCACGATCGTTGGGCTGATCCAGGGCCAGGCCTGGTATAACGGCGAAACCCTCTACCGCACCCTGCCTGAGATCCAGCCCTACTACGTGGTGCGCGCCGCATTGGGCGCTTTGATCGTGGTCGGCGCCTACCTCGGGCTCTACAACATTCTGCGGTCGCTTTATCTCAACCGGGGAGCCTCTGCATGAGAATGACCCCTGTCTTCATCCTGGTCGGCGTTCTGTCCCTACTGACCGCCATCGCGCTGACGATGGTATATTGGCCTTATGCCCGCCATGACCGGACCCCATCGGAGCTTTTCCGGCCGCGGACGTCGGAGGAAGAAGCCGGGCGTAAAATCTATGTGCAAAACGGCTGCGTCTACTGTCACACTCAATCCATCCGGACCTTCGACTGGGAAACCGGCCCGGAGCGTATCGCTCAGTCCGGAGATTATGCCGCCGACGAACCCATTCTGTTGGGTTCCCAGCGCACGGGCGTAGATCTCTCGCATGATGGGGGCGAGCACCCGGATGATTGGCAGATAGCGCACTTCATCAATCCCCGTTTCACACGACCCAGCTCCCTCATGCCGAATTTCGGCTGGCTGGGCATAGAGCGCCTGCAGACGCTCACGACCTATGTCCAGAGTCTGGGGCTTAAAATGGCGGATCATCGCCTTGAGCGCCAGCGCCACTGGAAACAGGAGTCTATCAAGGCCTATGAAGCCGGGCCCGACGCCAACGTCCGCTGGCTGGTGGCCCAGGTTCCTGAAGGTTGGCACCGCATTCCCAATCCTTATCCGACCACACCTGCCAGCTTGCAACGGGGGCACCGGATATATCAGTACTTCTGCATCGGCTGCCACGGCCCAGTCGGCGACGGCATGGGCCCTGGCCAGCCCTGGATGTACCCCCCGCCGCTCAACTTCACGATCTTGAAGGGCCGGGAGACTTCAGGCGGCATTCTATACTATCAAATCATGAACGGCATCACCGGGACGGCCATGCCCTATTTCAAGCGCGATCTGGAATCCCAGAAGATCTGGGAGGTGGGAAATTACGTCGCCTATTACTTCATCAACCAAAGCGACGCCAATCAGGAGCCGAAAGGAATCGACGCGGCGTGGGAGCCTTAGGACATTTGATTCCGAATTTCAAATTTCAAATTTGAGATAAATGCTATGTACTTTCCTTACTTCATCACTTACATGGCCATCGGTTTCGCAATCAGCCTGGCGGTATTTATATGGGCGCTGGACCGCGGGCAGTTCCGCGACCAGAGCCGGGCGCGGTTTCTGCCCCTGGAAGGCACCCCAGCCGCTGCGCCGGCCAGACTGAACCGCAAGGGGCTGATCGAAACCTGGGGGCTGTTCGCGCTGGCCTGCTGCGGGCTGGCCGCCAGCGCTAGCGTGATTGTTTTTGCTTTGACCCACAGCCGATAGGTAACCTATGCGTAATTTTGATATTTTGAACATCCAGCATGTCGTCTTGTACCTGTTCCCGACCCTGGCGTTTATCCTGATCTTTGCCGCCGGCCTGGGATATGTCTACATCCGACGCGGGACATCGGAGGATCGTCGGACCCGCATCGTTGAAGAATACCCCGGCGGCATCGAGGGCCGCAACGCACCGTTTCCGTTGGTGGTGACCCTGATCATCGCCGGTACGTTCATCTGGAGCCTGCTTTATATCGTTTTGACCGGACTTTTTAAGGTGAAAATATGAGCCCGCACCCGGAGCATGCGACCTCGCGGGCGAAGACGTGGCTGCTGGTGGCGGGCATGCTGGGCATCGTTTTCTTCCAGGGCTGGCTCGCCTACACGGTTATCGGCGATCTGGGTCAGCCGGATTGGGACTACCGGCCGATCCCGGATGTCTATGGCGAGTCGGCCTATGCCATGTATGCGCCGGTCCCCTATCCGCAGCATGTCCGCGGTTTGCAGGGGCAGGAATCCCTCCCGCTCAGGGTCCTGACGATCCAGGGGGTTCCATGAAAACGCTGCTGGCATTGGCCGTGGTCTTGGTCGGCGCGCTGGGGGCCTACCATGCCCTGGTGTTCTACGACAACGACTTCCGCTACGGCCGCATGCGCGAAACGCCGGCCGTAAAACCGCACGAAGAGCCGCTGATTGGAATGGAGGCCGGAATCGTGCCGGTAGCCGGCGGCGAGGCGCTTTTGCGCGCCACGCCCGAATCAATGATCAAGCCTCCTTTGGCGATGGAGGCGGCGGAAGTCATTTCCCGCGGGAAGGCCGTGTACTTCACCTTTTGCGCGCAGTGCCATGGGCCGAACTACGACGGAAACGGCACCGTTGGTCAGAGTTTCGCACCGCTGCCGACCGATTTCCGCTCGCCCGCCGTGCAGTCCAAGTCGGCCGGGGCGCTTTTCAAGAGCGTGAGCTATGGCATTGCCGGCGGACGCCAGCCGCCGCTGGAGACCACCATCACCATCGACGACCGCTGGAGCGTGGTCGCCTTTGTCAAGTCTATGGGAGTGCCCAACTGAGCTGACCCATCGCCATGCCGAAAGCCAAGCCGACTGCCGAAAACCGTGCGGCCGCGCGCGCGGTCTGCGACCTTTGCGGGCTCACCCTGCGCGGCGAGCGGATCGAGGACGAGTGGGGAGGCCGGACCTATCGGTTCTGCTGCACGGGCTGCCGCCAGGTCTTCAGCATTCTGCTGCAAGCCGCCGGATCCGCTGACCCCGCCGCCTTCCGTCGCAGCGAGCTTTACCGCCAATGCCAGGAAAGCGGCATCATCCCGCGCTCCGCGGACGCCCCGCCGTTGGCCCCCGCCACCCCTGGGCACGCCTCCCCAGAGACGTCGACTCCCGCGGCGGAGGGCCTCCCCCTGACGTTGAAGGTCGAAAACATGTGGTGCCCGGCCTGCGCCTGGCTGATCGAAACCGCGCTGTCCCAAGCCGCCGGGGTCTGCTCCGCGGTCTGCAGTTTTGCCACCGACCAGCTGCGGGTGGAATACGACCCGGTCGTCACCAACCCGAACCAGATTCGTTCCATCGTCCAGCGATTCGGCTACTCCGTGATGCTGCCGGACGATATCCGCGATCAGGGCCTGCGGCGGCGGGAGTGGATCCGCTTCGGGGTCGCGACGTTCCTCACCATGAACGTCATGATGCTCTCGTTTGCGCTTTACTTCGGGTTTTTCACCGATCTGCCCCCTGAATCCGTGGCGAGCATCTCCTGGCCCATGGCAGGGATGGCGGCGGCCGTGATCGGGTACGGCGGTTCGCCTTTTTTGCTAAGGGCGTGGCGGGGTCTGCGGCACGCCGCCTTCAGCATGGAAGCCCTTATTTCGGTGGGCGCCCTAAGCGCTTTCGTCTTCAGCACCTTCAACCTGCTGGCCGGAAGCATCCACCTCTACTACGACACCGCCTGCATGCTGATCACCCTGGTCCTGCTGGGAAAAACCCTTGAACGGCGCGCCAAAGATCAGGTTCTCGAAGGATTGGAGGGCCTGCTCGCGCTGATGCCAACCAAGGTCCGAATCGTCGAGGATGCTTTCCCCGAGGGCCGCTTTATCGCCGCCGAACGCCTGATTGCGGGCGACCTCTTCCGGGTCGCAGAAAATGAAATCGTCGCGGCCGACGGCGTCGTCGTTTCCGGAACCGGCACCAGCGACGAGTCCTCCATCACCGGCGAGCCGAGGCCGCTGGTGAAAAAACCCGGCGACCCCATCCGCAGCGGCAGCCGCCTGCACCACGGCAGCCTCACGATCTGCGCGAACCAGGTCGGCGCCGAATCGACGCTGGGGCAGATGATCGCCATCGTTCAAAACACCTTGACGCTCAAGGCTCCCGGCGGGAGCCGGACTGAAAAAATCCTGCAGGGATTCGTACCCGCCATTCTGGCACTGGCCGCAGCCACGGGAATGGCAGCCTGGCTGCACGGACAGGAGGCCGATGCGGCCATGCTCCGCGCCGTCACCGTCACCGTGATTGCCTGCCCCTGTGCATTAGGCATCGCCATTCCCCTCACCCGCGTGGCCGGCGTAGCGCTGGCGGCCCGCAAGGGCATGCTCATCCGCAGCTTTTCAGCTTTCGAACGGGTGGATGCGCTCGACACCCTCGTTCTCGACAAAACCGGAACCGTGACCCGCGGGGATTGGAAGCTCAAAGGCATCATCCCGTTCGGCGGCTTCACCCGCGAGAAGGTTCTCGCCCTGGCATCCGGTTTAGAGCAGGGGGCTGCCCACCCCATCGCGCTCGAGCTGCTGCGCGAGGCCCGCGAACGTCATATCCGGCCGGAACGCGTGGCGGTGGTGCAGGACGAGGGTAACGGAATGAGCGGCTTATGGGAAGGGCTCGAGGTCAAAATCGGCTCCGGCGGGTTTCTGGCGGAGGAATTTGCAGGCCAGGAATTATGGCTTGAGCCGCTTCACCGGCTAGGTTCTGGCAACTCCTTCGTCTATTTATCGGCCGGCTGCCGACCGGCTGCCGTGCTGGTCTTCGGCGATGAGCTGCGCGAAGGCATCGAACCGGTGGTGGCCGATTTGCAGCGCCGGGGGCTGCGCGTGCTCCTGGTGTCCGGCGACGGCATGGAGACGACTCTGGCCATCGGCCGCAAGCTGGGCATCACGGAAGCGATAGGGGGCCGGTTGCCTGCGGAGAAGGCCGAATTCTTATCCGAGTTGCAGAAACGGGGAAAAAAGGTGCTCATGGTCGGCGACGGCATCAACGATGCGCCGGCTCTGGCCCAGGCCGACCTGTCGCTGGCCGTCTTTGCCGGTGGAAGCCTGGGCAAGGAAGTGGCCGACGTCACCCTGATGCGCGCTGAACCGTCCCAGATCACCGAATTCCTGGATTTCGCCCGAGCCGTCAATCGCAAGATCCGCCAGAACCTCATCCTGACTTTCCTCTACAACGCCGTCAGCATCCCCATCGCCATGAGCGGCCTGCTCTCGCCTCTGGTCGCCGTCTGCGCCATGCTGCTGAGCAGCCTGAGCGTCATCGGCAACACCTACCTGTTGATTCGAAAACAGGCATAGGTCGTGTCCCGTTTTTTTCTGATTGCCAAAGACTCAAACCTATAGGAGTTATGCAGCCAGCTGGATCGATACGGCATTTTCGTCGGACAGCACGCGGTCGATTTCCAGCAGAATCTTAACCCCGCCTCCAATTTTGGCCATGCCCAAAATATAATCGATCTTCAGATTTGATCCGAATTCGGGTGGGCTTTGGATATCCTCCTCGCGAACATTCAGAACCTCTGAGACCGCATCGACCACGATGCCCACTTGGATGGTCCTGGATGAGGCGCTGATTTCAACCACGATGATACAGGTCCGTTCCGTGTATGCCGCTGCCTCCATGCCGAACCGCAACCGCAAATCAATAACCGGGATCACCTTGCCGCGCAGGTTGATCACCCCCTTGACGTGCGCGTGAGTCTGCGGCACGCAGGTAATCGGCATCATCCCGATGATCTCCTTGATCTTCATGATCCGGATGCCATACTCTTCTTTGGCCAACGCGAACGTCAGGTATTTTCCGGCGAGAACATCCACTTTTTCATTAGGGTTTGACATGAGTTCCTCCAATTACGCAAACACCATGCAGTTGCGGGACGCTGAACCTTTTGTTCAACCAGCCAAGTTCAGCGTCTCCATCCGGCAGTCATCGGCCCGGTTGCTCGAAGGCCCTAAAAATTTTTCAAATCCGCATCATCCATGGGAATGATTTGTTCGGCAGTCGGCGCAGCCAGCGACCGGCCGGCGCTCTTTTTGAGCTGCCGGTTTACTTTTTTACAGTCCTTCATCCCGTTCGCTTTGGAATCGGCCTTCTGGACCTTTAAATGACTCCCTCCGATCATGGTCAAAAGGTCGTTCACCATGGCCTTCATCGTTTCGGCCTGGGCGTTCATCTCCTCGGAGGCAGAGGCGGACTCCTCGGCGCTGGCGGCATTCTGCTGGGTCACCTTGTCCATCTCGGATACGGCCTTGTTCACCTGCTCGGTCCCTTGGGCCTGCTCCTTGGAGGCGGCCGCGATTTCACCCACCAGATCGGCCACCTTGTCGGCACTATCCGTCACCTGGCTGAAGGCGCTGTTGGTCGAAGACATCAGGGTGGAACCATCCTTGACCTTCTTCACGGTCTCCTCAATCAGATTGGCGGTATTTCGGGCCGCATCGGCCGCCCGCATAGCGAGGTTTCGGACCTCATCCGCCACCACCGCGAAACCGGCGCCGGCTTCACCGGCCCGGGCGGCCTCCACGGCCGCGTTCAGCGCCAGCAGATTGGTCTGAAAGGCGATCTCGTCGATGGTTTTAATGATCTTGGAGGTGTCTTCACTGGCCTTGGTGATTTCATCCATGGACCGGCACATCTGGGACATGGAGTCCTTCGCCTGGGCGACCACCCTCCTTGTTTCTTTCATCAGATCATCGGCTTGTTGGGCATTGTCCGCATTCTGACGGGTCATGGAGGCCATTTCCTCCAGCGAGGCCGACGTCTCTTCGATGGAAGCGGCCTGTTCAGACGCCCCCTCGGCCAGTTGCTGGCTGCTGGAGGAAATCTGTGAGGCGGCCGACGCCACTTGGTCGGCTCCTTCGTTCAAACCGGCGACGATTCGAGTGATCGGCCGGGTGATGCTGCGGCGGGTGAAAACAAAACTCACCAACAGCACGGCGACCAAAGCAGTCAAGGAGATACCACCGATCCACAGCACGACGCCTTGAATGCTTTTCTGGATATTCTGTTTCGCCGCCTCAATCTCCTGGTTCAACTGATCGGTTTCCGCCTTCAACCGGCGCTCCAGATCTGCGCGCCGGGCATTGACCATGACGTCAATGTCATCGATGTAAAGCCCGGTACCGATGATCCATCCCCATTCCTTGAAAAGTTTGACGAAGGAGAGCTTGGGCTGGGGCTTATCCGCACCGTATTTGGGCCAGAGATAGTCGACGAAGCCTTCCCCGGAATCCTTGCCCACCCGGGCAAATTCGACAAAAAGCCTTTTCCCGTTGGGGTCCTTGTTATCGGTCAGATCCTGACCGTCCATCTCGGGCTTGTAGGGATGCATCACCATGCGGGGGTGCAGATCGTTGATCCAGAAGTAGTCCTTGTCCTCGGGCCCGTACCGCAACGCCTTAATGAGTTCAAAGACCTGCTTCTGTCTGGCATCGGGGCTCAGGCTCGTATCTTTGACGACGGCCGCCAGGAGGCTCATGGCGGTCTGCACCTGGGACTTGAGATATTCTTTTTTGAGCGCCATCAACTCTTCACGAAAAGCCGCCGCCTGCTTTTCGCCGTCCGCCCTGATTCGTTGCAGATTGTCCTGCCCCAGGCGCTCGATCTGGGCGATGGTTTCAATTCCCGATTGGCGTGTTTTCCAGGTCGAAACCAGCCCGGACGATACAGCCGTAAGAACCAGGGCGGCCGTGATTAGGATGATGATTTTGGTGTTTAGCTTCATGCGATGCACCTCCCGGTGAAATCGGCCCCATGGAATGTGCCAATGGAGCGGTTGATTCAGCTGAAAAACGGATGGCAGCGGGAGGGCCGTTGAGATGATCGCTGGAAAGCAGCTCAAGGGTGCATACTGCCGTCGGGCCGAGTCAGATGGATAATGGCACGGACCTCACCACTTGAAAACGCTTTCGGCAGCTAGCGAAAAAACTTTAATTCGACGCGGGACTGCGGAATCAAGAAAATCAATTTAAAATCCTCCCCTCCGATGGTCAAAGGAAAAGGAGGGGGGGATTCTATTCCGCGCATGCAGCTCTCAAGCTTTCAGATGCTCTTTAAACCAAGCCAGGCAGCGCGCCCAGGCATCCTTGGCGGCGTTTTCGCGGTAGCTGGGCCGGTAGTCCGCGTGGAAGGCGTGCGGCGCATCCCGGTAGAGGATGAACTCCGCCGTCTTGCCGGCGGCCTTGAGGGCGGACTCCATTTCCTTTACATCGGCGACGGGTATGCCCGTATCGGCCTCGCCGTAAAGCCCGAGAACAGGCGCTTGGATCTGCGCCGCCACATCCAGCGGTCCTGCCGTGCGAACTCCCGCCGTCTTCGGGGGCTTGATCTGGCCGTACCAGGCCACGGCGGCCTTCACCTCGGGACTCTGGGCCGCGAAAAGCAGGGTGTAAAGCCCACCGCGGCAGAAACCCGTCACGCCCATGCGGTCGGCGTGCGCCTCCGGAAGCTTCTTCGCGTAGGCGATGATGGCGTTGAGATCGGTCATGACCTGGGCGTCCGGGACGGCGTTGACCACCTTGAACAGAGCCTCCCGATTCTCGATATGCAGTACGCCGCCGGTACGGGCGTAGGGCTCGAAGGTGATGGCGAGGAAGCCGCGCGTGGCAAAGCGGCGCACCACATCCTTGATGTACTCGTGCATCCCCCAGATCTCAGGAATGACGATCACGACCGGATACTTCCCGGCGGCAGACGGCCGGGCCGCGTAGATCGGCAGCCGGAAACCGGCTGAGTTCACCTGGCCGTCGGCAGCTTTCAGGCCGTCCGCAGGCGTCGTGACGATTTCACCCGCCACCGCCTTCGAGGCGATCGCAAACCCCGCAACGGCCACCCCCGCCGCTGACACCTGCGCCAGGAACTGGCGCCGAGACATTCCTTCGTAGGCATTGGCAATCCAATCTTTCTCCGAGTCCATGAGCACCTCCTCTAATGGGTGGGTTTGAAGGCAACTATCCTGAAGCAAAGGGCTACCGATGTTTTGATCCTATCAGGTTTTTACGTTAGCTGATCGTCAGGGTCAACCCACGCATGCCCGTCATCCCAAAAAGCCATTTGCAGCCGGACGCCCAGACCGGAATTCCCGACCGGCTTCGATGAGTCGTTTGAAAGGGTGTTGATCTTGCAGATTTTAAGAGGCATAGTGGAGTCAAGATAGCCTTCGGTTCGTTTAGGGACCTCTTTTCAGCGAATTAAAAAGATGTTTCGGCGCTCACGGGTCGTTTGATGACATGCGGCTGACTGGCTTCCGTCAAGGCTGTGTGACCGCTCCCCCTCCCTGTTGCCTGCTCAAGCGCCGATGATTAGCCTGTTATTGGAAATTTAAGGATAAATCGTGCCCGCCCGGCCCATAAACCGACGAATTGGGCGGTGCTGAATGTGACGGGTTGAAACCAGAACCGATTCGCCACAGGGAGGAAACCACAAATGACCACCAGCAACCATCCGCTGATCCAGCATGTCAAGGCGGTCAAAAAGGGGCAGCGTCGTTTCGAGAATGCCTTCAAAGGGGTGTCCCGGATGATCTTTGAAGGCGGGATCGAAAAAACCACGGTGAACGGCAAGACGACCTACGATTTCAAGGTATTCCGCAGCGGCTCCAAGCATGTCATCGGCATGTACGAAGAGATCAACAGCTTCGTGTCCTACGTCAAGGACGCCGCCGAAGGCGGGTCCTCGAAAGAGATGGCCTTCGTGCTGGTCGGAGAGCCGGGCAACGGGAAAACCTTCTTCGTGGAATTCCTGGCCGGAAAATACCGCACCTTTCTCTCCCGCGACGAAAACCGCAAATACACTTTCAAATTTCAGCACCTCGACCGCCTCGGCACCTACGGCCGGATCACGACCGTCGAATCCCAGACCTATGAAGACCCGATGATCCTGGCCATGAACCTCTTCGATCTCCCGGATGACAACGAGACCTTTCTGTCGCGGGAGATCGGTTTTTCCGACGAGGAGATCGAAACGCTTCATGGCGACTACCGTCCCTTGGGAGCGTGCAGCGGCTATATCTGGAACGACATTCGCACCCACTGCAGCGACGATCTGGACCGGATGCTTGCGTTTGTGGACATCATTCCCGTACCGCTGACCGAGAGTCTGGGGACCGTCACCGGAAAGTACCCGGCCAAGGATAAGATCACCTCATCGGCGGTTGACCTGCTGGGAGAAGAATCCATCCAGCGGCTGCTCCACATCGCGGACACCAACAATCCTTACCGCTTCGATCTGCGGCGCGGTGCGCTGGCCCGGGTGGCCGGCGGCGGGATCCACTTCAGCGATGAAATCTTCAAGAACAAGAAAGACCTGGTCCAGGTCTACCTGGGAGTCATCCAGAACCGTACGATCGAAATCGACGGCTACAAGTGGCCGATCGACACCCTGATCGTCGCTACCAGTAACAATATGGAATTTCATCGGTTTCTGTCGGAAAAAGAGGAAGCGCCCATCGTGGACCGCTGCCGACTGTGCTATGTCTCGCATAACACGAACTACAAGCTGCAAAAAGACCTTACGGGCTATACCATCGGCAGCGAGGCCCGCACGACCCTCACCAAGGAGCGCCTGCACCAGGACCCGAACCTCAACTACGCGGCATCGGTCGGCGTGGTCCTCAGCCGGCTGCCGCGCTCCGAAAAACTGACCCCGGTGGAAACCATGAAGCTCGCCGCGGGTGAGGTGGCCGGCGAGAAGAGCATCAAGACCCTCGCGGAGGTCATCGACACCCTCAATCAGGACCCGGAAATCATCAACCGCTTCGGCCAGAAAGGCCTCGGCCAGCGCAACCTGGGCCGCGCCGTTCAGCTGCTGATCGAAAGCTCCGAGACCAACGAAGGCCAGTGCATGTTCGCCTACGACGTCTTCAAGGCCCTCGAACGAATCGTCCTGGATTATGTGGCCGAGGCCAACGACCGCGCCAAATACCTGGAGGACATCAAAACGGCCAAGGGCCTCTACCGCGAACGCATCATGACCGAGATGTTCAATGCCTACATGGATGAGCCCTTGGCCATCCGCCGGGACGTCATGATCTACGTCAACATGATCATCGGCATCGACGCTGAAAACCTGGGGCCTGATAAGATGTGGAAATACAAGGATCCGCAGACACACGACCTCAAGGCGCTCAAGATCGACGAGCGCTACGTCAACAGCGTCGAGGAGCGCCTGGGTCTTAAGACTGAAGAGCAGCGGGAGTCCTTTCGCACCTCCATCCGCAAGATCTACGGCCAGAAAATCTCCATCGACCCCAACTACGACTTCATGGACAACCTGGAGCTCGTCAAAGCCGTCACCGACGTGCGGCTGAAATCGGATATCGCCGGCGCCGGCAGCCTGATCGGTGCCCTGGCCAACCGGACCAACGAGGAGAACCAGAAGCTCTACGACCGCATGATCGACACCATGCTGAACAAGCTCGGCTACTGCCGCACCTGCGCGCAGAAGACCATTGAGTATTTCTGCACCCAGGAAGACGAAAAATAACGACTGATGCCTCTTCTCGAAGCTGAAAAATTATATGCGCGATTGAAAGCGGCAGGGCTCAGCACCGAGCTGGAGCAGAAGATCCGGTGCGAGTTGGCGGCCGCCGGCTCTCACGACTTTCCTCAGCCGCCCGCTCGAACCGCCGGGGCCCAGGCGCGGGGCCTCTACGACTACCACGACTTGGATGTTCTGCAGCGCCTGACGGCCATGCAGGGCTCGGCCAGCGCCAACATCCGCTCCATCGACGAGCTGCTGGAGCGCGATCGGCAGCGCGAGCAGGACGGCTTTCCCCGCAAGATCAGCGTCGGCCGGCTGATCAAACCCGGAAAAAGGGGCAAGGAAAAAGTCGTGATCGTGCCGACCACGGTGGAGGAAAAATTCCTGCACGACAGCGCCTTTCGCAGCGAGGAGGAGCGCTCCAACGGCGGATCCGGAGAGGGTGAAGAAGGCGAGGTCATCGGCGAGCAGCCCGTGCGGGAGGAAGAGCGCCCCGGCGGAAGCGGCCCGGGCCAGGGCGAAGGCGATTCTCACGAGATGGAGTCCAATGCCTATGATTTGGGCCGCATCCTGACCGAAAAGTTCAAACTTCCCAACTTGAAAGACAAGGGCAAGAAGCGCTCCCTGACCCGCTACACGTATGATTTGACGGACCGTCACCGCGGGTTCGGACAGCTGCTCGACAAAAAGGCCACGCTGCGGAAAATACTGGAAACCAATCTGCACCTGGGCAACGTCCCCGACGTCGGGCATATCGATCCAAGCCGGTTTCTGGTCGCCCCTGGAGACAAAGTCTATCGCGTTCTGTCGCCGGAAAAGGATTACGAGTCCCAAGCCATGGTATTCTTTTTGAGGGATTATTCAGGCTCGATGGAAGGCCAGTCCACCGTGCTGGTGGTCTCCCAGCACGTCATGATCTACAGCTGGCTGGTCTACCAGTATGCGATGCAGGTCGAGACCCGTTTCATCCTGCACGATACCCAGGCCAAAGAGGTCCCGGACTTCTATACCTATTACAATTCCAAAGTGGCTGGAGGCACTCAAGCCTCCTCGGCGTTCACCCTCGTGAACGAAATCGTTGAACGCGAAAACCTGATACGGGACTATAACATTTATGTCTTTCACGGCACGGACGGCGACGACTGGGACCATGACGGCGCCCAATGCATCCCGCAGCTGAAGAAGTTGCTGAGCTACGCCAGCCGGGTGGGAATTACCATTGCCCAGCATGCGCACGAAGAAGGGCAACGGACGGAGGTTGAGAAATACGTCCGCGCATCCGGCCTGCTGGAAGACAAGCCGAAGCTTCTGCGCATGGATGTCATGCGCGAGGACGCGGACGAGCCGCGCCTGATCGAAGGGATCAAGGCGCTGATCTCCGAATGAGGGCCGGGAGTCCGGTCCTCATTTGAGAACGCAAGGGACAATGGAACTGATCAGCCAACACACCAAGGGAATCATGGAGGGCTGCAAGGAACGCGCAGCCGATGTCGGCCTGGGCTTTGACCAGGAGACCCTGGAGTATCTCGTGACCAACCGGGACCTCCTTGAGCTGACCCCCAAACTGATGATCCCCACCCTTTACGATTACTGGGTCCACGACGTGGAGGTGCTCAAGGAAAAGGGACGCTACGAGCTTTACCCGAGCAACCCTTACGAGACCGTCATCAACACGCGCCCGGCCATTTCCTATTACAACGACAACAATCCCGACTGGATGAACGTGATGATTTTCTATCACGTTCTGGCCCACATCGATTTTTTCCAAAACAACCTCTACTTCCGCCATACCTGGGACTATGATTTCACTGGCCAGGCCCTTTCGGACAAGCGCATGATCGCCCAGTTGCGCTCCGAAAAGGGCCGTTGGGTGGACTACGTCATCGAATTCGCGCGCAGCATCGACAACCTGGTCGGTTTTCATGCCGAGTTGGGCCGCTTGAACCGCGGTCCGGAAACGGTGCGCTCGCGCATGCTGGATTATTATTTCGACCGCTTCCTGCAAACCGTGCGTGCAGCCAAACCCAACCGATTCATCAAAGAAATCGAGCGCTACAACGCCTGTCTGCGGGAATCGCCCGAGCTGGGCGAACAGGCCTTTTTTGCCGAAGTGTTGCGGAAATACCCTGAATTCGACGCCCTTTACAAGAAGAGCCTCGAAGCCAAACCCGCCAGCCGGCAGGACGTGATGCAGTTCATCCTTGAGCACTCCGAGTTCCTCAAAAAGGAGAAAAACCACTGGATGAAGCCGATCGTGGAGGTCGTCCGCAAGACCTCGCTCTTTTTCCAGCCCCAAATCCGGACCAAGATCATGAACGAAGGCTGGGCCAGCTACTGGCACGAACAGCTTTTCCTGAAGGACGACCGGATCTCTGGACATGAAGTCGATTTCGCCCGCACCCACGCCGGGGTGACCGCTATGCCGCGGGTTGGGCTGAATCCCTACGCGCTGGGCATGCGGATGTTTCAATACCTATCGGACCAGGGAGAGACGGGCCGGCACACCCAAGAATTCCGCAGGGTGACCGACGCCTGGGAGCGGGAGCATTACGACCGTCGCACCGGCGGCGGCCGCAGCCTTCTCTTCAAGGTCCGCGAAAACCTGAACGACTTTTTGTTTGTCAACACGTATATCGATCAGGACTTCGTCAACCGCTTCCGCCTCTTTGTTGCCGGTCGCCGCCTGAACCAGGCCAAAGGGGTGTGGGAGATTTACGTCAAGAGCCGCTCAGCCGAGAACTACCGGGCCATGCTTCTGGACGGCCTCTATCATCCCCCCTGCATCGAGATGGATCGCCCCAAGACCGGCAACGGCGCCCTCTACCTCGTGCACCGCTTCGAGGGCAAGCCACTGGTGCGCGAATTCATCGCCAATACCATGCTGGGCATTGAATACCTGTGGGGCAAACCCGTGCGGCTTGAAACCAGCGAGGTCGTTCACGCCGAACCCGTCCCGAGCACCGCGGCTCTGCCCGGCATGCAGATGTCTCTCGGCGAGGAGCGGCAACAGCGGGAAATGACCTGGCAGCGGGTGCTTTACACCATGCAAGATCGCTCACTCACACGCGAAGTGCTCTGACACGGATGGACAACCGCAAAGACCCTATAAACGTTTCAGTGAGGGACACCCCTGTCGTCGAATCCGCCCTTCAAGGGCTCGACCACGCGGCGGGCACCCTCGAACAGCGCATGCCCGTCGCCTTCGAAGATTTTTTGAAGCACCTGGTCGCTCGGCCCGCAACGGTGATCCGCAACATTTTCCAGGTGTTTTACGATATGGTAACCGCTTACGTGGGAGAGGGGATCGACGAGTATCCGGATGACCCCGAGTCGATTCATTTCGTCAACTACGACTGCAACCGCTTGTTCGTTCAAGACGTGGATCACCCGTTTTTCGCCGATCGCCTGTTCGCCAACCGTCTCGTCAGCCTCGTGGAATTCATGAAGCGCGGCGCTCAGCAGAACAAGATTTACATCTTTCGCGGCCCCCCCGGCTGCGGCAAAAGCACGTTCTTGAACAACCTGCTGCGGAAATTTGAGGCGTACACCGGCACCGAAGCGGGAATGCGCTACGAAGTGGTTTGGCGGTTTGACCGCCGCAAGTTCTGCACGACAACAAACGCCAACGAGCATCCGGTGATCGAACGCCTGTCGCGCCTGCTCGAAACCTTCAATCCCAGTGATTCGGATGCAACGCCGGTTTGCGATGAACCGGACCGTCACGGTAGCGGCATGATGGATGCCGCCTACGTCAACGGCCATACGATCGAAATTCCCTGCCCCAGCCACGACAACCCCATCCTGATGATCCCCAAGGCCTTGCGCCGGGATTTCTTCGACGATCTGTTCAAGAACGACCAATTCAAATATAAGCTGGCGACGGAAAAAGAATACGAATGGGTGTTCAAGGACCCCCCCTGCACCATTTGCAGCTCGCTCTATGACGCGCTGCTCTACCGCTTGAAAAGCCCTCGCCGGGTATTCGAATGCCTATATGCGCGACCCTACCGTTTCAACCGGCGGCTGGGTGAGGGCATCAGCGTTTTTAGCCCCGGCGACCGCCCCCTGCGCCAGCAAGTGCTCGCCAACCCTCTCATTCAGAAGCAGATCAACCGCATCCTGAACGACAGCCATCCGGTCAAATACCTCTTCTCGCATTATGCCCGAACCAACAACGGCATTTACGCTTTGATGGACGTGAAATCGCATAACGCCGAACGGCTGATCGAGCTTCACAACATTATCAGCGAGGGCCTCCACAAGGTCGAAGACATCGAGGAAAACGTCAATTCACTGCTGCTGGCAGTCATGAACCCGGAAGACCAGAAAAATATTGAGGGGTTTCAGAGCTTCCTGGATCGGGTGGAGTACATCAACATCCCCTATGTCATGGACCTCAACACCGAGGTGGAAATCTACCGGAATATTTTCGGCCGGCACATCGATGACGCCTTTCTGCCGCGGGTGCTGCACAACTTCGCGCGAGTGATCATCTCTTCGCGGCTGAAACGGCGCTCCGATGCCATGCTGGAGTGGATCAACGACCCCCAGAAATACCGCCTTTACTGCGACGAGAACCTGCAACTGCTCAAAATGGAGATCTACACCGGCCACATCCCGAAATGGCTGTTGGAGGAAGACCGCAAGCGGCTGACCGCCAAGCGCCGGCGCCGGATCATCGCAGACTCTGAAACGGAGGGAGACTTCGGCATTTCCGGAAGGGACTCCATTAAGATTTTCAATGAGTTTTTTTCGACGTATTCCAAGGACAACAATCTGATCAATATGTCGGACCTGTGCAAGTTTTTCACGAAGGTCCACAAGGAGGTGCGCGATCTCATTCCCCAGGGATTCCTGGACTCCTTGCTGAGGATGTACGACTACACGGTTCTGCAGGAGGTCAAAGAATCCCTTTACTACTACAATGAGGAGCAGATCGCGCGGGAAATTCAAAACTACCTGTTCGCCATCAACTTCGAAGTCGGCATGTCGGCAACGTGCACTTACACCGGAGAAAGGCTGGAGATCACCGAGGACTTCCTGCGCGGAGTCGAGTATCGCCTGATCGGGTCCGGTGCCACCCGCTTTCAGCGCATCGAATTCCGCCAGGAGACTCAGCGCGAATACACGCGCCACACCCTCACCCAGGAAATCATGGTGGAGGGACGGCCCATCGCGCAAACCCGGCTGTTTCAGGATCTGAACGATCGCTACGTCCACAATCTCAAGGAGAAGGTTTTGGATCCGCTGCTCGAAAATGAAAATTTCCGCAGAGCCATCAAGGATTTCAACGAAGAGGCGTTTAAAACCTACGACAAGAAGATCCGGGAGGATGTCGCCTACCTGATGGCCAACCTGGGAAAAAAATATCGTTACAACGAGCAGGGCGCCAAGGAAGTCTGTATTTACGTCATCGACAACGATTTGGCCCGAAAGTTCGCCACTCCATAGAATGGCCCGCTGCAAGCCGCGCGCCGTTCTATCCGGCCGAGTTCAACGATCTGAGGGCATCAGGTGCCCAGCGAGGCGTTGAGCTGGGCTTTCAAACAATCGCAGTACTCACCAAAGATGAAGTACATGCAGCGCTCGGCATGGCGGCATTTTTCGTAAAAAGTGCAGCCGGCCTGCTCTTTTTGATCTGCCGCGGTGCAGGTCGAGATTTGTTCGGGCTTGCAATAATTGATAACTTGACCGCTGATCATACAGGGCTCCCCTCTCGCTGGTCTTGAAGGGAAACGATACGTCCTGTTTAGGATATCGCGTCAATGCCCTCGAACTTGAGAAAAATCTGAGCGCCCCGCGCAAGGACCGGTCGGCGCCCGCGACCCCGGTGCTCCATGATGCCCTAAAACCGGCGGGAAAGCCGTTGCGCTTTCGCCGGTGGTGGCTTATGGTATTCGCATTTCGGTTGAAATTTCTGGGAGCGCAGGGTCTTTAGCTGCGTGAAGAACCGACCGGATCAAATGGAGGGCAAATGGAGAAGCACCATAAGTTTTCCATGTGGTACATCCTGCTGGGCGTCTGGGTGGTGTTGATCATCCAAAATGCGATTTTTTCGGCGTTTTCCATCAAAACCATCTCTTACAGCGAATTCTTGAAGGCCCTTAATGAAGACCGGGTGACCGAGGTGGCCATCACGTCGAACATCATCCAAGGCCGGATCAGGGTTCCCGGAGACTCCAGCGAGGCGGGGCAGCCGTTCCGGACCATCCGCGTGGACCCGGATCTCTCCGAGCTTCTATCCGGCCACAATGTCCAGTTCAAGGGGGAAATCGAATCCACCTTTCTGCGTGACTTGTTCTCATGGATCTTTCCGATTTTTCTCTTTGTAGGGATTTGGTACTTCCTGATGAAGCGCATGCAGGGCCAGCAGCCGGGTTTCATGTCGCTGGGCAAGAACAAAGCCAAGATCTACATGGAAGACGAGGTGGGCGTGCGCTTCGACGACGTCGCCGGGGTGGACGAATCCAAGCAGGAGCTCAAAGAGGTCATCGAGTTTCTCAAGGAGCCGGAGCGCTTCACCAAGATCGGCGGCAAGATGCCGCGCGGAGTTCTACTCATCGGGCCGCCGGGCACCGGCAAGACCCTGCTCGCCAAGGCCGTGGCCGGTGAAAGCGGGGTGCCCTTCTTCAGCATGAGCGGCTCGGAGTTCGTCGAGATGTTCGTCGGCCTGGGTGCCGCCCGGGTGCGGGACCTGTTCACCCAGGCCAAGGCCAAGGCGCCCTGCATCATCTTCATCGACGAGTTGGACGCGCTCGGCAAGGCACGGGGCATCGGCACCATGGGCGGCCACGACGAGCGCGAGCAGACCCTGAACCAGTTGCTGGTGGAGATGGACGGCTTCGACCCCCAGGTGGGCGTCATCCTGCTAGCGGCCACCAACCGGCCGGAAATCCTCGACCCGGCCCTGCTGCGCCCGGGACGCTTTGACCGGCAGGTGCTGGTCGACCGCCCCGACCGCAAGGGCCGCGAGGCCATTCTGAAGGTGCACCTTAAGAAAATCAAATATGACGAAGCCCTCGACATCGAGAAGCTCGCCAACATGACCCCGGGCATGGTGGGCGCGGACCTGGCCAACATCGTGAACGAGGCAGCGCTGTTGGCAGTACGCCGCGGCAAGGACCAGGTCAGCATGTCCGAGTTCCAGGAAGCCGTCGAGCGGGTGATCGCAGGGCTTGAAAAGAAAAACCGCATCATCAATCCCAAGGAGAAGAGGATCGTGGCCTACCATGAGCTGGGACACGCCATCGTGGCCATGTCTCTTCCGGACACCGACCCGGTTCATAAAATCACGGTGATCCCGCGCGGCATTGCCGCCTTGGGCTACACCATGCAGGTGCCGACCGAAGACCGTTTCCTCATGAGCAAGACCGAATTGGAAAACAAAATCACCACCCTGCTCGGGGGCCGCGCCGCCGAGGAGATCGTCTGCGGCGACATTTCCACCGGCGCTCATAACGATTTGTCTCGGGCGACCGACATCGCCCGCAGCATGGTCAAGGAATACGGCATGAGCAAGGTCGGCCAAGTTTATTACGCCCCCAACCGTCGCTCGCAGTTCCTCAGCCCCATTCCGGAGGGGCCCGGAGAGTACAGCGAGGCCACGGCCGAGGACATCGATCAGGAGATCAAGAGCATCATCGGCGCTCAATACGAGCGGTCCCTGGAAATTCTGAAAGACCGACGTGACATTCTGGAAAAATCGGTCACGGTGCTCCTCGAAAAGGAAACCATCGAGGGCGATGAACTGAAGCAGCTCATGGCGCAGGTTGTCGGCACCGAGACCGTGCTCCCGGCAGCAGCCGACTCGACCTGAGTGCATGGAGCGGAGGCCTGCGGACAGAGAAGGGGGCATTATGGGCCGTGGCCTGAATCCCTCGGCCCCTTGAGCCCTTTTTAGAGGCTATGGAGATTCAATGCCCTTGAGCAAAAACACGTGGCTGGAGGATGACCGGCGTCGGCGCCAGGTCGACCAGGCCCCGGCGGTGCGCGACGAAGCTTTCTTCGGATTTGAACGCATCCAGGCCCGCGAAAAGACCCAGCGGGTGCTGAAACACTTCAACTCGGTGGCAGCGGTCTACGATTTCATGAACACGCTGCTCAGCTTCGGCATCCATCATGCCTGGAAGCGCGCCAGCGTGCGTCTTTTGGATCTGCGGCCGGGCGAGCGCGTACTGGATGTGTGCGGGGGGACCGGGGACTTATCGATCCTGGCAGCCCGGCGGGTCGGGTTCCGGGGCCGGGTCGTCGTCTACGACATCAACCGCGCCATGATCGAGGCCGGCATGCCCAAGGTGCGGGGCAAGCCGCTGGAGGACCGCATCCGGCACGTCCAGGGCGACGCCGAGCAGATCTCCTTCCCCGACCGCAGCTTCGACGCCGTCATGGTGGGTTTCGGCATTCGCAATGTCACCCGCATGCGCCGAGGGTTCGCGGAGATGCATCGCGTGCTCAAACCCGGCGGCCAGCTCATGTGCCTGGAGTTCTCGCGGCCGGTTTGGCCGGTCTTCCGATGGCTCTATGATGTCTATTCATTCTGCATCATGCCCTTTATCGGGGAGCTGGTCGCCGGCTCCCGCAAGGCCTACACCCATTTGCCGGAATCCATTCGCATGTTCCCGCTGCCGGAGGAGCTGGCGGACATGCTGCGGCAGGTCGGCTTCCGACAGGTGGATTACCGCCGCTTCACCAACGGCATTGCCGTGGCGCACCTGGCGGTGAAGTAAATGCCTTCTATCTAACCGGCAAACACATGCGCCAATACGTCATCGGACACCGGCACCCGGGTCCGCCGGGTCGTGAGGTGTCGGCCCGGGATGGGACGGATGAAAAAGGATCCGCTCGAGCGCTGGTTCGTGAACAGCCCCCTGCGTCAGGCCATGCAGGCACTCGTAATCCGGTGGGTCCGAGCGGTGATTCCCCTGAGCCCGGGAGCGGACATCCTCGAGATCGGCTGCGGTGCCGGCGCTGGTGCACGGATGCTCGCGCAGCAGTTCAACCCGCGGCGGCTATTGCTGACCGACATAGACCTGCAAATGGTGGGGCTTGCCCAGAGCCGGCTTTCCCCAGAGGTGCTTCCTCCGACCCGGTTCTGCGTCGGCGACGCTGCCCGGCTGCCCTTCCGCAGCGAAACACAGCACATGCCGTTTTCGGCTTCGGCTTCCTGCACCATGTGCCCGCATGGCGCGACGCCCTGGCCGAAATCCATCGGGTTCTGAAGCCGGGAGGGGTATATTACTTTGAGGAGTACTAGCCTTGGATCTACCAGAATTTCATCACCCGCCGACTCACCACGCATCCGAAGCACGACCACTTTGCCGGCGGCGAGCTGAAAGAGGAATTCATGAAAGCGCAGCTCGATCTGCGTTACACCTTCGAGCTCAAGCGATTCGGCATCTTGGGAGTTGGCTTAAAAAAGGGCCACAACCCGTGATCCGGGTTAAGCTACCATGATCAAGGTTCCAAGACTGACCTTCTAATTAACTGATGAGCACCTTTTCATTTTCTGGTGAGAGTCCATCTAATTTTCTAACTATCATCGACCACAATTTTGTTTCCATCCCCGCTGATTTTGCCGTCGGCATTTATGGCTCCCCTTGTCGCCACTATGTAGACGAGTTTGAAGCCGTCTTTTAGTAAATCCCCTCGAATTGATGGGCTCCCTTTTTGATTGTTTGGATCATCTATCATTCTGACGCCAGAAAAAGAGGTTCCATCTTGTGTGATTCTTGTCTGTTGCGGATAGGAACCATACTCTTCCCAAGGTCCGTAGCACTCAACAGAAGCATCCCACTCTCCGCTTATGTCAAAAATTTCTTCGCCGCTCGGCAACTTGATAGTTTTAATTGCGGCTGGCTTTTCAGTCTGAGCAAAAGTCAATCCAGTCCAAGCGATGAGAGCTACAAAGCAAATCACCCATATCGTGATTCTTTTTCGCATATACACCACCTTTCCGGTATGTGCAGGGGCGCGTTAACGCTTTTTGGTTGCAGAAGGAAAGCCCCCTAAAGGATAAACTACTCCTTCACGGGAAAATACCCTTGATACCATAACGTCGTATCGGCCCATGACCAAGAAAAATTGGAGCAATTTCCCGCCTGCTGCTTCATAAACCTTCTTTACGGCATCAAGGCGGATCGGGCTCTCTTTGACTTTTTCAATCCCCTGTTGCGTAAAGTTTACCAAGGAAATATAGGTTGCCATGTAGCACCTCCATCAAGTCAAAAAAGTTGTAAGGGCCATTTTTTAGATTCAAGAAAAATCAGGCTAAACACTCAAAGGCCTCCATAAAACCAAGTTATGGTTTTAGGAGGCCAATTACAGGCAAAATGAACCTTCCTATGATTAAAAATAATTTCATCGCTTGTTGATCTCTAAAAAAGAAGAAGGAAATTTTATAACCACAAATGCAATTCAATAGGCAATCGTTCCGTCATTCGCTCAAAACCTTTCCATTGAGAATCGATTGTAAGTAATCATGCCTATTAGCCTGATTCAGGAAGTGCAGATAGACCCGTACGCCGAATCCCATGCAATCTAACATGTATATGGTCGGGTGAGTGAACCACGACATTGAGGTTGGTACATCTGATTTCGTTGGCGATCGCCCAGGTTCTGGGGGGTTCGCCCTGAGAATGGTTTTCCCATATCCCGACCTCGACAATTAAAATCAAACCCGCAACAGCACCAACAAGAATAAATCTTTTCAATTCCAAAGATCTTGACTTGGGCGCCCTCTCTTCGGCGTTGTGGCGGGTCGTCAGTTTAGGCTTATATTGGCCCTGTGCCATGATTCACCTCCTGCGAGAGGAGGGTTGGCAAATTCATTGGAGAGATAGGTAAATCAGTAAAGAAAGCGAGCTGGAGGAGTAAGATCCGAACCGATTAACGAAATCAAGTCCGCTTCAGGTCCGGTGGAATGGGAAAGATACTGCAACTGAGCGGATTGATACCTTAGTCCGCGACCAAATGACAACGTAATTTAAATTTATTTCGGATTTGCTCCGTATATAATAGTGTCGCCTTTGTTGGTACTTCAGGCCACGCCCAAACTGAAGGAGGTAAGCCTCCCCTTTTGCAGGTAATAGGGGCGGCTTACTCCGCAGTTTTAGATAATGAATCTGTAAGGTGACGAACTCTGTATCCGAATTGCAAAACCCCACGCTTTTATGGTAACCCTCGAATCCCAAGAGCCGCGAGGGTCCCATCACGGAATCGCCATCTGCTGCCACAAGAACTTGAAAACCATCAATGATAGGAGCAATTGCATGATGCCGCCCTTGACCGCAG
>Ga0105093_10000020_pt1 | contig 52444 bp, 56 predicted proteins | sample PPLLak3March2015_2_FD_79111 | JGI IMG/M metagenome (GOLD analysis project Ga0105093, IMG submission 79111) | Freshwater sediment microbial communities from Prairie Pothole Lake near Jamestown, North Dakota, USA - PPLs Lake P8 Core (3) Depth... | ecosystem: Environmental > Aquatic > Freshwater >... | reverse complement strand
TCGATGATGAGGATCGCCCTGCGATCATCACCGAATGCCTTCGAAAGCACCCGGCTGAAATCAGCGATGAACTCCTGTCGGCTCTCGAAGCGGCGGTTCATATGGAATTCGGCGGCCAACACGTGATAGAAGTCCAGCTCGGTCAGCTCGGGCCCGCTGACCGTGATAAAAACCGGCGCCATGCCATTCTGAGTGACAAGTCGCTTAACTAGGACGGTCTTGCCGTTACCAATGTCTCCGGTAAGAACCAAACAGCCATCCCGATCGAAAATGCCTTCTCGGAGGGTTTCCATAATATGGCTCTGGTGGGGTCCCAGCCATATGAATTCCGGATCGGGGGCGATTCCGAACGGTTCTTTTTTCAGCTGATAATGGGCGAGATACATCTAAACCGCAACTCCTTCCTGATGAATTCACTTCTGCGGCGACGATTCTCGGCGCCGTGTCCAAAGCGCATCGGGCTCTGGGCGGAGCGTGCGAACGCCGTCGCCGGCGGCGGCTTTCCGTTTTGACCTGCGCTTCATTTTATACTAAGCTTAAGAAAAATGCATCTTAAACCCTCTTTTTTTAATCTCGGAAACAGGTGATGACATTCAAACGCAGCAGCGACACGGACGAGGCGGCACGCGAGCGGCGCTCCGGCATGAATCGGCGCTGGATCAAAACACCGTATCATGGCGTGGAACGCCGCACCGGTAAGGACCGGCGCGGCGAATCCTCGCCCCTTGATGCCTTAGGCCCCAACCATTCGGTTGCCGAGCGCACGGAATCTCTCGAAAAACTGCTCCTTTCCACCACCGTGCGCCTGGAGGCATTGGCGCGCCTGCTCGTGGAAAAAGGACTGCTGAGCCCCAAGGAACTATCTGAAATGCTAGAAACGATGCAAGCAGAGTATCAGCACCAACAGCTCAAACAAGAATGATGAGCGGCGGGCCATCCCCCGCGGAGATTGAGAATGATCCAAAAAGCGAAGACCATGGTGCTGGCCTCCTTTGCTGCCGATGCCCTGGCACTCGGAGTGCACTGGATCTACGATATCCGGCAAATCGATCAGAAATTCGGACGGGTGGTGGATTTTCTCAAACCATCCCACCCCACGTATCACCCCACCAAGCAGCAAGGCGATTTGACCCATTACGGGGATCAGACCCTGTTGCTGCTGCGCTCGGTTGCCGAGGGCGACGGTTTTAATGCCGACCGTTTCGGACGAGCCTGGCGCGACTTTTTTAAAACCTACACCGGCTATGTCGACGGCGCCAGCCGGCAGACGCTTGAAAATCTTGAGGAGGGGCTCAGTCCGCTTCAGGCCGGGTCAGCCTCGCAGGACTTAGCCGGTGCTGCACGCCTGGCGCCTTTGGTTTATTGCTATCGCAACGACCGGGTCTCACTTCTGGAAAGCATCCGCCAGCAGACCGCCATCACCCATAACCATGCCGAAGTCAGCGCTGCTGGGGAGTTTTTCGGCCGAACCGCCTGGCTGGTGCTTCACGGGCAACGCCCCGCTGAGGCCATGACACTCGCGTCAGACGAGATGGATCCACGGGATCCGATCGCCGGATGGGTTCAAGCCGGCCTGGATAGCGCCGGGGAAGACTCGCGCACCGCCATCCATCGGTTCGGACAAATGTGCGCGGTAGCGACGGCCTTACCGGCGACCGTTCACCTCATCGCCAAATATGAGGATCACTTGGAGGAAGGCCTGATCGAGAACGTGATGGCGGGCGGGGATTCGGCCGCCCGCGGCCTGCTTACCGGTTTGGTTCTCGGCGCACACGCTGGGCCAGCCGCGCTGCCCCAACGCTGGTGCGAGGCCCTGAACGATCGGCCGCAGATCGAGGAGTTGCTGGCCCGTCTGGATCAGGCCGTCGCGACCGCCGGCCCGTCTCCATGAGATGATCGCCGGCAACCCCGGCCGAACCGATTGAGATTCACTCGCATGCAAATCGGCCCGATGCCCGGCGGTTCTGCGGGCACCGAAGCCTCTAACAACCTTCTGAACCTGTTGAGCGCATGAAACTATTCATTACCGGCGGAGAGGGCCAACTCGGCTCGGAGCTGATCGCTCAAGCAGCGTCCCGCGGCATCGACGTTCTGGCGCCGCTCCTGGCTCATATGGATCTGACACGCCCCGAGCAGATCGACCGCATCTGGGACGAGTTCCACCCGGCGGCGGTTATCAACGCCGCAGCGTATACCGCGGTGGACCGGGCCGAATCCGAGCCGGACCTCGCCTTCGCCGTTAATGCCGAAGCCCCCGTGCGCATCGCCCGGCGCTGCGCACGGGAACAAATTCCGCTCATCCATATCTCGACCGACTACGTTTTCGATGGGTTGAAGGGATCTCCCTATCTGGAGGATGATCCGGTGGCTCCTCTGGGGGTCTACGGCCGCAGCAAGGCCGAAGGCGAAGCCGGCGTGCGCGGCTCCCTGAATCAGCACCTTATCGTGCGCACCGCTTGGCTTTACAGCGCTCACGGCGCCAATTTCCTCAAGACCGTGATGCGCCTCGTCGGCGAGGGCAACGAGCTGCGGATCGTGGAGGACCAACTCGGGTGCCCGACCTGCGCCGCCGACCTGGCCGACGCCTTGCTGCACATTGCCCAACAGCTGGCCTCAGGCGCAGAAATCCCCTGGGGAACCTACCATTACTGCGGCAGCGGCGTCACCTCCTGGTATGGGATGGCTCGCCACGTGCTCGAAACGCTGGTATCGCGCGGCCATATCACCTCCTTTCGCCTCCGGCCTGTCACCACCGCCGAATACCCCACACCGGCTCGCCGGCCGCCCTATTCCGTGTTGGACTGCGGCCGGATCGAAACCGCCTTTGCGGTCCGCCGCCCTCCCTGGCAGCAGAGCATCGAAAGAACCATTGACCGCCTCCTGTGCGCAACTGGCACCGTTCGATAAGACTTAAAAAGAGCCTGTCCGCGTTGCTGAGAGAACGCGCTTTAAAAAAAACAACTATCTATTATTATTAATAATATTTATTAGTTGCAAAGCCGCCCTGCTTGACTGCCATACGGTTTCCGTCTAAGATAAAAACAAAGGTTCGCACATCGCCGCGTCGCGTAAGAAAAACGCTAACTACAATCAGCTTCAATTTCTTATGAAATCAATTTCCGTCCAAACACCCGCAATCCTGGTGGTCGATGATGATGAGGGGCTGCTGTTGAGCATCAAGGCCACCTTGGTCAGCGCTGGATTGCCGGAACCGGCTCTCGTATCCGACAGCCGTCGTGTTCTGGACGTTCTGCGATCGCAGCGCTTCCCGCTCGTGCTGCTGGATCTCATGATGCCGCACATGGGCGGCATGGAAGTGATGCAACGCATCAAGGAGGAATTCCCGGAGGTGGACTGCGTGATCGTCAGCGCCATGGACGACGTGCCCACCGCCGTGCAAGCCATCAGCAGCGGCGCTAGCGATTACTTGGTCAAACCCCTCAACAGCGACAAGCTGGTGGCGCTCGTCCAAAGCAACATCGAGCGCTACCGCTTCCGCGACGAGCTGGCCCGCGTGGGTCGCAAGAAGATCTTCGATCACTTGAAGCAACCCGATGCCTTCGCCCATCTGATTGCCGAAGACGAATCCATGGCGTTGGTCTTTCACCAGATAGAAGCCGTGGCCGGCACCGATTACAGCGTGGTCATCAACGGCGAATCCGGGACCGGCAAAGAGATGTTGGCCCGTGTGATCCACCAACTGAGCCGCCGCTCCAAAGCGCCCTTCTACGCGGTCAACATGGCTTCATTCAGCAAGACCCTTTTCGAAGATGAATTTTTCGGCCATGCGAAAGGGGCTTATACGGACGCCGGCGGCGAGCGTCGCGGTTTTTTCGAAGCCGCCCACGGCGGTACCCTTTTCTTGGACGAAATCACCGAGCTCGATCCGTCGCTGCAGGCCAAGCTGCTGCGCGTGATCGAGGAACGTGAGTTCTACCGGCTCGGCAGCACCGAGGTCCGCAATGTCGATGTCCGCATCATCGCGGCCACGAATCGCGACATCAGCGAGGAGATTCTCAAGGGACGCTTCCGCGCCGATTTATTCTATCGCATCAACACCTACAATATCAAAATCCCTCCGCTGCGCGAGCGCAAAAAGGATATTCTTCCGTTGGCCCGGTACTTCCTGAGGCTGCACGCCGGGGCCAACAAGAAAAAAATCGCCGACCTGGCCCCCGAGCTGACCGAGCGTTTGTTGACTTACGCGTTTCCGGGTAACGTGCGTGAATTGGAAAACTTGATCGCGGCCGCAGTCCTGCAGGAGAAGGGCAAGACCCTGTCCCTGGCTGCGGCGCGAACACTGCTGCCCTACGAGGGGCCCGAGCGTCGCCGCAATTCGCCTTTACTGACCCTGGATGAGATCGAGCGCCGCCACATCGAACGGGTGCTGGAGGCGACGAACGGCAATCGGCCCAAGGCCGCCAAGATTTTGGGGATCAACGTGTCCACCATCTATCGCAAACTCGAGAAATACAACCTCACGGATAAAAATTTCGAATCGGACTGATTGCAGCCGCGCCCGGGGGCGGCCTATGCTCGAGAGGAGAATGCATGTCGGACGGTCTGGATGTGGTGGTGCTCGATGACGACCCGGGAATCAGCCAGGTGCTCAAGGAGTTGATCGAAACGTTTTACGCGTGGGGCCAGGTGGTTGCCTTTTCCGACGCAGAAAAGGCCATCGGCTGGTGTCTGAAGCGCGACGTGGGACTTGGCATTTTCGTGGTCGACGTCTTCCTGAAAGGCATGAACGGCTTCTTTTTTCTAGACTCGATCGAGCCGAAATTTCCGTCCGCCCACCAGGACGCCATCATCATCAGCGGCAAGGCCAGCGAAGATGTCGTGGATATGTGTCTCGCCTCAAATGTAACCTACCTGCTCGAAAAGCCGTTAAAACCGTATGCGCTTCAACTGGCGGTGCGCGCCATCACGGCGAAGTATCTGAACTTTGCAAAAAAACTGCTGAGGGACCCCTCTTTCGCCCAGAGCATTGCCCGCCTGTAACCCTTAGCGGCACCATCGAGTTTGAACGATGGTCTGGGCGCGTCGAACGGCATCGCGTCTGAGGTCCCGGATCTACCGGAGATTAAAGCGTGATGGACATCCCCTCGCGAGCAAAGCATACGTCCAAGCCGGACTCCGGCCGCAACCCGCAGTAGCGCTGAGCGAAACCATCGAGTTCCGAGTCGGAACGCATGGGGTCGTGATGAATCAATGCCAGTTGGCGACAGCCGGCCGCCTCCGCCGCTCCAACGGCCTGCTCGATCGATGAATGCCCCCACCCGGCGCGGCCGGCGTGATACTCCTGCTCCGTGTATTGACCGTCGTGGATGAGCAAATCCGCATCCCGGAAAAACGACTGCATCCTCAAATTGGCTTCGCGGGCGGCCTGTTCGCCCTCCAGCGCCATGATCGCATCGTAGCCGGGATTCGCGGGGTCGCTGATAAACAGATTGCGAAACGGCTCGGTATCGAAGGCCGTGCATACCGACCGGCCGCGCCAGCTAAAGCGATAGCCCATGCATAGTAACGGGTGATTGAGGTAAGTGGCCGTCAGGGTAATCCCATCGCCCAAGTCATAGACCCCTTCGCGCAAATCGACATAGGTGATGTGAGCGGCAAGCTCAATCTGCCGCACGGGAAAATAGCGGTAGCACAGCTGGCCGCCGATCACTTGCTCCAGATGATCCTCTGGGGAAATGGTCGGCCCGTAGAGCGTGAGCCGGGTGTCGCGCCGGTAGAGCGGACCGAAAAATGGCAACCCGAGGATGTGGTCGAGATGGGTGTGGCTCAGCAGAAGGTCCAGCGCCCACCCGGCCGCCGGACCGGAACGAGCCAGCAGATGATCCCCCAGCCGCCGGATGCCCGAACCGGCATCGATGATGAGGGTGCGCCCGCAACCGGAAAACCCCAGCTCCACGCACACGGTGTTGCCACCGTAACGCGAGGTCTCATAGCCCGGGGTGGGGATCGATCCGCGCACTCCCCAGAAGGTGACCTGCAATTTTTCAGTTTCGCCCTGCGATTTCAAGGAACACCTTCGCTTTCTCAATCTCCTCCACCACCGCTGCCGAGAGCTCCGTCAAATGGTGGCCGGCAGTCCCCCAGCGCATCTGCAGGCAGCCACGCCCGTCTGCATCCAGGCGGCTGTGGCCCCCGGGAGTTCCCGCCCCCATGTGGTGCGCCAGCGCATCCGCCAGAGCTACGGCTTCGACCAAGCTGAATCCATCGGTTGAGACCTCGCTGGCGGTGTGATGGTCGGTCAAGGCTGCAGTCAACGCCGGGCTCAACTGCCATTTCCGGGCGATCATGTGGCCGACCCGGCAATGATCGACCCCGATCTGCAAGTTCTCTTCGCAGCGCATGCCCCGTCCCGATTCCTGAGAGCCGGCGACCGCTGCACGGTATGCTTCGGGAAAAAGATGGTTCAGAGGTATCTTGCCGATATCATGCATCAACCCGGCTACAAAATATTCCTCGCGCTCCGCTAAGGGTACTTCGCGGCCGCCGGCCAAAAGTTTGGCCGCCGCCGCGGTGCACAGGGAATGAGTCCAGAATTGATCGGCGGTGAACGCTCGAAACGAATCGCGGTGAGAGAAGCTCTGGAAAACGGCGAAACTCAGCACGAGGTTCTTGACCGTGTTGATGCCGAGCAGGATGATCGCCCGGGTCAGTGAATTAACCTTGCTCGGCAGGGAGTAATACGCAGAATTGATCAACTGCAGGACCCGGCCCGTCAGCACCGGATCCAGAGAAATGACCCGGTTTAGATCGTTGGCGCACGCGTTGGGTTCGTTGCAGGTTCGCAGCACCTTGATCGCGGTGGTGGACAACCCGGCCATTCGAAGGATATGCGCCCGGACCTTTCCCAAGGGCGCGGGAGCAGCCGTTTCCCGTGCGGCCATCACGCCGACAGGTAATCCCCACGGCGGAACCGGATAATCTCGATTTCTGCCGTGACCAGGGTTTGGTTCAGGATCTCCTTAAGTTCATCGCTTTCCGTCAGCGAGCCGAGCCCCCGGGAAAGCGTATTCCGCCCCTCTTCCAGTTGCTTGACGCTGGACTCCAGCCCCTTCAGGCTGACCCGGGGGTTGGACAGCTTCTGACAGTAGCCTTCAAGGAGATCAAGGAACCCTTCCAGACGGCCGGCAACCGAATGGTCCGCCCTCGGCGCTACGGATTCGACGCTGATGGCGGCGGCCGGTGCTGCTGTCGGGCAAGCGGCGGCCGCCTGATCGACGGCCTGCTTTAGAATATTGCCGAACCCGTTGACGGCAGCCGGTACGGCTAAGGCCGACTTTTCAGTTTGTACCCGCCCTGGCAACTCTCCGTTTCCAATGATCTTCATCCCATGCGTTTCCTTTCTTCGGCCGGTCGCAGTTTGCAAAACCTCGACTGTCTTAACGCATCCATCCGGAATGTGAGTCAATGCAAATTTCGTGCTGATATTTCAATTTACTTCGACACCTAATATATCCAGGGAATGCGGGTTGTCGTTAGGCCGAGCCGGCGACTCTATCTCTGGAGGGATAGGCAAATTTTGCCGCCCACCGATTAGCGTGTTTCAACCAAATCCTTATTCGGCCGCACCCGCTTCTTTCCAAAGCATGTGCCGAGATATAAATTGTCGGAAATTTGACGGAATTTTCCGATCACTAGACAGCCCTGATATCCCGCCTGCTTCCGCCTTGTCTTTTGAGTGGGCCTTGAATCGGGTCTAACTTACTTTAATAAAACAAGTTTTTATGAAAGGTGCGGTTACGATCCCAATCCATCGATGCAAGCACAAATATTGGCACCTATATTGCTTATTAAATTATCAAACGGAATGAAGTTTCCTCCTTTCCTTCATTCCAACCTCCGACTAACCCTGTTAGGCCACCCCCCCTAACAGGGTTTTTCTTTGGCCCCGATCAGGCGGCATCTCTACTGGATCAACTGGAGGGTGGAACCTCGGAAGCAGATGAGGGGGCAAATTTGCGAGCGTGGCCGTCGCCGCGGGCGTTGGCTCGAAACAGCAGACACTCATGACCCGACATGGTCCGCCGGACTTCCTCGGCGGGAAGCACCCGGCTCTTGAATCCCATGCGCCGGCAGCCATGAGGAAAACAGGCATCCCAGGTGACGAAATAGTGCGCACAGCGGTGGCAGTCGATGGTGGGCACCGCTTTTCAGCCCTCGATTTTTATGACCACCAGGGTGGCGTCATCCTGTAGGTCCAGCGGAAACAGAAACTGTTGAAGGGATTCGAGCACCCGTTGCACGACCTCGGCCGCTGGACGTTCAGCATGCGCACGCACGACATTCTGCAACAGACGCTTGCCAAACATGCCGCCCTGAGCGTTGCATGCCTCCCAAATGCCATCCGTGCCGATGGCGATAATCTGGCCGGGAGTCAGCTCCCGGTGGTATTCTTCATAAGCGGCGTCTTCTATCACACCCAACGGTAGGCCTCCTTGACCTCTCAACTCGGCGAACTCCCCGCAACGAGGTTCGTACACCATAGCCGGTTCATGTCCGGCGCGAATCCAGCGGATGCTGCGGTTCGGCAGATCGATTTCGGCGAAAAAAAGCGTCATGAAACGCCCGGTCGCCTGTACGTCGCGGGTAAGCTGGCGGTTGACACGAGCCACGACATTCGAAACGCTTCCGGGTCGACTGGCGGCCTCCCTTAAAAAGGCTCTCGCTGTCGTCATCAGCAGTGCCGACGGCAATCCATGGTCGGAGACATCTCCCACGACCACGCAGAGTTTGGAGCCCTCCCTGGATTTCTTTTCAAAATAGTCGTAATAGTCTCCGCCGGTATGATCGCAGTAAATGCTGCGGCCGCAGATGTCGATCCCATCTATGACGGGGCCGGAACGCGGCATTAAGTTTTGCTGAACTTCCATGGCTTGGTTCAGCGACCGGCGGGTGCGCTGGTTGAATTTGTGTTCGCGATGAGTGCGACGGTACTGTTTGATGCCGGAGTCTATCGCTTCCACCAACTGCTCGGAAGAGCAGGGCTTGGTGAGAAAACGGAAGATGTTGCCCTGATTAACGGCCTGGATGGCCGTATGCAGATCGGCGCTTCCGGTAAGCAGCATACGAACCGTCTCCGGCGAAGCCTGCCGGACACGGGTCAAAAATTCGATACCGTTCATTCCGGGCATGCAATAGTCCGTTACGACAACCGCAAACGGGCCCTGGGTCCCGATGGCGTCAATTCCCGCGCTGCCGCTTTCAGCGGTCTCGATCGGCATTTTCCTGTGCAGCTGCCGCCGGATGCCGGCCAGAACCTTGGGGTCGTCGTCGACAAAGAGCACCTTAGGTTGCACGTCCGTCTGCCTCCTGTCGAAGTCGGCGGCAGTTTAGCTCCCACTCGGCGAACCGGTCGGCGATATTCAGATGCCTGAGAACCGCTGTTTCGACGGGTGCGGCGGTCGCCTCCATCGGACTCGCTGAAAGCTGGTGATCCAGAGCATTGGCGGCATAGACCACGATCGGCACCGGCCGGATGGGGTTCGTCTGCAGCGGGCAGTGGTGGCAGGCAATGGAATCGATAACGTCTTCGTCCAGCCCCCACAATCCCATGAGGTAGGCTCCCAGTTCGGCATGCGAAGCGCCGAAGCATTCGGCTTCCAGCTCCGTCAGCGGCCGATCCCGCATCAGCGACCGCTGCACGATATCAGCATAAGAATCAGGAAAGTTCTGTGCCAAGATTAATTTGCCCACATCGTGGAGAATGCCAGCGGTGAATGCTTCGGCCTGCGCCTGACGGGATAGCTTCTCGGCGGCGCTGATCGCCCGGGCGCACTGGCTCGCAGCCAGGCTGTGCTGCCAAAGTGTATCCAGCCCGAAGGGTTTCATTCGCTTTGAATCGAACTGGGAAAAGATCTTGACGCCAAGCACCAACCCCTTGACCGTGTCGTAGCCAAGCAGCGACACCGCCTCCTGAGGGCTAGCGATGCGACGGGGCAGACCGAAGAATGCGGAGTTGACCAACTGCAGGATCTTGGCCGTCATGCCCACGTCCCGAGCGATCAACTCGCCCACCCTCCGGAACGAGGAATTCGGCGACTGGATTTCGGCCATGACCTGGGTATAGAGGGCCGGCTGGCTGGGCAGAGCCTGCAGCCGAGACAGAAGCGCTTTCAACCGGCTGCTGCCGATCAGGCGGCGCAACGCGAACGCTCGGTTTAAAGCGGTTTTAAATGTCTTGGCTTCGCATGGCTTGGCGATGAACTGGTGGGCGCAACGCACGGTTTTAAACCCGGCGGCCGGATCAATCTCGCCCGAAAGCACAATCCGCGCCACCGTCGGGTGGTGTTCCATGGCGAAGTTCAGAAGTTCGACGCCATCCATGCCCGGTATGCGCAGGTCGGTCACGACCGCGTCGAAGGCATCGCGGCCGAGGCAGGTGATCGCCTCCCGACCGCTGGCGGCAAATTGCAGGTTCCAATGGTGGCGCTCTGCGTGCAGCATCCGTCGCAGGCCTTGCAGCACCCGGGGATCGTCGTCCACGAACAATACCGCACACCGCTCCAGGTGAGTCACGGTTGCATGACCTCCTCCGTCAGCGGCAGCCGCAGGGTGAAAGTGGTGCCGTGGCCCTCTTCGGATTCAAAGGTGATCGTGCCTCCGTGTTTTTCCACGACCACCGGATAGCAAATGGCCAGTCCCTGCCCGGATCCCCGCCCCATGGCCTTGGTGGTGAAAAATGGATCGAAAATGTGCGGCCGGATTTGTGCAGGGATCCCGACGCCGTTGTCTGCGATCTGAACCTCGGCCCAGCCGCCCCGGCGCCGCGTCCGGATGGAAATGACGCCCTTGACCCTGCGTGCAGGTTGATTGGCGTCCTCGATGGCATGCGCCGCGTTGATGACCATGTTCAGGATCACTTGGTTGATCTCGGCCGGGTGGCAGGGGATCGGCGGCAGGTCCGGGTCAAAATCGGTGACCAGATCGGCCACGTATTTCCATTCGTTCCGAGCGACCGTCAGGGTGGTTTCGATGATGGTGTTCAGATCGGCGGTCGACTTCTCCGCCGGGCCGGGATGTGCAAACTCCTTGATGGCCCGCACGATCCGGGATATCCGGTCGACGCCATCCAGGGCATGTTGGATAGCTCCCGGAATTTCAGCCATCAAGTAGGGGAGATCCGCCCGTTCGTAGTCCGCCGCCAGACGGCGGGCCATCGCAGTCGTCACAGCGCCGGCACGAACGGCTTCCAGCAAATCCGCTCCGGAACGCAATAGACTCGCAATGTCCTCGAAGGCGTCTTTCAAAAACCGGATATTGTCGCCCACATACTGAGTGGGCGTGTTGATCTCATGGGCGATTCCTGCCGCCAGTTGGCCGATCGAGCGCATCTTCTGGGACTGGGAAGATCGACTCTCCCAGCGCTGCGTTGCATCGCACGGCTCGGACTGCACGACCGCCGGCTCGGGGTTCACCGGGGAGCCTCCACCCAAATGCCCATTTCCTGCAGCCGCTGCAGCGCCTGTTCCCGTTCGGCGTCCGCGCTGCGTCGGCTAACCGCCACAATAGCCTGCAGCACCTCGTCGCTGACACCGGCCTGCTTGATCCGGATAAGGTCGTCAATCGTTGCCAGCCGGATGGAGCGCAGCTCCCGGCCGTACACCACCGCTTCGCGATCTTTCAGAAAGGAGCCTTCGCGGATCAGAGCCTGCAGCGTGGGCTCGCCGATACCGGCGGTCTTCATGGCAATGATATCCTCGACTGTGAAGGCCGCGGTTTCCAAGGTCTGCTCCCGGACCAGCATTTCGATGGTCGCATCCTCGACTCCGGCTTTTTTAAGGCGTGCAAGGCTCTGCCCGTCCAGGGCATAGGCCGGCGCCAACGCAGCGCAAACGACGTACACCATCAGGCTCAACCGGAAAATCTTGAGCGTCATGTTGAACCTCCTTGGAGCCCTTGCCTATCGGCGGCCGGTCGACGGCCCAGAGCGCATGACGTGCTCCCCGCCGCCCGATGGTCGGGCCGGCCTATTTCAGGAAGTTGACCAAGCTGGGCTGAATGATCCGCGATGCCGCGGCCAGCGTGGATTCATAGGCGGTTTCGAGGTTCTTCAACTCGATGATCGCCTGGGCGACGTCGATATCCTCCTCACGCCCGATGGCATTCTGAACCGTGGTCTGGACCTTGGACCAATGTTCCTCGGTGGCTTGCAGACGGTAGAGCTTGGGTCCGGCCTCGGAGCGTTTGTTCATGATTTGGACGTGGGCCCCTTGCAGCGGATCCACGGTGGCACCAATTTGGGTCGAACCGACCGTCAAATCGGGATTTTCAAGCCCGTCGGCCAGGTTTCTCAGCTCGTCGAAGATGTTGACGCCGCCGTTGGCCGCATCCTGGAAGTAGTTCCGGCCGTCGGCATCGATCGTGACCACCACATGGTCGGCGATCGAGATCTTGAATCCTCCGGCATCGCCGTTATAGGTGGCCGCGTAGGCAGCGTCCCGCGAGAATGGAGCCGTGTCGGTTTGGTCGCCGGAATACAGGTAACGGCCGTTGAATTTGGAGTTGGCCAGCTGCAGCACCTGGTCGTATATCTCCTTCACCTGCGTGGCGGCGAGCGCACGCTCGTCGGCGGTGGCGCCGGCGCTGCGCTTCTCCTCGGCAATGCTCCGTGCCTGCTGGATCAGCTCATCCACAAACTTGAGAATCTCTTCCGAGGCCTCCAGCCGACTCTTGCCCTGCTTGATGTTGTCCGTGTACTGGTCGATCGCAGCCAGAGCCGAACGACCTGCCAGCACCCGGCCCATGCCGGCGGGGTCGTCCGAGGGCCGGTTGATGCGCTTTTGTGAAGCGATCTGCTCCTGGCGCTGCAGCATGCCTTCCGTCTGCCGACGCAGATTGCTTACGAAGATGTTGGACATCATATTTTGGGTGATCCGCATTTTCTTTCTCCGGAAAAATCAGGATTAAGCGTTTCTTCAACCGCAACGCCGCATGAAATGCTTTATCTTATCATGCTCATCAGTTGATTCAGCATATCGTCCGCCATGCTGATCATTTTGGCGGCGGCGTTGTAGGCGGCTTCGAACTTCACCAGATTGACCATTTCCTCGTCCAGCGAAACCCCGGATACCGACTCGCGGTAGTTTTCCAAATACGTCATCATGTCTGCTTGGTGGCCGGCATTGGCTGCCGCTGTTTGCACGTCATAGCCGACCTGGCTGACCAGGGTGTTGGCCGCACTGTCAAACGTAGCCGTGCCGCCGCTCATCGTCAGCGCCGTGCGAAGGTCATAAATAGCGAGGGCATTGTCCGCATTGCCGGGGACGCCTGCGGCCGTCGCGGATGCCGCAATGAGGTCAAAATCGCCGAGAACGGCGGAATTCACCTGGAGGTCAGCCGCCCCCGTTCCGATGAGGAGAGCGGTGCCCGTGGTTCCGTCCAGTCCATACCCCGCGGCATGAATCGAGTTGATCTGATCTCTCAGCCCTTGGGCCAGCGCGTCCAACTGGTCCTGATAGCCAGCGATTTGAACATCCCGGGTCTGCAACCATCCGCCGATGTTTCCCCCGCTGATCTCGCCGGTGACGACCACCGCAGCTCCGTTGAGATCCGGCCACAGAACGTCCGTGCGGCCGTCGGCATTCGTCATCGTTTGAAGCTTCCAGGTGTTGCCGCTTTCCACGAGCGGCCGGCCGCCGGCCACCGAAACCACCACTTGGCCGTCGGCATTCTCGTAGCTCCTGACGTCGATGACCTCCGCCAGCTGTTTCAGCACCAGGTCGCGGCGGTCACGGTAGTCATTGGCGTTCGTGCCGCTGACTTCGGTGCTGGCGATTTTGCGATTGAGATCGGCAATCTGCGCGACCAGGCGGTTGACCGTTTCAACGCCGTTTTCCACCGCGCGGTCGATGTCCTCCCGGATCTGCTCCAGATCGGCGTATTGACCGCGGAGGGTGTCGGCCAGCCCCTGGCTGGTCGACGCCAGCATGGCGCGTTCGGTGCCTCCCTCCGGGTTGAGGCTGAGATTCTGCCAGGCGCTCCAAAAGTCGCTCAGCGCCTGATTCAAACCGTAGCCGCCGCTTTCGTCGAAGACGACCTCCACGCGGTCGAGCATGCTGCGTTGAGCCTCCCAGCGGCCGAGATTGGCGTTCTCGGTGGTCAGCTGGACTCCGATGAACCGGTCGTAGACGCGCTCGATGCCGGTGGACGTCACGCCGAACGACATCAGCCCGAGGCTGCTCTGCACCGGGGTAGCGGTCTCCAGGTTCAACTTTTGGCGCGAGTATCCCGGCGTGTTCACGTTGGCGATATTGTTCCCGGTGACGTTGATGGCGCGCTGCTGCATCAGCAGCGCGCTGGCTCCGGTGCTCAATACCCCGAACAGGTGCGTCATGGTCAGCCTCCCGCAGCGGCCCGGCGGGCTTTGGGTTGCGCCTGCAGAGCCAGTAAAATGGAATGGGTCATGTCCTCCAGGGCCACCACCTCGTCGGCGGCCCCCAGCTTGATGGCCTCCTTGGGCATGCCGAAAACCACGCAGCTGGCCTCGTTCTGCGCCAGGGTATAGGCGCCACTGCTGCGCATCGCAAGGAGTCCCCTGGCGCCGTCGGCCCCCATGCCGGTAAGAATGGCTCCCACGGCGTTGCGGCCGGCCGTCTGGGCGACGGAATGAAACAGCACATCCACGCTGGGCCGTTGGTAGTGGACGCGAGGGCCATCCTTGATCTTCACCAGGTAAGTCCCGCCGCTGCGCGCCAGCAGCATGTGATGGTTGCCGGGAGCAATGAGCGCCACACCGGGAATCACATGGTCGTTGTCCCGAGCCTCGCGGACGTGCAGCGGGCTGATCTCGTTCAGCCGACTGGCAAAGGAGGTCGTAAAATGTTCCGGCATGTGCTGGACGATGACGATTCCGGGCGCCGTCGGCGGCATGCGGGTCAGTACCGCTTCGATGGCTTTGGTGCCGCCCGTTGAAGCACCGATGGCGATAATTTTGTGGGTCGTCTGCACCAGCAGGTTTTCGAAAGGCGGTCGCTCCGTCGGACCGGGCCGCTTGGCCGGAGCCACTGCTATCCTGGCCGCCGCCGCCGCACGGATGGCGTGGACCAGCGGCTGGGCGATGTCCTTAGTCGAATAAGAAGCGCCCGGCTTGCAAAGCACTTCCACCGCACCGAGGTCCAGCGCCTTGATGCCGAGTTCACTGTTTTTCGGCGTCAGCGAACTCAGCACCACGACCGGCATCGGGTGATACTTCATCAGCTTCGATAGAAAGGAGAGCCCGTCCATGCGCGGCATTTCAAGATCGAGCGTCAACACGTCCGGATGTAATTCCACGATTTTGTCGCGCGCGAAGTAAGGATCCACCGCGGTTCCGACGACCTGAATATCGTTGTACCGTGAAAGCTCATCGCAAATCACCTTGCGGACGACCGCGGAATCATCCACCACGAGTACCTTGATCATGGCTCGTCCTTTGGTTCTATGGGGGTCCGTCTGCCGCGTCCAAACCCGGCAGCTCCTGCGCCAGCGAGCGGTCGATTCGCATACGCACCCGGCACGCTCCGCTTTCCAGCACGAGATAGCCGACCGCTGCCGGGTCGTCCCAGATCGGACTCTCGCCGGACACCATATAGGGGGGGCGCAAGTTGAATTCCGCGACATGCCCGGCGACCACCGGCAACACGTTTCCGCAAACGACGTTGATCAGCTCTTTCAGGGCATCGCGCTGCTGCTCCGCCGATAATTCCTCGCCGTCCTCGGTGCCCAGCATATTCACGGCCAGCTCGGCCAATGCCGATGACGGCAGGCTCAGTTCCATGCCGCCCCCAAAGGGGCCGCTGAAGTCGACTCGGACGACCTCCTGGATCTGCCCCTCCATCGCCGCGACATCCTCTGCTGGAAACGTAAAGATGAAAGCCATTTTTTCCAACGTATCGGCCGTCACTTCAACGAGTTTGCGGCTAAGCGCTGGGTTCATAAAACACCTCACTGCCCAGAACATCCTTAACCGTGTCGCGCAGCATCTCCGGGGAAAACGGCTTATGAATGAACCGCAGCCCTTTGCGCTTCAGCCGCTCGATGCGGGTCTGGCTGCCCTCGGTTGAGACGACGATGGTCGGGATGCTTTTCAAATCGGGTCGATCGTGCATTTGTCCGATCATCTCCTCGCCCGTCATCACCGGCATGTTGATGTCGGTGATAACGAGGTCAATCCAGTGCTGATCGAGCGCATTCAGACCCTCTCGGCCATTGGCCGCTTGATGAATTTCCCCGATTTGCAGACCGCTCATCTGCACGCTTTTTTTGATCATCGACCGCATCACCCCGCTGTCGTCGACGATGAGTAGGTTGACTGCCATGGAGCACCTGTTCTCTTTCTGGTCTTGATCAACGCCTCGCCGCCGCGACATCCATCCGGCAGCCGCTCCGGTTAGGCAACAGTCAGCGCCTGCGACAGGTCACTGACCCACTGCAAGGTTTGACTGGCGACTTTCTCCAGATGAGCCGGTTTTAGTCCCAGGCGCCGGGTCACGAGGGGGGACGGCTCATGCAGCAGCCCCTCGCGCCCTACTCCGATTCCGATCATCAAGCAGAGCATGTTGGCCACGTGCACCACGTCGAGCAGGGTGTCGATGCGGCTGTAACTTTCCGGCGCGTGATGCCACCGCACCGCGTGCACGATCTTTTCCGGCAAGGACCATTGGGCCAGCACCTGCGCCCCGATCGCCGCATGGTCGATTCCCAGCACTGCCGCCTCGGCGGCCTCGAAGCTCATGCCTTGGGCCAGCGCAGAGTCGATCTGCGCATGATCCTCCTGAACGAACTGTCCCAGAACGAGCTTGCCGACATCGTGCAACAAACCGGCCGTGAAGATTTCATCGGCGGCCTGAATCTTGAGTTCACCGGCCAGCCCCCTGGCTGCCACGGACACCGCCAGCGAATGTCGCCAAAGCTCACCGGCCGGCAGATCGTAGCCCGGCACCCCGCGGTCCATGATGGCGCTGGCGCACGCCGCGACGACCATTTGGACCATGCGCTTCAGGCCGAGCAGCAGCACTGCCTGGCGCACCGAGCCGACTTGCGATGGAATACCGAAATAGGCCGAGTTCGCCAGTTTCAGCAGGTTGGCCGTAAGCCCTGGTTCCTGGCGCAGAACCGCTTCGATCTGCTGAACGGTGGTGCCCGGGGCGTTCGCCAGGGTCAGCAGCTGGAGGGCCGCACCGGGCATCGCGGGAAACGCTTTAATCATCCTGCTGATCTGCTCGATTCGCATATGTGATCTCACAAAGGGCCTCTGGCACCGTTGCAACTGAGCAGCACCCCTCCGGTTTGCACCTCGAAGTGAATCGTCCGGCTGGCCGTCCCGCCGACATTCTCGGCTTTCAATAAAATGTTGTTCTTCCAAAGGAGCTTTTTCAGCACCGTGTAGTTGCGCTCGCCGATTTTGAAAATCTCGTTCTTACCCATCGGATTGCCGCAGCCGGCGGCTTTGACGATCAGCCGTTCCTTGACGGCTCCCATTTCGTAAAGTGACTTAAAAAGCAGCGGCACCCCGGTGTCGACGAACATGGCCGGGTTGCCCCTGGCCTTCTCCGGGTTGATGCTGGACAGCGGCAGCATGGCGTGCAGGAGCCCGCCGACCTTTGACAAGGGGTCGAACACCATTAACCCCAGGCAACTGCCCAGGGCGTGGGTCACCAGAATGTCGCCGTTGCGTCCGGTTTTCATATCACCGACCGATACGGTGATGTTCATGAACCGATCGTCTCCAGTAAGCGGCAGCCGTTATTTGCGGTATACCGCCGGCCGCACGTAGCGAAAGCGATGCTTGATCGCGGACAGACCCTCCGAATGCCCGACGAACAAATACCCGCCGTCATCCAAGACGTCCCAAAAACGTTGAATCAGTGTCTGCTGAGTGGGACGGTCGAAGTAAATCATCACGTTCCGGCAGAAGATCACCTGAAACCCGCCTCTCATCGGCCAGGGTTCCATCAAATTGAGATAGGCCAGGTGCACCATCCGCTGGGCCTCCGGAGCGACTCGAACCGACCCGCTGCGGCCATGCTGCAAACGGATAAAGTACTTTCGATATTGAGCCAGCGGTGTCTCCTGGACGACCGTCTGCGGATAAACCGCCTGGCGCGCCTTATCCAGCACGCAGCGGGAGATGTCCGTCGCCAGAATGCGAACATCCCGCCCCTCCATTCCCGGCAGGTGTTCGCGCAGGACGATGGCCAGCGTGTAAGGCTCCTCGCCGGAGGAGCAGGCCGCGCTCCAAAACCGGAGCCGCGCCGCCGTCAGCTGCGGCAGCACCGTGTCGCGCAGGAAACTGAAGTGCTCCATCTCGCGAAAAAAGCTGGTCTTGTTGGTGGTCATCACATCAATCAGACACCCGATTTCTTCACCCCCCCGATCGTTTTCGATCAGATCGAGATAATCCGCCACACGACGGATTCCGAGGGTTCGCAGCCGCTTCATGAGGCGCGCCCGAACCAGCGCCTCCTTGTTTTGGTTCAAATTGATGCCGGCCGCCCGATAGACCAGCTCGCTGATTTTTTGCACCTGCTGGGGCTTGAAATCGTTCGTATCGTATTCCATGGCGGCTCCCGCCGGACCGGCATCAGGCAGCCAGGGCCGGCGGCCGGACCCCGGCTTCCTCACGGTAGGCGTCCCGGCGGTCGGGTGTCGCAAACCGCAAGAGTCCGCCGACATCCAGAATCAGGCCGACGCGCCCGTCCGGCATGATGGCTCCGCCGGAGATGCCGGGGATGTTTTTCAACGCCTCGCCCAGGCTCTTGATGACCACCTGCTGCCGACTGACCAGTTCATCGATGACCAGACCGGCGCGCCGGTCCTCGTCCTCGACCACTACCACAATGGCTTTCTGCAAATCCTCTTGAGCATCTTGAATCCCAAAGATTTGAGACATGCGGTAAAGCGGGATCAGTTGACCTTGGAGCCCCAGCATTTCGCCCTGCTGAAACACCGTAGCGATCTCCCCGGCCGCCGGTTTTACCGAGCGGATGATCGACACGGTCGGAATCACATAGGTTTCCCGTCCGACCCGGATCACCATCCCATCGATGATCGCGAGGGTCAGCGGCAGGCTCATCCTGAAGACGCTGCCGGCGCCTTTTTCGGATTTGATTTCCACCGTGCCGTGCAGGAGCTCGATGTTCTTCTTCACCACGTCCATGCCCACCCCGCGGCCGGAGACGTCGGTGACGACGTGGGCCGTAGAAAAGCCCGGTTCGAAAATCAGGTTGAAGACCTCCCGATCGCTGAAATCGCCCGTGTCACCGATCAGACCGCGCTCCCGCGCCTTGGCGAGAAGGACATCGCGGTCCAAGCCTTTGCCGTCGTCGCTGATCTCCACCACGACACTCCCGGCTGAGTGGCAGGCCGAAATTTGGACCGTGCCCTGCTCGGGCTTACCGTTCGACCGTCGCACGTCGGGAGTTTCGATGCCGTGGTCCACGGCGTTGCGCACCATGTGCACCAGCGGATCGTTGATGATGTCCACCAAGTTGCGATCGATCTCGGTATCTTCCCCCTCGGTCAGGAAATTGACGTTTTTTCCGAGCTTGCGGGCCACATCGCGGGCGAGACGGGCCATCTTGTTGAAGGTGGCCTTCAAGGGCACCATGCGCATCGACATGCTGATGTCCTGCAGTTCGCGAACGATCTTGCTCGCGTGGGCGACCTTCTTGGCCAGTCCGTGATTCTGGCTGTTCACCACGGAGGCGTCCTGCGACACCATGGAATAGGCGATCACGAGTTCGCCCACCAAGTCGATCAGCCGGTCCAACCGCTGGGTGCTCACCCGCACCGACGATTCCACCGCCGGCCCGGGCCCGCAGCGCATCTGCTTCTGGGCGCGCAGCGCCTGACTGACGTCGGCCACGCTGGCCGCCTGGGATCTGACCAGCGCCATGCCGGCCTTTACCTCGGGATGATCGCTCAGCGCCTTTTCGACCTGCTCGCGCTCGAGCTTGCCTTGCGCGACGAGGAGGTCGCCGATGCGAGGCGCGCAGGCATCCGACGGTTCTTCGGAAATTCCAGCCGCCTCTGGATTCCGCAAGGTCTCCAGCAAGACATCATACCCCTCCGGTTTCCGCAGGGGCTCCCCTTCCAAGGCCTTCTGAACGGCTCCTACCAAATGCTTGATCGTGTCCAACGCCTGTAACGATAGATCGGCATACCCCCCGCTGTAGCGCACCTCGCCCTCGCGGACCCGGCTGAGGAGAGTCTCGGCATGATGCCCCAACTCGGCAATCAGCGTCAGCTCGAGAAACCCGGCCGTGCCCTTGACGGTGTGGAAGGCTCGGAAGACCTTGCCTACGGCTTCCGTGTCCTCGGGATCGTGCTCCAGGGACAGCAGGGCCTCCTCGGCGTTCTGGATCAAATCGGTGCTCTCGGTGATGAACTCAGCCAGGAGGTCCGAATCCGCATTCTCCGGCATATAATCCAGACAAGCCGTCGGAAGAGGCGCCGGCGCTTTCTCGATCAGAGGTTCCGCTGCGCTGGCATGCGCCGACGATCCGAGACGGTCGCGGCCGTTCACGACCTCATCCAGCAAGTCCCCGATGCGGGTGATGCACCCCGCCGGCTCGTGAGCGGCGCCATGGGCCATCTGGCGGCAGAGTCCGGCGGCTTCCTCCAATCGCTCCCGACCGCCGGCCGGATGCGGGAGTTGCTCCAACGCCGATGCGAGGCAATCCCACTCGTCGTGATCCTCCGCTTCCAGCTGCACCAGAAAGGCCGCTGCATCATCGATGCTCTCCGGGCGCTGCACCCCGCTGGCGCGCCGCGAGGCACCGGCCGGTTTGAAGGCGACATTCAGCCCGGCAACGGCCGATAGGGACCCACCCTGCGGGGCGGGACCGAGCAGCGCGGCCTCCAGCGTTTGCAAGCCGGCGGCCACGGCCTCCACCGCCGATAGCCGGTCAGCTGGTTCTCCGACTCCCAGCCGCTCTAACCCCTCGACCACCCCCTGCAGCAAAGACCTTGCCTCCGGCGGAGCCTCCGGGGGGTTATGCCACAGCAGTTTGAGCTCCTCGGCCAGTGCGCCCCAGGCGTCGAAGTCACCCACCGGAATGTCGTCCAGGCGCTCTAAGATGCAACGAATTTTAGCCGGCAGCTGCGGCGGATGGCACGTTCTCATTTCGCTTCCTCGCTAGAAAAAAGTCGGTCGGATGGCCCTGCGACGCACCTCAGATTTCATCACAGACCAATTTTCCGTTGAGCCGTGCGCGTTCCAGGCGCCCGCCCCGATGATAGATGGACCCGTTGGCAGCCAACCCCTTCAGCACCCCGTATGCGGTCCTCAGCAGTTCGCCGACCTGCCGGCAAAGTACCTCGCTGCGGTGATTTTCTTCCTGGATCCGCGCCATCAACCCCAGAAGCTCGCTGCGAGCGTGATGGAATTCCGCCCCGAGGGGTTCGGGCGAGGTTCGCGTAATCCAGCTCAACGTCACGTCGGCAGGCGACCGTCCCCAATGCCGCGACAGGTGGTCTATCACTTCCGCCCGTCGGCGTCCGGCCGCTTGGAGCCGCTCGATCAGATCGCGCTTCTCCGCGCTGACGGCCTCGATCTCCGTTCGGCACGAGCGCAGCAAGGCCGGGCGCTCCCGCCTCATGATCTCCAGCAGCCGGCGGTAGAGTTCCGTTTCCACCCGCAAGATTCCCAGCAGTTCATTCAAGAACCCGACCATGACCTTTTTCTTTCTGCCTTCATTTTGCGAGCCTGCATACATGCCATCGTTATCGGCGTTAACCGCTGAAGTCTTTAATGCGATTGGCGCCGTTGAACCCGCTGTCCGCGAATTAGCGTTTTGGAACGGCCCGGCGCAGCGGGCTGCGGAGTCCCTCCAGTTGCTCCTGAAGGATCGTGGAAAGTCCCAGTCCGCCGGAACGGGCCATTTCCTTGGCCAGTTCGGCATCCATCAGCGATGTGTAGATCTCTTCGGAACGCCCGCCGTCAATGACACCCGACTTTGCGACCGTTTTGCGCATCTCGCTGAGCATGTGATGGATAAAGAGCGCCTCCATGTCCTCGCAGACGGCCTTCAATTCCGTGCCGGCGTCACCGCCGTTCGCACGCCCCCGGTCCGCGGTGGCTCGAGATCGGCCGGCGATGGATGGGTGGGATGAGGGGCGCAGGACCGTATCCGGATGGATGGGCCCCGGCATCAGATGATTTCCAGGTCGGCCTGCAAGGCACCGGCCGCCTTCAACGCCTGCAGGATGGATATCAGGTCGCGCGGCGTCACACCCAGCGCATTCAACGCTCGGACCACATCGCCGATGCTCACACCGGATTCCATCAAATAGAGCGGCTTGCGACCTTCCTGGACCAAGACTTCGCTTTCCGGGGTCACGGTGGTTCGACCGCCTGGAGCGAAGGGCAACGGCTGGGAAACGTTTTTGTTCTCCTGGACCTGAATGCTCAAGTTGCCGTGGGCGATGGCCACCGTGGATATGCGCACGTTTTCACCCATGATGACCGTGCCGGTGCGCTCGTTGATGACGACCCGCGAGACGCTGTCCGGGGTCACTCCCAGGTTCTCGATGGCAGCGATCAGGTGAACGATTTTATCGGCATAGTTCGGCGGGACGGCCACATGGATGGTTCCCGAGTCCTGGGTGCGCGCCATCGATCCCGCCAGGCCGGCATTGATCGCCTGGGCCACCCGGGTGGCCGTCGTGAAATCGGCTTTGTTGAGCGCCAGGGTGAGCATGTCCTTCTGGTTCAGGTCGAATGGGATTTCACGCTCGACCAAGGCCCCTTGCACCACTCGGGCCACGGTGGGAAAGTTTTTTTGAACCCTGCTGCCGGAAGCCCCTCCGGCCTCAAATCCGCCGGTGCTGATCGGCCCCTGAGCCACGGCATAGACGTGGCTGTCGGCGCCTTTCAATGGGGTAAACAGCAGGGTTCCGCCTTGCAGGTTCTTGGCGTCGCCGATGGAATTCACAAGCGTATCCAAGCGGCTGCCCACCCGCGCGAAGGGCGGCAAATCCGCAGTCACCATGACCGCCGCCACATTCTTGACCTTGATGTCGTCCGGGTTGACGGTCACGCCCATGCGTTCCAACAATGAGGACATAGACTGCAGCGTGAAAACGGCGTCATCGCTGTCGCCGGTGCCGTTCAGGCCGACCACCAGGCCATAGCCGACCAACTGATTCGACCGCACGCCCCGGAACGTGGCGATGTCCTTGATGCGGACGGCGGGAATCTCCGCCGTCAGCCCAAAGAGGATCAGGCCGGCGGTCAGCAGGGTCAGTGCCAATCGAGTGGCGACGGTCGACGGGGGTCGGGATGCCATGGGATGATTCACCTCGCGCTGCGTTAAAACGGCCAGACGGTGTTCAGGAAATTGGCCATCCACCCCGGGCGCTGGCGGTCGTCGATCACGCCCGAGCCGCTGTAGGCGATTTTGGCGTCGGACACATAAATCGATTTGATGATGTTGTCGTTGCCGATGTCGCGCGGTCGGATGACGCCGGAGAGAATAATCACCTGATTCTCGTGGTTGACCATTACTTCGCGGGTGCCGACGATTCTCAGGTTGCCGTTCGGCATGACTTCCGTCACCCGGCAGGTGATGTAAGCGGTCAGGTCGCCGCTGCGGGTGGTGGAGCCGTCGCCCTCAAATTCGCTTTGCATGCCGGCCTTGACGGAAGCCGAGCCGAAGGGATTGATTTTGGGTACGTTGGTGCCCAGCCAGCGCAGCACCTTATCCTGCCACCAGTCCTCCACGCCCATGAACGTCTCGATCCCGGCGCTGAGGCTCGAGTCACGCTCGGTCTTGGTGTTGGCCTTGTTGGTCGCCTTGGAGGATTCTTCGATCTTGACGGTCACTACATCGCCGGCCCAACGGGCCTTGGTGTCCAAAAAGAGCCCGTTCAGGCCGGTCCCGGCAACGTAGAGCGAATTCTCCCGGTAGGCTGCGGCCTGCGCGGTGTTTTGCGCGTCCAGAGCCCCGGCGGCCGGCGGAGGCGGCATGTGCGGAACCGTTACCGTTTGCCGGGCCGAGCACCCGATCGCCAGAGCGAACAGGCCGAGCAGCAGCAAAATCCTCCCGTCGCCGTTCTTGGTTCGCAGCATGGGTAACGCTCCCTTCGTTCTCAGAATTCGATGCGGACGGTTTGAGAATCCACCACCCGGGCATGGATCACCTTGTTGGAATCCAGATTCACCACCGGGATCATCTCGCCTTGGGCGCCTTTTTGCTTTGCTTGCCCGAAGGCAGAAATTCGCAGACCGGAGGACTCCGCAATGATCCGCACGCGATCACCGCGTTTGACCAGCGGAGGAAACTCCAGCAGATCCGGGCGCAACACCGTCCCTGAATCCACGGCCCTGCGGGTGCGCTTTCCAATGGCCACCTCGGGGTCGTCGATGCGGTCCGCCGGCAGGCCCGCCAGGTCCAGCGCCTTCAATTCGATGTCGTCCGCTTCAATGGGCTTAAACCGGCCCAGAGGGCGCCGTGCGACCACCACATTCACCCGCTGTTCCAAGCTGGCCGTCACCCATACCCGCCGCTCGAAATCCGGTTCCACGGTGAAGATGACCTGCAGCGGCACGCTGCCGGCGAGCTCGCTGTTCTTCGGAACGCTGACCTGGGTGGTGAGTTGCCCTTTGGGCAGCTGAACCGTTTCAGACACACGAATGTCCTTGATCAATATGGCTGCGCTCGGCTTGCCCGCCACCTGCTGCTGAAGAAACTCGCGCACGATCTGCTCGATCCGATCCCGGTCGATCGTAATCGCCTCGCGGCGCAGAACCACCTCGGGCGGGATCTGCAGATCGAGCGGGTCCGGGTCAACGCCGCCCTGCCGCAAACGGCTGATAAGCGTGGCGGCGTCCAACGTCCGCGTTTTGCCCGGAAGCGGTGCACGCCCGAGGAATACGCCTTCTAGTTTGCGCACGAAAGCGGCATCACCGCCGTCGATGCGTGCGATGTCGCCGAGCCGGATCTGGTCTGCCAGGACTTCCGCCTGATCATAGACGCGCACACAGGTGATCCCTAAGGCGGAAAGCGGGTGGCCGAGCACGGCAACGACCATCGATACGAGCGCGACCGCCGCTAATCGCCGCAGCAACCGACCGTTGGAATTCGTCTGGGTCATCGCCGCCTGCTACCGTTTAAGGTTGTTGGCGACCTGCAGCATATCGTCGGATGCCGTGACGACTTTGCTGTTGGTCTCATAGGCCCGTTGGGCCGTGATCATGTTGACCATCTCGTCCACCACGCTCACGTTGGACATCTCGAGAAAGCCCTGGGCGATGGTCCCGAAGGAATCCTCGCCGGCCGTTCCGACCAGGGCCGTCCCGGACGCTTCGGTCGGCAGAAAGAGGTTTTTGCCGATGGCCTGCAGCCCGGCGGAGTTGGTGAAGCGCGCCAACTGGATCGTGCCCAATTCGCGCGGTGCAGAGTCCCCGGCTTGCAGGGCGCTCACGGTTCCGTCCATGCCCACGGATAAGGAGATGGCGTCGGTGGGAATGCTGATTTCAGGCTCGAGTAGAAAACCGTCCGGAGTGACGATGCGCCCTTCGCGGTCGAGTTTGAAGGCGCCGGCACGGGTATAGGCCGTGGAGCCGTTCGGAAGCGTCACCTGGAAGAAACCGTTGCCCTCGATGGCGAGGTCCAGTTCATTCTTGGTCAGCTGCAGCTCGCCTTCGGTGAAGTTCTTTGCCACCGCCACCGGCCGCACGCCGTGGCCGAGCTGAATGCCGGTGGGGGTTTCGGTGCTCTCGGACGTGGAACCGCCGGGCGGCTGCATGGTTTCATACAGCAAGTCCTGGAACTCGGCTCGACTGCGTTTGAAGCCGGTCGTGGTCACATTCGCCAAATTATTGGCGATCACATCGATGTTCATGCTCTGGGCTTGCATGCCGGATGCGGCTGCCCACATGCTGCGAATCATAATGCCTCCTGAGAAATCGAAATTGAAATTTCAAATCTCAAATTTGAAATGGTATTAAGAGGTCCGCCCCACTTCGTTGATACTCTTGGCGTTGGCCTCGTCGATGGAGCGGATCACGCGCTGATAGGATTCATAACCGCGCAGGATTTCGATCATCTCGGTCATCGCGCGCACGGCCTCGACATTGGACATCTCCAGGAACCCTTGCGCCACCCGCACATCTTCCGGCGGAGCGGTGGCGACCGCCGCATCGGCCGGTGTAAAATACCCGTGCCCGATTTTTACCAGCCTGCCGGCGCCGGTAACCTCTTCGATTCGAAGCCGGGCGACGTCTCGGCCGTTCAGCCGGACGGTGCCGTCCTCCCCGACGCTCACGTCCAGACCGGACGGGCCGGCGTCGCTCGCATCCAACCGGATCTCGCCGCTCGTTCCCTGAACCGGCCAACCTTCCTGGGTCACGAGCACGCCCTCGGGGCTGAGCGTGAAATTGCCACGGCGCGTGTAGACGGGACCATCCGGCGATTCGACGCTGAAAAAGCCTTTTCCGTTCAGCGCCAGATCCAGGCGGTTGCCGGTCTGCTGGAGGGGGCCCGGTGCAAAATCGGTGCGGCTTTCGTACGTGACCCAGAAAGACTCGCCGGCCTGCCCGGCCGGATAGGGTGGATCGACCGCTGCCGCAACGCTTTCGGCCGATGAGAGATAGGCCTGAAACGCGACATCGTCGCGTTTGAAGCCGGCCGTATTGACGTTGGCCAGATTGTTGGCGATCACTTCCAAACGCTTCTCGTAGGCCAGCGCGGCGGCCGCCGCCATGTAAATTTCACCACTCATAGGCCTTCCTTTCCGTCCGGCCGCCAACCGGATTCCCGGCTGATGGCGGGGATCGTCTTTGGCTTCTGCGGGTCGATATATAAGCAAGAGGCATACCATACGCTCTTGGGGCCAGCCGGCGCTCCGTTCGAGACGATCCCAACGGCCGGGCCGCCCGAGCTGAGCCCGGTCGAAACGTCGCTGTCCGCGGAGGGATCATGCGGCGACCCGAGTCGGCAATTATTGCCGGATGGCCTCAATCGAAGGGATTGGATGAGTTCCGTCGCGCAGCTTGAGTGCCAGTTCGATCTCGCCGGCAGGCAGACTCGTGCGGTCCGCAATCTGCCGCGCAGTCAATCCCTGCTGCGCGAGTGCTTCCAGCCCCACGTACCGACTCGGGCCGATTCCATCGGCCTCGGAATCCCCCCACCGGAAGGCGGCCGGCGCAGCGGTCGGGCCGCCGGTCTTCGGCTCGGCGAAGCGGGGGGATGCCGCGGCCGCGGTCAAGGCGTGTTGCAGCCGGTCGCGTTCGGCCTCGACCGCGGCCAGAATGTTCCGCAAGGCCTGCTCCGCCTGCTGCCGGAGGGTCTGCAAGAACACTTCCTGAGCGAAAACCGGGCTCACGCTGTCCGGCTCGGCCGGTGCCGCAGCCCGGCGCTTCATCCGCCGGCGCACCCAGCCGAACAAAATTCCGGCGCAGAGCGCCATCTGAAAGCCGACGCCCAGCAAGTCCCACCGCAGCGCCTCCATAAAATTCATCATCGTGATTTTCCTCCTGCCGCCCGATCGATCGTCTAGACCCGGATGTCGACCCGCTTGGGGGTCGGTTGATCATCGGGCTCCGCCAAGCGCTCCGGAGCTGCCGGGTCCGGAGGCCGATCGGGGTCTTCACGCGGTTGGGCCGGTCCGGCCGCCGCCTTTTCCTTCTTCTGTCGCAGATACCGCTCAAATGCGGACCGTCCGCCCGAATCCTCACGCGGCCGGGCGCGTTTGACACGGTCGGAGCGTGTCACGGGAGCAATCGCCTTGGGTAAAACCACCGGCTCCATGTCCAGCCCTCCTGGTTTCCGCCGGCATCCCCTCTCCCAACATGATTATCCAGTTTCGTCCAGCAGCCGTTCCTTCCGGAGCTTGTTGCGCAGTCGCACGATCGCCTGGGAGTGAATCTGGGACACCCGCGATTCCGTGATGTTTAACACCTCGCCGGTCTCCTTCATGGTCAGCTCGTCGAGGTAATACAACGATATCACCAGCCGCTCTTTCTCGGGCAGCTGTTCGATGGCGCGCGCCAGCCCCGACTTGAGTTCCTTCAGCCGGGTCTGGGCGAGCGCATCTTCTTCGTGATTCATCAGATAGTTCATCAGCTTTTCCTTCTCGTCCTTCGAGGATACGCCCAGTTCTTCGAAGCTAACGAAGGAAATGCTCGACATCTGCTTGGTGCGATGAAGCTCATCAATATCGACGTCCAGTTCGGCGGCGACTTCGACATCGTCGGGTTCTCGGCCCAATCGCTGCTCCAGGCGCTGGCAGGCATGGTCCATCTCGCGCAGTTTGCGCCGGCTGGAGCGCGAAAGAAAATCCCGCGATCGCAGTTCGCTCAGCACCGCCCCTTTGATACGAAAAATGGCATAGGTCATGAATTTGTTGTCGCGCCGCGGATCATATCGATCGACGGCCTGGATCAATCCGATGACCCCGACGTTCATGAGGTCATCGACATCGACACTCGCCGGCAGGTGCGTGGCAATCCGTTGCACAATACGTTTGACGTAAGGCAGGTATTCATTGACCAGTTGGTCGCGGTAGGCCGGCTTTTTTTTCTGGGGATATCGGGATCGGCGTTCTGCCAGTTGCATGTGCATGTTGGTCTCCCTTATCAAACGTCCCCCAGCCTATTGGGGGATCGTACGCACGAGATGGTGCCAGAACAAGTTGGTGTTGCCCTTGGGTCGGTTGGACGGCGCCAGCTTGATCATGCGCCGGGCCAGCTCGTGGAAGCAATGACTGGCTTTGGCGTCCGGGTAGAGCTCGCTCACCAGCCGCTGCCGCTTGACTCCCCGGGTCAGCTTGTCGTCCCGTGGAACATACCCGATGTAGTCGATGTGAATGTCCAGAAACCGGTCGATCACCAGACCCAGCTGCCGAGAGACGTCCTGCGCTTCGCGGGGGCCTGCCACCATGTTGACGAGCAGGCGGCAGGATTTTTCAGCGTACTTGAGCGAGAGGACCTTCATGAGGGCATAGGCGTCGGTAATGGACGTCGGTTCGGGAGAAACGACGACGATGATCTCATGCGCCATCACGACGAAATCCATCACATTCGAAGAAATCCCGGCCGCCGTGTCGATCAGCAGAATGTCCATGTCATCGATCAACCGGTCGAGATCCGTGAAAAATTGCATCTTCTGTTCATGGGCCAGTTGGGTCAATTCCTGAATCCCGGAGGCCGCCGGCAGGATGCGCATCTTGCCCGGACCTTCTTCGAGAATCTCCTCGATCGTCTTGTCTCCTCGGATGACATGCGAAATGTTGTACTTCGGAGCCACACCCAGCAAGACATCCAAGTTTCCCAAACCCAAATCGGCATCCAGGATCAAGACCTTCTTCCCGAGGCGACTGAGAGCGAATCCCAGATTGGCCACGATGTTGGTTTTCCCCACCCCTCCCTTGCCGCTGGTGATGGCAATGACGCGCGCATGCGATTTCCGGCGGCGGGACGGCTCGTCCGTATCGCGAGACTGGCCGCGTCGCGGCATCGGGATAACGTTATTCGAGGGGTCTTTTGATGTCATGCGGATCGCGTCTCCTCCTCATCGGTCGCTTAGCAGCCACCTGCGGCTCTCAAACCGCCCCAGGCAGCGGCATCGGCTTCGGGTCGATCCTCCCGGTTCGGATGGCAATTCCGACAAGCGATGAACCGCCGGGATTCGGCCTCCGCGGCCGAAGTGAATTGGATCAAGTGGTCCGGCTTGATTTTCCGAACCCATTTGCAGTCGCTGCGGTGATAGAGCTCGGAGTTGCCATTGGCGACCAGCTGCGGGCGGTCCGGCAGTGGGCGCTCAACCGGCGCCGGACCGGAAGCCAAAGCCGGTTGGTCCATGCCGCTTTCACGGCCCGGCCAGATCCGGCCGAGCAGCATCGCCAGGCCTTGAACCGCCAGGTCTTCCGGAATCCGGGAGCCCGTGCCCAGGTAAGACAGCGGCAGGCCGGTCCGCACCAGCAGATTGAGCAGGTGTCCGCATACACCGGCTTCGTCGAGCCGTGTAAACGCCAACCGGTGGACGGGAAATCCCCTCCAGGTGTCAATCATTCGCATCAGATCTTTTTCGCGGATGCAACCGTTGAGCACCAAATGCACCTCTTTGGTTTTCAGCGGCTCCAGCATCCGGCGCAGCTCGTTCAGCCGCTCCGGCTCTGCGAGGCTGATCCCGGGCGTGTCCACGACCAGCCAGTCCATCGTCTGGAACGCCTGCCACGCCTGCTGTACCATGGCCGCTGACGTGGCGGCGACCACCGGGACGTTTAAAATGGAGCCGAAAATCCGCGCCTGTTCCACGGCGCCGATCCGATGATCATCCAGCGTGAGGAGTGCCACCTTGCAGCCTTCGGGTTCTCTGGATCGATCCACCGCCACTTTGATCGCCGTTGTGGTCTTGCCTCCTCCTCCGGGCCCCACTAAAACCAGAACCCGGGGGATACCGTTCTTCTCCGTATCGGCCGGCCGGCCCGTACTACCCAGGTCTTGAAGAATCCGGACCGCATGGGGCTGAAGTTCGTTGGCATCCAGCATCGGGTCCAATCCCGGAAGCTGCTGGAGCTGCTCCATCAGGTCGCCGGCCAGCTCCCGTTCGACCTCCTGAGCCAGCAGATGGTGATACAGGTGGGCCCGCCCCGGCGCCGGACGAGCTGACGCACGCTCCGGCTCGGTCGGAGCTTGCCGCTGCGCCAGCGATCGCAGACCGGCGTTCAGCGACTGGAACAGACCGCGGCGTCCCGCTCGCTCCGCTGCCGCCGGCGGGGTGGGCATCGCCGGCCGGTTGGAGGCGATCGGCCCTATCCCCGGGAAGGCGGGCCCTCCCGAGTCGCTGGCGGCGGTCACTTCTACGGCCGCGGACCGGCCGACCCCGAGGAGACTGCGGGGTCGGCCCAGGCTCCTTGCAGAGAGAATGACGGCATTGACGCCGAACTCGTCCTTGACCATTCTGAGGGCCGCCGTCATGGTTTTCGCTTCGAATCGTTTAATCTGCATCCGACAACTCCACGCTTCCGACGGATCGCACTTCGACCGTACTCAAGATTTCTTCAAAGGACAGCACGAACAGGTTGGGAATGAACCGGTCGGTCAGTTTCTTGAGCGCCAGCCGGATCGGTGACGAGCACAGCACGACCGGTTGCAGATTGCGGGCGGCGCAGAGCTCGATCTGACGCGCCAGGCTGCTCATCATTCGGTTCGCGGCCTTGGGATCCAGGGCCAGGATCCGGCCGTGATCGCCTTTCTGAAGAGCTTCGGCCAACGCGCTTTCGACCGCATGGCTCAACAGAATGACCGAAAGGCTTCCGTCCGGCGCCTGGTGCATTTTCGTCAAGGTGCGCGCCAGTGCGTGGCGCACGTGCTCGGTCAGCGCGTCCGGATCTTTGGTGAACGACGCCCAATCCCCCAGCGCTTCTAAGATGGCCAAAAGGTCGCGAATCGGCACCTGCTCCCGCAATAGGTTTTGAAGCACCTTCACCACGCTGCCCAGGGGCAGCAGGTTGGGAACCAGCTCTTCCACCACTTTGGGATGGGATTGCTTCAAATAGTCCAGCATGCGCTGTACGTCCTGCCGGCCGAGCAGCTCATGGGCATGCCGCCGGATGATTTCCGACAGGTGCGTGGTCATCACGGTGGCGGTGTCGACGACGGTAAAGCCCTTTGAAAGCGCGTTTTCCTTGCTGCTGTCCCGGATCCAGATTGCCGGCAGTCCGTAGGTCGGCTCCTGGGTAGCGATTCCGTCGATGGGGCCGTCGGCGTTTCCGGGATTCATGGCCAAGCAGTAGTTCGGCATGAGTTCACCCCGGGCGATCTCGTTGCCCTTCAGCAGAATCGTATACCCCCCGGACGCCAGCTGCATGTTGTCCTGGATATGAACCGGCGGGATGATGATCCCCAAATCAAAGGCCATCTGCCGCCGGATGGCCTTGATCCGTTCCAGCAGTTCACCATTCTGATCCGCATCCACCAGGGGGATCAGGCCGTAGCCCACTTCGATCGCCAGAACATCCAGCGGGGGCAGGACCGACAGGGGTTCGGCGGCCGGTGTCTTCTCCGCGCGGGCGCGCTGCTGCTCCTCGGCGTGCTCGCCGGCGCGCCGGGCCTGCCGCAGACTGTAGGCCAGTCCTCCGGCCAGCGTCGCCAACGCCAGAAACGGCACGGTGGGCAGCCCCGGAATCAAAGCGAATCCGAACAGCACGACGGCGACCATGCTGATCGCCCGCGGATGAAAAAAAACCTGTGAAGTGATCTCGTTGCCTAGACTGGATTCGTTGCCGGCCCGGCTGACGATGATGCCGGCCGCCGTGGAAATGATCAGCGCCGGAATCTGGGAGACCAGACCATCGCCGACCGTGAGCAGGGTATACGCCTGAGCCGCCGGACCGAATGCCATGCCTTTCTGGAAGACGCCGATCGCCAACCCGCCCAGAATGTTCACCAATGTGATGATGATTCCGGCCACGGCGTCGCCGCGCACAAACTTGTTGGCGCCATCCATCGCACCGTAATATTCGGCCTCCCGCGAGATGATTTCGCGTCGCGACCGCGCTTCCTGCTCCGTGATGTAGCCGGCGTTGAGATCGGCGTCGATACTCATTTGCTTGCCAGGCATCGCATCCAGCGTGAATCGGGCCGCCACCTCCGCGATGCGGCCGGCCCCTTTGGTGATCACCGCGAAATTGATCACCACCAGGATCACGAACACGATCAGCCCGACCACGTAGTTGCCGCCGACGACAAACCCTCCGAAGGCTTTAATGATATTGCCGGCCGCCGCCGCTCCCTCATGCCCGTGCAACAATACCACCCGGGTGGTGGCGATGTTCAGTGACAGCCGAAACAGAGTGGTCAGCAGCAGGATAGAGGGAAACGCAGAAAGCTCTAAGGGCTTCTGAATGTGCATGGCCACCAGCAGGATCACGAGGGCGAAGGTGATGCTGAAAGCCAGCAGCAGGTCCAGCAGAAACGTGGGCAGCGGCATGACCATGAACACCAGGATGCCCACCACCGCCCCAGCCAGCGAGACATCGCTGTTGCGGGCCAGGCGGGGCAAAAGACCGATCACGGGTGCGCTTTGGGCGACTGCCATTCTTCAACCATCCTCGTTTCAGACCCGGGCCTTTTCAGCCCGGACCCTGGAATCTGCATTTTTCATGCCTGGGTCAGCCCATGAGCACGCTTTTTCCGAGCCGGATGACGAGGCTCCGGTCGGCCCCACGTTTCTCGAAAAAATGAACTGAACCGACGGATGGCGACCCTGCCCCCGCCGCCAGCCGTCAGGGGCACGCTCCTTAACGCAGAGCCGATGGGGGTGGCGGCGGGCAATCCGGCGCCGCGCCGATGCAGAAGGTTTGGAATCGAACCTCCCCGCACCCTCTACCGACAATTTTTTGTCGGCAGGGCACGCCGGAGGACTGACGTAGAATCCGCCTCCGATAATGGGGAAAGCTCGCCTGGAAACGATGTCAGCCGCAACGCATGATGCGGCTCAGGAAGATCGGCAGCGGGCTCAGGACGGGCTTACAGCGCATGTTTGCCCTTCAATCGGTACACATACGCCAGCACTTCGGCCACCGCCCGGTAGAGGTCAACGGGAATGGTGTCCCCCGGTTCGGCCAATTTATAAAGTGACTGCGCCAGGGGTTTGTTCTCCACCAGAGGGACGCCGTGTTCGCGAGCGATGTCCCGGATTCGCTCAGCAATATGATCGGCGCCCTTGGCGACCACGCGCGGAGCGGCCATTTCCGAGGGATCGAAGCGCAGCGCGACGGCGAGATGGGTCGGGTTGGTGATGACGACATCGGCCTTGGGCACCTCTGCGATCATGCGGTGGTAGGCCGCCTGCCGCTGCAGGCTGCGGATGCGGGATTTGATCTGAGGATCGCCTTCGGCCTGTTTGCGCTCGTCCTTGACTTCCTGTTTGGTCATCTTGAGGCTTTGCTCGTACTGCCAGCGCTGATAGGCGAAGTCCAGGACCGCCAGCACGATCATCGCCAGACAGACATAAAAAATGATTCGGAAGGCAGCGGTGTGGGTGAACTCCCAAATGGCGGGGATGTCTCTGCGCACCAAGGTGGGGAATTCGGTCAGATAGCCGGACACGACCGACCCCGCGATGACGGCGACAAAAACGATCTTCACCATGGATTTGACCATCTCGACCAGTCCCCGCAGGGAGAAGATGCGTTTGACCCCGGCGACGGGGTTCAGCTTGGAAAGCTTGGGCGCCAGCGGCTCGACATGGATTTCGAAGCCGATCTGCAGGATATTGCCGGCCAAACCGGCGACCAGCAGCGGCAGGATGATCGGGACCATCAGCCGCAAACCTTCCTGGCAAAGCTCCGCAGCCAGCGTCCCGGCGTCGCTGATCGTGCGCAGCCGAGCCGTGTGCAACTGTCCGAAGAACCCGCCGAAGAGATGCATGAGATCGTCGAGGACGCGCGACCCCGCGAAGTAAAACACGCCGAGCAGGGTGATGAGAATCAGGGCCGAAGGGATTTCGCGGCTCAACGCCACCTGACCGCGCTTGCGAGCCTCCATCCGACGCTTGCCGGTTGCCCGTTCGGTCCGCTCCTGCCCGGGTGAATCCGCCATGCCCTTCTCCGCTCACGCGATGGCTTTGAGGAGAGCGATGGCGTGCTGCGCCACGCTTCCGAACAGATGCTTCAGGTAGCCGGCCAGGTGCGGCAGGCTCAAGCCGAAAAAAACCAGCCCCACACCGATATTGAGCGGCATGGACACGACGAAGATGTTCATCTGCGGCACCGCGCGGGCCACCAATCCGAATGCCACCGTGCCGAGCAGCAAGGCAACGATCACCGGTGCGCCGGCCTTCAGTCCGATCAGAAACATCTCTGCCGTCATCCGCGCCAGGCGCTCCAGCACCGCGCCGCTCACGTGAAAACCGCCCGGCGGAATCATCTGGTAGCTCTCCACCAGGGTGCGGATGAACCAGTGGTGGCCGTTGAGAATCAGGAAAATCAAGGTAGCCAGAAGGCTCGTGAACTGCGCGAGGATCGCCACCTGATCATCGGTGGCCGGGTCGAGCACCTCGGCGATGGCCAGCCCCATCTGGTATCCCGCCAGCTCGCCGGCCAACTGGACCCCTTCAAAGACCAGCCGGATCGCCAGTCCGGCCAGCAACCCGATCAGGACCTCGCCGGCGGCGGCCACGGTGAGCGTGAAGAGGCCAAACGCTATGAGCGGGGGTTGCAGCGCGAGCAGCGGGAAGAGCAGCAGGCTGGCCGCCAAGGTCAGTGCCAGCCGGAACAGCACCGGCACGCTCGATCCGTTCAGCATGGGGATGGACATCAGAAACGCCCCGGTGCGCATCAACACCAGGAAAAACACCTGCAGCTGAGGCATGGACACGGCGAGGGAGACCATGGCAGGGGCGTCCGCCGGCGATCGGCCGGCGCTCCTTTCAACGGATGTACTGGTTCATGCCGGTGAACATCCGCTCCGTAAACGTCACCAGCGTCTGCATCATCCAGGGGAAGGAAACGACCAGGGCCAGCGCCACCGCCAGCATTTTGGGGATGAACGTGAGGGTCATCTCGTTGATCGAGGTGACCGACTGAAAAATGCTGACCAGCAGCCCCACCAGCAGGCCGGCGAGCAGCATCGGCGCAGACAGCAGGAGGGTGACTTTTATCGCTTCGTAAAAAAAACCGGTGATGTAGTCGGCCGTCATCGTTTCTGCTCCCGTCAGGCGAAGCTCTTGACCATGGACCCGACGAGCAGATACCACCCGTCGGCCAGAACGAACAGCAGCAGCTTGAACGGCAGCGACACCATCACCGGCGGCAGCATCATCATCCCCATGGACAGCAGCACCGCAGCCACCACCATGTCGACGATCAAAAAAGGCACGTACAGCAGCAGCCCGATCTCGAAGGCCGTCTTGACCTCGCTGATGATGAAGGAGGGGATCAGCACGCTGGTGGGGATGTCCTCCGGGTTCTGGGGACGCTTGAGCTTGGCGACGTCCACGAAGAGCGCCAGATCCTTTTCGCGCGTCTGCTTGAACATGAATTCGCGCAGCGGAACCGCGCCCTGATCCAGCGCCTGCTGGCTGGAGATTTTCTGGTCGAGGTAGGGCTGCAGCGCCGCCTGGTTGATCTTCTGCCACACCGGCGCCATGATGAAGACCGTCAGAAAAAGAGCCATCCCGATCACGATCTGGTTGCTCGGCAGCTGGTTCGTCCCCAGCGCGCGCCGGAGCAGCGACAGCACGATCACAATCCGCGTGAAAGAGGTGACCATGGTCAGGATGGCCGGCGCCAGCGACAGCACCGTCATCAGCAGAAAGATCTGCAGCACCGCGCTGCCGCGTGCGGGGTCGTCCCCCGGCGCCGCCCCCAGCGTAAAGTACGGCGTGCTGACCGTGGGCACCTGGGCCGCCACCGGGAGCGCCAGCACGAGCAGCGCAGCGAGCGCCCCGGCCACGGCGAAAGTCCGGGGAAGGCCGCCCCGCTGCATGACCGAGCGCATCCGGGCGGCCGCTGCGCCGGACGCTTCAGTCCTCATGACCGTCCGCCTTCCGGCGCGAAACCAGCCGCGCCAGCTGATCGTGAAAGGACACCCCCGCCGTCCCATCATAGGCCCGTACCCGGTTCAGCGTTTCGGGATCCTCGATGCGGGCTAGCAGCTGGATGCGGTCGCCGGAGACGCCGAGCACCAACACGGCGTCGGGCACGTCCACCAACGTCACGGCTTTCTTGACTCCGATGGCCTGTGAGGCAATCACGCGCATCAGCCGTTGCGCGTTCACGCCGCCTGCGCGCCCCAGGTAGCGCCGGGCGAAATGGACCACCACGAACATCCCGCCCAGTACGATCGCCAAAGCGGCGATCATTTTCAAGGCCGAGGAAACCAGTTCCGGTGCGGCATTCATCTCAGCCTCTCGATGCGTTCCATGGGGCTGACCACTTCGGTCAAGCGCACTCCGAACTTTTCGTTGATGACCACGGCTTCGCCGCGGGCGATCAGCTTCTGGTTGGCCAGGACTTCCAAGGTCTCGCCGGCGAGCTTCGACAATTCGATCACCGACCCCTGCCCCAACTTGAGCAGTTCGTTGATCAACAATTTCGTGCGGCCGAGCTCAACGCTCACCTCCAGGGGGATGTCGAGGATGAACTCCATATTACCTCCGGCGGAGGCGTCCGCCGGCGGGGTCGATTCGGTTTTCTTATCGACGGATGTTGCCATCGTTACGCGGAGCCTCCATGGGGGGTCAGCAGCTCGGAAATCTCCACCGCCCGGTTGCCTTTGATCACGCCCGGATAGGCGAGGTATTTGGGAACATGGTCGATGCTGATGACAATCGAATCCTCCGGACCGGTGGGCAGCAGGATGACGTCGTCCTGCTGCATGTTCAGGATCGCTCCGACCGTCTGCTGGGTCCGCCCGAGCTCGGCAATCAGACTGACCGGGGTGTCCTGCAGCAGCCGCTTCAGTTGCTGGCTCCAGGTGTTTTCGATATCCTTCTCACGCTGGTATTTCGAGGACAATTTTTCCTTGATGGACTCGAGCATCAGGTAGGATATGCAAATGTGCACATTCCCGGAGAATTCCTTGCCCTTGACGGCAAAAACGATGACGACCATCATATCGTTGGGCGACACCAAATGCACGTATTCCGGCTTGGTTTCGGTTTTCTTGACGCTGATCTTGACCGACTGAACGATTTGCCAAGCCTTTTGCAGCTGCCCCAGCATTTCCAGCGCCAGCTTATGGATCATACGCTGTTCGAGCTGGGTGAAATCGCGCATGCGGCTGAGCGGCTTGCCCTTGCCGCCGAACATGCAATCGATCAGGGAATACACCAGACCGGGTTCGATCGCCAGCAACGCCGATCCGATCAGCGGCTCCATCGTGAAAATGATAAAGCTCGTGGGGGCGGAGAAGGCATGGATGCATTCCTGGTATTTGACCATCTCGTTGGACACGAACTCGACCTCGATCGAGCGCTGCAAGAGCGACGACAGAGCGCTGTTGAGCAGGGCTGCGAACTTGTCGTAGACTTCCTCCAGCGCACTGAACTGATCCCGGAGAATGGTGTTCTGGGAGGTCAGGTTATAGGGGGTGGCCTCCGGCTCCCCTTTTTCCTGTTCGATATCGACATCCCCGCGATCCATGGCGGACAAGAGGGCGTCGATTTCCTCTTGAGTGAGAATCTGGTCTGGCATGCCGGTCCTGGCCTATTGAATGACGAATTCCTTGAAGTAGATGCGCGAGACCTTCGACGTGGTCAAGAGCGCGTTCAGCGCACCGATGAGTTCATCGCGCAAGGCGGTCTTGCCTTCGGTGGTGACGATGTCGGAAAATTTCTTGGTGGGCAGGATCATCAGAATCGCATCCCGCAGCTGGGAGGTCCTTCGAGTAATTTCTTCTTCGGGGGTTTTGCCGCCGGTCACCTCGACGTCCATGGTGACTCGCAGGTAGCGGTTGGCACCCGGATCGGCCAGGTTGACGATGAAGGTGTCCATCGCCATGACCTTTCCGACGGCTTCGGGCCGGTTCTTTTCAGCCTGCGGGTCGTTCTCCGCGCCCGCCGGGTGGGCGCTGATGGCCGCTAGCTTGGTCCACATCATGAACCCTCCGCCGCCCAGGCCCAAAATCATAACAAACAAAACCCCGATGAGAATGCTGACCAGCTTGTTTGACATGACCTCTCCTTGGCCGTTCCTTTCGTCCAACCCCACGCCAGGTAAAAAAGCGCATGGACGCCTCAGTTTCAACCAAAGCCGAGCAAGGATTATGCCAATTTCCGAATGGGAGCCGGGGGATGGCGGTGGCGGCGGGCGCAAGGCCGCGGCAGGATTGGAAAGACGCAGGCGGACCGGGTGGAGCGCTTGACTCCGCCGGCTGCCGGGTAGCGTTGTCCGGCGGAGTCAAGCCTTTGACGTTCCGTCAGCGCTCTTACCGCTTGATGTTGATCAGTTCCTGCAGGATCTCATCGCTTGAGGTGATCACCCGTGAATTGGCCTGGAAGGCCCGCTGAGTCGTGATCATCTTGACGAACTCCTCGGCCAGGTCGACGTTGGACATCTCCAGGCTGCTGGGGGCGACGCTGCCCAGCCGTCCGGTGCCGGCCACGCCCGGCAGGGCCTGTCCGGAGGCAATGGATTCCGCGTAGAGGTTCCGCCCCATTTTAGTAAGGCCGTCGTAGCTCGGAAAATCCACCAACGCGATCTGGAACATCGGCGTCATTTCGCCGTTGGAGTAAGTTGCCGTGACGACCCCGGCCTCATCCACGCTGATGCCGCGCAGGCTTCCGGCCGGGTAGCCGTCCTGATATTGAAAGGTCGTGCCGGATTCCGAGGCATATCCGGTGATGTCGCCGAGACTGCTGCCGCTGGCGTCCAGCATCACCCAGGCCGCGGACAGCGGACTGGCTCCGTTGGTCAGAGCGAGGTCGACCGTTACATCGGCGGCCGGGGAGGTCATGAGGCCGCTGGCGTCGAAGACGACGTCCATGCTGGCGTTGCCGTCGAAGCTCACACCTGTTCCGGCGTTGCTCGGTATGGAGCCCGTCAAGGTCCAGGTCTGGGCGGCGGCTTGCCGGGTGAAGGTGAAGGTCACGGGGATGGCGTTTCCCAGCGAGTCGTACATGGTCTGGGCGGTCGTGTAGGTATCCCCCGCGACGGCCGACGAGTTGAGGTTGATGTCGAAATTGAACTCGGTGGTGGCGACCGGCGGGGAAATACGCTCGCCGGGGATGTAGATATCGGCGATGCTCCCGATATTGCCGGTCGCATCGATGGCATACCCTTGAAGCTGCAGCCCGTCCGGGTTCACGAGATAGCCGTTTTTGTCGAAGGTGAAGTTGCCGGCCCGGGTGTAGTAGTTGGAGCCGCTGGTGTCCTGGACCATGAAAAAACCTTTGCCGTTGATCGCCAGATCTGTTGCGCTGGCGGAGTTTTCAATCGACCCTTGGGTCCATTGGGCGTTGACCCCCCAAAATTCCACCCCGCGGCCGACGCTGGCCGTGGCCGACTCCCCGCCCAGGGAGGTGCTCAGGATGTTGGCGAAGTGCGACCGGTTGCTTTTGAAAGCCGTGGTGTTGACGTTGGCGATGTTGTCGCCGATCACCGTCATGGCGGTGGCGTTGGCGCTGAGACCGGAAATGCCGGCGTAAAGAGATGCGATCATAGGATAGTTCCTCCGTTGCTCGTTAGGGCTGACGTTCTTCTTTATGAAGCGGTCTCTGAGGGTCCCTGGCTGATCTGGGTGACGTCGCCGATGGCGACTTTGCTCGGTCCGACCATCAGGTAAGTGACACCGTTTTCGAAAGTGACGCCGGTGACGGTGCCCCTGGAAAAAGTGGTTACGGCGAGCTTCTCGCCGCTGGACCCAGCAGCCTGGACTTCAAATGTGTAGGTGCCGTCCGCAACCGGGTTGCCGGTGCGGTCCTTGCCGTCCCATGCCACGCTCTGTTTGCCCGCGTTGAGGCCGGTCAGCTGGATATCGGCGACGAAGCTGCCGGTCGCGTCATAGATGCTGACCGTTGCGCTCTGAGCCGCCGAGCCGAGCTCAAACTCGCAAGCGGAGGCTTGGCCGGACGTTACCTCCAGGTGGTTGCCGGTCGAGACGATTTCCTTGCCGATGAAGGCAACGGCCTGGGCGTTGTTGATGGAGGCCTGATATAGCTTGAGCGCGTCAAGGTTTTTGTTGATGTTGCTCAACTGCTCCAACGAGCTGAACTGGGCCAACTGCGCCGTGAATTCGGTGCTGTCCGCGGGATTGAGCGGGTCCTGGTGCTGCAGCTGGGTGATCAACAGGGTCAGAAAGGCTTCCTTCCCCATCGTCTTGGAAGCATCGGCCGTTGCCGCCGAGCTACCCTTGCTGGTAATGCTTGAGACCGTATTCGTTTCCATGCCTGCCGTCTCTTTCGTTGAATGGAGCGCGCCGAAGCCTTGAATCCGCATCGGGCGGCCATGATTACACAAACATGTCGATGCCTGCGGTTTTGCTCGACCGCTGCCGATAGTATGGCGAAGCGGAGCGTTCCTCGGTTTCCGACCCCCCCATCGTTGAAACTTCACTGCCGGCGGCCGTTTTCCGCTCCGGCGGGCTGTTCGCCTGCCGCCAACCCCGTTGGCGGTGGTCATCCGCTACGGCGACCTCCAGCCGTTCCACCTGGAGTCCCTGGCTCTGCAACTCGGACTTGAGCTGATTCAGACCGGTTTCAATCATGTCCCGCACCGTCGCCAGCTCCGTCAAAATGCGCACGGTCACTTGCTGGTTTTCGGTCAGGATCTGCATGCGCACGCGTCCCAGGAAGTCCGGCTTGAGATCGATGTTGATCTCTTTCTGGTCGCTTTTAAGTTGGACCGCCGCACGCTGGACAATCTGATCATAGATCCCCGCCCGTCCGGATCCCGCCAGCGCCTCTTTGTCGCGGAAGGCCGATGGCGCATCGGGGGCCTTTTCCAAGCCCCCTTCCGCAACGGATACCGAACGCGCTTCGCGCGTCAGAGCGGCAACCTCTTCGGGCAGGGCTTCGCCTCCGCCGGCCGCCGGATTCTCCGATGCCGGCATCTTTGAAAATAACGAATCGCCCGCGGACTGCCGAAAATCGTTCGACCCCGCCGGGGCCTCGTGCCGAGTCTCCCCAACCGACCCGCTGTGCTCGAACTCCGTTCCCGCGAACCGGGAAGGCTCCGGTGCGGCGCCGTTGCGTGCATCCTCGGGGTGCTGAGCCGCCCGCAAAGCACCTGCATACCCGGTCGCCGCGTCGGCTGCTCCGGCCGAGACGCTGAGTCCGGCAGCCGTTCCGGACGGCGCAGCCGGCGCTTCTCCGCTCGCAGCGGAGGACGCTCCGTTGCCTTGCGCAGCGCCGGCCGCCACCCGAAGCTGCGCCAGCACGCTCCGAACCGCGGGAAGGAGGACATCGGCGACCTCGACCGTGCGCCGGGCGCCAGCCGCCTCCTTCCCGGTTGACGCAAGCTCTTCTGCTCCGGATGTCTTTTCCAGCGTTTGGGCGGCTGCATCACCTCCACCGGCGATCGCTGGTTCCAATGCCGCTGCGGGCAGCGCGTCTCTCAACTGCCTCAGCAAATCCGTCAGAATCCCGCCGGCCCGCGGCGCCGCGCCGCTGTCCGAAACCACCCGGTATGGGTCGACCCGTTCGGCGAGCTGGCGGATCAGCACGGAGGCGTCCCCTGCATCGCCCGCCAAAGAACGCTGCAGTCGGCTCAAGAGATCCGCCAGCTCGCTGCATCCTTGGGAAATGAGCTCGTCGAAGTTTTGGACATTCGCCCGGTCGCCTATCGCTTCGGCAGAACTAGCCCCGGAGATGTCGCCGTCCCCAGCCGCCTGCAACGGTCCGCTCCACGGCATCCCGCTGCACTCGAGACCATCAACCGCTTGCGCTTCGCCGGCCGGTTCGGTCGATTGTCCTTCCTCGTTGCGAGCGTCGGATTCAAGCGCCTCCGCCTCCCGGGTCGGTTCGTCCTTGCTCGGACCGGCGGATGCGAACGGCCCTGGCGCTGGGCGCGAGGCCGCAGGGCCAGGTTGATCGTTTGCGGCGGCCGCGCGCAGCGCCGTCCGGAAGCACGCCGGCCCCTCGGACGAAGTTCGGCCGGCCCGAAGCATGGGCCCGCTGTTCACCGTTGCTCCAAGGCCGGCCGAACTTCCAATGGCCGCCGACGGCAAGCCCACATTCAATGCGGTCTCAATTCCCATGTCCACTGCAATCATCTCTGCGGGTTATCCCTTTTCTCGACCGTGATGCACTACAAGCTGCTCTCCGCTTAGCAGAGAGTATGCCAGTCTTTTGAACCAAAGCCAAAGTTTCAGCGATATCCGTTCTGCCCACGCAACTGCTTGATAACCCGGTCTTTTAGCCCGTTCTCTTTTTCGCTAATTTTTTTTGGGTTTCCGGCCGCGCCCTTCGCGGGCGAAAACCCCCAAAAAATGGGGGCAAGATTTACCGTTCGGTGGCAAAGTTTTCCCGGCGTCGGACATGTCTCAGGACCATCGGGAGGTTTTCTGGGGAATCATTTAAACGAGTCGTTCGGAGAAATGCTTCCGTGCGGCGGCTTCATCGATGAATTTACGTTCATGCTCGCCTAAGGTGCGGAGGTGGGCTTCCTGATCTTTTTCCTTGAGCGTTTCGAGGATCTTTCTTTTTTTCATGGCCTCGATCAGGGCCAGGCGCTTTTGGCCGGCCTGGCGTTCGGCCTGCGCGACACGCTTCCGCTGGGTGTCGATGTCGCGCTCCAGCCGTTGCAGATAGGCTCCGAATAGCAGCATGTCCGCGCCGCGGAAACCTTGACGCTGCCTTCGACGCTGCTCCTGCAGACACTGGCGCCGGGCAGTTTTTTTTTCTCTCAGGGCGGCGTGTTCGGCGGTGAGTAGGCGTCGCGCCTCGGAAAGCTCTATTTGCAGGCTTTCCTCGGCGTGCAGGCGGGCCGTCAGCAGGGTTTCGAAGCGAAAATGAAACACGGCTGGGTTCCAATCTGTAAGGGGTCGCTGGCTTTCGAAACCCGAGCCATGAAACGGCTGCCATGGCTTTCGGGCGCGCCGGGGCGATCGACTCCGGATGACGGCGCCGGCGCGACGGTTACGCCGCTGTTTCGAACAGCGCCTCCAGCTGCGCCACTCCCGCACTCAACGACACCGCCTCGCCGACCTCCTGCCGCAAATAGGCATTGATCCGATCGATCATCTTGATCGCGTAGTCGATCTTCGGATTGCTCCCGGCGACGTAGGCGCCGATATTGATCAGGTCTTCGGCCTTGCGGAAGGCTGCCAGGGTTTCCTTCAAACGACCGGCATTGCGTCGGTGGGCGACATCCACCACATCGTCCATGACGCGGCTGATGCTGCGCAGCACGTCAATCGCCGGATAATGATTCTGCATGGCCAATTCGCGGCTGAGGACGACATGGCCGTCGAGAATCGAGCGCACTGCGTCGGAGACCGGCTCGTTGGTGTCATCGCCTTCCACCAGCACGGTATACAGTCCGGTAATCGAGCCGGGGCCGTTGCCGGTACCCGCCCGCTCGAGCAGCTTCGGGAGCAACGTGAAGGTCGATGGCGGATAGCCCTTGGTCGTCGGCGGTTCGCCCAGCGCCAGCCCGATTTCCCGCTGGGCCATGGCGAACCGGGTCACCGAGTCCATCATCAGATTCACGCGCAGACCTTGGTCGCGAAAATATTCGGCGACGGCCGTGGCCAGGAAGGCTCCCCGGGTGCGAATCAGCGGCAGCCGGTCCGACGTGGCCACGACCACCACCGAGCGTTTAAGTCCGTCCGGACCCAGATCCTTTTCAAGGAAGTCATTGACTTCCCGGCCGCGCTCGCCGATCAGTGCAATGACATTGACATCGGCGAGGGTGTTGCGGGCAATCATGCCGAGCAGCACGCTTTTTCCGACCCCCGATCCCGCGAAGACGCCGACCCGCTGACCGCACCCCACGGTCAACAGGCCATTGATGGCACGGATGCCCAGATCGAGCGGCGCATGAATCCGGCGACGCCGCAGCGGGTTCATCCCCGTTGCATAGAGCGGGTAGTCCTCGACAACCGCCAGCGGCCCCTTTCCGTCCAAGGGGATGCCCAACCCGTCGATCACTCGACCCAGCAATCCGGGGCCGACCCCGACCGTCGCACGTTGTTGGCGGGCGACGACTCGGCAGCCCGGGGCAATACCGCGGATCTCCTCGAGCGGCATCAACAGCACCCGTTGATTGCGAAATCCCAGGGCCTCGGCGGCCAGCGGTCGAACGTTATCCCGAGTGAAAATGTCGCACACCGCCCCCAAGCGACAGGCCGGTCCGACGGCTTCCACCACCAGCCCGACCACCTGCGCCACATTCCCTTGCACGGGGATGGGATCCAGCGCTTCCAGACAGCGCACGTATTTGCCCAGCTGGATGGCGGCGTTCATTCCTGTGTCCCCTGCCCGTCTGCATCCGTGCGCCCTTCGGCCCGCAGGGCCTCCTCCACGATTCGGAATCGTTGCTCCACCCGCGCATCGACATCGCCGGCCTCGCTTTCGATGAAGCACCCCCCGGCGCTAAGGCTGGCATCCGCCTCGAAGCGCACCCGCCCGGGCTCGGCCAGGTCTTTCAGCAGCTGGGACGGGACATCGGCCAGCCGTTCCAGGTCGGCTGGATTCATCCGGATCGTAAGGGTGCCGGCATGCTCGAGCCGGCGGACGGCGTCGCGCAGCAGATGCGCCACGGCCTCCGGATGGGCGGCGATCTCCTGGCCGACCACCTTGCGCGCTACAGCCAGCGCCAATTCGACCCCCTCTTTTTCGATCGTTCGGACCTCCCGTCGGCGCAGGGATTCCAGTTCCGACAGCATTTGCCGCAGACTCTGCAACACCGGCTCGATCTGCTTCAAAGCGGCCTCGCGGCCATCGCGTTCGCCCTGCTCATACCCTTTCCGTTCTCCATCAGAAAACCCGCGGCAGAAGGCCGCCTGCTCGACGTCTTCGGCGCGGACGCGCGCCGCTGTTTCCGATCGGAAATGGTCGAGGCTTCCGAACGGCCGTGCGCGCGATCCGCCGGTGCGAGGCCCCAGCGCCAAGCGCTGAAAGGCAGGCTGGACACGCTCCGACGGCGATGCTCGTCGCCCCTCTTTGCGCGAGATGTCCGGAAAACAGTAAAAAGAAGAGGATGCCATCCCTGTGCTCCTACCCGCCCGCTGGCGTTAAGACACGATCTGTTCCCCGCGCCTGCCGCTGATGATCACTTCGCCCTTTCCTTCCATTTCCTGGATGATGGCGGTAATGGCCTGCTGGGCATCGGAGACCTCCTTCATGCGCACGGGCCCGAGGGTGTCCATTTCCTCTCGAAGCATCTCGGACGCCCGCTCGGACATGTTCCGGTAGACTTTGTTCTTTACTTCTTCGGACGCCGCCTTGAGCGCAACGGCGAGCTCCTTGGTCTCCACCCGGCGCAGCAGTTTTTGGAATCCGCGGTCGTCGACCAGCACCAAATCCTCGAACACGAACATCTTCTGCTTGATCTGCGCGGCCAGTTCTGCGTTCGCCTCCTCGATTTCGTTGAGGATCAGTTCGCTGGAGATCTCGTCGGCCTGATTGAGGATTTCGGCCAGTCGCTCGACGCCGCCGCTGATGCTCGTTACGGTGCTCTTTTTGTTCTTGAGAATGTCTTTGAAAATCGCGTTGACGTCGTCCACCATGGAGGCGACCACCTTATCCATGTTGGCGATGCGCATGGCCACATCCGTCTTGATTTCATCCGACATGAGCGAGACGATCTCGCTCGCCACGGACGTCTTCAGATGGATCAGCACCACCGCCATGGTCTGCGGATGCTCATCCTTGATCAATTCGAAAATATCCTCCGGGCCCAGCGTCTTCAGCGCTTCGAGCCCGGGGATTTTCTGCCCCTCGTTTCCGGGGCTCGCGGCCGAACCGCCCGTCGGCAGTTGCGGCAAAACGGCGATCCCGGACCGGCCGTGGCTGGCCATCCGCGTAAACTCCCGCGCCACCTGGTCGACCACCTCCGAGGAAAGCGACCCGATTTGGTTCAGGTGGCGTTGGACCACCTCCCGTTCCTCTGCGGTCAAGCGATTGAGCAGCCCGGCAGCGGCCTGCTCGCCCATGGATCGGATGAGAATGGCTGCTTTGATGGATCCGGGCAACTGTCTAAGTTCGCTGGACATGGCGGCTTACTTTTCCCGGATCCAGTTGCGCATGACTCCGACCGAGGCGTCGCTGTCGCTGGCGATCAGCATGGAAGCCTGATCCAGCGAAGGCAAGCGCTTCGCTCCGCTCAGCTCTTGCTCCAACTCGCCGACGGTCTTGGGCAGCTGCGGCACGATGTCGATGGCAGCTGCAGAATTCTCCGTCAACCAGCGTACGAGCGGCCGCACAAAGAACAGAAACGTCAACAACAGGAATAATCCGATCAGCGCCTGCTTGAGATAGGGAGTGGTCTGCTCCAACCATGCCATCCAGCCCTCGGGGCGTTTTGCCTCATCGGCCTTGGCCCATTCGGACGTCTCGAAAGGGATATTCACCACCTCCACGGTGTCACCCCGATCGGCGTCGAAGTTCACCGCCCGCTTGACGAGCGCCTCGATCTTCTGGATCTCTTCGCTGCCGCGCGGAACAAACTCACGGGCACTCGCACCGCCCTTGTCCGTCGTGGTCTTGTAGGTCCCGTCCACCAGCACCGCCACCGAGACGCGGGTGATTCGGCCCACCGGCTCGAAGATCCGGCTGGTGATTTTGCCGATCTCGTAGTTCACGGTGCGGTCCTGTTTTTCGAATGAAGACGCACCCGAGCCGGAACTCGGGTTCTGCATCAGGTCGGGACCGGGGGTGTTGGACCGCACGCCGGGCACTCCCTGGGGCTGAACATCGGCGTTGCGCGAGGACTCGTTCAGGCTCTGCTCGCTGCGGATGACTCGGTTGTCCGGCAGGAAATGCTCCTCGGTTTTTTCGTGGCGCTGGAAATCCAGGTTGCAGGCCAGACGGACGATGGCCTTGCCTTCTCCCAGTGCCTGCTCCAGCATGGACTTCACTCGAGTTTCCAGATTCTTCTCGACGTGCCCCTGATATTCCAGCTGATCCAGGCTCAAGCCGCCGGTGGCCGTCTTGGCGCGGGACCCGGCCAAGAGCTTTCCGCTGCTGTCCACCACCGTCACCTGATCCGGGCTGAGCCGCGGCACGCTGGACGACACCACATGAACGATGCCGTTGATCTGTTCCTGGCTGAGGCGTCGGCCTGCCTTCAGCTTGACGGCCACCGAAGCGCTGGCCGGCTGCTCGTCGTCCACGAAGAGGGTCTTTTCCGGCATCACGAGATGCACTCTGCAGCTTTCGACTTCACTGATGCGTGCGATGGTACGGGCCAACTCGCCTTGCAGCGCCCGCTGGTAGTTGACGTTCTGGGCGAACTCGCTCATCCCGAGCTTGGTATTGTCGAACACTTCGAAGCCGACCCCGCTGCCCTGCGGCAATCCTTCCGAGGCCATCTGCATGCGGACCTCGTGCAGGCTCTCCGCTGGAACCAGAACCGTGCGCCCGTCCCCCTCGATGCGATAGGGGATCTTCTGCTCCTTGAGTCGGGCCACAATGGCGCCGGCGTCCTGGGGATCTAAGCTGGTGTAGATCGCCCGCATTTCGACGCCCCCGGACCAGTTCATGAGAAAAGCAAACCCGGCGACCGTGCCCAGGATCAGGGTAAGCATCGTCAAGCGTTTCGCCGGACTCAATCCCCGGATAACGTTCGCCAACTGCTGCAGTGCGGGTGGTAGTGCCGCCATATCGTCCCCTGGTTAGATCTGCTGCCGCATGAGCGTTTCGTAGGCGTTGAGCAACTTGTTGCGGATCTGCAACGCCAGCTCCATGGCGATGCCGGCCTTCTCGACGGCGATCATCGTGGAGTGAATGTCGGTGTCGCGTCCCAGCGTCAGGTTTTCCACCGCCCGGTCCGCCTCGGACTGCAACGTGCCGACCCGGTCGAGCGCGGATTGCAGCAGTTCGCCGAAATTTCCTTCGATGGCTTCCGCCGCCGGACGGCTTAAATTCGAAAAGGCAGTCAAATTGCCCACGGGGGGCGTCAAAGCAATGTCGTTCATCATTATTTTCCGATCTCCAGTGCCTTCAACGCCATGTCCTTGGCGGCCCTCACGGCGGTGACATTGGCTTCATAACTGCGAGTGGCGGAGATCATGTTGACCATCTCCTCCATCACGTTGATGTGCGGAAGGGCGACGTAACCTTTCTCGTCGGCGTCCGGATGGTGAGGGGCGAACTTGACGATCGGCGCCCGCTGGTCTTCGATGATACGGGTGGTCTGAACATCGGGCGGCCGGCGGTTTTGCCTTGATCGCAGCACGTCACGGAAAGACTCCTTCTGGGAGCGTGCCGCGAATACCACCTCCTTCCGACGATAGGGCCCGCCTTCGGGTGTACGCGTCGTGTTGACATTGGCCAAGTTGGCGGAGATCAAATTCATCCGCAGCCGCTGCGCTGCCAGGCCGGTTGAGCTGGTGTGCAACGCATCATAAAGATCCATACTTATTTTCCTCCCTGGATGACGTTTTTGAGGGATTTCAGCTTTGCGGACAACAGCTGCGCAGACGTCTTATATTTGAGTGTGTTCTCGGCCAATTCGCCCATGGTTCGGTCGATATCCACGGTGTTTCCGTCCGCCCGCAGGCTGAAAGCGGGTACGGCGCCGGCCCGCAGGCTCACGCGGTCCGCGCCGGCATCAACCGGCTGAGGGATATGCACGGCTTGGGTTCGCGCCATCTCCAATCGGCGGCCGTCCGGACGAAGCTTGCGCAATTCCTCATCCACCGCCACTTCGAAGGAGCGATAGCGAGGGGTATCGGCATTGGCGATGTTGGCGGACAAGGCATGGTGCTGGGCCGATCGCAGATTTAATGTCCGTTGCAGCAGCGACATCGTTCCATCAAAAAGACCCGCCGGTTGCGGCATGTGGCTCCTCTCCTTGAATCGATGGGCAGAAATGGTTGCGTGATCGGCGGGCCACCCGAATCGGCCACGGGTGGTGCTGCGATGGTCGAGCGGCCTTGCCGGAGGGTAAAAAAGCAATTTCCATACCATGCGGACTGGCCCGCATCCTCAAGCGCTGCGCGCGGCCGCCGGTGCGGCGGTGTTCGCCTGGTATTCACGCAGTTTGTTGCGCAAGGTTCGAATACTGATGCCCAGCAGCTCCGCCGCGCGCGTCCGGTTGTGGTCGACTTCCGACAGTGTGCCCATGATGAGTTGACGCTCCATCTCCCAGACGGTAGTGCCGCAACGGAAGAGCATCGTCGGCGTTGCTGCCGAGCGGCTCTCGGAAGCCGCCTCCAGGCCGAGATGCCGGGGGTGAATCGTGTCGCCATCGGCCAGGAGCACCGCCCGTTCGATGCGGTTCGCCAGCTCGCGCACGTTGCCTTTCCATGGGTGTTGGTTCAATAACCGCAGGGCCTGCTCCGAGAAACGGCTCACCACCTTGCCGACCTGGGAGCCGAAGCGTGCCAGAAAATGATCGGCCAATAACCGGATGTCGCCCGGCCGTTCCCGCAGGGGCGGAATGACCAGCGGCACGACATGCAGCCGAAAGAACAGGTCTTCCCGAAAGGTGCCGGCCGTCACGGACCGTGCAAGATCCCGGTTGCTAATGGCCACCACGCGCGCCTCGACCGGCACCGGCATCCCGCCTCCGACCCGGTCGATCTCGCGCTCCTGGAGGACTCTCAGCAGCTTGGCCTGCAGCGGCAACGCCATTTCACCGACCTCGTCCAGCACCAGCGTACCCTTCTTGGCCAGTTCGAACTTGCCGATCTTGCGCATGACGGCGCCGGTAAAGGCGCCTTTCTCGTGGCCAAACAACTCGCTTTCGGCCAGGGTTTCCGGTAACGCCGCGCAGTTGACCGCCACATAAGGAGCCTCCGGATACAGGCCGTGTCGGTGAATGTAGGCGGCCAGCAGCTCCTTGCCGGTTCCGCTTTCTCCCTGAATCAGGACCGTGGCCGTACTGCGGGCCACCTGCCGCGCCATCTCAAGCACTTCCAGGAGCTGCGGATCATGCGTAATGAATGCTTTCTGCCCGACGCGGTGTTCGGGGGCTCGCGTCCCGCCGGCTGACGCCTCGACAGCCGCCATGGCCGCGCGCGCGGCCGCCATCAGGCGCTCCGGCGAAACCGGCATGACCAGATAATCATGAGCACCGTTCTGAATGGTCTCGACGGCTTCTGCGACCGATCCGCACGCGCTCACGACGATCACCGGAACCGGCGCCCTCATCCGTCCGACCGACTCGAGCAGCTCCCGCCCGGCGGCCCGGCCCTTCTCAGCAACGGCAAGAATCAGGCTCAACGCTCCGCCTGCCGACATCCGGGCCAGCGCTTGGCAGCCGTCGGCCGCGGTCTCAACCGTGAAGCCGTTTTGCTGCAGCACCCGCATCCATGTCGAACGCATGCCGGCATCCGCACCCACGACCAGGATTGTTTTCGGCTCGACCCCCAAGCGTTTACCTCATATCGTCCGATCCCTCCCAGCTCGAGTTCGAGGAGGGGATAGTCATCCAGCGAAACTCAGCAATTAGCATGCCATGCGGCTACGGAAAGGTCGTTGTTACGGCGGAAAGAGGAAAGCGGCCGTTGCGGGTGGTCGGCAGCGCCGCCGGGTTTAATCGTCGTCCGAGTCGATAGCGCTGCTCGGCCGGAGCTGATGGCGCTTGATCTTTTCGACCAGCGTGGTGCGGTTGAGATGCAGGAGTTTGGCGGCCTTGTTTTTGACCCATTTGGTTTTTTCAAGCGATTGCAGAATCAGCGCTTTTTCGAACTCGGTAACGGCGCTGTTGAGGCAGATGCCCTCCTCGGAAATTTCGATCATGCTCGAACATTCCACCGCCCGGGCTTCGCCGCGCAGTTCCTCCGGAAGGTCGCGTCGACCGATCAGGCCCGTGCCTTTGAGGACGATCAACCGCTCCACGAGATTGCGCAGCTCGCGCACGTTTCCCGGCCAAGCATGGGTGACCAGCGCTTCCAGGGCATCCTCGCTGATGCCCGCCACCTGTCGGCGGTTTTTGCTGTTGGCTTGCTGCAGGAAAAAGTGCACCAGATGCCGAATGTCTTCCGGGCGATCCCTCAGCGCGGGAAGGGTCATGGGTATCACATACAGGCGGTAAAACAGATCTTCACGAAAGTTGCCCTTCTGCACTTCTTCTGAAAGATCGCGATGGGTGGCGGCAACAATGCGCACATCCACCTTAACACTCTTCGCGCCGCCGACCGGCTCGAACTCACCCTCTTCGAGCACCTTGAGTACTTTTACCTGCAGATCAGGGCTCATGTCACCGATTTCGTCCAGAAAAACCGTGCCGCCGTCCGCCAATTCGAACTTTCCAGGTTTGGAACTGGTGGCGCCGGTGAAGGCTCCCTTCAGATGGCCGAAGAGTTCACTTTCGAGCAGGTTTTCTGGTATGGCGCCGCAGTTGATCGAAATGAACGGTTTATTGCGCCGACGCGACTTTTGATGAATGGCGCGGGCCACCAGGCCCTTTCCGGTCCCGGTTTCGCCGTTGATGAGAATGGTGCTGTCGCAGTCCGCCACCTTTTCGATGAGATCAAAGATTTCAATCATGCGCGGGCTGCGGCCGATAATGTGCTCAAACCGGCTACCGGAATGGTTGGGTTCCGGACGGGGGGTCGGATTGGAAAAGAGTTCCAGTTGCTCCGAAGCGGTCTTGCGGGCAGCGGCATTCTGCACGGGCTCCTCCTTGGCTTTCCCCAATGACAGGGATGCAAGCGTCTTGAACTCGTCATCCCTTACAACAGGGAGAGCGTCAAAAAAACCAACGCACCGTGCTTTGAGCAATTTTCATACCGCTGGTGTCAAAAAATAGGCGCAGGCTATCGGATGCTGCGGGCCTATGGCAGGCGAGTGTCAAGCGGTGGTGGAGGCGGGAATTTTGACACCACCATATTTTGGGTCATGGAAGAAAACCGACGGATGTGGGCGAGTGAAAATAAAGCGCGACC
>Ga0105093_10000018_pt1 | contig 53390 bp, 47 predicted proteins | sample PPLLak3March2015_2_FD_79111 | JGI IMG/M metagenome (GOLD analysis project Ga0105093, IMG submission 79111) | Freshwater sediment microbial communities from Prairie Pothole Lake near Jamestown, North Dakota, USA - PPLs Lake P8 Core (3) Depth... | ecosystem: Environmental > Aquatic > Freshwater >... | reverse complement strand
CGCCGGACACGATCCACTGCCTGACGGCCGACGCGCTCAGGCCGACGGCATCGCCGAGGCCCTGGGCGGCGAGGAGCGAGACGGAGACGTGCCCGATGCCGGCGCCGCCTCCCGCGCTGTCGTAGCGGGGGATGAAGCCGCTGCCGCCCTCGTAGCGTTGCCCTCCCGTGCCGGAGCCTGAGCCCGTGCCTCCCGTTCCCCCGCCCTGGAGGCCCTGTCCGCCGGAGCCGCCTCCGCTCATCAGCATCGGCGTCACGGGCGTCCCTTCCAGGGGTTCGGGCAGGAAGGGGTGGAGGAAATACTTGTATCCGTATTCGGCGTCCGCCTTGAGGGTCGTCCGGCTCGGGAAATACTTGTCGATCGAAAGCGACGCCGTCTGGCTCAGAAAATCGAAGAGGGAGTCCTTATAGGCGGCATACATCCCCTGCCACTGGAGCTTCAGGATGGAAGAGGGCGCAAGGTATGTCTTGAAAGCGCCGAGCAGATGGGCGCCGAGCGAGCTGAACGGGCCGAAGGCCTGCTGATAGAACTGTCCGGCGCCCCCGGCCGCGAGGTAGAGGGCGCTTTTTCGCCCGGCCGCCAGGATGTAGTCGAGGCCGATGTCGGCCGCGAAAAAGCTCAGTCCGGTCGTCTCGTGGAACGCGGAGTATTCGGCCCTGGCCAGGAGCGAGAGGGCCGAAAGATCCTGATCGATGGCCAGCGAAAAGGACGAGACCCGGTCTGAGACGGCGTCCCTCGTCTGGAACAGGTTCTCGGTGGCGTGCTGGTTGAACGAAAAATAGACCGTGCTTCCCCAGGCCGGCAGGGCCGCCAGGGCCAGAAGAGGGATGAGGCGCCGCATTTCTTTTATCATGATGGAAAACCCCCGCTTAATCAAGGGAAAGGGCCCCCTCTCCGCCGGGCGGCGGGGAGGAGGCCCGATCGCCGCCTCAGCGGCGGCCTTTTCTCTGGACGTTGCCCTTGGGGCCGGTGCCGTCGCAGGCGCCTGTCCCGGTGGCCCGGGCCGCGCTCGCGCCGCCCGACCGGAAGGAGCCCTTGCCGAAGCTGGATTTGGACATCTGGCCGGCCTTCTGGGCCTGGGCCGATCCGGTCCCGTCCGCCTGACCCATCTTGCGCTGGGCCTGGTAGCCGGTGCCGTCCGCGGGCTTGACCCAGTCGGGGTCCTGGCCGTTGGGAACGCCGTCGCCGTCATCGTCCCGGGCAAGCTGGTAAGCGTTGCCGGAACCGGTCGCGGCCGATCCGGCGCCGGCCCCGGCGCCCTTGCGATACTGGCTGCCGGTGCCGTCCGCGGGCTTGACCCAGTCGGGGTCCTGGCAGTTGGGGATGCCGTCGCCATCGGCGTCGCTGGCGAGGTCGTTGATGCCGTCGCCGTTCTCGTCGATGAACGCGGTCCTGTTGCGGTACCGGAACTCCGCCTTCGTCTGGGTCTTGGCCTGGGTCTGCGTCTGAGCCTTGAGCTCGGTCTGGACCTGGGCCTTTTCCTGGGCCTGCGTCGGGGTCGTCTCCTGGGCGGCCGCGATCGCGGCGCCGATGATGAGGAGTCCAACCATCAGAGCTAACATCTTTTTCATCTTATGACCTCCTTGTGTCATGAGGTCGGAGTATTATGCCTCTTTCGTGCCAATAGCTATAATTATTAATATCAATAAGATATGTTTCTGCTGGCGGCCAAATACCGACATTTTTGTCGGACCGGCCGACATTCTTGGTTCTTCTCCCCTTTCCGGGACCCATCCCTTCGGGCAAGGCCGAGGCGGCGAGGGATGTTGCCTCGACGGCCCCGTCCGAGGAGGGGGGCCGGCCTCGAGCGCGCGGCCGTGATTCTGAGGTCCGCTCCCCGCAGGCCGGGGGTAGCGCCGGGGAGCCGTTCCTGTATAATAAAGCTGTATAATAAAGGTTGAGATTCGAGGAACCAGGGGCCGCCGCCCGGCGTTCTTAGAAAGACCCAGGCCTGGAAGATTTGCCCCCTCCCCCCGTCTAATAGGGTGCGGAGGACAAGTGAGCTTATCCGCATGGAAGAAAAACAGCTGGTTCGACTGGCTCAGAACGGAAGCCCGACGGCTTTCGAAGAGCTGGTCACGAAATACCAGCCGAAGGTGTTCAGCATGGCTTTGAGTTTCACCCGTAACCGGGACGTGGCCGACGATCTGGCCCAGGAGATCTTTCTGAAGGCCTATCTCGCCCTGCCCCGGTTCCACGGGAAGTCGGAGTTCGGGACCTGGCTGTACCGCATCTCCATGAACCACGTCAAGGACTATCTCCGGAAGAAGGGCCGGGCCAAGGAAGTCTCCTTGGAGGACGTCCCCGAGGTCTCGTTCTCGGACCGGGAGCGGACCGAGAAGGCCGAACAGGAGAGGGAGACGGAAGCCCGCCGGACGCTTGTCCAGAGGTTCGTGCAGAGCCTGCCGGAGAAGTACCGGGTCATCCTGACGCTCCGCGATATCCAGGGGCTGGCTTACGACGAGATCGCGCGGGTCCTTCGCCTCTCGCCGGGGACCGTCGACTCCCGTCTCCACCGGGCGCGGCGGATGCTCCGGGTCAAGCTGGCTCCCTATCTCACCGGGGAAGGAGGGGCAAATGAACTGTCGCAAGGCTGAGGAATTGCTCCTGAAGTCCATCGACGGACGCCTCGATGAGGGCGCAAGGGACCTTTTCGAGAGGCACCTCGAAGCCTGCCCGGCCTGCCGGAAGGCCGAAAAGGAATACCGGGCCATGTTCAGCCTCCTCCGGGAGGGCCGTGACGCGGCCCCGCTGCCGCGTTTCTGGGAGCGGCTCGAACCCCGGCTCCGCGAGGAGACGGAGATGGTGCCCCTGCTCTTCTGGGAGCGTTGGAGCCTGAGGGCCATTCCCGTGTTCCTGGCGCTGGTCCTCCTCCTGGGAGGCTTCCACTTCTTCGCCCCTGAGGCGGCCGAGGTGAGCCAGTCGGCGACCCTGCTCCTGGAGAACCGGGATTCCCTCTCCGTGACCCAAGCCCTCTTCGAAGCGGACAAGCCGGAGACGAGGTCCATGATGCTCCTGTTCGCATCCCTGGATGAGAAATCCCCGGCAAGGAGGCCGGCGCCATGAAGACGAAATACAAGATCATCGTCGCCCTGACGCTGCTCGTCGTCTTCGGGCTCGGGGTCGCCGCCGGGATCCTCGGCGAACGCTGCGTCGTGCACAAGAAGGACCGGCGCACCGCGGCCGGGCGGCCCCACATGCCGTCCCCCGAGGCTTGGGCCAAGGAACTCGGCCTGACGCAGGACCAGCAGGACATGATCAAGGAGATCTTCAAGCGGAACGAAGAGCGCATGAAGGCCTTCCGGACCGAGAACCGGGCCAAGCTGGGCGAGCTGCGCAAGATGCTCTCCGATGAGATCAACGCGGTCCTCACGCCGGAGCAGAAAGAGAAGAACGACGCCATGATCCGCCGCTTCGAGGAGTGGCGGAAGAAGGATTCCGAACGGAACCAAACGCGCGACCGGCGGGAGCCGGACAACCCCCGTCCCCCGGACCGCGAGAGATAAAGGAGATCGGACATGAAAAAGAAAGTCATCTGGATCATCGTGGCCCTGGTCGTCGTCACCGGGGCGATCCTCGGCCTGACCGTCTTCAAGAACGGGAAGAGCGGCAAGGTCGAATACAGGACGGAGGTCGTCGCGAAGGGCGACATCGAGGCCCTGGTCGTCACCTCCGGGACCCTGAACCCGATCGAGACCGTCGACGTCGGCGCGCAGGTGTCGGGCAAGATCGAAAAGCTCTACGCCGACTTCAATACCGTTGTCACCAAGGGCCAGATAGTTGCCGAACTCGACCAGGAGCCCCTGAGGATGAAGATCGACCAGAACGAGGCCAACCACAAGAGCCGCCTCGCCTCGCTCGAGCGGTCCAAGGTCCAGCTGCAGACGGCCGAGAAGGCCTATGAGCGGGCCAAGACCCTCTTCGCCAAGGAGCTCATCTCCATCGAGGAGATGGATGCCGCCGAGGCGAACTTCCTCAACGCCAAGAGCGACCTCATCTCCTCGGAAGCCACCCTGGCCCAGGCCAAGAGCACGCTCGACCTGAGCAAGGTCGACCTGGGTTATTCCGTCATCCGGGCCCCGGTCGATGGCGTCGTTATCACCCGGAAGGTCAACATCGGCCAGACCCTCCAGTCGAGCTACGCGGCCCCGGTCCTCTTCCAGGTGGCCACCGACCTGACCAAGATGAAGGTCGAGTGCAGCGTCGACGAATCCGACATCGGCAAGGTCAAAGAGGGCCAGAAGGTCCGCTTCACGGTCGAGGCCTACCCGAACGAGACCTTCAACGGCATCGTCCAGCAGGTCCGGTTCTCGCCCGAGACGGTCCAGAACGTCGTCACCTATACGACCATCGTCAACGTCGACAACCCCGATAAGAAGCTCCTCCCCGGCATGACGGCGACCGTGTCGATCATCGTCGGCGAGGCCAAGGACGTCCTCCGGGTCTCCAACGCGGCCCTGCGCTTCACCCCCGACCTGCCCGCCGAAGAGCTGGCGGCCAAGATGAAGGAAACCATGGACCGGATGATGGCCCAGCGGCAGGCCCAGGGCGGCGGCCAGCCCGGCGCTCCCGCCCCCGGCGGGGCCGCTCCGTCCGCCGCCGGCGCGACCGGCGCCCGGCCGGAAGGCCAGGCCGGCCAGGGCCAACGGACGTTCAACCGGCAGAGCGGCGGCCAGGCCCGCCAGCAGCTGCCCCGCGTCTGGATGATGGACGCGAGCGGCAAGCTGAGCATGATGCTCGTCCGGACCGGCGTCACGGACACTTCTTACACGGAGATCGTCCGCAGCGAGCTCAAGGAAGGCGACGTCATTCTCGCCGGGACCGTGTCAGGGACGGCGGCCTCCGCCGCCAACCGGCAGGGCATGCCCGGCATGATGTTCATGGGCGGCCCCCCCGGGCGGCGCTGAGCGATCGAGGCTCTCGCTCGGATCAGAATAACAAGGATATCAAGATGCCCGGAAACATCATCGAGCTTCACAACCTGGTCAAGACGTACCACGTCGGAGACACCGAGGTCCGGGCCCTGCGCGGCGTGACCTACCGTATCGGGGACGGGGACTTCCTGGCCATCATGGGCCCTTCGGGCTCGGGCAAGTCGAGCCTGATGAACATCCTCGGCTGCCTCGACCGCCCGACCTCCGGGAGGTACATCCTCGACGGCGAGGAGGTCTCGACCTTCGACAAGAACAAGCTGGCCCGCATCCGGAACGAGAAGATCGGCTTCGTCTTCCAGAGCTTCAACCTCCTGCCGCGGACGACGGCCCTGGAGAACACCGAGCTGCCGCTCCTGTACTCGTCGAGCGACGGCCGGGACACGACCGAGCGGGCCCTCGCGGCCCTGGCCGCCGTCGGCCTCAAGGACCGGGCCCTCCACAAGACGAACCAGCTCTCCGGCGGCGAGCAGCAGCGGGTGGCCATCGCCCGGGCCCTCCTCAACAACCCCGAGCTCATCCTGGCCGACGAACCGACCGGCAACCTCGACAGCACGACCAGCTCAGAGGTCATGAACATCTTCAAGTCCCTGAACGAGGAAAAAGGCATGACCATGGTCATGGTCACCCACGAGCCCGACATCGCCGCCTGGGCCAGCAGCCGGATCTACCTCAAGGACGGCCTCATCGTCAAGGAGGAGCGGTCATGATCAAACGGACGTTCAAGCATATCGGGAAGACCTTCAAGATCGCCTTCCGGGCCCTGGCCCGGAACAAGATGCGGTCGTTCCTGACGGGCCTGGGGATCATCATCGGCGTCGGCGCCGTGATCTCCATGGTCAGCATCGGCGAGGGGGCCAAGCGCGGCATCGAGAGCCGCTTCGCCTCCATGGGCACGAACCTCCTCTTCGTCCGGCCCGGCAGCCAGAACCAGCGCGGCGTCCACGGCGGCTGGGGCAGCATGACCACCCTCAAGGAAGAGGATGCCATCGCGATCGCGCAGCAGTGCCCGGCGGTCATGTACGTCTCGCCCTCCGTCAGCGCCCGGGCCCAGACGGTCTACGGCAACAAGAACTGGAACACGTCCATCTCGGGCACCGGCGAGAATTACCCGGAGGTCCGCAACTGGGACGTCGAATCCGGGACGTATTTCGACGAGGGCATGGTCAAATCGGCCGCCAAGGTCGCCGTCCTCGGCTACGACGTCAAGACGAACTTGTTCGAGGACGAGGACCCGGTCGGCAAGGTCATCCGCATCAAAAAGATCCCCTTCAAGGTCCTCGGGGTCTTGAAGAAGCGGGGCGAGTCGGGCGGCTTCGGCAGCCGCGACGACATGATCTGCATCCCCTACACGACGGCCATGCGCCGGCTGCAGGGCATCGATTACATCCAATCCGTCGACGTCCGGGCCGTCTCGGCCGACCAGATGGAGGAGGCCCAGACCCAGATCGAGGAGCTGCTCCGGGTCCGCCACATGATCGCCCCCGGCGCGGAGGACGACTTCAATGTCGGCAACATGTCCGAGATCGCCGAGTCGGCCGCCGAATCGACGAAGATGATGACCGTGCTCCTCGGGAGCATCGCCGGCATCTCCCTGCTCGTCGGCGGCATCGGCATCATGAACATCATGCTGGTCTCGGTGACCGAGCGGATCCGCGAGATCGGCCTGCGCATGGCCATCGGGGCCCGGGAGAAGGACATCCTCCTGCAATTCCTGACGGAGGCCGTCGTCTTGAGCCTGATGGGGGGGCTGATCGGCATTGCCTTCGGCATCGGCGCCTCCAAGCTCATCAAGAACATCAAGATGTTCTCGTCCTTCAACACCGTCGTGTCGCTCGACTCGGTCCTTCTGGCCTTCTTCTTCGCCGCGGCCATCGGCATTTTCTTCGGGTTCTACCCGGCCCGGAAGGCGTCCCGGCTCGACCCGATCGAGGCCCTGAGGTACGAATAACGGCCGCCCGCTTGCGTCGCGGGCCCCGGCTCACGATAAGGAGTTAGACCATGAGAAAGAAAGCCCTCTTGCCCCTGTTGATCATCGCCCTGGCCCTGGCCGGCTCCGGGTTCGCCCAGGAGACCGGCACCACCCTGTCGATGTCCCTCGAGGAGGTCATCGTCAAGGCCCTGAAGGACAACCTGGGTGTCGCCATCCAGGTCCTCGGCCCCCAGATCTCGGCCGAGGCCGTCAACGCGGCCCGGGAACAATACATCCCGACCATGAGCCTGAGCTACAGCTCGAGAAAGACGGAGAACGCGGCTTTTTCTTACCTCGATGCCCCCGGCGACAGCTCGATCAACAGGTCCCGGAATTTCAATTTCCTCAACCTCAACCAGGAGCTGCCGACAGGCGGTACGCTGGCCCTCGGCTTCACCGGCTACCGGACGGCGACGAATACACGAGGCATCACCATCAATCCCCGCTTCGGGACGACCCTTTCCTTCCAGCTGACCCAGCCCCTCCTCCGGAACTTCGGGCTCAAGGTGAACCGGCGCGAGATCATGGTGGCCAAGAACAATCTCGGCGTCTCGGAAGAGAGCCTCAGGAACACGCTGATGACCTTGATCTACGACGTCGAGAGCGCTTATTGGAACCTCGTCTACAGCATCGAGAACCTCGAGGTCCGGCGCCAGTCCCTCGCGCTCGCCAAGGACCTGCTCGAGAAGAACCGGCGCTCGGTCGAGGTCGGCACGCTGGCCCCCATGGAGGTCCTCAGCGCCCAGGCCGAAGTCGCCACCCGCGAGGCGGACCTCATCCAGGCCGAAACGCAGATCAAGAACAGCGAAGACCAGCTCAGGCTCCTGCTCAACATCACCGGGGACGAGGACAAGGCCCTGACGGCCCTCGTGCCCAAGGACAAACCGACGTACGTCGCCAGAGAAGTCAGCCTCGAAGAAGCCCTGGCCGCGGCCATCGCCAACCGCCCCGACCTCGAGATCGCCAAGATCGGCGTCGAAACCGACAAGCTCAACCTCAGCTTCGCCAAGAACCAAACCCTGCCCGACCTCAACCTCTCGGCCTCCTATTCCAGCCCCGGCATCGACGGGACGCAGTTGATCTATGACCTCAGCCCGATCGACCCGAACGCCCAGATCATCGACCGGATCCCGGGCGACATCGGCGGCGCCATGAAGCAGACCTTCAAGTTCACCTATCCCAACTGGAACCTGGGGCTGACCCTGAGCCTTCCCTTGGCCAACGTCTTCTCCCGGGCCTCCCTGGCCCAGGCCAGGCTGAACCTGCGGCAGTCCATGCTCGATATCGAGAACCAGAAGCAGGAGATCTATCTCGAGATCAAGACCGCCGTCCGTTCGGTCGAGGCGAACTTCAAGAGGATCCAGGCCTATACGACGGCCCGGGAGCTGGCCGAACAGAAGCTCGCCGCCGAAGAGGAAAAGCGCCGGGTCGGCATGAGCACCAATTACATGGTCCTGACCTACCAGCGCGACCTGGCCAACGCCCGGATCTCCGAGCTGAACTCGATCGTCTCCTACAACGTCTCGGTCGCCTTGCTCGAAAGGGCCATGGGGACGAGCCTGGCGACGAAGAACATCAACATGACCGACTACGTACCCGGCCCCAAATAGGGTCGATCGCGCCTCCGGCGGAACCGAATCCCCGTCCGGGACCCCCTGCGGGGGCCGCCCGGGCGGGGATCTTCATTACCCCCGGCCGGCCCCAACCGATTGACTTGCATTCGGTTCCGGGCTGTGCTATGCTGACCATCAAAGGGGTCAAACCCGAATCCAACCCAGCTGTTGGAGAGCCTCAATGAACAGAAAACTGATCCGGCCCAATCTCACCGAGATCAAGGAACGCATGAACCAGGACAAGGAGCGGGAGCGGGAACGCGGCAAGGATACCGACCGCAAGAGGATGCACCCGCCGACCGACACGTTCGCCGAGAGCTACTACTTCCTGAAGCAGATGAACAAGAAGACGCCCATGGCCGTTGTCTACGCGGACGGCCAGATCGTCGAGGGCTACATCGAGTGGTACGACCGGAACTGCATCAAGCTCAACCGCGACGACGCCCCGAATCTCCTCATCTACAAGTCGAGCATCCGCTGTATCTATAAAGCGGCGGAAGTCCCCGAGGCCGAGGGAGCCGAGCCGGACAAGGAATGACCGTCCCCAGGATCGGGGTGACCGCCGGCGACCCGGGCGGCATCGGCCCCGAGATCGTCGTCAAGACCCTGGCCCGGTCTTCCGCGCTTCCTGAGGCCGCTTACATCGTCTTCGGCGATCCGCGCGTCATCGGCGCCGAAGAAGCCCGCCTCGGTCTCGATATCGCCCCGCGGGCCTGGCGGCCCGGCCTTCCCCTCGAGCCCGGCCTCTATCTCGAGGCCGTGGCCGGCCCCGGCGGGCCGGCGATCGCCGGCGAGGTCTCGGCCGCGAACGGAGAGGCTTCGTTCCGCGCTTTCGAGCAGGCCGTCGCCGCGGCCCGCGCCGGCCGGCTCGACGCCGTGGTCACCGCCCCCGTTTCCAAAACGGCTTGGGCCCTGGCCGGGCGGCCTTACCGCGGCCACACGGAATACCTGGCCGGCCTCTATCCGGGCGCCATCATGGCCTTTTGGTCGGCGAGGCTCAAAGTGGCCCTTTTCAGCCACCACAGGCCCCTGGGAGAGGCCGTTGCGGCCGTCCGCAGGGACGCCTTGGCCGGTTTCCTGAGAAACCTCCACCGGGACCTCGGAAAGCTCCCCGGCGGGCCGTTCCGACTGCTCGCGGCCGGCCTGAATCCCCATGCCGGAGAGGACGGGTACCTTGGCCGGGAGGAGCTGGACGAGGTCGCCCCGGCGCTGGAGATGGTCCGCTCCGAGGGCATCCCGGTCGCCGGCCCCTTCCCGCCCGACACGGTCTTCCTCGAAGCTTTGGACAAGCCCGATACGGTCGTCGTCGCGCTCTATCACGACCAGGGGCTCATCGCTTTCAAGCTGATGGCCTTCGCCGCCGGCGTGAACGTGACCCTCGGGCTGCCGTTCGTGCGCACGTCCCCCGACCACGGCACGGCCTTCGGGATCGCGGGGAAAGGCGTCGCCGACCCCCGCAGCATGGAGGAGGCGGTCCGGCTGGCCGTTGTCTTCAGCGCGACCGGTTCTTGAGCGCGGCCCGGATTTCCCGGTCCGTGTCCCTCTTCTTGATGGCCTCGCGCTTCTCGTGCTCCCGCTTGCCCCGGACGAGGGCGAGCTCGACCTTGATCTTGCCCTTGTCGCCGATGTAGACGCGGGTCGGGACCACGGTCAGGCCCCGCTCCTGGGTCTTCCCGGCCAAGCGCTTGATCTCGCGGCGGTGGAGCAGAAGCCTGCGGTCGCGCAGGGGCTCGTGGTTGAAGATGTTGGCCGCTTCGTACGGGCTGATGTGGCACTTGACCAGGACAACGTCGCCGCCGCGGACCTCGGCGTAGCACTCCTTGAGGCTGATCCGGCCGGCGCGCACCGACTTCACCTCGCTCCCGACGAGGGCCATCCCGGCCTCGAAGGTCTCGAGGATGAGGTAGTCGTGGGAGACGGTCTTGTTGACGGCGACGTTCTTCATGGCTCGGCCGGGCCCTCGGGCGTCGCCGGAGCGATCTCGACGAGCGTGATGCGGCGCTTGACCATCTTCTCGACCGTCAGCCGGAAGCCGCCGAACTCCAGGGAATCCTTCTCGCGCGGCAGGCGCCCGAACTCGTAGAGGAAGAACCCGGCCAGGGTCGTGTAATCCGGCTTCTCGGGGATGTGCAGGGCGACCAGGGCGTTGATGTCCTTGATCGGGGCGGCCCCGGCGACGAGGGTACGGCCGCCGTCCCGGCGCGAGTACCATTCCTCGGCCTGGCCGTCGTGCTCGTCCTGGATCTCCCCGACGATCTCCTCGATGATGTCCTCGAGCGTCACCAGACCGTCGACGTTGCCGAACTCGTCGACGACGAGGGCCATGTGGCCGGCCTTTTCCTGCATCTGCAGGAGGACCTGTTCGAGCGAAGCCAAGTCCGGGACGAACATCGGCTTGCGCATGATTTCTTTGATGACAACTTCTTTATTATTAATAAGATAACCAGCGATATCCTTGCTGTGGACGATCCCCTCGACGTTGTCGAGGCGGCCCCGGAAGACGGGGTAGCGCGAATATCCGCTCGAGCTGAGCGCGGCCAGGACCTCCTCGCGGCCGGCGCCGATCTCGATGGCCTTGATCTCCGGCCGCGGCACCATGACCTCCTTGACCGGGCGCGAGCCGAAGTCGAGCGCGCCGGAAACGATCCGGCGCCGCAGTCCGGAGAGGCCGCGGGCCCCGGCGTGGAGGGCGATCCGCGTCTCCTCCTCGTTGAGCTGGACCGCCGCGTAGGCGTCGCGCTTGCGGGAGGAGGGAATGAGCAGCCCGGTCACGAACGAGAGGGCCTTGACGAGCGGGTAGAGGACGATCATGAGGCCCCGGACCGGGTAGCCGAGCCGGAGGGCGGTCTTGACCGGGTTCTGGGCGGCGAAGGTCTTGGGGGTGGTCTCGGCGAAGATCAGGATGATCAGGGTCGTGGCCACCGTCGCGACCAGGACGGCGTGGTTCTGATTGGGGATCAAGGTGATGCAGATGGACGTAGCGATGGCGGACGCGGCCACGTTGACGAGCGTGTTCCCGATCAGGATGGTGGCCAGGAACTCGTTCGTCCGGGCCCGCATCCTCCTGACCAGGGCGGCGCGCTTGGAGCCCTCACGCTCCCTGTACTGGAGGGCGAAGGGGTTGGCGGCGATGAACGAGGTCTCGGCGGCGGAAAAAAAGGCGTAGAGGACGACGCACAGGGCAAAGAGGGCTATCCCCGGAAGGACCATGGACGATGGTTATGCGGTCGCGCGCGACCTGGCCGTCTTGAACGAGCGGGACAGCGTGCCCAGGAGCTTCTCTTCGACCTTGGGGCAGGGCGAAGCGACGGCCACGGAGATCTCGGAAACGATGAGCTCCTTGGCCTTTTCCATCATCTTCTTTTCCCGGAACGACAGGGGCTTCTGGAGGCTCAGGTAGTAGAGGCTCTTCAGGACCGTGGCCATGTCGTGGAGGGTCCCCGACTTCATCAGGTTGAGGTGCTCCTTGTAGCGCCCCTTCCAGTCGGTCGAGACGTCGACATCGCCGTTGCCCATGAACTGGTAGATCTTGCGGACGTTTTCCTCCGACATCGGCCGGCGGATGCCAAGCTCCAGGGCGGTGGCGCTGGGGACGGTGACCAGGGTGTTGTTGCAGATGATCCTCAGGTTGTAGACCGTGAACCTCTCCCCGTTGTACGCTTCCTCGTGGATCTCTTCGATGACCCCCAGGCCCTGATTCGGATAGATGACCTTGTCTCCGATTTTCAGTGATTTCATGTCCCCCCATTATACCGCAGCCGGGCGGGAGAGTCAACGCATTTCCCCTGTGTCCAGCCTTGGCTGGGCTATACACGAGCCATAGTCCAGCCTTGACAGGCCGGGGGGGTTCGGGTAACATACTCCCTCCATAGGTGTTGCACAATCATGAAGAGAACGTTTCAGCCGAACAATCGAAGACGCAAGAAAACACATGGTTTCCGAGTCCGCATGAAGACCAAGGGCGGCCAGGAAGTCATCAAGAGCAGAAGGCGCAAGGGTCGGAAGCGCGTTTCTGTCGGATGAGCGAGCGCCTGACGCCTCTCGAGAGAATCCGCCGGAAAAGCGATTTCGCGAGCCTCTACAAGGACGGCGGCCGCCTGAGGGGTCGGCATTTTACCCTGGTCTTCCTCAAGAACGGGCTTGGGCACCCCCGCTTGGCGGTCGTCGCCAGCCGGAAGGTGGGCTCCGCGGTCGTCAGGAACAGGGTCAAGCGGAGGTTCCGGGAGCTTTACCGGAGGAACAAGGCGCTCCTCGGAGAGCCGCTCGACCTTATGGTCATAGCCCGGCCGGGATCGGGAGAGGCCCCCTGGCCTGACCTCCGGGACGCTTACATCTCTTCGCTGACTACGCTGATGCGAAAACGGATATCATCGTGAAAGCCGTCGCCCTCGCCCTGATCAGGCTGTACCAGATAACACTCTCCCCCCTCCTCGGCAACCGCTGCCGGTTCCACCCCACCTGTTCGGCCTACGCCTACGAGGCGATCGCGAAGCACGGCTTCTTCCGGGGCCTTTCCCTGGGGGGCCGCCGGCTTTTGCGCTGCCATCCTTTTCACGCGGGCGGGATCGATCCCGTACCCTGAGAGTGAGACAGAATGGAAAAAAGACTCATCGTGGCCATCGTCCTATCATTCCTGGTCCTGATGGGCTATCAGTACTTCTTCGTCAAGCCGGACAAGACCGCGGCGAAGCCGGAGGTCCCGGTGGCGGCGGCCCCTTCGACCCCCGTTCCGGGCACCGCCGGCGCGATCCAGGAGCAAATGAAGCCCGCCGCTCCGGCGACCGAGCCGGCCGCGGCCGAGCCCGCCCCGCTTCAGGATCTCGGGGCAGTGGCCGGCAGGGCCGAAACGGAGATCGTCGTCGACACGCCTCTTTTCCGGGCCGTCTGGTCGAATAAAGGCGGCGTCCTCAAGAGCTGGACGCTCAAGCAGCATAAAAACAGCCGCAAGGAACCCCTCGAGCTCGTTCCCGCCCTGGCCGCCGAGATCGGGCGTTACCCCTTCTCCCTGGGCCTCGACGACGCGGCCCTGGCCGGGGCGATCAATGCCGCTCTCTTCGAAGCCTCCCCGTCCGAGCTGACGCTCGCGGACAAGGAGAAAGGCGAGGTCCGCTTCGTCTACTCGGACGGAGCCTCGATCCGGGCCGAGAAGACGTTCGGCTTCACCGGCGGGACCTACGCCGTGACGACCGAGGTCCGGGTCTGGAAGGACGGCCAGCCCGCCACGACGTCCGTCATCTGGGGGCCGGGCATCGGCAATCTCACGGCCGAGGAGGCCAAGCAGAGCTTCAGCACGTTGCGCGGCTCGGCCGTCTACACGGGCGGCAAGGTCTACCGGATGAACGAGCGGAAATTCAAGCCCGGTGAGAACACGTACAACTTCGTCGACTGGGCGGCCTACGAAGAGAATTATTTCGTCGCCCTCTTCGCCACGCCGGCGCAGAGGGGCCAGGCGGCGTTCCTCCGGGAGACCGGCGAGATCGCCGGGGGCCAGGTCCCGGCCTATTTCGTCTACGTGACCGGGCCGACCGAGGTCTTCATCGGGCCCAAGCAGGCCGAAGCCCTCCAGGCTTTCGGCCACGACGCGAGCAAGGCCGTCAACTACGGGATGTTCGGCTTCATCGCTGAGATCATGCTGGTCGTCACCAAATTCTTCCATACGCTCGTCCCGAACTGGGGCGTGGCCATCATCCTCCTGACGATCGTCCTCAAGCTCCTCTTCTTCCCCCTGACCTACAGCTCGACGAAATCCATGGCCAAGATGGCCGACCTCCAGCCGAAGATCAAGGCCTTGCGGGCCAAGTACAAGAAGTCCAAGACGGACATCGACCAGCGCCGGGCGATGAACGAAGAGATGATGAGGCTCTACAAGGAGAACGGCGTCAACCCGGCCGGCGGCTGCCTGCCGCTGATCATCCAGCTGCCCGTGTTCTGGGGCGTCTTCCGCATGCTCGTCGTCGCCGTCGAGTTCCGCCACGCGCCCTTCGCCCTGTGGATCACCGACCTGTCGGTGAAGGACCCGTATTACGTCACCCCCATCCTGATGGGCATCACCCAGTTCATTTCCCAGAAGATGACGCCGTCCTCGGCCGATCCCTCGCAGGCCAAGATGATGCTCATCATGCCGTTCGTAATGACCATATTTTTCATCAACTTCCAAAGCGGACTAGTCCTCTACTGGCTGACTACGAACGTCCTCCAGATCGGCCAGCAGGCCCTCATGAACCGGATGATGCACCGGCACGCCCCGGCCAAAGCGAGATGATGATGGACAACGAAACCAAGATCGAGAACGGGCAGCCGCAGCCGGCCGACGAGAGACCGGAATACAAAGGCGGGAACCTCGAAGAGGCCATCAGCCTGGCCGAGCACCGGCTCAAGCTGCCGCGCGAGAAATTCAACTACGAGATCGTCACCGCGAAGACGCGTCTCTTCGGCCTGAAGAGCCGGGAGATCGTCATCCGGGCCTGGGCCAAGGACGAGGAGGCCGACGACGCGGCCGAGCGCTTCCTCGCCCGGCTCATGACGGTCTTCCCGCTGGAGCTGACTTATCAGGTCAAGAAGCGCGCCGACATCATCCTCGTCATCTTCGACGGACCGGACAAGACGATGCTGCTGCGCAACGACGGCTCGCTCCTCCTCGCCATCCAGCACGTCCTGAACAAGATCTCCCCGATCAAGGTCCAGGTCGACTGCGAGTTCTACCGGAAGCGGAAGGAAAAGAAGCTCAAGGAATACGCCCAGCGCGTCGCCCGGCAGGTCGCCGACTCCGGTCGGGAAGAGATCCTCGACCTGATGAACCCCTACGAGCGGCGCATCATCCACATCGTCGCCAACGAGACGCCGGGCGTCACGAGCGAGAGCCTCGGCGAAGGGTTCCTGAAGAAAGTCAAGATCTTCAAGGTCGCCCGCTAAGGCCCATCGCCGGCCGCCGCGGGGCCTCGGGATTCATCGTCAGGGGATCCACCCTGCTACGCTCGGGGTATTCCTTCCGTCGGCCGCTCGCCGGCCCGGCGAGCCGGCTCGCTTCGTCTCCGGGCTTCGCTCTCAAGAATGGGGACATGTACGTCAGATACGTGTCCCCATTCTTGACCCGTGCCCGCTACGCCCTACCACGGCCTCCTCCAGGAACACCCCTGCGCGGGGCGGATCCCCTGATGAACCCCTCAGCACCTTTTTCGGCGGCCTCTGCCCAACCAAGGAAAGCCGCCTTTACTAAAGCCGGGGGGTCATCGAGCCTGATTTATTCACGAATCGAGGCGGCCCAGATGCGAGGCCCGAGGGGGTGAAGCTGTACTCTTTGGTACTGCGAACCCCGAGAACGAAGCAGCTGGGGCCGGATCGGTTCGCCCGGAGGGCAAAAACGCCCTAAGGAAGAGAGATGAAAAAAACAGGGTGTTTTTGTGAATAAGTCAGGCTAGAATGGGTAGCCGGATAGGAACGACAACGTGCTCGAAGATACGATCATCGCGATCTCGACCCCGCCGGGGTTCGGAGGGCTGGGGATCGTCCGGATCAGCGGCGGGAAGGCGCTCGTCGTCTCCCAGAGGATCTTCGCGCCCAAGGGGAAAAGCAAGAAGCCACTCCCGGCGAGGCGGCCCATCTTCGGGACGGTCCGCGACCCGGAGCGGGGGGAGGCGCTCGACGAGGCCTTCCTGACCTATTTCAAGGCGCCGCGCTCATACACCAGGGAAGACGTTGTCGAGCTTAGCGTCCACGGCAGCCCGGCGGTCCTCGAGGGCATCCTGAAGCTGGGGCTGAAAGCGGGAGCCCGCCTGGCCCAGCCCGGGGAGTTCACCCTGAGGGCTTATCTGAACGGCCGGCTGGACATGCTCCAGGCCCAGGCCGTCAACGACCTCATCCGTTCGGTTTCGCTCACGCAAGCCAGGATCTCTGCGCGCCAGCTCGGGGGGAGCCTCTCGCGCCGCGTTCTGAAGCTTCGCGGCCGGCTCATCTCCCTGTTTTCGAGCGTCGAGGCCGGGATCGAGTTCCCGGAGGAGGCTCTGAGGACGAGCGCCGCGGCCGATCTGAGGGCCCTCTCCCCTCTCATCGACGAGGTCAGCCGGCTCGTCGCCAGCTACGAGACCGGCCGGGCCCTGGCTGAGGGGGTCACCCTGGCCATCGTCGGCCGGACGAATGTGGGCAAATCGACGCTCTTCAACGCGCTCCTCGAGGAAGACAGGGCCATCGTCACGCCTTTTCCCGGCACGACCAGGGATTTTCTGAGGGAGAAGCTTGTCCTCGCCGGCGTCGTCTTCCATCTCGTCGATATGGCCGGTCTCGGACGGCCGTCCCATCCGGTCGAGAAGAAAGGCATAGCCAAGGGCCGGAAGATCGCCCGGGAAGCCGACGGGCTCCTCATCGTCCTCGACGCCTCGCGGCCCGCGGGCGAGGAAGACGAACGTCTCCTCAGGAAGTACCGGGGGAAAAAGGCCGTCATGGTTCTGAATAAGTGCGATCTCCCCCGGAAGATCTTAAGCCGGAGGCTACGTGAGCTGGCCGGATCGAGTCCCGCTGTCGAGGTCTCGGCTCTCAGGGGCCGGAATCTCGGGGAGCTCCGTTCCCGGATCGCGGCCGCCTTCGCGCCCGGCGCAGGCAAGGAGGAGGAGATCATCCTCCACTCCAGGCAAAGAAACAGCCTCCAGGCGATCCTCGAATGTCTCCTGCGGGCCCGGCGGCTCCTCGCGGAGCGCCATTCGGGAGAGGTCTACGCCGAGGAGATCCGAACGGCCCTGGGCCATATCGGTGAGTTGACCGGGGAAGTCAGGGCCGAAGAGATCCTCGACGATATCTTCGGCCGGTTCTGCGTCGGGAAATAGGCTGCCAGGATGGCTCGAGAGAACGATTTCGACATCATCGTGGTCGGGGCCGGCCACGCCGGCTGCGAGGCCGCCGCCGCGGCCAGCGCGATGAGGCTCCGGACCTGTCTCGTGACCATCCATCTCGACACGATCGCCCAGATGTCCTGCAATCCGGCGATAGGCGGGCTGGCCAAAGGGCAACTGGTCCGGGAGATCGACGCGCTCGGCGGCCTCATGGGCGTCCTGGCCGACGAAACGGGCATCCAGTTCCGGCTCCTGAACAGGAGCCGCGGCGGGGCCGTCCAGGCCCCCAGGGCCCAATGCGACAAGGCGGCCTACCGCCTGGCCATGAAGCACAAGCTCGAGGGCATGGCCGGCCTGACGGTCTTCCAGGGCATCGTCGCCGAAGTGGTCGTTTCCAGGGGGGCGGCCCGGGGCATCCGGACCCTGGACGGGACCGTTATCGGGGCGAAGGCGGTCATCCTGACTCCTGGGACCTTCCTCAACGGGGTCATCCATATCGGCCTCCGGAGCTATCCCGCCGGCCGGGCCAACGAGCCCCCCTCGATCGACCTGGCCAGGCAGCTCAAGACGCTCGGCCTGAAGGTCCTCCGCCTCAAGACGGGAACTCCCATGCGCCTGGACCGGGACACGATCGAGTGGGGGCATTTCACTCCTCAGGCTGGCGACGAGAACCCCGTCCCTTTCTCCTATCGGACGCACGACAAGCTCGAAAACAAGGTCCTCTGCCACCTCGGGCATACGAATGCCGCCACCCATGCCTTGATCCGCCGCAATCTCGACAAGTCCCCCCTATATGGGGGAAAGATCAAGGGCATCGGGCCGCGCTACTGCCCCTCAATCGAAGACAAGGTCGTCAAGTTCTCCCACCGGGCCCGCCACCAGTTCTTCCTGGAGCCTGAAGGGACCGGAACGACGGAGATCTACGTCAACGGCCTGTCCTCGAGCCTGCCATTCGAGGTCCAGAGGGAGATCCTGTCGACGATCCCCGGCCTCGACCGGGCCAAGGTCCTCAGGCCCGCCTACGGCATTGAGTACGATGCGATCTCCCCGGTCGAGCTCCTGCCGACGCTCGAGACACGGAAGATCAGGCGGCTATACCTGGCCGGGCAGATCAACGGGACCTCGGGGTATGAGGAGGCGGCCGCCCAGGGGCTGATGGCGGGCATCAATGCCGCCTTGAGCCTCAAGAAGAAGGCCCCCTTCGTCCTGAGGCGGGATGAGGCTTATATCGGAGTCCTCATCGACGACCTCGTTACGATGGGGGTCGACGAGCCTTATCGGCTGTTCACCTCGAGGGCCGAGCACCGGTTGCTCCTCAGGATCGACAATGCCGACCGGAGATTGATGAAATACGGCCGCGAGCTCGGCCTGATCCCGGACGACGTCTGGCGGGGATATCAGGAAAAAGAGCGGCGTATCGGGGAGGCCACGGCCTACCTGAAAAAAGCCCTCCTGAAGAACGAGTCCGGGAACCGCCAGTCGCTATTCGAATATTTGAAAAAACCTGAAATCAGGCTCGACGATGTGCTAAAATATGGGCAAATGCCGGCCGCCTTAAGCTATGAAGAGACGCGTTCGATCGAATCGGAAGCCAAGTATGAGGGCTATATCCGCAAGCAGGAGCGGGAGATCGCCAAGGCCGGGAAGGCCGATTCGATGAGGATCCCGTCCGATCTGGATCTCCGGAGCGTCTCGGGGCTATCCAAGGAGGCGGCCGAAAAGCTCGAAAAGGAGCGGCCCGGGACCTTGGGCGAGGCGAGGAGGATACCGGGACTGACCCCGGCCGCCATCCAGAACATCGGCCTCCACCTCGAGATCCGGGCCAAGAAGCGGGCCCGGGCGGTCCGCGTTTCACGTGAAACCGAGCCCGACGATGAATAAGATCCTGGCCGTAGCGAACCAGAAGGGCGGCGTCGGGAAAACGACGACCGCCATCAATCTCTCCGCCTGCCTCGCCCTCAAGAACCGAAGGACGCTTCTCATCGATCTCGATCCCCAAGGCATGTCGACCCTCGGATTGGCGAAACCCAAGGAAGCCGGCAAGGGGATCTACCAGGCCATGATGAATGGCCATGACCTCATGGACTGCATCCTCGGGACCGAGCTCGAGAACTTCTATATCTGCCCTTGTTCGCCGGAGCTCGCCGGCGTCGAGGCGGAGCTCTACAGGGAAGAGCAGAGAGAGAAGCGCCTCCTCACGGCGGTCGAGAATGCCAGGCGGTTCTTCAATTTCATCGTCATCGACTGTCCGCCTTCACTGGGGTTCTTGACGATCAATGCCCTGGCAGCCGCGGATTCCCTGGTCATCCCGGTTCAAACGGAATTCTTTTGCATGGAAGGGATCCCCGACCTCTTCCAAACCCTGGAGACCGTCCGGACCTATTTCAATCCCAAGCTGGCCATCGAAGGCATCTTGCTGACCATGTACGACGAGCGGACCAATCTCTCCAAGCAGGTCGCCGAGGAGATACGTAAGTCGTTGAAAAATATAATGTTCGAGTCCGTAGTCCCACGGAGCGTCCGCCTGGCCGAAGCCCCGAGCTTCGGCAAGCCCATCGTCCTCTACGACATCAAGTCCAAGGGGGCGGAGGCCTACCTCAGTCTCGCCGAGGAGATCATTCGCCGATGAGCAAGAAAGCCTTGGGAAAAGGTCTGGGAGCCTTCATCCCGGACGAGTTCAGCATCCTGAAAGACGAGAGGTTCGCCGAGCTCGATGTCGAGGACATCAAGCCGAACCCCTTTCAACCGCGGATGAAGTTCAACGACCAAACGATCGAGGAGTTGGCGCAGTCGATCAAGGAGACGGGCATCGTGCAGCCGATCATCGTCGCCCCCGAGGACGACCATTATCAGATCATCGTCGGGGAAAGACGATGGAGGGCCGCTCAGAAAGCCGGCCTGCGCAAGGTCCCCGTGCTCATCCGGAACATCCCCAAGGAGAAACAGCTCGAGGTCTCGCTCATCGAGAACATTCACCGGGAAGAGCTCAACGCCCTGGAGATCGCCGTCGCCTATCAGCGGCTCATCGACGACCTCGGCTATGCCCAGCATGAGCTCGCCGACAAGGTGGGCAAGGACCGGAGCTCGGTCACGAACTATCTCCGCCTCCTCAAGCTGCCCCAGGAGATCCAGGACCGGCTGAACGACGGCCAGATCTCGATGGGGCATGCCCGGGCCCTCCTGGCCCTGGAGGACACGGCGACACAGCTCGTCTGCTGCAAACAGGTCATCGACAGGGGATTGTCGGTCAGGAACACCGAGTCCCTGGTCAACCGTCTCAAGAAGAAGGCGCCCCGGACCCAGCGAAGCCTGGCCGACCCGGACCTCCATGCCCTCCAGGAGGAGATGCTCAAGCTCCTGGGGACGAAGGTCCTCGTCGCCGGAAGCCGGAACAAGGGCGTCCTCAAGATCTACTATTTCTCTCTCGACGACCTGAACCGAATCTACGACAGGATCAAAGGAGCAAGCGCATGAAAGACAAGCCCCGTGAACTGAACGAAACGAAGCTGGCCGGCCTGATCGACATGGAATCGGAGTTCAAGGGCGACCTGACCTTCAAGGGCTCGTTCCGGATCGAGGGGACGTTCAAGGGCACGATCACCTCGGACTCCCTCCTCGTCATCGGCGAGCGAGGCAAGGTCGAAGCCGACGTCAAGGTCGGGCAGCTCGTCATCAACGGCGAGATCCGCGGCACGCTGCAGGCGACCGAGCGGATCGAAGTGCACGACAAGGGCCGGGTCTTCGGGACGCTCCTGACGCCCACGCTGGTCGTCGAGGAGGGCGCCTATCTCGAGGCGACCTGCCAGACCAAGGGCGTGCCGCGGCCCGGAGCTCCCGCGCCCAAAGAACCGGCTGCCGCCGCCTGAGCGCGGCCGCCCGCGGCGCGGAACCGCGCCCATCCTTTCTCAGTCCTTTCCCGGCCTGGATTATTCACGAGCCGAGGCGGCTGAGCCGGCGTTTTCATGAATAGTCCAGGCTTGAGTGCGGAGCGCCCGAGGGATATAATCGGGGGGTATTTCCCGAGGGTGCCTGAATGACCAAATATATCTTTATCACCGGAGGCGTCATTTCCGGTCTCGGCAAGGGCATCGCGGCCGCTTCGATCGGGCGCCTTCTCGAAAGCCACGGCTATCGCATCACCATCCTGAAGCTCGACCCCTACCTCAACGTCGATCCGGGCACGATGAGCCCGTTCCAGCACGGCGAGGTCTACGTCACCGACGACGGCGCGGAGACCGACCTCGACCTCGGCCATTACGAGCGCTTCACGTCGACCAAGACGACCAAGGCCCACAACTGGACGGCCGGCAAGATCTACGAGTCGATCATCCGCAAGGAGCGCAAGGGCGAGTATCTCGGGAAGACCGTCCAGGTCATCCCCCACGTGACGGACATGATCAAGTCCGCCGTCGAGGGCGTAGCCGACTCTAACGATATTGTTATCTGCGAGATAGGAGGAACCGTCGGCGACATCGAGAGCCAGCCCTTCCTCGAGGCGATCCGGCAGATGCGGCTCGCGCTCGGCGCCGAGCGGACGCTCTTCATCCACCTCACCCTCGTTCCCTTCGTCGGCATCTCGGGCGAGCTCAAGACCAAGCCGACGCAGCACAGCGTCAAGGAGCTCCGGGCGATCGGCATCCAGCCGGACATCCTGCTCTGCCGCACGACGCGCGACCTCGGGGCCGACATCAAGTCGAAGATCGCGCTGTTCACCAACGTCCCGGTCGACGCCGTCGTCACGGCGCGCGATGTCGATACGATCTACGCGATCCCGCTGAATTACGCCGGGCAGGGCCTCGACGCGACCGTCCTCAAGATGCTCCGCCTGCCGAGGCGGAAGAAGAATCTGGCCGCGTGGGAGACCATGGTCGACCGCCTCGAGCATCCCAAGGACATCGTCGAGATCGCCCTGGTCGGAAAATATGCCGGGCTGCACGACGCATACATGAGCCTGAACCAGGCCCTCATCCACGGCGGGCTGGCCAACAGGCTCTGCGTCAAGATCGACTGGATCGAGGCCGAGGCTCTGGAGAAAGGCGACCCGGCCTCGATCCTGGGTGCCAAGGACGGGATCCTCGTCCCCGGCGGCTTCGGCAAGAGAGGCATCGAGGGCAAGATCCGGGCGGTCACGTTCGCCCGGGAGGGCCAGGTCCCGTTCTTCGGGATCTGCCTCGGCATGCAGTGCGCTTCGATCGAATACGCCCGCTCCCTGGCCGGCCTGAAAAAGGCGAACAGCACGGAGTTCGTTCCCGACGCGCCGCATAAGGTCATCGTCCGCTGGCGCGAGCTGGCCATGGACTGCGACATCGGCGGGACCATGCGGCTCGGCCAGTACCGCTGCGATCTCAAGAACGGGTCCGCCGCCCACAAGGCCTATCGCGCCCTCCACATCTCGGAGCGGCACCGCCACCGCTACGAGTTCAATCCGAGCTACATGGACGCCCTGGCCGACGCGGGCATGATCTTCTCCGGGGTCAATCCGGACTACGGCCTCGTCGAGATCATCGAGGTCCCCGGGCACCCCTGGTTCGTGGGCTGCCAGTTCCATCCGGAATTCAAGTCCAAGCCTCTCGCCCCCCACCCGCTCTTCAAAGCCTTCATCGGAGCGAGCTACGCCCGGCGGCGCCTGGAGGGCCGGGCGAAGACGAACGGTCAGGCGCCGCAATCGTCACGTATGTAGTAGAAAATAAAAATATAATACATAATTTGCGGAGGACCTGAGAGGAGGGCGGCTTGGACATCAATCCGAAGATCTTCAGGGAATACGACATCCGCGGCATCGCCGGCCAGGACCTCGACGACCAGGCGGTCGAGCTCCTCGGGCGGGCCATGGGCACCTTCTTTCTCGGCCGCGGCCAGAGCGATGTCGCCGTCGGGCGGGACGTCCGGCTGAGCTCGCCGGGTTATGCCCAGGCCCTCATCCGCGGCCTCCTCGCCACCGGATGCGACGTCGCCGACCTCGGCGTCGTGCCCACGCCGCTCCTCTACTTCTCCGTCTTCCACAAGAAGATGCCGGCCGGCGTCATGGTCACCGGTTCGCACAATCCGCCGGAGCACAACGGCTTCAAGATGATGTCCGGCGAAGAGACGCTCTACGGCAAAACGATCCAGGCCCTCTACGAGATCGTCCGCAAGGGCGTCTTCCCGCGCGGCCAGGGCCGCGTCCGGCCGCTCGACGTCGTCGGCGAATACCAGGACTATGTCGCCGGGAACGTGCGCTTCGAAAGGCCGGTCAAGGTCGTCCTCGACGCCGGCAACGGCACGGGCGGCGTCGTCGCGGTGCCGCTGCTCAAGAGGCTGGGGGCCGAGGTCATCGACATCTTCTGCGAGCCGGACGGCCGGTTCCCCAACCACCACCCGGACCCGACGCTGCCGGAGGCGATGGACGCCCTGGTCGCCAAGGTCCGCCAGACCGGGGCCGAGCTCGGGATCGCCTACGACGGCGACGCCGACCGGATCGGCGTCGTCGACGATTTGGGCCGCATCATCTGGGGCGACCAGCTCCTCATCGTCTTCGCCCGCGACATCCTGCCCTCGCGGCCGGGCGCGGCGGTCATCTCGGAGGTCAAGGCCTCCAAGGTCCTCTACGAGGAGATCGAGAAGCTCGGCGGGCGGCCGATCATGTGGCGCACCGGGCATTCCCTGATCAAGCAGAAGATCAAAGAGGAGAACGCGCCCCTGGCCGGGGAGATGAGCGGCCATATCTTCTTCAACGACCGCTGGTTCGGGTTCGACGACGCGATCTACGCCTCGGCGCGGCTCGTCGAGATCCTGTCGCGTTCGAAGGACCGGCTCTCGAAGACGATGGCCGGACTGCCCAAGACGTTCGCCACGCCGGAGATCCGGATCTATGCCTCCGACGAGGTCAAGTTCAAGATCGTCGAAGAGGTCCGCAAGGGCCTGGCCGCCCGCTACCCGGTCATCGATATCGACGGCGTGCGGGCCATTTTCCCCAAGGGCTGGGGTCTCGTCCGGGCCTCCAACACCCAGGCGGTCATCGTCCTTCGCTTCGAAGCCGACACGGAAGCCGACCTGGCCGCGATCCAAAAGGAGGTCCGGGAGCTCCTCCAGCAGGTCATCAACAGGCTCGGCACGCCATGAAACGCCGCGACGTCCGGGCCGTCATCCTGGCCGGCGGGCGGGGGACGAGGTTCTGGCCCCTCGGCCGGGCGGCCAAGCCGAAGCAGTTCCTTCGCATCGCCGGCCCCGACCCGATGCTCCTCGAAACCGTCCGGCGCATCCGGCCCCTCATCCCGGCGCGGAAGACGATGCTCATCGCCGACGCCCGGCAGACGAGCCAGGCCCGCAAGCTCCTGCCCCGGCTGCCCAAGGACTGCTTCCTGGTCGAGCCGGAGGCGCGGAACACGGCCCCGGCCCTCATGCTGGCGACCGCTCGCGTCTGGCTCGAAAATCCCGAGGCCGTCGTCGTCGTCCTCCCGGCCGACCACCTCATCTGCGACGTGGCCGCCTTTCTCAAGAGGCTCGAGGCCGCGGTCGAAGCCGCGGCCCGCGAAAGCGCTCTCGTCACCTTCGGCATCCCGCCGACCTCCCCGGCCACCGGCTACGGCTACATCCGCCATAACCGGGGAGCGGGCCGGAAGATCGCCGGCACGGTCTTCTATCCCGCCCTGGGCTTCAAGGAAAAGCCGGATGCCGTCCGGGCGGCCGAATACATCGCCGCCGGGGACCATGCCTGGAATTCGGGGATGTTCCTGTGGCGGGCCGGCGTCTTCGCCCAAAAGCTCGAGCTCTTCGCCCCCGACCTCAGGCCCGCCTGGACGGCGATCGTGGCCGCCTTGCGGTCGGGCAGCGCCGCCAAGCTGAAGAGCGCCTTCCGGCTGGCCCCGGCCGTCTCGATCGACTACGCCCTCATGGAAAAAGCGGACGGGGTCCTCGTCGCCGACGGCGATTTCGGCTGGTCGGACGTCGGGGCCTGGTCGACCCTCGCCGGCATCTGGCCCCGTGACGGGGCGGGCAACGCTTCGCGCGGCGAGACCCTGGCCCTCGACGCCTCGGGCTGCGTCGTCTGGAACCCGGGCCGGCTGACCGCCCTCGTCGGCGTCCGCGACCTCATCGTCGTCGAGGCCGGCGACGCCCTGCTCATCTGCGACGCGGGGAGCGACCAGAAGGTCAAGGACGTCGTCGAGGCCTTGAAGAGAACCCCGAAATTAAAAAGATATATTTGACTCCCAACAAACCCAAGGAGGTGTCGGAGATGAAAAAGCGCATCCTCGCACTCGCCGCGGCGGCCGTCGTCCTCGCGGCGTTCGCCGGGGCCGCCGACGTGACCCTGGACGTCAAGGAGCACGTCCTCGCGAACGGCATGAAGATCCTGATGATCCCCAAACCGGGCGTGCCCCGGGTCGTCTGCCACATCTATTTCAAGGTCGGCTCGATCAACGAGCGGCCCGGCATCACCGGCAGCGCCCACGTCCATGAGCACCTGATGTTCAAGGGCACCGAGGTCATGGGCGTCACGGATTACGCCGCGGAATCCAAGATCGATGCCCGGATCGACGAGCTCATGAGCCTCGTCTACCGGGAGAGGTTCTGGAAGGCCGACGGCGACGCGGCCAAGATCGCCGCCTGGCAGAAAGAGGTCGACGATCTGGTCACGGCCCAGAAGGCCTTCATCATCAAGGACGACCTCTGGACCCAGTACATGAAGAACGGCGGGACCGGCCTCAACGCCTCGACGAGCCAGGAGACGACCGGCTACTACGTCACCCTGCCCTCGAACAAGGTCGAGCTCCAGATGCTCATGGAATCCGACCGGATGATGAACGCCCGGTTCCGGGAGTTCTACTCCGAGAAGGACGTCATCATGGAGGAGCGCCGGCTGAGCGAGAACCGGCCCGGCTACTTCTTCGGCGAGCAGGTCCAGGCCGCCTTCTACACGGCCTCGCCCTACCACTGGGGCGTCATCGGCTGGATGGACGACCTGAAGAAGATGACCAAGGAAGACCTGGTCGACTTCCACAACACCTATTACGTCCCGAACAACGCCGTGGCCATCTACGTCGGCGCGTTCGATCCGCAGGCGATCGTGGCCATGGCCGAGAAGTACTTCGGCCGCATCCCCAAGGGCCCGGACCTCGAGCCCATCCGAACAGGGGTGCCGGCCCAGTACTGCGAGAAGCGCTTCTACGGCGAAGGCCCGGCGCCGACGAGCCTCCAGATGATGTTCCACACGCCCCCCGACGGGCACGCGGACACGCCGGCCCTGTCGGTCCTGGCCTCCACGCTCGGGTCGGGCGGGGGCGGCGGCTTCCGCGGCGGCATGGGCGGCGGCGGCGGGACGGGGCGCCTCTACAAGACGCTCGTCCGCGACAAGCAGCTCGCCGTCAGCGCCTCGGCCTCGAGCCGGGCCCAGTGGTACGTCGGGGCGTTCTCCTTCAATGCGACGCCCCGGATCGACAAGGGCGTCAAGCCCGAGGACCTGGAGAAGGAGATCTGGGCCGAGATCGACAAGGTCAAAAAGGAAGGGCTGACGGAGGAGGAGCTCCAGAAGGCCAAGAACCGGAGCGAGGCGATGTTCATCCGCAGCCTCGACAGCACCTCCGGGCTGGCCAGCCGGGTCGGGCGGGCCGAGCTCATGCGGGGCTGGCGGTCCATCCTGACCGACCTCGACGCCCTCAAGAAGGTCACCAACGAGGACATTAAGCGCGTCGCCGCCGCATACTTCGTCAAGGACAACAGCCTGGCGGCGATCTACACCCGGAAGATGGGCCGGTAAGGAGGACGCCATGAAAAGAACGATCATCGCCATTCTGGCCCTCACGCTCCTCTGCGCCGGACTGGGGCTCGCCCAGGCGAAGCACCCCTCCCAGCTGACCTACCCGGCCCTCAAGTACGACCCGCCGGACCCCCAGGCGTTCCGGACCGTCTACGCCGGCGGGCTGCGCGCGTACGTCCAGGAGGACCGCGACCTGCCGCTCTTCAACATCACCGCCATCATCAACTGCGGCGAGCTCTACGTCCCGAAGGACAAGACCGGCCTCGGCCGCGTCCTCGGCGACCAGCTCATCAAGGGCGGCACGACAGCCCGCGAAGGCGCGGCCATCGAGGAGCGCATCGATTTCCTGGGCGGCTCCCTCAATTTCATGGTCTCCGAACGGACCTCGATGCTGAGCCTTTCGGTCCTGGCCAAGGACCTCGACGAGGGCCTGGCCATGTTCTTCGACGTCCTCAGGAACCCGGCCTTCCGCGAGGAGCCGCTGAAGCTGGCCAAAGCCCGCTTCGTCGAGCAGCTGCGTCAGGCCAACGACCAGCCGGGCTCCGTGCTCAGCCGCGAATACGAACGGCTCCTCTACGGCGACAACGCCGTGACCTGGCAGCCGACCAAGGCCACGTTCGAAGGCGTCAGCGCGGCCGACCTCAAGGCCTTCCACTCCAAGTATTTCTCGCCGCGGAACGTCATCCTGGCCGTCTCCGGCGATTTCACCAAGGCCGGGCTCAAGGCCAAGATCGACAAGCTGGCCGCCGGATGGAAGGGCGGCGCGCCCGCCTTCCCGGCGCTTCCCACGGCCTTCCCGGCGCCGGAACCGGGCGTCTACTTCGTCCAGAAGGCCATCAACCAGGGCTATATCAGCCTCGGCCACCTCGGGCTCGAGGACACCAATCCCGATTACTTCGCGGTCCAGGTCATGAACTTCATCCTCGGTGGCGGCAGCTTCACCTCGCGGATCACGACCAAGGTCCGCTCGGACGAAGGCCTGTCCTACAACCAGGGCTCCCGCTTCACCTACCGCTGGGGCCTACCGGGCACGTTCTCCGGCTATGTCCAGACGAAGTCGTCCACGGTCGGCTATGCCATTTCCCTCATCCTGGCCGAGTTCGACCGCATCCGCAAGGAGCCCGTCGCGGACGCCGAAATGGAGACGGCGATCAACTACTACCTCGAAAGCTTCGCCGACAGTTTCCAGTCGTCGCAGACGACGATGATGAATTTCGCCAACCTGGAGATGACCGGCAAGCCCATGGACTATTACAAGACCTACCGCTCGAAGATCCAGGCCGTCACCAAGGCCCGGGTCCAGGAGGTGGCCCAGAAGTACATCCAGCCGGACAAGGCCGCCATCCTGATCGTCGGCGATTTCGAGCCCTGCAACAAGGGCGGCGACAAGTGGGCCGGCCCGCTCGACAAGCTCGGCAAGGTCCACCGGATCGCGCTGACCGACCCGATGACGGGACAGGAGATCAAGTAAGCGGATACGCGACAGGATCCGATCGGCCGCGAGAGGCCCGGACCGGGGAAGGGCCGGGGGGCGGATTCGGGGACATGCACCTCCGGTACGTGTCCCCCCTTCTGGCCCCTGACCCCGGTGCGGGTTGCCCTCGCGCGACTAAACTCTTTTAAAGCATGAAAGATACCGTGTACTCCGTCGCCGCTATCCGCGAGCTCGAGGGACGCTTCCGGGCCGAATCGCTCTTCCGTCCGCTCCGCGTGCGACGATACGAGGCCGGCCAGGTCCTCGAGTACGACGTCCGGGGCGTCTGGCCGGCCCGCGAAGGCCGGGTCCGGCTCGAGGTCGAGCGGCACGTCGGCGGCGGATTCGCGGGCCAGGTCTACCGCGTCCGGGTCCTCGATGTCACGGCGCCCGGCGGGCCGATCGAAGGGCTCGAGCCAGGCCAGGCGTATGCCCTCAAGGTCCTCGTCCCGGTCTCGGGCTTCGGCCGCTCCGTCCGGAATTTCCTCTACGGGCTGGGCTTCCAGGCGCCCTTCTCGCCCCAGGTCAATCCTGACGCGGCCCTGGCCGGGGCCCTGTGGCAGAAGTTCATCCGCCGGGCCGCCGGCTCGTGGTTCGGCACGGAGCGGGCGATCGTCGACGTCCTGGCCATCCTCGTCGACCCGGTCCTCGCGAGCTGCGGCGAGATCAGCGAATGGGTGGACGGCCGGCTGTGGCGTTATGAGGTCGACGACAACCTCTTCGCCCGGCTCGACTGGAAGCCGGGGAAGCCGGACGAGGACCTGGGCTCTCCGGAATACCGGTCCAAGCGAACGTTCATGCGGGACCTGGTCGGCCTCATGCACGACATGGGGGCCCACGAGCTGGCCCGCCAATACGAATGGTGGACGATGAAGAGCCAGCCGAACGCTCTCAAGCGTACGGAGGCGGACGGCGATCCTGAGCGCGGTCTGGTCGCGGTCGACTTCCGAGCCGGCATGACCCTCCTGCCGTTCATGCCGCAATGCCCGGCGGACTTCAAGCTCATTGCCCAGGGCATCGGGCGGGGCAGCTTCGTCCAATTCGACCGCGGGGACGTCGGAGCGCTCGAGTCCTATATCGACGCGAACGCCGGCCTGTTCGCGGGCATGGAGGGTGCGCTCGAAGCGCTCAAGAGCGCCGAGCGGGCCTATCGCGACTCGCTCGTCGACGTCACCCACCATCACGTCAAGCTCATCGTCAAGCCGCGGCTCTGGTCCGCGATCCACAGCGCCTGGGTCCGGAGCTGGGAGCTCCGTCATATGGCGGATCCGGCCGCGATCAAGACCCTCCGCGGGAGCGGCTTGGCTTCCCTCGCCTTCGTCCTGCTCGGGCTCCTGCCGGTCGTGACGCCGATCCTCTTCCTGCTGAGGTTCCCGGGCCGGTCGATCGGGCTCTGGATCCTCTGGCTTCTGCCTCTCCTCGGGCCGTTCGTCCGGAAGCTCTGGGGCAGGGGAGACATCCGCAGCCATGTCCGCGCCCTTTTCGCGGAGGCGGGCTACTTCGGCCGCGCTTTCCGGGGACACGTCGCCGAAGCGCTCACGGGCTGGCTCAGGGCGGGACGGGTGAGCGAGAGACGGGCGTTGGCCATCGCGGCCAAGCCGGGGCTCTACCTCCTGAACAGGCCTCTGGCCTTCCTTCCGGCCGGCGTCCACCGCTTCCTGACGGACAAAGCCTATTTCAAGGAACGGCTGCACATCATGTTCGTCAAGCCGTTCCAGCTCTACTTCAAGCCCGCGGTCCGCGAGAAATGGCTCAAGGACATGGTCGAGGAAGGGCGCAAGAACCGGATGCTCAGCGATGCCGACGCGGCGCGCATCCTGGCCCAGATCGACGAGCCCTACATCCAGAAGTATCTGAAGAGCCTGGCCGTCCACCTGGCCACGCTCTTCATCTCGGAGACGGTGTTCCTCACCATCGCCGCCGTCTATATCCTCAGCCACCCCGAGTTCGGCTGGGCCGAGGCGACGGCCCGAGCCGCCCTCATTATCGGCGCCTTCAACCTCCTCCCGGTCTCGCCGGGCTCGCTCGTCCGCGGCTTCTATGTCTTGGGGCTCTGCATCCACGAGCGGAACATCAAGGATTACCGGCTGGCCCTGCCGGTCAGCTTCTTCAAGATCATCGGCTACCTGGCCTTCCCCCTGCAGATGGCCTACCGCTTCCCCGAGCTGGCCCGGTTCATGGCCGGGCATTGGGCCACCGAGGCCGTCCATATCGTCCCGGTCTTCGGGGAGCGCGGGGCCTGGCTGGAGCACGCCGTCTTCGACGCTTTTTACAACTACCCGCTGAGCCTCGGGATCAGGATCAGGGAGCGCGACGCGCTCGCCGCGGAGAAGAGGCCGAGATGGTGGGCGGTCCCGGCGGCGGCGCTCGCCGGGGCGGTCTTCACGGGCCTGGCCGATTATCTATTCGCGCGCTCGGCCGGCCGCGTCCCGGCCCTCGGCGATGTCTGGTGGGCGGTCTTCCTGGCGCCGGTCGGCGCGGGGTTCCTCGCGTCCTTATGGTCCTGGCGGACGACGATGGGGAAACGCGTTGCCGCCGGGATCGCCGCCGGGGCGCTCGCCGGCCTGGCCTACGGCCTGATAAACGCCTTCTTGTCGCCGCTTCTCCCGGGCCTGGCCGCCGCAAGCACCGAAGCGGTTTCTGCCCCGGCGTTAAGCGTCCTCTGGAAGACCTTCATCTTCGCCCTTCTGGCGATCCCCGGCGCCTTCGTCGCCGAAACCCGCCGGCCCTGAGGGGGCACAACTTCATCCGGCGCAGGATCTTGGAAACGGGATCCCAGGCGGGCCCTTTCATCATCTTGACAATGTCGGCCGCGGATCATATTCTGCAATTGACAGAAGGTTGCGTTTCATTCGTCGCCTGGTGGGTGGTTTCATGACCTATCCCAGCCCGAGGAGAGCGCTCTCTTCGAAGATCTTGGCGGCGGCCGCGCTCTTTCTCCCTTTAGCCGCCTTCTCCATGCCGGGCTTTAAGCAATCGGCCGACCCGTTTCAATTGGGTTTGGTTTTGAAGGGGGTCAGGTCATACTGCCTGAGTCTCGAACGGGCGGCCCTCGATTTCGTTTGCTTGGAAGAGGTTTCGGAAAAGCTCGACGCGAGCCGGGACAAGCAGGAAGCCGACGTCCGCGTAGATCCCCGCATAGCGAGCGGGGTCGGCGGCGTCGGCAACATGGGCCAGTCCGGACGTCTGATGACGTCGGCTCTCGATCGGCGGGTATCTCGGGGGCCGGCTCTGGATCGATCAGCGGGACGTTCGTCCGATCGGAGACCAAGGTCCTCTACCGGGACTATAAGTTTTTCACGGTCGAAACGGAAACAACGGTCAAGAAGTAGCTTTTTCGGGCTTTGACGGCGGGCGGGGGGTTTTCGAAACGGGGGGGCGACGGTCGCGATCGGCTTTCCTGGGCTCGGCTCGGGGCTCCTCAGCCGGCCGCGGCGGGGAACAAGCCCAGTACCAAGGCCGCCCCTTGATCCGGACCTCTTCTCTGATCATACTCCACCCCCCCGAAGATATCTTCCTGGCCCCGAATGCCCCGGAGGCCGGCCCCGGCTCGGCCGCCCGTCGGCGTCACCTTATTAGAGCCGGCCTCCGAGACCCCCTTGCTCGACCTCAGCCATACGGTCGGCGCGGCGGGAGGGCAAGTCAAGCGGACGACGTTTCATGTCGCGGTTTGACGCACTATGCCGCTTCTCGATATCGAGCGCGGCGATCCGGGGGGGAGGCTCTGGCGGGGCGGGGCTAGGCCTTCAGCTTGAGCCCGAGTTCGTCGAGCTGACGGAGGTCGACCGCGGAGGGCGAGCCGGTCATGAGGTCGAGGGCCCCGGTCGTCTTGGGGAAGGGGATGACGTCCCTGATGGAGTCCTCGCCCGCCAGGAACATGACCAGGCGGTCGAATCCATGGGCGATGCCGCCGTGGGGAGGGGCGCCGTAGCCCAGGGCCTCGAGAAAGTAGCCGAACTTCGCCTGGGTCTCCTCGTCGGAAAGTCCCAGCGCCTTGAACACGCGCCGCTGGACGTCCATGTCGTGGATACGGATCGAGCCGCCGCCGACCTCGGTGCCGTTGAGAACGAGGTCGTAGGCCTTGGCCCGGACCTTGACCGGCGCCGTCTCCAGGAGCCCGAGGTCCTCCTCGTGAGGCGAGGTGAAAGGGTGGTGCATCGAGACGAACCGCTTCTCCTCCTCGCTCCATTCGAAGAGCGGGAAGTCGGTCACCCAGCAGAACGCGAGGCGGTCGCGCCCCGCCGCGTCCTCGACCGGCCAGGTCCGGCGGATCTCGCCGAGGGCCTTGAGGGCCGTCTCCCTCTTGCCGGCGACGAGGAGGGCCAGGTCGGGGTCAGCGCCGCCCAGGATCCCCCAGGCCTTCTCGTAATCGGCCTCGGCCGTCTTGAGGGACGACTTCCAGCCGTCCTGTTTCTTGATCCAGATGAGGCCCTTGGCGCCGAGCGCCTTGGCTTTTTCGCCGAGCTTGTCGAGCTGGCCGCGCGAGAGCGACCCGGCGCCGGGAACGAGAAGGCCCTTGATCTCGCCGCCCGTCGAAACGACGGCTTTGAGGATCTCCGAAGAGCCCTCCCGGCCGAGGACGGCGAGATCGCGCATCTCGAGGGGCACGCGCAGGTCCGGCTTGTCCGAGCCGTACTTGTCCATGGCCTCGGCGTAGGGCAGGCGCGGGAAAGGCCGCTCGACCTTCCGGCCGACGAGCGCGAAGAGCGCTTCCATGAGCCCTTCGTTGAGGGCGAAGAAATCGTCGCGGTCGATGAAGCTCGTCTCGACGTCGATCTGGGTGAACTCGAGCTGGCGGTCGGCCCGCAGGGCCTCGTCGCGGAAGCAGCGGACGATCTGGAAATAGCGGTCGCAGCCGGCGACCATCAGGGTCTGCTTGAACTGCTGCGGCGACTGGGGCAGGGCGTAGAAGCGGCCGTGATACATCCGGCTGGGGACGAGGAAATCGCGCGCGCCCTCGGGCGTGGGATTGGCCAGGATAGGCGTCTCGATCTCGAGGAAGCCGTGCCGGCTCATATAGTTGCGGACCGCGAGCGCGGCGTCGTGCCGGAGGCGGATGTGGCGCTGCATCTTGGGGCGGCGCAGGTCGAGGTAGCGGTACTTGAGGCGCAGCTCCTCGGAGGCCTGCGGCGGGTCGCCGACGACGAACGGCGGCACCTTGGAGGCGGCGAAGACCTGGAGCTCCTGAGCCTCGACCTCGACCTCGCCCGTGGGGATGTCCTTGTTGACCGACGAACGGCGGCGGACCAGGCCGCGGACACCGACTACGAATTCGCCGCGCAGCCTCTTGGCCTCCTCGGCGAGCTCCGGCCGGTCGGACTGGAAGACGACCTGGGCCAGGCCCTCGCGGTCCCGCAGGTCGACGAAGACGAGATGGCCCATGTCGCGGGTCTTGTGGACCCAGCCGCAGAGAACGACCTCGCGGCCTTCGTCGGCGGCCCGCAGGGCGCCGCAATAGTCCGTCCGTTTCAGGGTCGCTGGGGTTTTGACGGGATCGTCCATGGACTTCTCCGGGCGGTCAGCTCTCCCGGATGAGAGCCAGGAGGTAATCGGGCTCGCCTTCGAACTGGCGGCCGGCGGCCATGTCCTTGAGCCCGAAGCGGCCGGCCTTCATCTCGTTCTCGCCGACGATGAGGACCCAGGCGGCCTGGAGCTTGTTGGCCCGGCCGAAGTGGGCCTTCATGCCCCGGTCTTTGTATTCGATCAGGCATTCGACGCCGCCGGCGCGGAAGTAACGGGCCAGCTCGAGGCCGGCTCTCTTGGCCTCGTCCCCGAGATAGGCGACGTAGAGCAGCTTCCTCGGCGCCGGGGCGATCGTGGAGACCGAGAGCACGCGCTCGATGCCCATGGCGAACCCGGTGCCGCAGATGTCCGGCCCGCCGAAGTCCTTCATCATGTCGTCGTAGCGCCCCCCGCCTAGCAGGGCGTTCTGGGCGCCGAGGCCCGAGGCGACGATCTCGAAGGTCGTCTTGGTGTAATAGTCCAGGCCCCGGACGAGCCGCGGGTCCACCCGGCAGGGGATCATCAGGACCTCGAGGTAAGCGAGGAGCTTGCGGAAGTGCTCCCGGCACTCCTCGCACAGGAAATCCTGGATGCTCGGAAAGGCCGCGGCGATTTCCCGGCAGGCCTCGACCTTGCAGTCGAAGATCCGCAGCGGGTTGGTCTCGGCCTTTCTCTGGCAGTCGGCGCAGAGCTCGCCTTTGCGCTTGGCCGCGGCCTCCCGCAGGGCGGCGCTGTAGGCCGGGCGGCAGGCCCGGCAGCCGACCGAGTTGACCAGGGTCTCGGTCCCGGCGACCCCGAGCTTGGCGAGCAGGGCGTGGGCCATTTCGATGATCTCGGCGTCGACGGCGGCGTCCTTCTCGCCGAAGACCTCGATGTCGACCTGGTGGAACTGGCGGTAGCGCCCCTTCTGGGGCTTGTCGTAGCGGAACATGGGGCCCATGTAGTAATAGCGCATGGGCGTGCCCTCGAGGTCGAGCCGGTGCTCGACGATGGCCCGGACGACCGAGGGCGTGTATTCCGGCCGCAGCGTGATCGACCGGCCGCCCTTGTCGACGAAGGTGTACATCTCCTTGGTGACGACGTCGGAGGTCGAGCCGGTCCCTTTTTCGAACAGCTCGGTGGCTTCGAAGACAGGCGCCCGGAGCTCGCGGAACCCGTAGAGCTCGAAGGTCGAGCGGGCCAGGCTCTCGAGGGCCTGCCACTTCTCGACCTCCCCGGGCAGAATGTCCCGGGTCCCCTTGATGGCGGCCAGCTCCTTCTTGGCGGACGCGTCCTCGGTCACCGTTCTTCGATGACCCCCAGCTTGCGGATCTTCTTGTAGCGGTCCTCGAGCAGCTCCTCGACGGGCTTGGTCTCGAGCTTCTTCAAGGCCTGGTAGATGTGCTTGTCGACGTTCTTGTAGGTCTGCTCCGGATCGATGTGGGCCCCGCCGGGCGGCTCGGGGATGATCTTGTCGATGATGCCGAACTCGAGGAGCGTCGCGGCCCGGATGCCCAGGTTCTCGGCGGCTTCCTCGACGGCGTTCTGGTCCTTCCAGACGATGGCCGCGCAGCCCTCCGGGGAGATGACCGAATAGAAGGAGTGCTCGAGCATCATCAGCTGGTCGCCGAAGCCGATGCCGAGCCCGCCGCCGCTGCCGCCCTCGCCGATGACCACGTTGATGATCGGCGTCCGCAGCCGGGCAATGACCTTCAGGTTGTTGGCGATGGCCTCGGCCTGGCCCCGCTCCTCGGCCCCGATGCCGGGATAGGCCCCTGGAGTGTCGATCAGGGTGATGACCGGGAAGCCGAACTTCTCGGCCTCCTGCATGACCCGGAGGGCCTTGCGGTAGCCTTCGGGGTTGGCCTGGCCGAAGTTCCGGTCGATCCGGGCCCGGGTCGTCCGGCCCTTCTGGTGGCCGATGACGGCCACGGTCCGGCCCTTGTAGAAGGCCAGTCCGGCGACGATGGCCGGATCGTCGGCGAAGCGCCGGTCGCCGTGCATCTCCATGAAGTCCTGGAAGAGGAAGGCGATGTAATCCAGGGTATAGGGGCGCTTGGGGTGGCGGGCGATCTGGACGATGTTGATGGTCGTGAGCTGGGGCAGGATCTCGGCCCACTCCTTCTCGATCTCGGCCCGGAGGGCGGCGATCTTGTCCTTCTTGTCGAGATCGTCGGTCTCGGCCAGGGCGTCGATCTGTTCCTTGAGGGACAGGATGCCCTTTTCGAGGGTGTAAAACTCCGGCGATCTTTCCATGCGCTGCTCTCTCAACGGGTTAGATACGGGCCTATTCTAGGGGCGGAGGGGGGGCAAGTCAAGCCATGCTCCCCGCCTATCCGTCGGCGGCCGCGGCAGGCCCTCGGGGATCGTCTCCGTTCGCTGCGGCAATTCTTCACGCCGCCACGGTCCGGAGCCCGCTCTTAGGTCTCCGTCCCGATGGCGGCTAAATTGCCGCTTGATGCTCACTCCGCGATTCCCCTCGGCCCCTCATCCGCGCCCGCCTTGCGCTAAGCCTCGCTCAAACACGTTTTGACGGTTTCCAGGGAAACTTCCCTCATCCGTCTCCGAAACGGCTAAATCACCGCTGATGCTCATTCGGACGACGCCCTCGGCCCCTGGTTACCAGAGGTCGCAGGAGCCTTATCCCTCAAAGCCCCGGCGCTGGCGGACGACCTCGAAGAGGAAGACGGCGGCGGCTGCTGCTACATTGAGGGACGTGACTTTGCCGGCGAGCGGGATGGACAGGACCTTGTCGCAGGTCTTGCGGACAAGGGGCCGGAGCCCTTTTCCCTCGGAGCCGAGGACGATGCCGACGGGGCCCATGTAGTCGAAGGCGTACCAGGGTTCGTCGCCGGAGCCCTCGGCGCCGACGAGCCAGAGGCCCTTGTCTTTGAGCTCCTCCATGGCCCGGACGAGGTTGGGCACGCGGGCGACCAAGAGGTGCTCGAGCGCGCCGGAGGAAACCTGGTCGACCGTCTCCGTCAGGCCGGCCGAACGGCGCTCGGGGATGATGAGTCCGTCGGCCCCGGCCCCCTCGGCGCTGCGGACGACAGCCCCCAGGTTCTGGGGGTCTTCGACCTCGTCGAGAATGACCACGAAAGGCTTGGGCGAGCGCCCCAGGATCTCCTCGAGGGACGCGTAGCCTTTGGGTGAGACCTCGGCCATGACGCCTTGGTGGCCGGGGGCGATCTGGTCCAGCCGGCGGGCCGGGACGAAAACGACCGGGACATGCTTCGCCTTGGCCTCGCCGATGACCTCGCCGATGCGGGCGTGGCCCTTCTCCTCCTGGACGAAGACCTTGTTGACCCGCTCGGGCCGGGAGCGCAGGGCTTCGAGGAGGGGATTGATGCGGATGATCTTGTCCATGGCGGGCTCCGGCCCCATTATACAATTGTTTCAGCCGGGCGCATCGGGTAAAATGGCCGGATGAGACCTAGGGAGACGGGCCATGCCGGATAGCATCAAGACGACCAGGATCGCGTTCGTCGTCGCCGCGGGACTCGGGTTCGCGACGGCGGCGCTCCTCGTCTTCATCTTCATCTCCGGGGCCGTTCTCATCGGTTGGGGAACGGAACGGGCCGGCCTCCTCGGCAGCGCGCTCCTCGGGGCGACGGGGATCTTCCTGGCGGCGGGCTTCGCCGCGTTCGGCGTCGCCGGCCTGGTCATCGCTTCGGCCATCGCCAAGGGCCGGCCGTGGGCGCGGTACGCCGGCGTCGCCGTGGCCGCGCTCTATCTCATCGCCATCCCCATCGGCACGATCCTGGGGATCATCGCCCTTGCCGGGCTCCTCGGACGGGACGCGCGCGACTGGTTCGGATCGTCGCGGCCTGTCCGCCACCCCGCCGACCTCCCGCCCACGACGATCTAACGTCATTGAGTTCTTGCATATCCTAGTATAATAGTAGGCTATTCCCAGGTCTGGAAGCCTCTCGCGGCGGCGAGGTTGGTCGCACCGAAGCCCCCGTGGGGGAAGGGGGACCCGCCGGAGGCGGGGGAAACCAGATAAAAAGGTTTCCGGGGCGCGGGGATGCGAGGTGCGATAACCGAGCAAAGCCGGAGAGAGGCTTCCCCGAGCCGTGAGCAGCATCAAAGGAGAAAGGGATGGCTAAGAGAAAGATCATCGAGATCGACCGCGACAAGTGCGACGGCTGCGGCCTCTGTACGACCGCCTGCGCCGAAGGCGCCCTGGAGCTCGACGCCGAGAACAAGGCCGTCCTCGTCCGCGAGATCTTCTGCGACGGATTGGGGGCCTGCCTCGACGTCTGCCCGACCGGCGCCCTGAAGGTCATCGAGCGGGAGGGCGAGGAGTATGACGCCGGAGCCGCCTACGACCATGTCCTGAAGACCCGGGGAGCGGATGCGGCGAAGCAGGTCCACGGGGTGGGCGGAGCGCAGGGCCGCGCCAGGTCCGGACGCGCCGGCCACGCGCCCGCGAGGCCCGGCGGCTGTCCTGGCAGCCTGGCCCGGGAGATCCCCTGTGAGCCCGAGGCAGAAGGGCCCCGGGCCGCCGCGGTCAAGTCCCGCCTCAGCCAGTGGCCCATCCAGCTCCACCTCATCTCGCCCCTGGCCCCCTATTTCGAGGGGGCGGACCTCCTGGTCGCGGCCGACTGCACGGCCTTCGCCCTCGGCGGCTTCCACGAAGACCTGCTCAAAGGCAAGAAGCTCGTCATCGCCTGCCCCAAGCTCGACGAGACGGCCGGATATGTCGAGAAGCTGGCCGAGCTCATCACGAGGAACGGCCTCAAGTCGCTGACCGTGGCCATCATGACCGTCCCCTGCTGTTCAGGACTCGAGCGCATGGTCGGGCTCGCCGTCGAGCGCTCGGGGGTCCCCCTCGAAGTGAAGAAGGTCGTGGTCGGGATCGACGGGAAGATCGTCCAGCGGGCCTGAGGCCGGCTCAGACCGACAGCGCGATCAGGAGCTGGGCCGGGAAATAGGTCCCCAGGACCAGGATCCGGGCCGGCCCGATCTTCCGGGCGAAGCGGTCGTAGGCCAGGACCGAATCGGACACGAGGAACAGGACCGCGCCGGCGAAGGCCAGCATCGGCTTGGTCCCGCCGATCGCGATATAGCGCCCGGCGGCGAAGGCGGCCATGAGCGTGATGGCCGCGATGTAAACGAAAACCGGGATCTTCAAGGGGCCGAGCTGCGGCGCCAGGATGAAGAACATCAGCAGCCCGTAAAGCATGAAGGGCAGGGCCGTGCCCAGGGACAGCGAGTGCCCGGGCAAAGGCCGGAAGGCCAGGATGTAGAGGACCTGGGCGGCCAGGAACGCGGCCAGGCCGGCCGTGAACAATTTGTCCGGGAACATCAGGGCGATGTCCCCGACGAGAGAGAAGAGGAGTCCGGCCAGGACGAGGGTCTTGTAAACGGGCGGAACGGGCGCCGGGGCCAGGGCAGCTATGGCGATGATGAGGGCCGTCGCGAGCGGCTTGGCGGCCAGATGGACCCGCCGGCGCTTCGCGGCTTCGGACCAGGCCGCCAGCGCCGCCCCGGCCAAGGCGGCCAGCGTCAGGACGATCGTCGATGCCGGCAGGGTCATCGGCTATCTCCCTTCCTCTTTTTCCTTCCGCAGGCGTGCCCGGGCCTCTTCGAACATGGGCTCGGCGTAGGCGCTCGGCCAGGTGCGGTCCTCGAACGACCGTTTCTCGACCATCTTCAGGAAGCCCTCGAACTCGTGGAAATACGAGCCGTAGATGTGGAAGCTGTCGACGAGGTCGGCGTAGCGGCCGACCCGGACGGCCCGGCCGGTCTTCTCGGCGACGCGGGCCGCGACGACGCGCTGGAGGTCGGTCAGGGCGAAGACGTTCATGTAGGCGGCCTTGTAGGCGTCGCGCGACCGCCAGTGGGCGTTCATGTTCAGGACGGGCTCGCCCCGGTCGTCCGCGAGCATGCGGAACCAGAGGCGCTGGAGGCACGGCGGGTCGTCGGTCGGGGCGTCGAGCTTGGGGTTCCAGGTGATAGCCTGGGCCCGCCGGGTGTGCCCGGTCCGGGCCAGCCGCTCGACGACCGCGGCGATCTGGTCGATCGTTTCGCCCTCTATGTCATAGGCGAACAGCCGCTTGTGATACGTATAGGTCCACTTGCCTTCTTCCGGACAGATCCAGTGGTCGTGCACGCCCTCGACGACCTCCTGGCGATAGACCTCGAGGTCCTCGAGCCCGCCCGGGAAAGCGCGGTGGATGCGGGGCTCGGCGAAAGGGTCTTCGACAGTCCAGAGCATGGTGCAGTCCCGGCTCGGCGGGTCGCCCGGCTTGTCATATTCCGTCTTGACGGGGACGCCTTCGCGCCAGCAGGTCAGGACGGCCTTTTCCCAGGCTTCGGGCAGGGTGCGCCCCGCGACCGCCAGCGTCGGGATATTTCCGTTCATGATCTCACCTCGGACTTCCCCTCGCTTTTAGCACAGGCCGGCCGACCCGTCAACGCGCCAAGACGGGGTCAAACCTACACTTTTCAAGTTTCCCTACATCCGAGTTTCTCCCATTTCATTCCTGGCAACCGAAAACTTGAAAAGTGTAGGTTTGACCCCTTCTGGAGGTCTTCGAAGACGCGGGCGGCGGTTGAAGGCCGGGCCGGAATGTATTATCGTGGCCGCAAGGAGGAGGCCATGTCCGAACGCGAGGCGGACGTCGTCTTTTATGAATCGCCCATCGGCACGATCGAGATCGTGGGCACGGACGCGGGCGTCGCCGGCCTGAACTTCGTCGATCTCAAGGAAGAGAAGACCGCCCGCCGGGCGAAACCGCTCCCGCCCGGTCCCGTCGCCGACGCTCTGGTCCAGCTTGAAGGCTATTTTCGGGGCGACCGGATTGCCTTCTCGGTCAAGCTCGACCTCCGCGGCACGGATTTCCAGCAGAGAGTCTGGGCCAAGCTCCTCCTGGTCGGATTCGGCCAAACGACGACCTATAAGGCGCTCGCCGCCGCGGTCGGGAATCCCGCCTCGACCCGGGCCGTCGGCGGGGCCAATCACGCCAATCCGGTTTCGATCATCGTACCGTGTCACCGCGTCGTCGGCTCGGACGGCCGCCTGACGGGCTACGGCGGCGGCCTGTGGCGCAAGGAGTGGCTGCTCCGCCACGAAGGCCGCGGCTCGCTTTTCATTTGACAGCCCCGCCGTCAGGCAGGGTAGAATAGGCCGCACCCCGACAGGAAGGAGACCCCGGCATGACCGACACGATCCCCCAGATGTTCCTCAACACCACCGAAACCTACATCAAGGACGACATCCTGGCCGCCAAGTCCGAAGGCCGCTACGTTCCCATCTCGACCGGGGAATTCGCCAGCCGGGTCAAGCATCTGTCGCTCGGCCTGGCCGACCTCGGCCTCGGCCCGGGGGAAAAGCTGGTCATCTTCTCCGAGAACCGGCCCGAATGGACGATCACCGACTTCGCCGTTCTCTGCGCCGGCGGCGTCACCGTGCCCATCTACACCTCGCTCATGCCCGAGCAGATCAAGTACATCATCAACGATTCGGACGCCCGCATCGTCGTCTGCTCCAACCGCGAGCTCTGGCTCAAGGTCGACGCGGTCCGGCCCGAGCTCCGCAACGTCCACTACTTCATCCTCATCGACGAAGAAGGCCCCCAGGGCGTCGTCAGCCTGTCGGAGGTCATGGCCCGGGGCAAGACGATCGCCGCCAAGGACCCCCGGCTGTTCGAGAAGCGGGCCCTGGCCGTGAAACCCGACGACCTGGCCTCGATCATCTACACCTCGGGAACGACGGGCGTCCCCAAGGGCGTCATGCTGACCCACGGCAACTTCGTCTCCAACTCCAAGGCCCTCGACGCCGTGACCGAATTCAGCGTCAAGGACACGATCATGTCGTTCCTCCCCCTGTCCCACGTCCTGGAGAGGATGACGACCTTCTCGTTCCTCTACAAAGGCGCCTCGATCTACTACGCCGAGAGCATCGACACCGTGGCCGAGAACCTGCTCGAGGTCCGGCCGACGATCATGATCAGCGTGCCCCGGCTCTTCGACAAGATCTACGCCAAGGTCATGGACAACATCCTGACCCAGTCGCCGGTCAAGCGGAAGATCTTCTTCTGGGCCATTGGCGTCGGCAAGAAATACGGCGCCCGCAAGATCCGCCATCAGCCCATCCCGGCCTGGCTGGCCTTCCGGCGCAAGATCGCGGCCAAGCTTGTCTTCAGCAAGATCATCGAGAAGACGGGCGGCCGGGCCCATTTCTTCGTCTCCGGCGGGGCGCCGCTCTCGGCCGACGTGGCCGAGTTCTTCTACGCCATCGGCCTGACCATTCTCGAGGGCTACGGCCTGACCGAGACCTCCCCGGTCCTGGCCTGCAACACCTTCGACAAGATGAAGTTCGGGACGGTCGGACCGCCCGTCCCCGGCGTCGAGATCAAGATCGCCCCGGACGGCGAGATCCTGGCCAAGGGCCCCAACGTCATGAAGGGCTACTACAAGAAGGAGGCCGAGACCCGCGAGGCCTTCGAGGACGGCTGGTTCAAGACCGGCGACATCGGCCACTTCGACGAGGAGGGTTTTCTCGTCATCACCGACCGGAAGAAGGACATCCTGGTCACGGCCGGCGGCAAGAACGTCGCCCCCCAGCCGATCGAGAACCAGCTCAAGACGAACCCCTACGTCGGGACGGCCGTCGTCGTCGGCGGCGGGCGGAAGTTCATCTCGGCCCTGATCGTGCCCAATTTCGAGAAGCTCGAGGCCCACGCCCGGGCCAAGGGCATCCCGTTCTCGAACCACAAGGAGCTGGTCGAGAGCGAGGAGATCAAGAGCTTCATGCTGGCCGAGGTCAACCGGGCCACCCCCAACCTGGCCTCCTACGAGCGGATCAAGAAGATCGTCCTCCTCGAGCGCGATTTCGACGCGGACACGCAGCTGACGCCGTCGCTCAAGGTCAAGCGGCACATCGTCGAAAAGGTCTTCAAGCCGCTGATCGACCTCCTGTACAAGGACTGATTTTCGGGGACGCGAGAGGGAATCGGCGGCCGCGGCGTCCCTTATTACAGGGAAGGCATGAGCGACCAGCCGGACGGAGACGGGACTCAGGCCCCGGAGAGGGGCGGGCACAGGGACCGCCTGCGCCAGAAATTCCTCAACGGCGGGCTTTCCGCCTTCCTGGACTACGAGATCGTCGAGCTCCTCCTGACCCTGGGGACGCCCCGGCGGGACTGCAAGCGGCCCGCCCGGGAGGCCCTCCGGGAATTCAAGACCTTCGGCGGCGTCCTCGAGGCCCGGCCGGAGGACCTCCAGCGCATCCCTGGCATCGGCGCCCGGAACGTCTTCGGGCTGAAGCTCATCCACGAGGTCTCGCGCCGCTTCCTCAAGGACCGGATGATGAGCCGGCCCGTCTGCCACTCCTCCCAGGAGGTCTATGATTACCTCTGCCACGCCCTGCGCGACCTGAAGAAGGAGCGGTTCAAGGTCATCTTCCTCGACCCGAAGAACCAGGTCATCGAGGAGAAGACCCTGTTCGAAGGGACGGTCGATTCGAGCGCCGTCTATCCCCGGGAGGTCATCAAGGACGCCCTGCGCTACGAGGCCTCGGCGCTCATCTTCGCCCACAACCACCCTTCGGGCGATCCCGAGCCGTCCCTGTGCGACCGGGAGGTCACCCGGGACCTCGTCTTCGCCGCCCGGGTCGTCCAGATCAAGGTCCTCGACCACATCATCGTCGGCAGCAACCGCTACTTCAGCTTCGCCGACCAGGGGCTGATCGACGATTATGACCTGATGTTCAACGGCTTTCCCCGATGACCATTCATGAAAACGCCGGGTTTCTCCACAGAACCAGAAGACCCTTGGGTTGTGAATGGCCGCATGAATGGCCGCGTGAACAGCCGGGTTGAAAGCCTGGGGAAATCAAGGTAAACTCAAAGGGCGAAAGAGGGAGGAGATGGCCAAGAAAGAGACCGACAAGGAGCGAACGGACATGGTCAAAAAAGACACGGGCCGCGAAGCCGCCGCGAGGGAGGCCGAGGCCGAGGACAAGCAGTCCTCCCGGCACAAAGCCATCGACGCCGCGCTGTCCCAGATCGAGAAGCAGTTCGGCAAGGGCACGATCATGAAGCTCGGCCAGAAGGGAGCGGCGGTGGCCGTCGAAGCCATCCCGACCGGCTCGATCTCCTTCGACCTGGCCCTGGGCATCGGCGGCTTCCCGCGCGGCCGGGTCGTCGAGATCTACGGCCCGGAGGCCACCGGCAAGACGACCCTGGCCCTCCACGTCATCGCCGAGGCCCAGAAGCGCGGCGGGCAGGCGGCCTTCATCGACGCCGAGCACGCCCTCTCCCCGTCCTACGCCGCGCAGATCGGGATCGACATCGACAACCTCCTCATCTCCCAGCCCGATTTCGGCGAGCAGGCCCTGGAGATCGCCGAGGTCCTCGTCCGCAGCGGGGCCGTCGACGTCATCGTGGTCGATTCCGTGGCCGCGCTCGTTCCCAAGGCCGAGCTCGAGGGCGAGATGGGCGACGCCCATATGGGCCTGCAGGCTCGCCTGATGTCCCAGGCCCTGCGCAAGCTGACGGCCATCGTAGCCCGGTCGAAGACCTGCTTCATCTTCATCAACCAGATCCGGGAGAAGATCGGCATCTTCATCGGCAACCCCGAGACGACGACCGGCGGCCGGGCCCTGAAGTTCTACGCCTCCCTGAGGGTCGACGTGCGCCGGCTGTCGATCATCAAGGACGGGGAGAGTGTCGTCGGCAACCGGGCCAAGGTCAAGATCGTCAAGAACAAGATGGCCCCGCCCTTCCGCGAGGCCCAGTTCGACATCATCTTCGGCGAGGGCATCTCGCGGGAAGGCGACCTCGTCGACGTCGGGTTCGACACCGGCCTCCTCGAGAAGACCGGGACCTGGTACTCCTACAAGGGCGAGCGCCTGGGCCAGGGCCGGGAGAACGTCAAGAGGCTCCTCAAGGAGAACAAGAAGCTCGCGGCCGAGCTCGAGGCGGAGATCCGGGAGAAGGTCGGCCTCCCCGGAGAGGCCCCGCCCGGCGAGAAAGCGGCCGCCAAATAGCGGGCCGGGACGGTCCGCGGCCGGGCTTGCCTAATTCCGATTAATATGATAGGATTTAGGCGCAGAAGGATCCGGCCATGCTCAGACGCAGGGAATTCCTCAAAGTCGCGGGTTTCGGCGGGGCCGCTCTGGCGGCGTCGCGGGCCCTCCCCGCGGGGACGGGCGGATCCGCCGCGAACGGCATCTCCAAGGAGGGACAGACCATGAATTACGCGCCCAAGGACTACGCCAAGCTTCTCGGCACGCCCGGGTTCAGCGAGACGCTCCTGAAGAACCATTTCACGCTCTACCAGGGCTACGTCACCAACACGAACAAGGTCCTCGACATCCTCGGCCTGATGGCCAAGGACGGGAAGACGGCGACGCCCGAATACGCCGAGCTCAAGCGCCGCCTCGGATGGGAGTTCAACGGCATGCGGCTGCACGAGCTCTACTTCGAGAACCTGGGCGGCAAGGCCCCGCTCGACAAGGCGAGCAAGCTGGCCGTCAAGATCGCCGAGCAGTACGGCGACCTCGAATCCTGGGAAAAGGATTTCCGGGCGACGGGCGCCCTGCGCGGCATCGGCTGGACCGTTCTCTACGAGGACGCGACCAACGGCCGGCTCATCAACTTCTGGATCAACGAGCACGACGTCAGCCACCCGGCCGGCTGCGCGCCCCTCCTGATCATGGACGTCTTCGAGCACGCCTTCATGCTCGACTACGGCCTGAAGCGGGCCGACTACATCGAGGCCTTCTTCAAGGCCATCGACTGGGCCGCCGTCGGCGCCCGGCTCAAGTAACGCCCCGCGCCCCCCCCCGGCCCGGATCCGCTGGAAAAATCCGCCGAATCGGTCTATCCTGAGGGAAATGTCTGCGGGGAGAACGGCATGAGCAGCGAGGAGATCAGGCGGTCCGAGAAGGCCGGGCTCGAGCCCGGCACCCTGATGTACGTCGGCGACAAGAAGGACGTGAAGCCGCGGATCACGGTCCTCGACTATGACGCCTCCGGCTACTTCGAGAAGGTCGTGGACTCGGTCGAGGAATGCGTCCCCTTCAAGGAGACCTCGACCGTGACCTGGATCAACGTCGACGGGGTCCAGGACGCCGCGGTCATCGAGAAGCTCGGCGCGGCGTTCGGCATCCACGCCCTCGTCCTCGAGGACATCATGACCACGACCCAGCGGCCCAAGGTCGACGACCTGGGGAACGCCGTTTTCCTGGTCCTGCGGATGATCGAGTGCGACCCGGCCGGGACGGACATGCGGGCCGACCAGCTCAGCCTGATCCTCGGACCGAACTACGTCCTCTCCTTCCAGGAGACGCCGGGGGACTGTCTCGGACCGGTCCGGGAGCGGATCCGCGGCGGCAAGGGCCGCATCCGTACGCTCGGGCCCGATTACCTGGCCTACGCCATCGTCGACGCGGTCGTCGACAACTACTTCTTCGTCCTGGAAAAGCTCGGCGAGCGGATCGACGGGCTGGAGGATGCGCTCGTCGACGAGCCCCGGCGCGGACTCCTCCATGACATCCACGTCCTCAAGCGCGAGATGATCGGGCTGCGCAAGGCCGTCTGGCCCCTCCGGGAGGTCGTCAGCGGCCTGGAGCGCCTGGAGACGCCGCTCATCCAGAAGTCGACGGACCTCTTCCTCCGGGACCTCTACGACCACTCGATCCAGGTCATCGACACGGTCGAGTCGTTCCGGGAGATGCTGACCAGCATGGTCGAGACCTACCTCTCGAGCGCCTCCAACCGGATGAACGAGATCATGAAGGTCCTGACGATCATCTCCACGATCTTCATCCCCATCACCTTCCTCGTCGGCCTGTACGGCATGAACTTCATCCATATGCCGGAGATCCGGTGGCGCTGGGGTTACCCTATGGTCTGGGCCCTGATCGTCGGGTCTGTGGCGGCGATGTTCGCTCTCTTCCGCAGGAAAAAGTGGCTCTGAGGGCTAGCCTGGACTATTCATAAAAACGCCGGTCTTGGGTTTGAAGGCCTATTCTGAGAAAAACAGCGTTTTTATGAATAATCCAGGCTAAGGGGAGACGGCGTCGTCGCCGCGGCTGCCGCCGATCCGGTAGCGGCTGATCTTGTGATAGAGCGTCGAGCGGGAGATCGCCAGGATGCGGGAGACTTCGGCCCGGTTCTGGTCGGTGATGTCGAGCAGGAACCCGATATAGTCTTTTTCCAGGGTTTCGAGGGTCGGGAGCCCGGCAGGCGTGGCGAACTCGCGCCGCTCATCGCGACCCAAATAACGCTGGAGATAGACGTTCACAGCCGGCCGTTCCTCAGCGGGCCCGGGCTCCCTGGATGAGGCGCATGTTATTGGCCACGACGTAGGAGAGGAGGGCGTTGCTGGCCGTGGTCATGATCCAGGCCATCGTCTTGTTCTTCTTGAAGATGGCCCTCATGCTCAGGTACGACAAGGCCGTCGTCCCGAACTTGACGGCGGCAAAAGCGGTGGGGCTCTTGACGAACGGCTTCATCAACGGATTGGTCTCGGCGAGGCCGGGGTACTTGAGCGCTTCGCGCGTGGAGAAGTAATCGGCGACGTTCAGGCCGACCATGAGAACGAGGTTGGCTTCGAAGAGGGCCTTGCCGGGCCGGCGGGCCGGCAGGAGCGAGGGCATCCGGGGCGGGATGGCGAGCTGCGCCCGGATTACTTGGGTCGGCTCGACGACCAGGGGCTCCAGGTCCGTCAGGGCCGGCTCCATCAGGGAGGCCGGCAGGGTGAGGGAGGACGGCTGGAGGCTGGTCGGCACGACGACATCCCAAATGGCTTCTGAGGCCGTGAGTGGCGCTGCCGCGACGACAAGGATCGCAAGGGCGAGTCGTGCGATCTTTGGTTTCATTGACACAGCTCCTTATTCCTCTGTAGCGACCTATAAAGAGGCAAGAACGGTGCCAACAATCGTCAAGTCTACCTAAACACATTGATATTAAATACATGAGTCGTTTTTAAGAACAAAACTCTTCATTTAAACAATGTTCATAAAAATTACATAAATATGCATTTTATTGCGCTATATAACAGTATATAAACACTTTAATAATAGTTTAGTACAATAGTATCATAATAGAACAATAAATCATTATTAAAGAATCATGAATGGACCTGTTATCGGACGGTTATTAAGGCGATAAGGACCAGTATCTGGACCTATGACTTGGCGCTTTTCCTATTTCTTGCGGATGAACGGCCGCCGCCGTTGGCCCTGGCGAGCGCTTCTTTGAGGAACTTGGCGGTGATAGAGCCTGCGGTCTGGGCGACCCTCTCCGGGGTGCCCTGGGCCACGACCCGGCCGCCGCGCTCGCCGCCCTCGGGTCCGAGATCGATGACATGGTCGGCGCTCTTGACGACGTCCAGGTTGTGCTCGATGACGACGACCGTGTGCCCTTCGGCCACGAGCTTCTGGAACGAGCGGAGGAGGACCGCAACGTCATTGGGGTGGAGGCCGATGGTCGGTTCGTCGAAGAGATAAAGGATCTTCCTGCCCTTCTCGTGGACGAGATTGTAGGCCAGCTTGATCCGCTGCAGCTCCCCGCCGGAGAGGGTGGTCGTGGGCTGGCCGAGCTTGAGATAGCCGAGGCCGACCTCGACGAGCGGATAGAGCTTCTTGGTGATCTCGGGCCGGCCGGCGAAGAAGAGGCAGGCCTCGGTGACGCTGAGGCCGAGGACCTCGTCGATGTTCTTGCCGTTCCAGCGGACGTCGAGGATCTCTCTCTTGAAGCGCTTGCCCTTGCAGGCGTCGCAGACGAGGCTGACGTCCGAGAGGAACTGCATCTCGACGACCTGGACGCCGGCGCCTTTGCAGTCCTCGCAGCGGCCGCCGGCCGTGTTGAAGGAGAAGAACCCCGGCCGGAAGCCCATGAGCCTGGCCTCCCGCGTGTCGCTGAATAGGGCGCGGATGCCGTCCATGGCCTTGGTATAGGTGGCCGGGATCGAGCGGGGCGAGGCGCTCAGCGGCGACTGGTCGACCATGATGACCTTGGCGACCTTGTCCCGGCCCCTGATCTCCCCGAAGCCGTTCTCGGAGGTCCCCTCGAATCCCTGGTAGAGCACGTCGGAGACGAGCGTGCTCTTGCCCGAGCCGGACACGCCGGTGACGCAGGTGAAGATGCCGAGGGGGATGCGGACGTCGATGTGCTTGAGGTTGTGCTTGTGGGCGTCGCGGATCTCGAGGAAGGCCTTGGCCGGCCGCCGGGCGGAAGGCAGGGCGATCTCCTTTTCGCCGCGGATGTACTGGGACGTGAGCGATTCGCGGCTGCCCAGGAAGGCCGCCCAGGGCCCCTCGAAGACGACTTCGCCGCCGGCTTCGCCCGCCCGCGGCCCCATGTCGATGACGTGCTCGGCGGCCGCGACGATGTCGGGATCGTGCTCGACGACGACGACCGTGTTGCCGATATCCTTGAGCGACCGGAGGATCTCGACGAGGCGGTGGTTGTCGCGGGGGTGCAGCCCGATCGAGGGCTCGTCGAGGACGAAGAGCGTGCCCACGAGCGAGGCGCTGAGGGCCGCCGCCAGGCTGATGCGCTGGGCCTCTCCGCCGCTCAGGGTGAAGGTCATGCGGTCGAGGGCGACGTAATCGAGCCCGACCTCCATGAGGAAGCGCAGGCGGTTGCGGATCTCGACGACCAGCTTCTCGGCGACCTGCCGCTCGAAGGGTTCGAGCTCGAGCGCGGCGAAGAACGCCGAGGCCTCGCCGACGGTCATGCGGACGACCTCGCCGATGTGGAGACCCTTGATCCGGACGCTCAGGGCCCTGGCGTTGAGCCGGGTCTTGGCGCAGGCCGGGCAGGCGATGTACTTCCGGTAGCGGCTGAGGAGGACGCGGACCTGGACCTTGTACTTCTTGGACTGAAGCCAGTCGAAGAAGCCTTTGACGCCGTAATAGCCGTCGCCGCCGCCGAGGACGAAGCGCTGGACATGGGGGGGCAGGTCACGAAAGGGGACATTGGTCGGGTACTTGCGCCGGCGGGCCTCGGCCAGGAGCTCCTTCTGCATGCCCTTGGACAGGGGCTTCGTCCACGGCTCGACCGCGCCCTGCTCCAGGGTCTTGGAACGGTCGGGGACGACCTTGTCCTCGTCGAGGACGGCCAGGTCGCCGAAGCCGTGGCACTCGGGACAGGCTCCGTGGGGACTGTTGAACGAGAAAAGGTTGGGGTAGGGGTCCTCGGCGGGGAGCCGGCAGGCCTTGCACTCGAGCTTCTCGGAAAAGCGGAGCTCGCGCCCGGTCCCGGTCCGGACGAGGACGCGGCCGTCGCCCTTCTTGAGACCCATCTCGAGCGAGTCGGCCAGCCGCTCCCGCTCGTCGACGCCGAGCGTGATCCGGTCGACGAGGACGTCGACCGGGCCGGCGGCTTTGGGGGCGGCGTCGATGTCGACGACCTCGCCCGCCACCACGGCCCGGGTGAAGCCGTCTTTCTTGAGCGAGGCGAGGCCCTTTTCCCGGGGCCAGGAGAACGTGACCAGGGCGCGCGTTCCCCCGGGCTCGCGCAGGAGCTCGGCGATGACGCCGTCGATCGTGTCGCGGACGACAGCCTGGCCGCACTGGAGGCAGTGGACGGTGCCGATGCGGGCATAGAGGACCCGGAGGAAGTCGAAGACCTCGGTGACCGTGGCCACTGTCGAACGGGGGTTCTTGGCCGCCCCTTTCTGCTGGATGGCGACGGCCGGCGGGATGCCCTCGATCAGGTCCGCGTCCGGCTTGTCCATGCGCTCGAGGAACTGGCGGGCGTAGGAGGACAGCGATTCGATGTAGCGCCGCTGGCCCTCGGCGTAGAGCGTATCGAACGCGAGCGACGATTTGCCGGAACCGCTGACGCCGGTGACGACGATGAGTTTGTTGAGGGGGACGTCGAGGTCGATCCCTTTCAGGTTGTGGACCCGGACTCCGCGGAGGATGATGCTCTCGGTCGTCGCCATAGCCTGTTCCGAATCGTCTATTATAACACGCTTTCCCGGGACTGTCCCTCTTGTCTGGGGACATGTACCTCAGGTACGTGTCCCCGCTCTTTGAAGCCGGCCCATCGTTTGACAAACAAGATACCTTGTATTACATTATACCGAGAACACCGACATGAGGAGAAAGCGCTCATGAAAACCACCGATGCCAAGATCCTCGCCGAGCGCGGCCGGCGGGGACCGCTCTTTGTCCGGTTTGCAGCCCTGGGATTGGCCTTATTCCTGGCCGCGCTCTGGGCCGCTCCGGCCGGCCAACAGGCCCCTCCCGAAAGCCGGGAGATCCAGGCGGCCAGGCGGATCGAGGATCTGGCTCTGCGGATCAAGGAGCTCGAGCGGATCAAGGCCGCTTATCCGCAGAGCCGGCTGATGACGACCATCGAGAGGAACCTCCTCGATGCCAAGGTGGCCCTTTGCGAGACCGTCGAGGAGGTCGACCTTCTCCAGCGGCCGCTCCTCGGCCAGGGGTCCGGTTTCGACCGTCTCGATGCTTACTATTACGCCTGCGACAGGGTCCTCGACCATCGGAACATCGACCGTTTCGACCGGGCCCGGGTGACGGCGATCATCGAATCCTACGTGGCCGATTACCTGAAGGCCGCGGCGGATCCCGCCGTGACCGGCGAGATCCCCGAGGAGCAGAAGCGGTTCATCGCCTCCTACACGTCGAGCCTGCTCCTGTTCGAGGCCCAAGCCCGGCTGCTCCAAGGGCGGGCCGGCGACGCCCTGAAGACCCTGCAGAAGTACCGGGACCTGGGCGGGCCCCCCGACGCGGCCTTCGCCTACTACTCCGCGGAGGCCTTCGCTATCCAGGGCAAGAGGGACGAAGCGCTCGAAGGCTACTTCACGGCGGCCGTCGACAACTTCAAGGACTCGGACGCCAAGGCCCGGGACTACTATGCCAAGGTCAAAGGGTCCCTGGAAGGATTCGACGCCCGTCTCGAGGCGAAGTGGCGCGAGCTGCCGTATGACATCGGGCCGCTCTTCCGGAACGAAGCGTGGAACGGGAAAACCGTGCTGGCCGAGCTCTTCACCGGATCGGAGTGCCCGCCCTGCGTCGCCGCCGACCTCGGGTTCGACGGCCTTCTCGAAGCGTTCGGCGCCCGTGATCTGGCCGTGCTCGAATATCATCTCCCGATCCCGGGCCCCGACCCGCTCATGAACCCGGCGACCCGCGCGCGGCAGGACTATTACGGGATATCCAGCACGCCGACGGCCTTTTTCGACGGCGTCGGCAAGTCCTCCGGCGGCGGCGGAAAGGACCGGGCCGAGCTCAAATACAAGGAATACAGGGGAGCCGTGGAGTCCCGCGCTTCCGGCGCTCCGGCTGTCGCGCTCAAGATTGCGGCTGTCAGGAGCGGCGGGAAAGTGACCGTCGATTGCGCCGTCGATCCGCCTGTCCCGGGGGCCGCCTGCAGTCTCGCGCTCGTCGAGAAGGAGGTCCGGTACCGGGGCTCGAATGGGATCGTCTTCCACAAGATGGTCGTCCGCGATCTCGCGGCCTTGGACATCAAGGGCCGGACGGCGAGTTTTTCCTTTGAGCTCGCGGAGGTCGAGAAACGGGCCGCCGGGCACCTGGAGGACTTCGAAAAGGAGCGGTCCTTCCGGTTCAAGGAGAAGAAGTCCGCCATCGATCCTTCGCGGCTTGCCGTCGTGCTCTTCGTTCAGGAGGCGGGCACGAAGACCGTGCTCAATGCCGCTTACGCCGATGTGAAATGAGATAAGTCCCGCGATCTGGTATAATCGGCGACCGGCCGCGAGGATCCATGACGCCGTTATCGTTCCCCTTCATTCTGGGCCTCGCCTCGGCCCTGGCCATGGATTGCTTCGCCGTCGCCTTGGGGATGGCCAGCGGCAGCCGCGGGCTGACCCTGAAACAGGCCGTCCGGATGGCCGCCTATTTCGGGGGGTTCCAGTTCGTCATGCCCGTCCTCGGCTGGCTGGCCGGGGACCGCATGCTCGCCCTCATCCAAGGCTTCGACCACTGGGTCGCCTTCGGTCTCCTGGCCGTCATCGGCGGCCGCATGATCTACGAATCCATCGAGATGAGAGAGGAGGAGAAGGCCGGCCGGCCCGATCAGACGCAGGGCAAGCGCCTTCTCGTGCTGGCCCTGGCCACCAGCATCGACGCGCTGGCGGTAGGTCTCAGTCTCGGGGTCGTCCGAGCCGGGATCCTCTATCCGGCGGCTGTCATCGGCGTCATGAGCTTTGTCCTGACGGTCGCGGGGGCCAAGCTCGGACCGGTCGTCGGTCGCATCGTGGGGAAGCGGGCCGAGCTCGCCGGCGGGCTCATCCTGATCGGCATCGGCGTGAAGATCCTCATCGAGCACCTTGCCGGCTGAAGCTTGAAGTAGACCTGTATTTGCCAGATTGGGAAAACCATCTCTCGGCTCGGCTCAGAATATCGCCCCCTG